>Ga0075366_10000198_pt1 | contig 26513 bp, 25 predicted proteins | sample EndMethybrTD3031_FD_72351 | JGI IMG/M metagenome (GOLD analysis project Ga0075366, IMG submission 72351) | Populus endosphere microbial communities from Tennessee, USA - Endosphere MetaG P. TD hybrid TD303-1 | ecosystem: Host-associated > Plants > Roots > Endosphere | place: USA: Tennessee...
GAGGTCGAGCGCGTGATCCAGATCCTGTGCCGGCGGCGCAAGAACAACCCGCTGCTGGTCGGCGAGGCCGGCGTCGGCAAGACCGCGATCGCCGAGGGCCTGGCCTGGCGCATCACGCAGGACGACGTGCCCGAGATCCTCGCGAACTCGGTCGTCTACGCGCTCGACATGGGCGCGCTGCTTGCGGGCACCAAGTACCGCGGCGACTTCGAGCAGCGCCTCAAGGGGGTGCTGAAGCACCTGAAAGAGCAGCCGAACGCGATCCTCTTTATCGACGAGATCCACACGCTGATCGGCGCGGGGGCTGCGTCGGGCGGCACGCTGGACGCGAGCAACCTGCTCAAGCCGGCGCTCAGCTCGGGCACGATGAAGTGCATCGGCGCTACCACCTTCACCGAGTACCGCGGCATCTTCGAGAAGGACGCGGCGCTGTCGCGGCGCTTCCAGAAGATCGATGTGGTCGAGCCGTCGATCGAGCAGACCATCGAGATCCTCAAGGGCCTGAAGTCGCGCTTCGAGGAACACCACAGCGTCAAGTACGCGCTCGGCGCACTGCAGGCTGCCGCCGAGCTGTCGGCCAAGTTCATCAACGACCGTCATCTGCCCGACAAGGCGATCGACGTGATCGACGAGGCCGGTGCAGCCCAGCGCATCCTGCCCAAGAGCAAGCAGAAGAAGACGATCACGCGTGCCGAGGTCGAGGAGATCGTCGCGAAGATCGCGCGCATCCCGCCGGCCAGCGTCTCGAGCGACGACCGCGGCAAGCTCAAGAGCCTTGACCGCGACCTGAACAGCGTCGTGTTCGGTCAGGAACCCGCGATCGAGGCCCTCGCGTCAGCGATCAAGATGGCGCGCTCGGGCCTGGGCAAGCCCGACAAGCCGATCGGCTCGTTCCTGTTCAGCGGCCCCACCGGTGTCGGCAAGACCGAGGTCGCGCGCCAGCTCGCCTACATCCTGGGCATCGAGCTGATCCGCTTCGACATGAGCGAGTACATGGAGCGCCATGCGGTCTCGCGCCTGATCGGCGCGCCGCCGGGCTATGTCGGATTCGACCAGGGTGGCCTGCTCACCGAGGCGATCAGCAAGAAGCCGCACGCGGTGCTGCTGATGGACGAGATCGAGAAGGCGCACCCGGACGTCTTCAACGTGCTGCTGCAGGTGATGGACCACGGCACGCTGACCGACAACAACGGGCGCAAGGCCGACTTCCGCAACGTCATCATCGTGATGACGACGAACGCCGGCGCCGAGACGATGAACAAGGCGACGATCGGCTTCACGAACTCGCGCGAGCAGGGCGACGAGATGGCCGACATCAAGCGCATGTTCACGCCCGAGTTCCGCAACCGGCTCGACGCGATCGTCAGCTTCAAGGCGCTCGACGAAGAGATCATCCTGCGTGTGGTCGACAAGTTCCTGCTCCAGCTCGAGAGCCAGCTGGCCGAGAAGAAGGTCGAGGTGACCTTCACCGACGGCCTGCGCAAGCACCTGGCGAAGAAGGGCTTCGATCCGCTGATGGGCGCGCGCCCGATGCAGCGCCTGATCCAGGACACGATCCGCCGCGCGCTGGCCGATGAGCTGCTGTTCGGCCGGCTGGTCGACGGCGGCCGGCTGACCGTCGACATCGATGCCGACGGCAAGCCGGTGCTCGACATCACGCCGCCGAAGAAGAGCGACAAGCCCAAGGCCGAGCCGGCGACGGCCTGATCGCGTCGCGCGCGAGTCGAACCGAAGGGGCCGCGAGGCCCCTTCTTCATTTCGCGGCTGAAAGCGGTGTGAGCGGGGTCGCCGGGTTCTGGCAGTAGTAGCCGGCCAGCAGCTCGTAGAGCACCGGATGCTCGCGCCGCAGCTCGAGTCCGGCGACGAAGAACACCTCGGAGGCGACGGCGAAGAACTCGTCGACCGCCTCGGCGCCGTAAGGATCGAGCAGCGTGTCCTCGCCGGCATCGACCTGCGCGCAGAACTCGGCCCACTCCGCGTCGATCACGCGGCGCCAGCGCTGCTGCGCCGCGCGGTCGGGCAGCAGCGGCATGCCGTCCGCGACGCCGTCGCGCATGTCGAGCACATGGGCGAACTCGTGGATCACGACGTTGTAGCCCCACTCGGCCGAGTCGCCCGCCTCGGCGACGTCGCGCCACGACAGCATCACCGGACCGCCGGCCATCGCCTCGCCCGAGAGCTCCTCGTCGTAGTGATGGACAACGCCGACCTCGTCGGTCACCTCGCGGCGCGCGACGACGGCATCGGGATGCACGACGATGCCCTTGAAGCCGGCATAACAGGCGAGCCCGAGCTTGAGCACCGGCACGCAGGCCTGCGCGGCGATCGCGACCGCCATGCCGTCGTCGACCTCGAGGCCCTGCATTCCGGCGAATTCCTTGTCGGCGAGGAACAGGGTCGTGAGTTCGCGCAGGCGCGCGAGGTCGTCGTCGGAGCGCAGCGCGAGGAACGGGAAGCGCGCGAGCGTGAGCTGCCAGAGTGGGTCGGGAATCGCGCGGCGGTCGAGCGTGCGCGCCTCGCGCCAGCCCCTCCAGCGAGCGAGCCAGCCGCGCAGGCTCACTGGACTGCCCTGCGCGCTGCGCGCTCCGGGATGAGCGCTTTGGAGCGGCCACGCGCGCTCATGCGGCTGGACGCTCGGGCGCGATCCGCACGAGGCCCGCGCGGTTCAGGCGCAGCACCTCGGCGCGCGCGGCGCCGTGGCCGTCGAGGTCCCAGTCGCTCAGTACTTCTCGCGCCCGACCCGGCGCGAGCAACTCATGGGCCGGACGATGGGTGTGGCCGTGAATCAATGTCGGCGCGCCGGCCGCATCCATCCACTGCAACGCGGTCGGCTTGTCGATGTCGACCCAGTCGGCCGGCGTTTGCTGGCGCTTGCGTGCCTCGCTCTGGGCGCGCATCGCAGCCGCCTGCGCACGCCGCTGCGCAAGCGGCTCGGCGAGGAAGTCGCGCTGCCACTCGGCACTGCGCACGTGCGCGCGGAACTGCTGGTAGTCGGTGTCTGCAAGGCACAGCGCGTCGCCGTGCGACAGCAGCCAGCGCCCGCCGAACGCCACCAGCACGGTCGGGTCGGGCAACCAGTGCACGCCGCACGCGTCGAGCATCTCGGAGCCGACGAGGAAATCGCGGTTGCCGGCCATGAAGGCCAGCGGGCGGCGAGCCGCCGCCTCGGCCAGCACCACGGCGCAGCGGCGCTCGAAGCCGGCGTGGCGCGCATCGTCGCCGACCCACACCTCGAACAGATCGCCCAGCATGACCACCGCCGAGGCGCTCGTGCCGCGCAGGTGCGCCGCCCAGGCCTCGAAGGTGCGCGGCGTGTCCTCCGAGAGATGCAGGTCGCTGATGAAGTCGATCGCCGACCACTCGGGCGACGCGTGGAACTCCGGGAAGCTCGGCAATGGAGCCAGGGATGCCATCGCCGGGCGCGTGTTCCTCAGGCCAGCACGACCGCGCGCTGAATCACGACGTTCTCGAGCGGCACGTCGTCGTGGAAGCCGCTGCGGCCGGTCTTGACCTGCTCGATCGCGTCGACCACCTCGCTGCCCCCGACGACCTTGCCGAACACCGCATAGCCCCAGCCGCTGCCGCTCTCGGACTTGAAGTTGAGGAACTCGTTGTCGTTCGCGTTGATGAAGAATTGCGCGGTGGCCGAGTGCGGGTCGGAGGTGCGCGCCATCGCGAGCGTGTAGCGGTTGTTCTTCAGGCCGTTGTTCGCCTCGTTGCGGACCGGCGCCTGGGTCGGCTTCTGCTTCATGCCGGGCTCGAAGCCGCCACCCTGGATCATGAAGCCCTTGATGACGCGGTGGAACACCGTGTTGTCGTAGTGGCCCGCCTCGACGTAGGCGATGAAGTTGCGCACCGACTCGGGCGCCTTCGCGTCGTCGAGCTCGATGGTGATGTTGCCCTTGCTGGTCTGCAGTTCGACTTGCTTGCTCATCTCATTTCTCCACGGTGGCTTGTTTGATCGTGACGGGTTGCAGCGGCACGTTCTGGTGGCCGGCCTTGTTGCCGGTGGGCACGGCGCGGATCTTGTCGACCACGTCCATGCCCGCAATCACCTTGCCGAACACGGCGTAGCCATCCTTGCCCGGTGCGGCATTCAGAAAGTCGTTGTCCTTCAGGTTGATGAAGAACTGCGCGGTCGCCGAGTTCGGGTCGTTCGTGCGGGCCATCGCGAGCGTGCCGCGCACATTGGTCAGGCCGTTGCGGGCTTCGAGCGGAATCGGCGCACGCGTCGTCTTCTCCTGCATGTCGGCGGTCATGCCGCCGCCCTGGATCATGAAGTTGTCGATGACGCGATGAAACACCGTGCCGTTGTAGTGGCCGGCCTTCACGTACTGGACGAAGTTGTCGACCGTCTTGGGCGCCTTCGCGGCGTCGAGCTCGATCACGATGTCGCCCGCGCTGGTGGCGAGCTTCACCTTCTGCGCCTGCGCCGCCAGGCTCAGGGTCGACGCGAGCGCGAACAGGATCGCGCCGCGCCGGACGGAACACACGAGAGTCATGCAGGCCACTCCTTGTCAGCCGTTGAGGGTCATTGGGGCGCCTTCAGCAGCGCGGACGCGGCGCCGGCCTTAGGCGTGGTGAGCTGGCGCACGAGTGCGAGCTTGGCGGGCACCGTCGTGCTGTGCGGATCGAGCTGCAACGCACGCGCATACGAGCGGCTCGCGAGTGCGGCCAGCACGTCGCCCAGGTTCTCGTGCGCGGTCGCGAAGCCGGGGTTTGCACGCAGCGCCTGTTCGAGCGAAGCCTTGGCGCGGTCGTAGTCGCCCGCGGCGGCGTACAGCGCGGCGAGGTTGTTGTAGGGCTCGGCGAGCTCGGGGAAGTCCTGCGTCAGCTGCTCGAACACGCCGATCGCGTCCGCGCTGCGGCGGCTCTCGGCCAGCAGCACGCCGCGCAGGAAACGCAGCTGCACGTCCTTCGGCTTGGCCGCGAGCGCGCGCTCGGCGCGTTGCAGCGCATCGGCGGTCTGGCCCGCGGACTGAAGACGCTGGATCTCGCCGACCTCGTCGGCCGCCACCGGAAACGCGAACGCGAGCAGGGCGGCGAAGCACCAGCACGAGAGGCTCTGGAACGGACGTTGCATCGGGAAGCGAAAGCGGGGAGCAGGTTGGCCGGCGAGGAGCTCGCGCTCGACATCGCGGGACGATCGGCACTGCAGGCGCCGGGACGAGGCCGCTATACTGATTCGATTGTAGTTCAGGCCCCCGCATTCCCTCGGCCCGCGCACGCGCGCGACAACGAAGAACCTCGCCGACCGGCCCATGACGCTCCGAGTCCACAACACGCTGTCGCGCCAGATCGAGACCTTCACGCCCATCGAGCCGAACCACGTGCGCATGTACGTGTGCGGCATCACGGTCTACGACCTCTGCCATGTCGGCCATGCGCGTTTCCTGCTTGTCTTCGACATGGTCTACCGCTGGCTGAAGACGCTCGGCTACCAGGTCAGCTACGCGCGCAACATCACCGACATCGACGACAAGATCATCAAGCGCGCGCTCGAGCGCGGCATCCCGATCCGCCAGCTGACCGACGAGATGACCGCGGCAATGCACGCCGACATGGACGCGATCGGCCTCGAGAAACCGACCCACGAGCCGCGCGCCACCGCACACGTGCCGCAGATGCTCACGCTGATCGAGACGCTCGAGCGCAACGGGCTCGCCTACCGCGCGAGCGACGGCGACGTCAACTACGCGGTGCGCAAGTTCGACGGCTACGGCAAGCTGTCTGGCAAGTCGATCGACCAGCTGCGCGCCGGCGAACGGGTCGCGGTGCTCGAAGGCAAGCAAGACCCGCTCGACTTCGTGCTCTGGAAGGCGGCGAAGGAGAGCGAGCCCGACGACGCGAAGTGGGACAGCGGCTTCGGCCGCGGCCGCCCCGGCTGGCACATCGAGTGCTCGGCGATGAGCTGCGCGGTCTTCGGCGAGCGCTTCGACATCCACGGCGGCGGACTCGACCTGATCTTCCCGCACCATGAGAACGAGCTCGCGCAAAGCGAGGGCGCGAGCGGCAAGCCCTTCGTCAACTACTGGCTGCACAACGGCTTCCTCAACGTCGACAACGTGAAGATGTCCAAGTCGCTGGGCAACTTCTTCACGATCCGCGAGGTGCTGCAGCACTACGACGGCGAGACGCTGCGCTTCTTCATGCTGCGCACGCACTACCGCAGCCCGTTCAACTTCAGCGACGCGAACCTCGACGACGCGCGCAGCGCACTGCGGCGGCTCTACACGGCGCTCGAAGGCGTCGAAGCAGCCTCGGCGGCGATCGACTGGACACATCCGCAGGCCGCTGCATTCAAGGCCGCGATGAACGACGACTTCAACACGCCGGTCGCGTTCGCGGTGCTGTTCGACCTGGCCGGCGAGCTGAACCGCACGCGCTCGGTGCAGACCGCCGGGCTGCTGAAGGCACTCGGCGCAACGCTCGGCCTGCTGCAGCAGGCACCGCGCGCCTTCCTGCAAGGTGGCAGCGGCGTCGACGATGCCTGGATCGCCGAGCGCATCGCCGCGCGTGCGGCGGCCAAGCAGGCGCGCGACTTTGCAGGTGCCGATGCGATCCGCCAGGAGCTCGCCGCGGCCGGCATCGTCCTGAAGGACACGCCCGCCGGCACCACCTGGGTCAAAGGCTGAGCGCTGTGAGCGCCACGCGAGCAGGGGCCAGCGCCCCCGACTACTGGGACGATGCGTGCAAGCACCTTGCCAAGCGCGACCGGGTGATGCGCAAGCTGATTCCGCAGATCGGCGACGGCTGTCTGCAAAGCCGCGGTGACGCGTTCACGACGCTGGCGCGCTCGATCGTCGGCCAGCAGATCTCGGTCAAGGCCGCGCAGGCGGTCTGGGGCCGCTTTGCCGAGCTGATGAACGACCCGCCGACGCGGCTGCGGCCGGCCGCCGTGCTCGAACTCGACGTCGCGCAGGCGCGCACCGCGGGGCTGTCGGCGCGCAAGGTCGAATACCTGTTCGACCTCGCGACGCACTTCGAGACCGGCGCGGTGCACGTCAAGCAGTGGCAGCAGATGGACGACGAGGCGATCGTCGACGAGCTGGTCGCGATCCGCGGCATCGGCCGCTGGACCGCGGAAATGTTCCTGATCTTCCATCTGATGCGCCCGAACGTGCTGCCGCTCGACGACCTCGGCCTGATCAAAGGCATCAGCGTCAATTACTTCAGCGGCGAGCCGGTGTCGCGCGCCGAGGCGCGCGAGGTCGGCGACGCCTGGGCGCCGTACCGCTCGGTCGCCACCTGGTACATCTGGCGCAGCCTGGATCCTTTGCCGGTAGACTACTGAACCCCCGCCGGGAGGGTGGCACAAGAACGTCGAAGGGACTGCCTGATGAGCAAACGACATTTCCTGGAGTTCGAGCAGCCCGTGGCCGAGCTCGAGACGAAGATCGAGGAGCTGCGCTACGTGCAGAGCGAATCGGCGGTCGACATCTCCGAAGAGATCGACCGCCTGGGCAAGAAGAGCCTGCAGCTCACGAAAGACATCTACTCGAGCCTCTCGCCGTGGCAGGTGACGCAGATCGCGCGCCACCCGCAGCGGCCGTACACGCTCGACTACGTCAACGAGATCTTCACCGACTTCCAGGAACTGCACGGCGACCGCCACTTCGCCGACGACCAGTCGATCGTCGGCGGGCTCGCGCGCTTCAACGGCCAGGCCTGCATGGTGATCGGCCACCAGAAGGGCCGCGACACCAAGGAGCGTGGCCTGCGCAACTTCGGCATGTCGCGCCCGGAGGGGTACCGCAAGGCGCTGCGGCTGATGAAGGTGGCAGAGAAGTTCGGCCTGCCGGTCTTCACCTTCGTCGACACGCCGGGTGCGTATCCGGGCATCGGCGCCGAGGAGCGCGGCCAGTCCGAGGCGATCGGGCGCAACATCTTCGAGATGGCGCAGCTCGAGGTGCCGATCGTCTGCACGATCATCGGCGAAGGCGGCTCGGGTGGTGCGCTTGCGATCAGCGTCGGCGACCAGCTCTTGATGCTGCAGTACTCGATCTACTCGGTGATCTCGCCCGAGGGTTGCGCGTCGATCCTGTGGAAAACCGCCGAGCGCGCCTCGGATGCGGCCGATGCGCTCGGCATCACCGCGCACCGGCTGAAAGCGCTGGGGCTCGTGGACAAGATCGTCAACGAGCCGGTCGGTGGTGCGCACCGCGACCACAAGCAGATGGCCTCGTTCCTGAAGCGCGCGTTGAACGACGCACTGCGGCAGGTCAGCGATCTGAAGCCCAAGGAACTGCTGCAACGCCGCTACGAGCGCCTGCAGGCTGCCGGCCGCTTCAACGACAGCAGCGAGCGCTGAGCCGGCGTCTCTCGCTGTGACCGGCCGTTGCGTCGCCGTCGCCTGGAGCGGCGGACGCGATTCGACGGCTTTGCTGCATGCGACGCTGAGCGCCGCGAGGCCACTGGGCTTCCAGGTCGTCGCGCTGCATGTGCACCACGGGCTCAGCCCGCATGCGGATGCGTGGGCTGAGTTCTGCGCCGAGCAGTGCCGGCGCTGGCAGCGCCGTGGTCACGAGGTCGAACTGCACATCGCACGGTTGAAGGACCGGCCCGCACGCGGCGAAAGCATCGAGGCCTGGGCACGCAAGGCGCGCTACCGCGCGCTGCATGAAATGGCGCAGCGCGAAGGCGCGACGCTCGTGCTGCTCGCGCACCATCGCCGCGACCAGGCCGAGACGGTGCTGCTGCAGGCGCTGCGGGGCGCGGGCGTCGCCGGGCTGGCCGGTATGCCACGCTGCGTCGGACGCGACGGCATCACCTGGGCACGGCCCTGGCTCGCACAGGGGCGCGAGACGATCGACGCCTACGTCCGGCGCCATCGGTTGCGCCACATCGACGACGACAGCAACGCCGACGCGCGTTTCGCCCGCAACCGCTTGCGCCTGGCGGTCTGGCCCGCGCTCAGCGAGGCGTTCCCGCAGGCCGAAACAGCGATCGCCGACAGCGCCGCATGGGCGCACGATGCGGCGCGCTGCCTTGCCGACCTGGCCGCGCACGACCTCGCGACGCTGCGGCACGGCGGCGGCCTCGGCGTCGATGCACTGGTTGCTCTCGCCCCGCACCGCCGCGGCAATGCGCTGCGCCACTGGCTGCGCGCAGCGCTCAGGCAAGCGGCGCCGGCCAGTGTGCTGGTCCGACTGATGACCGAGCTCGGTGGCGGCGCCAAGCGCTGGCCGGTCCCGGGGGGTGAGTTGCGCAGCCATCGCGGTGTGCTCGTGTTCGCGCCGGTCGACGTCCCGGTCGAGGCTGCTCGCGAAACCCGGCTGCAGATCCTCAAAGCGGGGCGCCACGCGCTGCCCGGCTGGGGCGGCAGCCTGCAGGTCACGCGTGTGCGCGAAGGCGGCATTCCGTTCGCGTGGCTGGCCCACATCGAGCTGCGGAAGCGCGAGGGTGCAGAACAGTTCCAGGCCGGCATCGGACGGCCGCCACGCAGCCTGAAGAAGCAGTTCCAGGCGACCGGCATCCCGGCCTGGCAGCGCGACGGCCCCTTGCTCTACGGCGGCGGCCAATTGCTCTACGTGCCCGGGCTCGGCATCGACGCGCGCGTGATCGGACTGCCGGGTCAGCCGCAGGCGCAGCTCGAGTGGGTGCCGGCGCGAACGGCCTGAGCAGCGCGGCTAAAATGCGCGGTTCACGATTCGTGGAACGGCCCGCGAATCCCATCTCTGCAACGATTCATGGCACTCATCGTTCACAAGTACGGCGGCACCTCGATGGGGTCGACCGAGCGCATCCGCAACGTCGCCAAGCGGGTCGCGAAATGGGCTCGAGCCGGGCACCAGATGGTCGTGGTTCCCTCGGCGATGAGCGGCGAGACGAATCGGCTGCTCGGCTTGGCGAAGGAACTCTCGCCCGAGCGCGTCACGCCCGAACTGCAGCGCGAGCTGGACATGATCGCGTCGACCGGCGAGCAGGTCTCGGTGGGCCTGCTCGCGATCGCGCTGCAGGCCGAGGGCATGCAGGCGGTCAGCTACGCCGGCTGGCAGGTGCCGATCACGACCGACAGTGCGTTCACGAAAGCACGCATCCAGAACATCGACGACGCACGCGTGCGCGCCGACCTTGCGGACGGCAAGGTGGTCATCATCACCGGCTTCCAGGGCATCGACGAGCAGGGCCACATCACGACGCTCGGTCGCGGCGGCTCGGACACCTCGGCGGTCGCGGTCGCAGCCGCGATGAAGGCCGACGAGTGCCTGATCTACACCGACGTCGACGGCGTCTACACGACCGACCCGCGCATCGTCGCCGAGGCGCGCCGCCTGCACACCGTCAGCTTCGAAGAGATGCTCGAGATGGCGAGCCTCGGCTCCAAAGTGCTGCAGATCCGCTCGGTCGAGTTCGCCGGCAAGTACCGCGTGCCGCTGCGTGTGCTCTCGAGCTTCACGCCGTGGGACATCGACATCGCCGAGGAAGCGGCCTCGGGCACCCTGATCACTTTCGAGGAAGACCTCAAGATGGAACAAGCCGTCGTTTCGGGCATCGCCTTCAACCGCGACGAAGCCAAGATCAGCCTGCTCGGCGTGCCCGACAAGCCCGGCATCGCGTTCCAGATCCTCGGCCCGGTGGCCGACGCGAACATCGACGTCGACGTGATCATCCAGAACGTCTCGCACGACGGCAAGACCGACTTCTCGTTCACCGTGCACCGCAACGACTACGCGCGCACGATCGACCTGCTCAAGAGCACCGTCGCGCCGAGCACCGGCGCCGCCGAGGTCACCGGCGATGCGAAGATCTGCAAGGTCAGCATCGTCGGCATCGGGATGCGCTCGCACGTCGGCGTCGCGAGCAAGATGTTCCGCTCGCTGAGCGAGGAGGGCATCAACATCCAGATGATCACGACCAGCGAGATCAAGACCAGCGTCGTGATCGACGAGAAGTACATGGAGCTCGCGGTGCGCGCGCTCCACAAGGCCTTCGACCTCGACCAGCCGGTGGCCTGAACGCGCGGCGATCGCGGGTAGAATCCGTCGCTTCTGCGGAGCTGTGACCGAGAGGCCGAAGGTGCTCCCCTGCTAAGGGAGTATGCGGGCAAAACCTGCATCGAGGGTTCGAATCCCTCCGGCTCCGCCAGACGTCTCTTTGAATCTTGAATGTCGAAGCCCCGGTGTCCCCGGGGCTTCGTCGTTTCTGCGGGCCGCTTCAGTCCAGGTCGCCGAACGCCGATTGCCCGGCCAGACGCGCCTTCTCGACGCCGAGCTGCAGCACCAGCATCAGGCCTTCGGCAGCCTCGACCGGCATCAGCAGCTCGATGCCGCGCCCCGGCGCTTCCATCACCTCGAGCACGACGCCGACCACGGCGTGGTCGTCGGTGACGACGAGCGTGCGCGCACCGGTGCAGGCGAAGCGCTGCAGCACCTCGACTTCGTGGTCGCCGTCTTCCGGCAGATCGGGCAGAGCGTCCATGCGTGTAACTGTCTCGCGGCCGCCACCGATCCGACACTGCAAGAGCTGACAGGTTCCGGGTGCGCGGTTCAAGTCATCCTTGCCGATTTCCTTTATTTTGACTACTATCGAAATATGGAAGAGATGGATGTCGTGCGATCGCTGGCCGCGCTCGCGCAGCCGCTGCGGCTGCAGGTGTTCCGCGCGCTCGTCGTCGCCGGCCGCGCCGGGCTCACGCCGGGCGTGATGGCCGAGGCGCTCGGCGTCGCGCCGGCCACGCTGTCGTTCCACCTCAAGGAGCTGACCCATGCCGGCCTGGTGACGCAGGAGCGCGCCAGCCGCAACCTGATCTATCGCGCCGCGTACGACCGGATGAACGGGCTGCTCGGCTACCTCACCGCCAACTGCTGCCAGGGCGCCGAATGCCTCGACGCCACGGCAGCTTCCTGCAAGTGCTGAAGGAGAACCCGATGAAGCGATTCCATGTGCACGCCCATGTCGACGATCTGCAGGCGAGCATCGCCTTCTATTCGAAGCTGTTCGCCGCCGCGCCCACGCGCGTCGAGCCGGACTACGCCAAATGGATGCTCGACGACCCGCGCGTCAACTTCGCGATCTCCACCCGCGGCGGCAAACCCGGCGTGGACCACCTCGGCTTCCAGACCGACGATGCGGGCGAGCTCGCCGAGCTGAAGGCACGCGCCGAAGCGGCCGACATGTCCGTGCTCGACGAGGGCGAGACGACCTGCTGCTACCACCGCAGCGAAAAGCACTGGGTCACCGACCCGCAGGGCATCGCGTGGGAACACTTCCACACGCTCGAGAGCATCCCGATGTTCAGCCAGGCTGCGCCGGCGAAGGGTGCCTGCTGCGCGACGTCGTCCTGCTGCTGACGAGATGGCCGGCAAGACCTGGAACGTGCTGTTCCTGTGCACCGGCAACACGGCGCGCTCGATCCTTGCCGAAGGGCTGCTGAACCACCTCGGCGCCGGGCGCTTCAAGGCGTACTCGGCAGGCAGTCATCCGAAGGGCAGCGTGAACCCGTTTGCGCTGAGCACGCTCGCCGCCTGGCGCATGCCGACCGATGGCTTTCGCAGCAAGAGCTGGGACGAGTTTGCGCAGCCCGGCGCGCCGGCGCTCCACGTCGTCGTCACCGTCTGCGACAACGCTGCGGGCGAGGTCTGCCCGATCTGGCCGGGGCAGCCTGCGACGGCGCACTGGGGTGTGCCCGACCCGGCCGCGGTCGACGGCAGTGACGAGCAGAAGGCCAAGGCCTTCCTCGATGCGGCAGTGATGCTCAAGCGCCGCATCGAACTGATGCTGGCGCTGCCGCTGGCCTCGCTCGACACGCTCGGCGTCAAGCGCGAGCTGCGCGAGATCGGCCGCCGCTGAGCGGCCGCATCAAGGCACCCAAGCCCGACGACCGTGCCCGAACTCGCACGCCGACTCTTCGCCGAAGCGCTCGGCACCACGCTGCTGCTCGCCGTCGTGATCGGCTCGGGGATCATGGCCGAGCGCCTGGCGGGCGGCAACGCCGCGATCGCGCTGCTGGCCAACACGCTCGCGACGGTGGGCGGGCTCTACGTGCTGATCGAGGTGTTCGCGCCCGTCAGCGGTGCCCACTTCAATCCTGCGGTGTCGCTCGTGATGGTCGCACGCGGCGTGCTGCCGCGCGCGCACCTGGCGCCGTACATGATCGCGCAGCTCACCGGCGCGGTGCTGGGCGCCTGGCTCGCGCACACGATGTTCGATGCGAGCATCGTGCAGTTCTCGACCCACGTCCGCAGCGGCGTCGGGCAGTGGATCGCCGAGGTGGTCGCCACCGCCGGGCTGCTGCTCGCGATCCTGCGTGCGCCCGCGGGCCGCGTGGCGGCGATCGTCGCGGCCTACATCGGCGCGGCCTACTGGTTCACCGCGTCCACGTCGTTCGCGAACCCGGCGGCGGCGTTCGGTCGGATGTTCTCGGACAGCTTCGCCGGCATCGCGCCCGCGAGCGTGCCGGGCTTTGTGCTCGCCGAGCTCGTCGGCGCCGGTGTCGGCCTGCTGATTCATCGAGCGCTCGGCGTGGTCGCTGACCCGAAGCGAAGCTTCAACACCAGCGCCGCCGCCAGCACGCAGGCTGCGACCGCGGCCGAGAGCCAGAGCGCGCCGGCCTGCCCGGCGCGCTCGATCACGAACGCATAGACGACCGGCGCCATCGCGGACAGCACGAAACTCGGCGCGATCAGCCGCCCGACGAAAGCACCGTAGCTGCGCGGGTCGAACAGCACCAGCGGCAGCGTGCCACGCGTGATCGTCAAGATGCCGTTGGCGGCGCCGTACAGGAACGTGAAGGCCATCGCGACGAACTCGGAGCGCGCGCTGAACAGCCCTGCGACGAAGGCCAGCGGCAGCAGCGCGCAGGCGACGAGGTTGAGCGCGAGCGGCGACACGCGCGCGCCGAACAGCACTTCGCCGAGCCGCGCCGACGACTGGCCGATGCCGCGCAGGCTCGCGATCCACACCGCGCTCGATGCAGCCAACCCCAGCCCACTCAGGATACCGATCATGTGGGCCGACATTCCGGCGTTCAGGAAGTTGGCGAGCGCGGTGATCAGCGTGTAGAGGCTGGCGGCGACGACGAGGTCGCGCCGACAGGCGGCAAGCGGCGCAACGCGTGGATCGGTGGACGTGGTCGATGCATCGTGGTCCGCATGCCGCCGGTTCGGGATCACCAGATGCAGCGGCAGCGTCAGCAGCGCGAAGCCAGCGTAGACGAAGAGGGCGCCGCGCCAGCCGAAGCGTTCGGCGAGCGCATGCCCCAACGGCCAGAAGGCCGTCGACGCGAGCCCGCCGAGCAGCGTGATCTGCGCGATCGGCCGGCGCGCCGCGGCGCCGCCCAGGTGCGCAAGCGCAGCGAAGGCGGCGTCGTAGAGCGTCAGCCGCATCGCGAGGCCGAGGCACAGCCAGGCCGCGTAGTACGCCCCCATGGTGTGGGCCAGCGCCAGTCCCACACACCCGGCCGCGTTCAGCAGCGAACCGGCCACCATCACCGGCCGGCCGCCGTGACGATCGATCAGGCGGCCGACGAGCGGCGAGCTCAGCCCCATCACCAGCAAGGCCAGCGAGAAGCCACCGTAGACCACATCGCGCGACCAGCCGAGCTCGGCGCCGATCGCCTCGCCGAAGCCTCCGATCAGGTAGTACGAGGTGCCCCAAGAGACGAGCTGCGCGAGCCCGAGGCAGAGCACCGTCCTGCGTCTGATCACCGGGCGGGCGTCGCGGGGAGCATGCGGTCGCCGGGCCCGAGCGCGCGCTGCATCAGCACCGTGTCGAGCCAGCGGCCGTGCTTGAAGCCGACCGAGCTCAGCGTGCCGACCGGGCCGAAGCCCATCCGCCGATGCAGGGCGATCGAGCCGGCGTTGCCGCTGTCGCCGATCACGGCGAGCATCTGACGCCACGGCCCGGCTTCGCAGCGATCGATCAGCGCACTCAGCAGTGCGCCGCCGATGCCATGCCCGTCCTTCCCGTGCGCGACATAGACCGAGTCCTCGATCGTGTGGCGGTAGGCCGACCGCGGCCGGTACGTGGTGGCGTAGCTGTAGCCGACGACGCGACCGTCGAACTGCGCAACGAGGTACGGCAGTCCGGCCGCGAGCACCGCCGCGCGGCGCGCCCGCAAGTCGTCGGCCGACGGCGGCACTTCCTCGAAGCTCGCGGTGCCATGCAGCACGTGGTGCGCGTAGATCGCCTGGATCTCGGCCATGTCGGCCTCCGCCGCGTCGCGGATCGCTATCGTCATGAACTCTCCTTCTGCCCGCCGAGTGTGAAGCGTCGCGGCGCCGCGAGGAAGCCGATGCCGCTGATGCAATGCATGAGAATCGCTTTGGGATGGACAGCCTCAACCTCGATCACCTGCGTGCCTTCGTGTCGGTCATCGAGCTCGGCAGCTTCTCGGCCGCGGCCGATCGTTTGAATCTGACGCAACCGGCGGTGAGCCTGCAGGTCCGCCAGCTCGAGAAGCGTCTGGGCACGCCGCTGATCGAGCGGGTCGGGCGTCGCGCGAAGCCGACCAGCGCGGGCGCCGAACTGATGGTCCATGCGGGCCGCATCGGCGCCGCGGTCTCGTCGGCGCTCGAGGCCGTCGCGCAGCATGCGACCGGCGCGCTCGGCCGCGTGCGGCTCGGCACCGGCGCGACCGCGTGCATCTTCCTGCTGCCGCCGGTGCTGCGCGAACTGCGGCGCCGCCATCCGGGTGTCGAGATCACCGTGACGACCGGCAACACGCCGGACATCGTCAAGGCGGTCGAGCAGAACGACCTCGACCTCGGGCTCGTGACGATGCCGGCCTCCGGCCGTGCGCTCGAGATCACGCCGGTGCTCGACGACGAATTCGTCGCGATCGCGCCGCCCGGCATGGCGCTGCCGGCGCGTGTCACTGCCGCCGCGCTGAGCCGTGCGCCGGTGCTGCTGTTCGAGCCGGGTGGGCACACGCGCCGTCTCACTGATGCCTGGCTCGCGCGTGGTGGCGTAGCGCTCAAGCCGATCATGTCGCTCGGCAGCGTCGAGGCGATCAAGGAGATGGTCGGTGCCGGCCTGGGCTGCGCGGTGCTGCCGCAGATGGCCGTGCGCGACGAGCGCGAAAGCGGCCTGGTGGTCCGCCCGCTGAAGCCGCGGCTGCATCGCCGGCTCGCCGTCGTCGTCCGGCGCGACAAGCGCCTGCAGCGTGTGCTCGCCGAGCTGATCGAGGCGCTGAAGGCGCTGGGTGCGGCAGCTCGCTAACGCCGCGCTTGTGGCCGCGCCGACACGACGATCGGCTGCTCGAGCGCCTGCTGCAGCCAGTCCGGCATCACGATCACCGGCCCGACACCGCCGCCCGGCGGCATCGGCGGCGCAACCTCCTGCGCGAAGCGGAACGCGTGCGTCGGGTCGTACTTGCACTTCACCGCGTACAGCCCTGCCTGCGCATCGGCCCAGTAGCAGGCACCGTAGTCGGGCTGATTGGGGCGCGGGTAGTTCTGGTAGATCTCGCCGTTCCAGGCCGGTGCCATGTAGTCCATCCAGCCGAGCAGGAAAGCCTCTGAGGCCGGGCGCTCGATGTCGTCGAACCAGAACACGTCGAGCACGGCGTTGAATGCGGCGTCGCGGTGCACGAAGGCGTTGCCAGGCATCGGGTAGGCCGGGTACGCGTTGATCGCGCCGCCGTAGAACTCCATGTAGAAGTACGACAGCGTGTTCGGCGAGGTCACGTAGTACTCGAGCAAGCCGCGCCACTCGCTCGCGGCGAGCGCGCGTGTCACGTAGCGCGAGGCCTTGTCCTCATAGGGCATCGGGCTGTCCGGCGGCAGGCAGGGCATGCCGTAGGGCACGTTGAGCAGGTCGGTGTTCAGGTTGATGAAGCTGTCGACCTTCGTCCACTGCACGATCGCACCGGGCAGATCGCACAGCGGCTGGATCGCCGCCTGGCCGTCGGCCTGCGAGCCGACGTAGAGGCCGCGCACCATCAGGTACGGGTACAGCGGCCCGGTCACCGGCAGCCCGCCTTGCGTGCCGGGCTGATAACACAGCGAGACCTGGATGTTCAGCGCTGCATTCAGGTTGCCCAGCATGTACTGCGACTGCAGCGTCATCAGCGCGCCGGTCGCGTTGTCGAAGTCGGCCTGGGTCTGCAGCGGCCAGATCAGCGCCCAGCCGAACACATCGCCGAGCGGGCGCAGTTGATAGCGCACCGACAGCAGCACGCCGAAGTTGCCGCCGGTGCCGCCGCGCATCGCCCACCACAGATCGCTGTTGACCGACTCGCTCGCGGTAACGATGCGGCCATCGGCCAGCATCACGCGCATGTCGATCACGTTGTCGCAGTTCATCCCGTAGGTGACCGACGTGAAGCCGTAGCCGCCGCCCTGCACGTAGCCGCCGATGCAGACGTCGCTGCACTCGCCGCCCGGCACGTGCAGTCCGGCGCTGTTCAGCAGCGCATCGAGCTTGCCGAAGGTGCAGCCGGTGCCGACGGTCGCGATGTTGGCGCCCGTGTCGAGCGTCGCGTCGGCCAGCCCGCTGTCGTCGATCAACGCACCGTAGCCGGCCGAGAAGCCGGCCGTGCAGTGGCCGCCCGAGCGCACCGTGAACGGCAGCACCAGCGCCTGCGCGAGCTGCAGCGCGATCGCGACGTCGCTCTCGACGACGCAGTAGATGATCACGATCGGGTAGGTGTCGAACACCGGGTTGAAGAGCTTGCGGTCGGTGTCGTAGTCGGGGTCGCCCGGCAGCACGATGTGCCCTTGCAGGCCGGCCTGCGCCGCCTTCAGCCGTGCGCGCGGCGCGCGCTCGAAGAGCGAGTCTTCGAGCCGGTCCCAGTGCTGGAACAAGGCCAGGTCGCGACGATGCTTGCGGGTGAACTGATGGAGCATGGTGGTTGGATCCCGGGCTGTCGATCGAGGCGCCATGCTACGGGTAGCCCCGCGCCGAAACGGCGACGAAGAGGGCGTGGAATGCGCGACAGTTCACGCTTGTGTCCGCGTGTTTCCGGTAGCATCGGCCCCCGAAAGACAGGTGGTGCGATGAGCATTGACGCTCCGGACGCGGTCCTTGCGGCTGCCTACGCCGCACTGGACGAGGGGCAGGTCCAGAAGGCGCGCGAACACGCGCAGTCCGTGCTCGCCGTCGCGAAGGGCACGGACCTGCTCTTCGAAGCCCGCGCGCTCGCGTGCCTTGCCCTTTGCGACCGCATCGGCTCGCGCCTGCGGCGCGCGAGCGAGGCGAGCCGCCGCGCCGCGCAGATCTTCGAGCAGCTCGGCGACGTGCACGGCGAGGCCGGCGCGCTGGCGACGCTTGCGCACGTGTGCATGCTGCTCGGCCGCAACGACGAAGCCGTCGAGGCCGCACTGCTCAGCGTGCGCCTGTGCGACACGATGGGCACGCCGCAGCCGCTGGCGGTGCTCGCGCACAACTGCCTCGGCCTGACCTACTCGTGGAGCGGCGACCACGACCGCGCCGATGCGGCGCTCGAGATGGCCGTGCAGCTCGCGCAGCGCTGCGTGCCGCCGGTCAGCATCTACCAGCCGCGGCTCAACCAGATCTTCGTCGAGGCCTCGCGCCGGCTCGACGAGCGCTACCAGACCGGCACGATCAAGAGCATCGCGCGGATGCGCGCGCTCGTCGAGGAATGCTGGCAGCTCGAGCGCAACGGCGAGGGCTGGGCGGTGCTGCCCGGGCTGCGCTCGATGGCGCGCACGATCTCGCTCGCGTCGTCGGCGCTGCTGCTCGTGTGGCAGGGTGACCTCGCCGCCGCGAAGCCGGCGATCGACGCGGCCGCGCGCTCGTTGTCGCCCGACGTGATGACCTGGCTCGATGCCTTCGTGCGCTGGTGCGCCGCCGAGCTCGCCTGGGCGCAGCAGGACTGGGCCGCCACCGAGCGCGAGCTGACCGAGATGCGCGAGATGGCGCTCTCGGTCGAGCACGAGCAGCTCGCGTGCCGCGCGCACCTGCTGCTCGTGCAGGTCTTCGAGCTGCAGGGCAAGAACGACGCGGCGCGCCGCGAGCAGCGTGCGCTGCGCCGGCGCGAGCGCCGCGTCGTGGCCGAAGGGCTGAGCAGCCGCGAGTCGCTCGTGGCGTGGCAGCTTGGCGCGCGCCAGAGCGAGCGGCACCTGCAGCAGGCACTCGCCACTTCGCGCCAGTTCGAGCGCTGGTCGCTCGAGGATGCGCTGACCGGCATCGCCAACCGGCGCCACTTCGAGCAGTCGCTCGCCGAGCGGCTGCGCGCCTCGGTCGCGGCCGACCGGCCGCTCAGCGTCGCGATGATCGACGTCGACAAATTCAAGTCCGTCAACGACCGCTACACCCACCGCGTTGGCGACCGCGTCCTCAAGACCGTGGCCGCGATCCTGTCGTCGCAGGTGCGCGAGCACGACCTGCCGGCGCGCTGGGCCGGCGACGAGTTCGTGATCCTGTTCGACGATGCGACCGAGCCGGTGGCGCTACAGATCTGCGAGCGCATCCGCGCGGCCGTCGCCGGCTTCGACTGGGACGCGATCGCGCCCGGCCTGCGCATGTCGGTGAGCATCGGCCTGAGCGAAGCACGCGTCGGCGACAGCGCGGACTCGGTGCTTCAGCGCAGCGACGAGTCGATGTATCAGACCAAGTTCACTGAGCTGACGTCGCCCTGAGCATCGTGCCCGGCTCAGCCGCCGGGGAGGGTGCCGCGCGTGCGAGCGGCGCGCAGGAAATCGAAGTCCACGCCCTGGTCGGCCTGCGTCACGCATTGCAGGAAGAGCTTGCGGTAGCCGCGCTCGGCCGTCGGCGGCACGATCGGGGCCGCCTGCATGCGCTGCGCGAGCTCGGCGTCGCTGACCAGCAGCTGCAGCGTGCGGGCCGAGACCGAGAGACGGATCCGGTCACCGCTGCGCACGTAGGCCAGCGGCCCGCCGACCGCCGACTCGGGCGTGACGTGCAGCACCACCGTGCCGAACGCGGTGCCGCTCATGCGGCCGTCGGAGATGCGCAGCGCATCCTTCACGCCCTGGCGCAAAAGCTTGCGCGGGATCGGGAAGGCGCCCGCTTCGGGCATGCCCGGTGCGCCCTTCGGGCCGATGTTCTTCAGCACCAGCACGTCGCCCGGGCTCACGTTGAGCTCGTCGCTGTCGACACGTTCGACGAGGTCGGCGGCGTTCTCGAACACGACCGCGCGGCCCTCGTGCTCCATCAGCACCGGGTCGGCGGCCGACTGCTTGATGATCGCGCCGCCCGGTGCAAGGTTGCCGTGCAGCACCGCGATGCCGCCTTCGCGATAGATCGGATTGGCGAGCGGCCGCACGACGTCTTGCGCGAACGCAGGCGGCGCCTGCTCGAGCTCCTCGCCGAGCGGGCGGCCGGTGACGGTGAGCGCATCCAGGTGCAGCAGCGGCCTCAGCGCACGCAGCAAGGTCGCCATGCCACCGGCTGCATGGAAGTCCTCCATGTAGTGCCGACCCGAGGGCTTCAGGTCGACCAGCACCGGTGTCTCGCGGCCCATGCGGTCGAGTGCCTTCAGATCGATGTCGTAGCCCAGCCGGCCCGCGATCGCGGTCAGATGCACGACGGCGTTGGTGCTGCCGCCGATCGCGAGCAGCACACGCATCGCGTTCTCGAAGGCCTTCGGCGTCAGCACCCGGTCGATCGTGAGTTTGTCGCGCGCGATGCGCACCGCCTGCGCACCGGTCGCCTCGGCGATTCGCATGCGGTCGGCCGTCACCGCGGGCGGCGACGCGCTGCCGGGCAGGCCGATGCCGAGCGCCTCGACGAGGCAGGCCATCGTGCTCGCGGTGCCCATCACCGAGCAGGTGCCGACACTCGCGACGAGCTTGTCGTTGACCTCGGCGATCTCGACCGCGTCGATCTGCTCAGCGCGAAAGCGCCCCCAGAAGCGCCGGCAGTCGGTGCAGGCACCGACCGTCTCACCGCGGTGCGAGCCGGTCAGCATCGAGCCGGTGACGAGCTGGATCGCCGGGATGCCGGCCGAGGCCGCGCCCATCAGCTGCGCCGGCACGGTCTTGTCGCAGCCGCCGATCAGCACCACCGCGTCCATCGGCTGGGCGCGGATCATCTCCTCGGTGTCCATCGACATCAGGTTGCGCAGCACCATGCTGGTCGGGTGCGCGAAGCTCTCGTGCACCGAGATCGTCGGAAAGCGCACCGGCAACCCGCCCGCGAGCATCACGCCACGCTGCACCGCCTCGACGAGTTGCGGCATGTTGCCGTGGCAGGGGTTGTAGCCGCTGCCGGTGTCGGTGATGCCGATCACCGGGCGGTCGAGCGCGTCGTCAGAATAGCCCGCGCCCTTGATGAAGGCCTTGCGCAGGAACAGCGAGAACTCGGCGTCGCCGTAGCTGGTCAGGCCCTTGCGCATGCCTTTCGGGTCGTCATCGCTCATCGCGTCACCTCGTGTTCGTCTGCTTCACCCACGCCTCGTAGCGCGCCTTGTTCTCGGCGTTGGGCGGGTACAGGCCGGGCAGCGATGCGCCGGCCTCGACCTCGGCCATGATCCAGGTCTCGAGGCGCTCCTGCTCGACGGCGTCAGCGATGACGGTTTCGAGCATCGCGGCGGGGATCAGCACCGCGCCGTCCTGGTCGACCACGATCACGTCGTTCGGAAACACCGCCACACCGCCGCAATCGATCGGCTCCTGCCAGCCGACGAAGGTGAGGCCGGCCACCGAGGGTGGGGCGGCCGTTCCCTGGCACCACACCGGCAGCCCGGTGCCGAGCACGCCGGCGATGTCGCGCACGACGCCGTCCGTCACCAGCGCGGCGACGCCGCGCCGGCGCATGCGTGCGCACAGGATGTCGCCGAAGATGCCGGCGTCGGTGCAGCCGAGCGCGCCGACGACGGCGATGCAGCCGGCCGGCATCGCCTCGATCGCGGCGCGCGTCGAGATCGGCGCGCCCCACGACGCTGGCGTCGCGAGGTCTTCGCGGGCCGGCACGAAGCGCAGCGTGAAGGCGCGCCCGACCAGCCGCGGCAGGCCGGGCGCGAGAGGGCGTGTGCCGCGCAGCCAGACGTTGCGCAGGCCCTTCTTCAGCAGCACGGTGGTCAGCGTCGCGGTCGACACGCCGGCCAGCGCACGCGCAGCGGCCTCGTCCATCTCGATCGGATCGACGTTCATCGGCGTCTCCTCGCAGGTGTGAAAGCGGCCATTGTGGCCACCGCCGGGCAGATGCGGTGGCCGCGGTGATAATCGCCGCGATGTTCCGGCTCGTCGCGTTGCTGCTCGCACTGCTGCTGCCGCTCCAGTTCGCCTGGGGCGCGGCAGCCGCGTACTGTCCGCACGAAGCGGCACCGCGGGTGGCCGGGCACTTCGGCCACCACGAGCATGTGCACAAGGACGCGGCCGACGCCAAGCAGCCGGCCGGGGGCAAGCAGCTCGTCGACAACGACTGCGCCTCGTGCCATGCCGCGGGCTCGGCCATCGCGGCCGACGCAACGCAGGGGCCGGCGCCCGCGCTCGCGGTTCGCCGCGTCGCGTTCCCGACATCGCCGCCGCCGACTTCCGCGTTCGCCAGAGCGCCCGACCGACCTCAGTGGCTTCGTCTCGCCTAGCCGGCGAGACGCGAAACTCCCTCACCGCTGCGTCTCGCCGAATCCCTGGTTCAACCACGAGATTCGATGAGAAGACTCCTTTGGCCGCTCGGGCTGGCGGCGCTATTGCTCAGCCCTTTCGACGCCGGTGCGCAGCCGGCGACCCCACTGACCCTCGGCGAGGCGCTCGAGCTCGCGACGACGCGCAGCCCGTCGGTGTCCGCAGCACAGCGTGCGCTCGAGGCCGCCGACGGCGCCATCCGGCAGGCCGATGCCTGGCGCAATCCGGAGCTGTCGGCCTCGGTCGAGGACACCCGGCGCGAGACGCGCACGACGACGGCCACCGTCGACTTTCCGCTCGAGCTCGGCGGCAAGCGCAGCGCGCGTGTCTCCGTCACCCAGCGCGCCCGCGACCTCGCGCAGGCGGAGTTTGCCGACACGACCGCCCGCGTCCGTGCGTCGGTCGTCGCGGCCTACTTCGCCGTGCTCGTCGCGCAGCAGCGGCACGAGCTCGCGACCCGTTCCGCGGAACTCGCGGCGAGCGGCGCCGCCGCCGTCGCGAAGCGCGTCGCGGCGGGCAAGGCCTCGCCCGTCGATGAGACGCGCGCGCAGGTCGACCACGCGAACGCGCAGCTCGAGGCCACCGAGGCCCGCGCGGCGTTCGCCACTGCCAGGCACACGCTCGCGAGCCTGTGGGGCGACGACGAACCGCGCTTCATGCAGGTGGCCGGCGACATCGACGCGCTGCCCGAGCGCGCCCCGTGGCCGGAGCTTGCGCAGCGGCTCGACGACGCGCCATCGCTCGCCACCGCCCGCGCGGAAGCCGCGCGGCGCCGGGCGCTGGTGGACAGCGAGCGGAGCAAGGCCGTTCCCGACCTGACGCTCAGTGTCGGCGCCAGGCGCGACAACGAGCTGGGCCGCACCCAGGCCATCGTCGGCGTCTCGATCCCGCTGCCGTTCTTCGACCGCAACCAGGGGGCGATCCACGAGGCGGGCAAACGCGCGGACCAGGCCGACGACGAGGTCCACGCGGCACGCCTGCGCATGCGAGCGGAACTGCAGCAGGCGTCGAGCGAGCTCGCGGTCGCGCGTGCGTCGCTGCAGTCGCTGCGTTCGACCGTGCTGCCGGCCGCCGAGCAGGCCTACGACGCCGCCCGCAAGGGCTTCGATGCCGGCAAGTTCGGCTTCCTCGACGTCGTCGATGCGCAGCGCGCACTGCTGCAAGCCCGCGCGCGCTACCTCGGCACGCTCGCCACCGCCCACCAGGCCGCCACGGCCATCGACCGTCTGCTCGGTCGCTAAACCACGGATCACCACGGATCACGACCATGGCCATCACGAAGAAACAAACGATCGCGGTCGCCGCGATCACGCTGGCCGGCCTGCTGGCCGGCGCCGGCATCCTGCTGACGGACCGTCACGGCCCGGGTGACGCCCACGCCGAAGAGGCCGGACACGCCGAGGAAGCCGGGCACGCCCACGACGAGAAGGCCGAGAAGAAGGAGGAACACGACGAGCGGCAGGTCAAGCTGAGCGACGAGCAGGTGAAGAAAGCCGGCATCGGCATGCAGCCGGTCGGCCCCGCGACGCTGCAGGGCGCCGCCGAGTTCCCCGGCGAGATCCGCTTCAACGAAGACCGGACCGCGCACGTCGTACCTCGCCTGGCCGGCGTCGCCGAGCGCGTGAGCGCCGATCTCGGCCAACCCGTCCGCAAAGGCCAGGTGCTGGCCGTGATCGCGAGCACCGCGCTGGCCGAGCTGCGCAGCGAGCTGCTGACGGCCCAGCGCCGCCAGGAGACGGCGCGCTCGAGCTTCGAGCGCGAGAAGGCGCTGTGGCAGGACCGCATCTCGGCGCAGCAGGACTACCTGCAGGCCCAAGCGGTGCTGCACGAGGCCGACATCGCCGTGCACAACGCGATGCAGAAGCTCGCGGCCGTCGGTGCCGCCGCCTCGGCGGCAGGCCTGAACCGCTTCGAGATCCGCGCACCGTTCGACGGCACCGTGGTCGAGAAGCACCTGTCGCTCGGCGAGGCCGTCAAGGAGGACGCGGGCATCTTCACGATCTCCGACCTGCGCACGGTGTGGGCGGAGTTCAACGTCGCGCCGAAGGATCTCGCGACGGTGCGTGTCGGCCAGCGGGTCGTCGTGTCGTCGACCGCGTTCCAGGGCAGGGCCGAGGGCACCGTCTCGTACGTCGGTGCGCTGCTCGGCGAGCAGACCCGCACGGCGCGTGCGCGCGTGACCCTGACCAATCCGGACGGCGCGTGGCGGCCGGGGCTCTTCGTCACGGTGTCGGTGGTGGGCGAGGCCGAGGACGTTCCGCTCGCGATCGCGGCCGACGCAGTCCAGACCATCGAGAACCAGCCGATGGTGTTCAAGGCCGTGCCGGGCGGGTTCGAGGCCCGCCCGGTGAAGCTCGGCCGCTCGGACGGCAAGTCCGTCGAAGTCCTCGCGGGTCTGCAGCCCGGCGAGCAGGTCGCCGCGTCGAACACCTTCGTCCTCAAGTCCGAGCTCGGCAAGGCGAGCGCCGGGCACGGGCACTGAAGGAGCACACGCCATGTTCGAACGAATCATTCGCTTCTGCATCGAGCAGCGCTGGCTCGTGATGCTGGCCGTGCTCGGCATCGCGGCGCTCGGCGTCTACAGCTACACGAAGCTCCCGATCGACGCGGTCGTCGACATCTCCAACGTCCAGGTCGTCGTCAACACCGAAGCGCCGGGATACTCGCCGCTGGAGACCGAGCAGCGTGTCACCTATCCGATCGAGACGGTGATGGCCGGGCTGCCCGGCCTCGAACAGACACGTTCGCTGTCGCGCTACGGCCTGTCGCAGGTCACGATCGTCTTCCGGGACGGCACCGACATCTACTTCGCGCGCCAGCTCGTCAACCAGCGCCTGCAGGAAGCGCGCGCCCGACTGCCGGCCGGCGTCATGCCGAGCATGGGGCCGATCTCGACCGGCCTGGGCGAGATCTACCTCTGGACCGTCGAGGCCGACGACGGCGCGTCGAAGCCTGACGGCACGCCGTACACGCCGGCGGACCTGCGCGAGATCCAGGACTGGGTCGTGAAGCCGCAGCTGCGCAACGTGCCCGGCGTCACCGAGATCAACTCGATTGGCGGCTTCGAGAAACAGTACGTCGTCGCGCCCAACCTCGAGCGCCTTGGCGCGTTCGGGCTCGGGCTGGCGGACGTCGTCGGCGCGCTCGAGAAGAACAACACGAACCAGGGGGCGGGCTACATCGAGCGACGCGGCGAGCAGTACCTGGTCCGTGCGCCCGGCCAGGTGCGCTCGATCGACGACATCGGCGACATCATCGTCGGCACCACGCAGGGCCAGCCGATCCGCATCCGCGATGTCGCCGCGGTCGAGCTCGGGCGCGAGCTGCGCACCGGCGCGGCCACCGAGAACGGCCGCGAGGTCGTGCTCGGCACGGTGTTCATGCTGATGGGCGAGAACAGCCGCGCGGTGTCGCGCGCGGTCGACGCGCGCATGGCGACCATCAACAAGACGCTGCCCGCGGGCGTCAAGGCGATCACGGTCTACGACCGCACCACGCTCGTCGACAAGGCGATCCGCACGGTCCAGAAGAACCTGGTCGAAGGCGCGCTGCTCGTCGTCGCCGTGCTGTTCGGATTTCTCGGCAACTTCCGCGCTGCGCTGATCACCGCGATGGTGATCCCGCTGTCGATGCTGTTCACGTTCACGGGCATGGTGCGCTGGGGCATCAGCGCCAACCTGATGAGCCTGGGTGCGCTCGACTTCGGCATCATCGTCGACGGTGCCGTCGTGATCGTCGAGAACGCGGTGCGCCGGCTCGCGCACGTGCAAGCACACAAGGGCAGGGCGCTGACACGCTCGGAGCGCTTCCACGAGGTGTTCGCGGCGGCCAAGGAAGCGCGGCGCCCGCTGCTGTTCGGCCAGCTCATCATCATGGTGGTCTACGTCCCGATCCTCGCGCTCACCGGTGTCGAGGGGAAGATGTTCCATCCGATGGCCTACACGGTGCTGCTCGCGCTGCTCGGCGCGATGGCGCTCTCGGTGACCTTCGTGCCCGCCGCGGTCGCGCTCTTCATGAGCC
>Ga0075366_10000199_pt1 | contig 26493 bp, 22 predicted proteins | sample EndMethybrTD3031_FD_72351 | JGI IMG/M metagenome (GOLD analysis project Ga0075366, IMG submission 72351) | Populus endosphere microbial communities from Tennessee, USA - Endosphere MetaG P. TD hybrid TD303-1 | ecosystem: Host-associated > Plants > Roots > Endosphere | place: USA: Tennessee...
TTCTTTTCAGGGCGCATTTGCGGGAAGAACAACACCTCCTGTATAGTACTTTGATTGGTCATCAGCATTACCAAACGGTCAATACCAATGCCCAGGCCCGATGTTGGCGGCATACCATATTCCAGCGCGCGTAAAAAGTCATCATCCATCGCCATAGCTTCCTCATCACCACGGCCGGCCAGCAATAGCTGGTCCTCAAAGCGCTCCCGCTGATCTATCGGGTCGTTCAATTCAGAATAAGCATTGGCTATTTCCTTACCGTTCACAAACAGCTCAAAACGCTCTACCAAACCCTCTTTAGTGCGGTGCTTTTTAGCAAGCGGGGTCATCTCGATAGGGTAATCAGTAATATAGGTTGGCTGGATTAGGTTGGCTTCTACTTTAGCACTGAAGATCTCATCTATCAGTTTGCCTTTACCCATAGTGGTATCCACCTCGATAGCCAGATCGCGACAGGTTTGGCGCAGGGCAGCTTCATCCATTTCAGATACATTGATACCGGTATACTTCAGGATAGAATCATACATGGACAGCTTCTCATACGGGCCTGCAAAGTTGATCTCGTTAGCGCCAACCTGTACGGCGGCAACACCATGCACAGCACGGGCCACTTTCTCTAAACACTCCTCAACCATGGCCATCATCCACACATAATCCTTATAAGCCACATATATTTCCATAGCGGTAAATTCGGGGTTATGCGTGCGGTCCATGCCCTCGTTACGGAACATTTTACCAAACTCATAAACGCCGTCAAAACCGGCAACAATTAATCTTTTCAGGTACAATTCGTTGGCTATGCGCAAATAAAGCGGCATATCCAGCGTATTGTGGTGCGTCATGAACGGGCGCGCGGCGGCACCGCCATGTACGGCTTGCAGTATCGGAGTTTCCACTTCCATCCAACCCTGTTCATTAAAGTAACCACGCATAGCGCTGATCACTTTTGACCGGTTGATGAAAATATTCTTAAACTCAGGGTTAACCGTTAAATCAACATAACGCTGGCGATAACGCATTTCAGGGTCGGTAAAGCCATCGTGGATATTCCCGTCCTCATCGCGCTTAACAACCGGTAGTGGTTTTAATGATTTTGATAAGATGGTTAACTCCTGTGTATGTACTGATATCTCGCCGGTTTGGGTAAGGAACACATAGCCTTTAATGCCTACATAATCGCCAATATCCAGTAGTTTTTTAAATACGGTGTTATATAAGGTCTTGTCCTCGTCGGGGCAAATATCATCGCGTTTAATATATACCTGCATGCGGCCGGTGCTGTCCTGCAGTTCAAAAAACGAGGCGCTACCCATAATACGGCGGCCCATAATACGGCCTGCAACCACAACATCCTTATAGGCATCGGGCTTGCTTTCAAAGTTATCGGTGATATCCTTGGCAAAGGCGGTCACCTTAAATTCCTCAGCTGGATAAGGGTTAATGCCTAAAGCACGCAATGCTTGTAACGATTCGCGACGTATAATTTCCTGTTCGGATAGGGCAATACTCATTTTTTGTTGGGTATATTATTAAAGGGGGCAAAAATAGGTTTTTTTTAGCCGTAGCCCAAACCTATCCCCGGCAGGGCGCGGACACTCACTGCTAAATTGGGTTTACAAAAGTTAATACAAGTCAAAAATTACTTATATAAGTAATTGGTAGTTAATATTTTATATTTTGGCTGGGTTAAAATAGTTAACCATAAAAAGATGTTTTGATCAACAGCGGACAGGGTAAAAAATTGACAATACGCCTATTTATACTGATCGACAACTTGTTTCAGTTGCGCGGCCTGTACTACACCGCTTTGGCGCCACTTTATTTGCTCGTCCTTAAATAGTATTAGTGTTGGCACGCCCTGCACATTGTAAGCACTGGCAGCAGCGGGGTTTTTGTCCACATCAACCTTTATGATCTTGATATCGTCGCCTACCATATCTTTTAGCTGCTTTAGTATGGGCGCCATCATTTTGCATGGCCCGCACCATTCGGCCGAGAAATCTATCAACACGGGGTTATCGGACTTTATCAGATCTGCAAAGGTTGCCATAATAGATGTTTTTTAGTTAACAAATCGGATACGGGATGGTTTGACTCACCCCGACGTTGCGAAGCGTAGACCGGGCGAGTGCTCCCTATCTCGGGTCCAACGGTTCCATTGGGTTTATCTGTAAAGCTTCAATTACTGGGTATAGTTCCCAGGCATTATCGTCGTAGCGATTCCCCGTTTTATAAGGTACATATTTTAGCTCCTTTAAACACCGGGCTGCCATGGCCACACCAACCGATTCTATATGATTTTTACTGCTGACGGTTAAAAACGGTTTATCAAAAGGCATCCCATAATGATAGATCAACCGTACGCCGTTGCGCACATTGGTAGTGGTATGCCGCGCCTGGGTTTCAACAATAACGGCATTAGCGGGTACATGTAAGCTGTTTACCAGGTAGTTTTTCATTTCTACCGCCTCGCAATAATGGGTTTTGTAAGGATGTGCCATACCGCCTGACACGATAATAAATGGCGCCAGACCTGCAAAATAACGGCTTGCCCCCATGCGGCAGCGCAGCATACCAATGGGGCTGATAGCGGTATTTAAATCGCCCGGACCGGAACCCAATATCAGGATAGTTGAATATTTGTACTTGCTCCAAACGGTTTGTTTAATGTTAGCTATGGCGTCTTTATTGAGTCCCGCGGCCAGCGGTTCAAAATTGGCAGCGTCGTGCCGGCCGTTTATTTCCATGGCTTGCAGCGCGTATTGCAGCACGGGTTCAAAAAACAACTTGCTGCCTTTGGTCTCATCTAAAATTACCGAAGCCGCATCAAATAGTACACCTGGGTAACTTTTGGTTTTAACATCAAAACTAATTGAATCAATAGCTGCATAGGGCGGTTTTTTACCGTCGGCGTAAACACTGATGGCATAATTAACACCCGCGGCATCCTGCTCCCACGCTTTTACTAATTGTTGTTGGGGTGTAAGGTTTTTATTTAAAATATATGTGCCTGATGGGATCAGGTCGGTTTTTACAAACAGGCCCAGCGCGTTACTGGGTTGATATAATGCTGCTAATTTATCGCCCACCTGTTTTATTTCACCCGGACTGAATTTTAACTGAGCGGTATAGCATGAGGCGTCTTTACAGCTAAGAGATGCTTTTAAGGCATCCAGTTTTGTGTTAGCCAATTTCACCAATTCCGCATCGGTCTCTAATAAATGCTTTACAGCCGGCAAATTTTGCATCAGCGTAAGCAAGTAATAATTTTTAGCTAAAACATAGTTGTTGCCTTTTAATTGATAATGCGGGTCGAGCTGTTGCGCATTCGCCGAAAAATGCAAAAGGGTACAGATAAATAAGAGTAATAATGTCTTTTTTAGATACATAGTTAGCGCATATATATAGCGTAAAGGTGAGATATAAGTTTAAGTTTTCAAAAGCAATTCAAGCTTTTTACTTTCGTCTTTCACCTTTAAGCTTTCCTTCAAAACCATTCACCGTAAAAATTCTGCCATTCGCCGAAAAGTTTATGGAAATACGGCTTTTGTACACCATTTTTACAGCATGGCACAACAACCTATTATAACAGTAAATAACCTGGTGAAAAACTACGGCGATTTTGCAGCCGTTAAAGGCATCAGCTTTGAGGTTTACGAGGGCGAGATCTTCGGACTGCTTGGCCCCAACGGCGCGGGCAAAACAACCACGCTTGAGGTTATCGAAACCCTGCGTGATAAAACAGCAGGCAGCATTACGGTAGATGGCTTCAATATTGAAACCGATGCCGACAGTATTAAGCAGCGCATAGGCGTGCAATTGCAGGCAGCAGGCTATTACCCCAATCTTAATCTTACGGAACTGATCGAATTGTTTTGCGGTTTGTATGGCGTAAACGTATCGCCCATGACCATGCTGGAAAAAGTAGCGCTTACCGATAAAGCTAAAGCCAAATACAAAGACCTTTCGGGCGGACAAAAACAGCGCTTTTCTATCGCCACAACGCTAATTAACAACCCCCGCATTATCTTTTTAGATGAGCCGACTACCGGCCTCGATCCGCAGGCACGCCGCAATTTGTGGGATTTAATTAGGCAGATTAGGGATAGTGGTACTACGGTGGTTATTACTACCCATTATATGGACGAAGCCGAAGAGCTTTGCGACCGTGTAGCTTTTGTTGACGGTGGCCACATTATAGGTATTGATACTCCTGATCATTTTATTGACGAATTGATTGCCGGGGGCTTTAAACGTAAAAAAGAAGTTAAGGAAGCTAACCTTGAAGATGTATTTATAGCCAAAACAGGCAAAGAATGGCGGGAAGGATAGTAGCCCCCAGCCCCCTGAAGGGGGGGGCAATTTAGGAATTCGGATGTGTGATTTCGGATTTCATTTTTTACAATGACTTAATGACCAAATGACTCAATGACAACTCAAAAACCATATAATAACCTACGCGCTACACTAGCTATTGCCAAAGCAAGTTTACGTTCCATATTGCGCAGTCCATCGGCTGTGGTATTTACCCTGGCGTTCCCGCTTATATTTATTGTGGTGTTTGCCAATATTGGCGGCAGCGGTGTAAGTGTTGATGTGGGCGTAGCTAAAACCTGTGATACCACTAACGAGGTATACCAGGCACTGAAGAAAAACCCGCTGATCAATCTTATTAAAACCCAAACCGCCGATGAGATGAGCAAAAACCTGGCAAAGGGTAGTTTAGATGCCGTATTGGATATTAAATCCCATGTGCCAATGACGCCTTTTAATATCAATGTACAATACAGTAAAGCATCGGGTAAAGGGCCAATATTACGGTCGGCATTGAACAATATATTTTACTATATACAATCGGCGGTGCTTAGTAAAATTCAAAGTTACTCAGCCACACCGGCACCTAAAATGGTCGATTTGAAAGAAACTACGGTAAGCGGTCGCGAGTATAAATATATCGACTTTATATTGCCGGGACAGCTGGGTTTCTCGCTGCTAAGTTCAGGTGTGTTCGGCACAGCTTTCGTGTTTTTAAGTCTGCGCCAAACGCTGGTGATCAAGCGCTTTTTTGCTACCCCGGTTAAGCGTTACAGCATTGTAATGGGCGAGATGATTGCGCGTATTGTATTTGCGATAATGGGTGCATTGATCATTATCATGATCGGGCATTCCCTGTTCGGCTTTACGCTGATACATGGCTTTGTAACGGTGCTGAATATGCTGGTGCTGTCGCTCATCGGGCTGATCATCTTTATGGGATTTGGGTTTGTGGTATCGGGTATTGCTAAGAATGAAAGTACCGTACCGCCGTTATCAAATATCATCACGCTGCCACAATTCTTATTATCAGGCACGTTCTTTAGCACCTCGGCTTTCCCAAGCTGGTTAAGGCCGCTAAGTGAAGCATTACCGCTAACCCACCTAAACAATGCTATGCGCAAAGTAGCTTTTGAAGGCGCAGGTTTAGGCGATGTGACCCACCAATTGCTGATATTACTTATTTGGGGTGTAGTGATTTACGCCGTGGCGATTAAGACTTTTAAATGGGAATAACTTCCTGATGTGAAAATGTGCGTAATATGCAGATGTGCAAATGAGAAAATCGGTGTAATCATCAACTATCTGTGAAATCACCATTACCTCAATATTAAATAAAATTTTACTTTTGGCATTGTTAACAAAAACTTAACAATGCCAAAATATTTTTACATCATTTTTTTTCTTTTTATTGCCGGCTTTTCCGCATCGGCGCAAAATAATAAAACCGGTACCTGGGGTATCTTTACCGCGCTAATGCCGGGTGATAGCGCCCATCGTTGGGGCGGCTATAGCGAACTACAGGTACGCGAGAATGGCGTTTTCAACCAGTTTAATTACTACGAACTTAAAGCCGGTATTAGTTACGACCTGGATAAATATTTTACAGCGCTGATTGGCGGTGGCCGTTATACTACTTACAATTATCAAAACCTGGGTGCTGGGCCTACCACTATTGAAGCCCGTATGTGGGAACAAATGAGTGTAAGCCAATACTTGTATCGCATTAAATTAGAACACCGTTACCGGGTGGAACAACGCTGGTTGAATGGTATTTACCGCAATAGGTTTCGTTATCGTTTAAACGTATTTGTGCCGTTAAACTCGACTAAAATAGAACCCAAGACCTTGTTTATATCGGCTTACGATGAAATTTTCCTGAATAACAAAGAGCCTAATTTTGAGCGTAACCGCATCTCGGCAGCGTTAGGTTACCAGTTTGATAAAAAGTGGATTGTGCAGGCCGGCTGGGTTAACCAGTACAATTATGTGCCTAACCTTAGCAACGATAAAGACAATGTTATGCTAATGTTAATGTACCGCATTAACAGGAAAAACAGCGCTAAACGCGAACACCTGCCAAGTACAAGCGATTAAGATAACTATCGGTGTAATCAATTCATTCTCTGCTAAATCGCAAAAAATGATTGCGATTTCCTGATTTTGGTGGTATATTAGCCGCGTTTCTTATTGTACTTTATACACTCTAAAATAGACCATAAAAATGAGCTTAATTATTGATGTCCACGCCCGCCAGATATTGGATTCGCGCGGTAACCCTACCATCGAGGTAGAAGTATTAACCGAAAACGGCGCGCTTGGCCGTGCTGCTGTTCCATCAGGCGCATCAACCGGTATACACGAGGCTGTTGAACTGCGTGACAACGACAAAACAAAATATATGGGCAAAGGCGTGCTGAAAGCCGTTGCCAATGTGAATGATACTATTGCCAAAGAATTGCAGGGTATGGATGTGTTTGAACAAAACGCTATCGATAAACTGATGATAGATCTTGACGGCACACCAAACAAAGGCAAACTGGGCGCAAACGCTATATTAGGTGTGTCGCTGGCCGTTGCTAAAGCTGCCGCGCTGGAAAGCCGCCAGCCTTTATACCGCTACATTGGCGGTGTAAACGCTAACACGCTGCCTATCCCAATGATGAATATTGTTAATGGTGGTTCACACTCCGACGCGCCTATCGCGTTTCAGGAGTTTATGATCATGCCGGTTGGCGCTTCGTCGTTCTCTGAAGCATTGCGTTGGGGTACCGAAGTATTCCACAACCTGAAAAAGATATTGCACGATCGTGGTCTTTCAACCGCGGTAGGTGACGAAGGTGGCTTCGCCCCGACTTTTGAAGGTACCGAAGATGGTGTTGAAACCATTTTAAAAGCGATTGAAAAAGCCGGCTACAAACCGGGTGTTGATATTTGCCTGGCGTTTGATTGCGCTGCATCTGAGTTTTACAAAGACGGCAAATACGATTATACCAAATTTGAAGGTGCCAAAGGCGCCATCCGCACCAGTGCAGAACAGGCCGAATACCTGGCCCAATTAACCGAGAAATACCCGGTAATTTCAATTGAAGACGGCATGGCCGAGGATGATTGGGATGGCTGGAAATTATTAACCGACCGTATTGGCAGCAAAGTACAGTTAGTAGGCGACGATTTGTTTGTGACCAATGTACTGCGTTTACAAAAAGGTATCGATCAGCATACGGCTAACTCTATCCTGGTAAAAGTAAACCAGATAGGTACGTTAACCGAAACCATCGACGCGGTAAGTCTTGCACAAACAAACGGTTATACCTCAGTAATGAGTCACCGTAGCGGCGAGACCGAAGACGCAACTATTGCCGATTTAGCGGTGGCCCTAAACTGTGGTCAAATTAAAACTGGTTCGGCTTCACGTTCAGACAGGATAGCTAAATACAACCAGTTACTGCGTATTGAAGAGGAACTGGGTGCCAACGCCAAGTTTATTGGTAAAGCGTTTAAGTATTATAAGAACAGATAAGCACTAATTTTTCGAATTAGGCGAATTACATGAATTAAAAGTCCCGGTTTTCCGGGGCTTTTTTTGTTTTGGCATAGAACATTTTTAGACAATTTTATTCCATGTTTTTTAGGACAAAGCTCTGCCTTGAAACAACTTTTGAATATTCTGGCTTTTTTAGGGTTTCTGTCGATTTATTGTTTGGACTTTTGAAAACTTAGCGATTTTTACGCGTTTTTACCATAACTAACTGATTTGTAATGTTATTTTTCAAATTGCACACTTGCTGGTCATTTCAAATTTCAGGAAAGGTTAATACTGACACAGTTGCGCCACTATTTTTATTGGGGGTTATAGCTAACTTTGTAGGGTCAGGGAAAATAAAGGTTAGGTGTTTATAAATTTATCATTTAAATTAGCATTACGCTGAACCCATTTCAATAATCGAAATCACTAAGATGAAACGCTTTTATATCTTACTAACCATTTTTGCCATAAGCACAACTGCCTGGTCGCAAATTCTTAAAACCGAAACGGATGCAGCAAGTGGTAAGGAAATTAAGTCGGCAGTCACGCTATTGGGTAATGGTATGGGGCATGAATTAAATTTTTTCTCTAAGGGCGATGAAAAGCTTGTTGAATTTGTAGAGGGACGATCACTGGAAAGCTGGCCGATGAAAATTTTAAAAACAATGTCAATCAAGGTTAAACTTAAAAACGACAGCGTATATCATTTTCCTGTTGATACCACAAAGTATACCGCGATAGATAATCACGGATTTCTTCATTCATCTATTGTGGCTGTTGTGCAGGATAATCAACTAACCCCATTGCTAAATAGCCAGGTAATGGCCATAAGCTTAGGTTTTGAAGGTCAAAAAGATCTTAAGATTCCCGCTATATCGGATAATAACCGGCGAGAAATAAAACGAGCGGTGGCTTATATAATGGGCAGTAAAAAGTAAATGAATTGTGTAGCGTTTGATAAATGTATGTTAGGTAGTACAATTGCTTAACTAAAGTCATTTATCCTTTCTGCCTTCTGGTCTTTCTGTCTTCCCGGCTATTCTTAATTAAAAATCCGTACCTTTGCAGCAAATAATACCCGTTAGCTTACGGTTTTGATCATTTCCACGACGAGACTCTTCAGATCCGCTTATGCAATCGCGTTAGCACTATATTTAGAAAAATTACATGTCATTTCAAGATTTAAATTTAATTGAGCCTATCCTCAAGGCCTTAAACACCGAGGGATATACTACCCCTACGCCTATACAAGCCAAATCAATCCCCATTATACTAAAACAGCGCGACCTGTTAGGCTGCGCGCAAACAGGTACGGGTAAAACTGCCGCGTTCGCTATTCCTATTTTACAGTTATTGTACCAGGATAAGCAGCAGCACAAGGAACAAAAAACCATTAAAACGCTGATACTTACCCCAACCCGCGAATTGGCTATCCAGATTGATGAAAGCTTTGCGGCTTACGGCAGGCATTGCGGTTTAAAGCATTTGGTAATATTTGGTGGCGTGTCGCAAAACCCGCAAACCGAGGCATTACGCCGTGGTGTGGACATTTTGGTGGCTACCCCGGGCCGTTTGCTGGATCTGATGAACCAGGGCTTTATCCGCCTGGACCATCTGAAAATTTTGGTACTGGACGAAGCCGACCGGATGCTGGATATGGGCTTTGTGCACGATGTGAAAAAGATCATTGCCAAAGTGCCTAAACAAAGGCAAACGTTATTCTTCTCGGCCACTATGCCGGGCGAGATTCAGCAACTGGCTGATACCATACTTTACAAACCCGAGAAGGTAGAGGTTGCCCCGGTATCATCAACGGCTGATACCATACAGCAAACTTTATATTATGTGGGTAAAGAAGATAAGCGCGCGTTATTGCAGCACATTTTAAAGGATAAAACCATTGCTACCGCGTTGGTTTTCACCCGCACTAAGCATGGTGCCGATAAGGTGGTGAAGGATTTAAGTCGAGCGGGTATTACCGCCGAGGCTATCCACGGTAATAAATCGCAGAACGCAAGGCAACGAGCCTTAACTAACTTTAAAAACCGCACCACCCGTGTTTTAGTCGCCACCGATATTGCCGCGCGCGGTATTGATATTGACGATTTAACCCACGTAATTAATTACGAGATCCCTAACATCCCCGAAACTTATGTGCACCGTATTGGCCGTACAGGCAGGGCAGGAGCAAGCGGTATAGCTTTCTCTTTTTGCGATGAGGAAGAAAAAGACTTTCTGAAGGATATCCACAAGCTGATAGCAAAAGCTATCCCTGTTGAGGACGAGCACCCCTTCCCGATGAAACAGCTTACCCCGCAAGAGCGGATCGCTAAAGAACTTAAAGCCAAACCACAGCAAAACAGGCAGGGCCCGCGTAACGCTTCGGCGCAACGTAACCCAAATGCTAACAAAGCCGGCGGTAACCGTAACTGGCGCCGCGGTAGGTAATAAACTAATTATTACGATAGTTTAAACAGTAAAAGCCCCTTATTGGGGCTTTTGTATTCTGTTTTTCTATGTCCCATCAAGTGCTCACACTTCATCGAAACGCGTTGACGTATTTCCAAAAAGGTGTCATGGTGAGCTTGTCGAACCATGGTGGGTAGGCTTCTGCACCATCCTTCGACAATCTCAGGATGACACCCGCCTTGTCATTTCACCTTCATAGTCGTCGGATTCTATAAACTCAGAATACGCAGTAGTACCAACCGGCTGTTTTACAGCTTTGTTAAATCCATATTATCAATTTGTTAAGTGGCTTTACGCTATGTTTAAATTAGAGATATTTATGCCTGAATAAGCATAAATTATTAGTTATGAAAATATTATACGCCATACAAGGAACAGGAAACGGACATTTAAGCCGCTCGATGGATATTGTGCCTTTACTAAAAGAATATGGTGATGTTGATGTATTGGTCAGCGGTATCCAGGGCGATCTTTCCCTGCCATTCCCGGTAAAATATAAGTTTAATGGCCTGGGGTTTATTTTTGGTAAGGCAGGCGGGGTCGACCTTTGGAAAAGTCTATATAAAGCCAAACTGCGTTTGTTTATTAAAGAGATAAACAAATTACCGGTTGATGAATACGACCTGGTGATCAACGATTTTGAGCCGGTATCTGCCTGGGCCTGCCACCTTAAAAACAAGTTTTGCATTGGCTTAAGTCACCAGGCTGCTGTAATTGCAGCACCCGCCCCTAAGCCACAGGATGTGGATTTGATGGGGAATTTTATTCTCAACCATTACGCCCCAACAAGCGTTCAGTATGGTTTTCACTTTGCCGAATTTGATAAAAATATATTTACCCCCGTTATCCGTAAGCAGGTGCGCGAACAGGAAATTACTAACGCCGGGCATTATACCGTTTATCTTCCCGCTTATGATGATAAGCGCCTGATTAAGCGTTTATCTGAAATTAAGCATGTTACCTGGGACGTATTCTCTAAGCACAACAAAAAGGTTTCCAGGCATAAAAACGTACATATACAGCCAATTAACAACGAAAAATTCATTAAAAGTATGGCCAGCTCGGCGGGGGTATTATGTGGCGCAGGCTTTGAAACGCCTGCTGAGGCTCTGTTTATGGGCAAAAAGTTAATTGTAATACCCATGAAAAACCAGTACGAGCAACACCTGAACGCTGCCGCGTTAAAAGTTATGGGCGTGCCGCTAATGAAAAGTCTGAAAGAAAAACATCATCCTATCTTAATAAACTGGCTCGAAAATGGTAAGCCTGTTAATGTACACTATCCCGACAGAACAAAAGAGATCATAAAAATGATTATGGGCAAACATGCCGGCAATTCATAACAGAAACGGTTTATTGTACGTATTAAAGGCTATAGTTTAGAATTTATAAACTTTGTTAGCTACTTTTACAAGTAGTTGTAAGCATTAACAAGTTGATATTTTTTTAAGCCTGAATAAAAATTTATTATTTAAAATTTAATTAAAGCGGTATAGTAGTACATTTTTACTATTTTAACATGCTTTAAACAAAGTTTTGAATAGTTTAAAGATACAAGGGTAATTTGTTTATTAATTTCAGATGAAAAAAGTTTTACTGATTGTTGATGATGACTTAAGTATACTAAAATTGCTTAATTTTATATTAAGCAAAGATTATGATATTGTTGTGAAAACCAACGGTTTTGATGCGCTTGACTGGCTGGAACAAGGTAATATGCCCGAACTGATTATATCCGACCTGGCCATGCCTACTTTTGATGGGCAGGCTTTTGTTAAAAATGTTAAAATAAGCGGTTTTTATAAAGATATCCCCGTTGTATTGCTCTCGGCAGCGCACGATTTGGACGAACAAGTGGTAACTATGCCTTTTAAAGTTGATGCTTACCTGCACAAACCGTTTAACCCAACTATCTTAAAATCCGAAATCAGTAAAATTCTTGAAGTTTATGACACACATAACAACTGATTGGAACGAAAGTGTTGGATTAAGAGTTAAGCTGGCTTATGCCGGAACTGAGCTTAGGGATTTAATATTTGCCGAATTACCTGCACACTACCAAATATTTGCCAGTCCGAATGTTACCCAATTAGACGAATACTTAGCCGAGCAATCTATTTTAAGTATGCCCGATATTATTGTAGCCGAGGTTGACGAGGCGGGCGAAACTTTAAAATTTGTTGAACGGATAAAGAAAAACAGCCTGTTTAAGCAAATGCTTATTGTGCTTGTTTCAAAAGAGCAGAACCTGGAAGTGCGCCAGCAAGCCATAAAACTTAAGGTAAACGATTTATACGCTATGCCAATTAACCTGGCACACCTGCGCGAACGCCTTAATTTTTTGGTAAACTTTAAGTTGATAAAACCAACCCTGTCCGAACTTTCTAAGAAAGTTGATACCACCTATACGCTGCCGCCGGGCAAGCGTTCTATGGATATCTTTTTTGCAGGGATGGCGCTTTTGCTTTTATCACCTATTTTTATTATTGTGGCCATCGCCATAAAACTGGGTTCAAAGGGGCCAATTATTTATAAAAGTAAACGTGTAGGCACCGGTTACAAGGTGTTCGATTTCTATAAATTCCGGTCGATGCGCAGTGATGCCGACCAATTACTGGCTAAACTTTCGGTAGAAAATAACCAGTATGCAGGCGAAACAGTGGAGGGTAAATCAGCATCGTTTGTTAAAATTAAGAACGACCCGCGTATTACCAAACTGGGCGCCTTTTTACGTAGTACAAGCATTGATGAGCTGCCGCAATTTTTCAATATCCTGAAAGGTGATATGAGTATTGTGGGTAACAGGCCTTTACCTGTTTATGAAGCGGAAATGCTAACATCTAACGAATGGGCCATGCGCTTTTTGGGCCCTGCCGGCTTAACCGGCCTGTGGCAGGTAACCAAACGCGGCAAGGATGATATGAGCGAGCGCGAACGTAAAAAGCTCGACAATTTTTACGCCCAAAACTATTCTTTATTACTCGACCTTAAAATTATTTTAAGCACTATACCCGCATTGTTTCAAAAAGAAAAAGTATAACAAATGCACAAAAAAACATTACTGCTGTTATCTGTATTATTTATTATTTTTTTTGCCCCGGCATTGAAAGCCCAGGATAAAGGTATAGCTACCCCCGAAAGTTTTATCCCCACTATAAATTACCCGTACTTGCAAAAACTGATAGATACGGCTAAAAAGTATTATCCCGAAGTAAGGATAAAGGCTACACAAACCGAAATAGCTACTACCAGTTATCACCAGTCGCAAACATCATGGTTTGATATTATTACACCATCGTATTTGTATAACCCTTCAAAATCGTCAAACCTGGTTACGCCAACAGCGTTTAACAGTTATCAATTAGCTATCAGTGTAAATATCGGTAACATTATTGCCAAGCCTTTTTTAATTAAAAATGCCCGCCAGGCGGTAAAAATAGCGCAATTACAACAGGTAGAATATAATTATACAATTGAAGCCCAGGTAAAGCGTTTGTACTTTGCATATATAGCAGCCCTGGCAAACTTAAAAATACTTGACAAAGGCGTTCAGGATGCTTTAAGTAATAGTACCCAGCTAAAACATAAATACGAAAACGGCGAAACTACACTGGCAGAATATGCTGCCGGCCTGCAACAATTTTACGGGCAAAACAGCATTAAAGTTACCGGCGAACTTGCCGTTTTTACTACCAAAACTAACCTGGAAGAGTTTGTAGGTAAAAGATTGGAAGAGATCAAATAATGGAAATAAAAGAGTTTTTAAAACTTTTATATAAATACAAATACATAATTATTGTTATACCTGTTGTAACAATAATTATCACCTATTTTCTTGTAAAGCGCCTGCCCGAGCAATTTGAATCGAACGGGCAAATATCAACCGGTATTGTTGACGGTACCCGCCAGCTGCTCGACCCAATTAGCAGCACCATACAGGAGGCCAAAGTTATAGGCGACTTTAGTAACCTGATAGAGGTAATGAAGCTTCGGAAGATGATGGATATGGTATCTTACAAGCTCGTCATTCATGATCTGACCGATCCGAAGCCTTTTAAGGGGTTGCCAAAGTATTATATACATATGTCGCCCAAACAAATGGCCGATGCTGCCGCGTTTTTCAGGAAAAAACTTTCCCGTTTAGAGCCGCTTGATATTCACGATAAAAACAGTTATGAGACCTGGCTTAACGACCTTTTAAGGGGAATGGGCTATGATGAACGAACATTAAAAGACGCCTTTACGATTACGCGCGAAGATAACAGCGATTTTATTTCAGTACAAACCACCACAAATAACCCGCAGCTATCTGCTTTTATGGTTAATACGCTAATACAGGGTTTTATAGCTTACCAAACCAGCGTAGTTAAGCAAAATCAGTCGGGGGCGCTGGTGTTCTTAACAAATCTATTAGAACAAAAGCGTAGATCGCTGGCTAATATTACCGATAGTTTACAGCAGTATAAAATTAGGCACGGAATATTAAATCTTGAAGAGCAGGCAAGGGCAATAGCAGGGCAAATAACCAACAATGATGATAAGTTACTGCAAGCCAACAAGGAAGCGATATCATACCGGGGTGCTATTGATAACATTGATAAGAAATTTGAACCCGGTGAACGTAAGTATGTCGAGGCCAGGGTAAGCAAATTAAATTCGGCGGTAACTTTAAGTCAGCAAAAGCAAAAAGCCTTAATTGATAAATACACCAACAGTAACTTTAACCCCAAAATAAAGGCTTCTATTGATTCGTTACAAGCCGTAATAACCGAGCAGATCAATCAAACATCAGATCAGTACAACACCAATCCACTGGTGGGGAAAGAGGACCTGGTGCGTCAAAAAAATACGCTCGAAGTAAATTACGACCTGGCACGCTACAGTGTGCAGTCTATTGCGAATCAGCAAAATAAGTTAAAAGCGCAATTTGATAAACTTGTTCCGCTGGACGCAACGGTAAAAAGCTACAATTTTGCCATAGAAAATGCCAGTAAAGAGTACCAGGAGGCCTTAAGTAAATACAACCTTACCAACCTGCAATCAACTACCTCATCTAAATTAAGACAGGTTGAAGTAGCCACCCCAGAACCACCGCTGCCTTCAAAAAAAATGCTGCTTATCCTGTTAAGCGGTTTTGCCAGCGGGTTTTTCTGTATAGTAGTATTGTTTGGTGTTTATTTCCTGGATGACAGCATAAAAACGCCAACGCAACTGGCTAATGCAACCGGGCTGCCGGTACTTGGCTACCTTAATTTTATTAGTGGAACCAGTATAGATCTGCGCAAACTTTGGGACGTGGAGCACCGGGATAAAATGCAGCAATTTAAAGATTTGCTACGGGCCGTACGCTTTGAAATTGACCAGGAACTGGATGGCGAAAAAGTATTGGCCATTACCAGTATGACTGAGGGTGAAGGCAAAACATTGTTAGCCATTAGCCTGGCTTATTCTTATTCCATGATCAATAAAAAGGTGCTGCTTATTGACGGGAACTTTGAAAACCCTACCATTAGCAATACGGTGCATCCAAAAACGTATGTAGAGGATGTGTTTAAAAACAGCCCCGGAGGATATGAGCCTTTGCCAAACAACACCAGTGTAATAGGCAACCATGGCGGCGATATTACTTTGCTTGAAATCGGCGATGAGCGTTATGTGCGCGAAAAGCTGAACGAAATGAAAAGCATTTACGATGTGATCATTATTGAAGTGCCTGCACTGGATGCCATGAATAAAGCGAAAGAATGGCTGTTGTTTACCAGTAAATATATCGGTGTATTTGAAGCGGGTAAATCCATTTTTAATGGTAAAAAGCAATTTGTAAGATATCTGAAAGACGACCATAAATTTGCGGGCTGGGTACTTAATAAATCGGCATATAATGCCAAAAAGAAAAAAAGGAACTAACCGGTTCCCGGTTGCCACTGTTTTTTGATCAATAAACCAATTTCTGTGTAATTATGATGCGGACGAAACCGAAATTTATAAAAGAAGGGCCTTTTGCAAAATTAACTCCTGCACAGAATGCCAAGCGTATAGCGGCTATCATTCTTGTTTTTGTGGGCGTATTTATTTGGTTTGTTAAAATAGTATTTTAATAACAATGGGACATGTTTGAGATTGATTTAAACAATAACAAGCGCGCGAAGACACCTTTGGAAAAGGTATTGTCCCACAAATTGTTCTGGCCGCTGGTATGGGTATTCTTTTTGTGCGCGGCGGTGTTAATTAGTTACGTTGTTTACCGGTTCAATGTATTGGGCGCAGCAGGTATAATAGGTTTATTAATTGGTGTGCCTGTTTTATATGCTATTGTAGCCTATCCCAAATTTGGTATTTTGGCGTTGTTCGCGTGGTCGAACCTGGTGAATTTTGCCGGCAATTTTACCAGCGCCCCTGTAGGCACTACTATGGACGCGCTGGAATACCTGCTTATTATAGGCTTCTTTTTTAAGCAAAAATATAACCGCAACTGGAAAATTTTTGCCGACCCCGTAAGCACGCTGGTGTTGTTATGGATTGCCCTTAACTTTATAGAAGTGGTAAATCCGGTAGCGGCATCCCGGCTGGCCTGGGTTTATACGGTGCGTACAGTAGCCATTATTATGCTGTTGTATTTTGTATTTGTGTACCAAATAAACAGCGTTAAGTTTGTAACCCTTATTATAAAGGTATGGCTCGGCTTTTCCGTGCTTGGTGCTGTTTATGGCTATGCGCAGGAAATTAATGGTTATTTCCCTTACGAGTGGGCAGCACTGAGGAAGAGCCCTGTTACAATGCACCTCTATTTTCAATGGGGGCATTGGCGTAAGTTCTCTATATTTTCTGATCCGGTAGTATATGCCTATAACATGGCCATAGCCATTGTAATGTGCCTGGGCCTTATGTTTGGCCCGTACAGTATGTGGAAAAAATGCGTATTTGGATGTATGATGGTGCTTTTTATGAGCGCTATGCTTTTTTCGGGTACAAGGGCCAGCTATGTGATGTTGCCCGCTGCTGCAGGCCTATTGGCAGTGCTGTATTTTAATCAAAAGGTTTTAGTAGTTAGCATAATAGGCGCTACGCTATTTGCAGGTTTGGTATTTATGCCTACATCAAACGGGTCGTTAAAACGTTTCCAAAGCGCATTTAAACCATCAGATGATGCTTCATACCTGGAACGGAAAAAGAACCAGGAATTTATTAAGCCCTATATTCAAAAACATCCTATCGGTGCAGGTTTAGGTTCGGTTGGTGTTTGGGGGATACGTTTTTCACCTAATTCACCTATTTCCAAATTCCCGCCCGATAGTACATTCGTACGTGTGGCGGTTGAGTTAGGCTGGGTGGGTTTATTGCTGTTTAGTTTGCTGATCTTTACTTCCTTAAAGATAGGTATCAACAACTTTTTTTTAATAAAAGACCCCAGGTTACGAAACTATTGCTTAGTTATGCTGTTGGCATTGTTTGCCATTAATATTGGCAGTTATCCGCAACAATCAATTGTGCAGTTTCCGGCCAATATTATGTTCTATTTAATGCTTGCACTAATAAATGTTTTAAAAAGATTAGACGACGAGCAACAATTATCCTTAAATTCAACCAATGAGACCCTTTTAATTAAAGCTTAATAATGCTAAAAAAGCTTCGAAATAAACATGTTTTATCACTTGCGGGCAATATTGCCATGATGGGGATAGGTACATGTATTTACCTTTTACTGGCGCATAATATGTCGAAGCTGGAATTTGGGCATTGGGTATTTTTTATTATCACCTCTATAACGCTGGCCGATGTTTTCCGGACGGGCTTTTTACAAAATTCAATTATAAAATTTTATACCGGTACCGATACAAGTGGCGCAGACAATGTTGCCGGGTCTGCCTGGTATATCGGGTTTTGGTTAACCATTAGCGTGTGTGCTGTCAATTTAATAGTGTACCTGCTTTTTTATGATAATGCCGGCGAAGCGGATAGGGCCATGATAAGGTGGTTTAGCGCTAATTTTTTCGCCATGCTGCCTTTTAGCGTTGCTTTATGGATACTACAGGCCGAAGGCCGCTTTGGCATAATGTTAATTGTGCGGGCCTGTATGCAAGTGTCGTTAATGGCATTTATTATAGTGCTTATTTTTATCGGCCAGTTAACATTTTTGCATGCCATATATGCGCATTTATTGGCTTGCGCGCTTACCAGTACACTTGCAATAATCGCCGGTTGGAGTAAGATGCGCACGTTGCGTCACCGCAGCCGCGAACGGATAAGCCAGTTATTTCATTATGGCAAGTTTAGTGTGGGCACTTCAATAGCATCACAATTGCTTAGAAGTTCTGATACGTTTATCATAAAATTTATGCTGGTGGGTAATGCCGCGGCCTCTGCGGTAGCAGTTTATAGCGTACCGCAGCAATTAATGCAACTGGTAGAAATACCTATCCGAAGCTTTACCGCCACAGCCATGCCAATGATATCGGCCGCATCAAACCAGGGTAACGATAAAGAAGCGGTTTATGTAATGAAAAAATTTGCCGGCATGCTAACCATAGCTTTGCTGCCGTGCTGCATAGCGGGATTTTTTGGCGCTGGCATCCTGGTTGATTTGATTGGGGGTAAAAAATATGTGGGATCGGAAGCCTATGTGGTTTTCAGGATCTTTATGTGTTATGCCATGCTTTTACCGGTAGATAGATTTTTGGGGATCACGCTTGATATGATCAATAAGCCCAAGGTTAACATGACCAAGGTATATATTATGCTGGCGGTAAATGTGGTGGCCGATATTGCAGGCTTGCTAATATTTCATAACATATACGGTGTAGCGCTGGCTTCTATCCTTACGTTTTCTGTGGGTACCTTATATGGTTATATGTGCCTGAAAAGGTACCTGGATTTTACCATGAAAGATATTTTAAGACTCGGCTATACCGAAATAATGGAACTGATAAGATCTTTCCTTGATAAAAAGCGTAAAAGTGAATTGGAAGCATAAGAATTAAGACTTTATGGAGATTTTGCTAACCATTGGGAATATTATTTTTTTACTGATATTTATTTATCTGGGTATTTATTGCCTTTATCTTTTCTTTTTTTCGCTGTGTGGCAAATTGATCAAAGTACCTCCGCCTCCCGCTACCGATCGGCTACTGAAATTTGTAATTTATATACCCGCCTATAAAGAGGACACGATTATTTTAAATACCGCTGCCAAAGCCACCGCTATTGATTATCCGGAGGATAAATATCATGTATGTGTAATAGCCGATAAACTGCAGCCCGAAACGGTGGAGAAGTTAAAGCAAATGCGTTTACAGGTGGTCGAGGTTTTTTTTGAAAGTAGCACCAAATCCAAGGCCCTGCATAAAGCTATTGAAAACACGGAAGAGGGCTTTGATGCTGCGGTAGTTTACGATATTGATAACATTGCCGCCCCCGATTTTCTGCACCATATTAACCGCTACCTGGTAGCCGGCGAAAAGGTGGTGCAAGGGCACCGGGTAGCCCTGAATAGCGAAAACTCCATAGCTATGCTGGATGCGATTAGCGAGGAGATCAACAATCATATTTTCCGAAAATCGCAACGTGTTTTTAATTTAAGCGCGGCGATTATAGGTTCGGGTATGGCGCTGGAATACCAGCTGTTTAAAGCTGTAATGCTGCGTATAGACGCGGTTGGCGGTTTTGATAAAGAAATGGGCTTGCTACTTACCAGCGATGGCATTACCGTAGCCTACAGCGAAGACGCCCTGATGTATGACGAGAAAGTAAGCAAGCCTGATAATTTCAAAAATCAGCGCAAGCGTTGGCTGTCGGCACAATTTAGTTTGTTTGGCCGGTATTGGAAGGCGGGATTAGCCGAGCTATTTAAACATGGCAACTGGGACCATTTTAACGAGGTATATCAATTATCTATACTTCCACGGGTGCTAATGCTGGGCATTATGCCAATGATGCTGGCTATATCGTTTATCGGCATTGGCCCTTCATGGCATTGGTGGCTGGGGGCTACCGTGCTGTGCTATGCAGCTATCCTTTTAGCTATACCATCTTCTTTTTTTAACAAAAAGTTGCTAAATGCCGTATTAAGGTTACCGTTTATATTTTTCACCATGTTTTTATTGTTGTTTAAATTAAAAGGCGCCAATAAAAAGTTTATCCATACCGCACATGAGGCAACAGATAAACCTGCGTAATTTAGTTTAATGAAGGGTACCTGTGTTAAAAATGTTATTGCCCCCTATTTATAATTGTATTAAATTTGTACACTAATTAGAATGAGTTGTTGATGGATATCCAGACGAATAATAGTCTCTTAAATGCAGGACTCGGACCTGTCCGAGATTATCCGAAAGATACCCCCGTGTATACTTATATTGCTGATAAAGCAAAGCAAAACCCCAATAAGATCGCACTTAAATTCGGCGATCGTCAATACAATTACCGTACGCTTGATGAAACCTCTAACCGGATTGCCCGCGCACTTATTGCCGGGGGTATACAAACGGGCGATGTTATCGGTATTGCTATGGATCGCTCCGCCGATCTGATCGTGGCTATTTTAGGTATTATCAAAGCTGGAGCAGCTTATATTCCACTTGATCCTGATTACCCTGCCGACAGGATAGAATTTATGCTGGAAGACGGGCAGGCAAAAGCGCTTTTTACACAAGTTAAGTACCTGGGTCATTTCAATTCTACGGCAAAAGAAATATACCTGGAAGAAGTGATGGCCAAATTAAACACGTTTGAGCCAACCCAACCTAATAACGGTATTACCGGCGAAAACCTGGTTTATATACTGTATACATCCGGCTCGACAGGTAAACCTAAAGGTGTACAAATACGGCACCGTAACCTGCTTAACCTGGAGTTAGGTATGGATCATTTACAGATGACCCCGGATGACGTATTCTTATCGGTTACCACGATATCATTCGACATTTTTGGGGTAGAAATGTATTTGCCGTTAATGACCGGAGCTACCCTGTTAATGGTAGATACCCTGACGGCAAAAGATGGCCGGGCACTGCTTGACCTGTTGAAAGAGGAAAATGTAACATTTTTTCAAAGTACGCCTTATACCTGGCGTATGCTGATAGAAGCAGGCTGGAAAGATGCCCTGCCGCTAAAAGGGATAACCGGCGGCGAACCTTTAACCAAGGACCTGGCCGAGAAAGTGGTGCCGCTTTGTAAGGAATACTGGAACCAGTACGGCCCAACCGAAACTACCATTTATTCTACTATTAAACGTGTTACCGATATAAACGATATCACAATAGGTACCCCTGTTTTGAATACCCAGGTTTATATTGTTGATGAGCAGATGAACAATTTAACCGATGGTTCGGTAGGCGAAATATTGATAGGCGGCGATGGCGTAGGGGTTGGTTACTTAAACCGTCCCGAATTGAATGCGGAAAAATTCATTGACGATACCTTTACAGGCATCCCCGGCGCTAAACTATACCGCACCGGCGACTTAGGTCGCTTTAACGAGAACGGGGATATCGTTTGTTTAGGCCGTATAGATCACCAGGTGAAGATACGGGGTTACCGTATAGAGGTAGAAGAAATAGAATACATTTTATCGCGCCAGGAAAATATAAAATCGGTAGTTGTAATGCCGCGTACCGATATGGGCCCTGATATGCGTTTGGTTGCTTATTTGGTATTGAATAATATAAATGATGACCCGTTAGCCCGGTTAGATAGCTGGAAACAAGCGTTGACAGATGAGCTGCCCGAATATATGGTGCCGGATGATTTTGCCATTATTGATACTATCCCCATTACCCCTAACGGTAAGGTAGACCGTAAGGCTATGCCAAACCCGTTGCCTTATATTATCCGGAACAGGAACGAATATATTGCCCCCCGTACAGATACCGAAAAACTTGTTGCCGATACCTGGCAGGAATTTATGGGCATTGAAAAAGTTGGCATGCAGGATAACTTTTTTGAACTGGGCGGCCGCTCGCTTGTAGCAGTAAAAATTATGGCCCGGCTGGAAGAAGCTACCGGGAAGCGTTTGCCATTGGCCACTTTATTTGAATACTCGACCGTTGAAAAACTGGCCCTGCGGCTGCAGGTTGATAGCAAGGCGATTACATGGGAGTCATTGGTGCCTATTAAACCGCAGGGTAGCAAAATGCCGCTATATATTGTACATGGCGCGGGTTTAAATGTGCTGTTGTTTAACGCACTGGCTATGAATTTAGATGCCGACCAGCCGGTATATGGCTTACAGGCGAGGGGACTGAACGGGATAGATAAACCGCTGGATAACATGGAAGAGATTGCGGCCAATTATATAGCCGAAATAGTTGCCAAAAACCCGGATGGCCCATATGCGCTGGCCGGATTTTCATTAGGTGGCATTATTGCTTATGAAATGGCCCGCCAGTTAATTGAAGCCGGTAAGGAAGTAAAGGTGCTTGCCATGTTTGATACTTATGTTAGACAAACTACTAAGTTTGATTCGGCTGCGAAGAAAGCATTTAACAGCGCCCGCCTTTTAATTATGCAGATACTGTATAGCTTTGTATTAGTTACCAAATATCCAAAGCGGACAATTGAGTATAAATTTTTGCAGCTAAAACGCCGTATAATTAAGCTTTACTGGCGCATTACCAAAGGTAAAGAGCAAAAGCAAACAGGTTTCTTCGGTTACTCGAATGAGATTGATGAGGAAAACCAAAAAGCGATGGATAACTATTTTGTAAAACCAATTGATATTGCCGTAGACCTATTCCGGGCCAAAAAACGCTTGTTTTATATGGATGATTTTACAACAATGGGCTGGAAACCTTTTGCAAAAAAAGGGGTACATGTGCATGATATCCCCGGCGAACACAACACTATATTTGCACCACCAAATGATAAGGAGTTTGCCATTGTGTTGCAGAAGTGCCTGGACAAAGCCGTGTTAAATAGATGAATAATATGCCCGGTAGCGTAAATAGCAATTTTATTAACGCACCAGTTTGGCAGCAACAGCTACTTACAAATGAAACTTTAGACGATAAGACTATCCATATATGGATGGGCAATACGGCAGACTTACTAAAGCATTACGATGATTTTTTCTTGCTGTTAAACCAGTGGGAGCAAACTGCGGCCTTGCGTTATTACCAGCTTAAAGATCAACAGCGTTACGTTATACAGCATGGAGTTTTAAGGATTTTACTGGGCAAATACCTCGGTGTACCCCAAGCCGATATATCCTATATTTATAACCAAACTAAAAAGCCTTACCTTGCTAACGGGGCCTGCTTCTTTAATATATCCCATTCGCACGGATATTTTTTGATTGCCCTGAGCGATGAAGAGTTAGGTGTTGATATAGAATATATTAATCCTGAATTTCAATATCAGGATATTGCATTGCAATATTTCAGCGCGGGTGAAATGGCGTATATTGATCAATCGGAAAATCCTAACCAGGCTTTTTTTTTATTATGGACACGTAAAGAAGCATTACTAAAAGCCTGCGGAACTGGTATTGACGATAACCTCCCTGCCCTGCCTGCCTTAAACGGCAAACACGCTTTACCCGTAGCTTACCCCTTCACTGAATATTTAACAAGTAGCTTCTTTATTCCGCATAATTTTATGGGTAGCGTAACCTACATGGCCCCAAAAAGGACTATTAAATTTTATGATATTACTAGTGACGAGGTAACCGCGCTTTTTTAGTGCTGGGTTATTTTGGCAAACTTCTTTTTTAATCCCAAAAAATATTTCTCGAAGTAATAGTAGGATAGACTGGCTAATAGCACAGTTAAAATTAGTGCCGCAACATAAATAAACAGGTTTTGAATCCACAAATAATAGCCAGACATGTAGGTACTTACAAACCATACCGATAACCTAACAGGGAATTTATGAATAAGGTAAATACCGTAAGATATCTCTCCAATAAATCTAAAGGTATTTCCCTTTAATGAGTAAATGCTGGTATCGGTTTCGCATAGGTTTACAATTAATAACGCGGCAAGTGTGGCAATAACCAGATCGCCCTCAGGCGGCAAGCGTTGCAAATAAACGTAAACTACCACCACAAAAATCAGAAATAAAAGCAATTGCGTGTACTTGTTAAATACCAGGTTAAATGTATTTTGAAAACGGAACCTGAATTCGGGATTTTTAGTATTGAAGTATAAAACCGCCACCAACGCGCCAATGGCCATATTATCAAAACGGGCGTAGTATGTTAGTTTGCCAATAACGCCAAAGGCATAATTGCCATTGCCCAGGTGCCGGGCAACTTGTCCGAATGCCAAATACAAAATAAGGAATATCAGCAAGGCATAAAATATATGCAGTGTTTTTTTAAACCTGAAAAAGTGTGGATGGAAAATATAAAATTGTTCCTCGGTACCAATTGACCAAATTGGATCGAACAGCGGTGGCAGCAATTTTAAGGTGAAAGCAAGGTTAGGCAAAAAGAAAATAGATAACCATAGTGCTGTATTCGAATCACTTTTTGGATAGATGAAAAATCCAATAATGACTATCAAAAAGTACAAGGGCCATATTCGCAATATGCGCCGCATATAAAAATCGGAAAAAGATACTTTATTAAAATTTTTCCGTTCTTCCAACAACAAATAGGTGATCAAAAATCCGCTAAGGGCAAAAAATACCGATACACCAACTTTACCAAAATTTAAAAAGTTAACATAGGGGATACGCTGCAAATGAAATATTTCCTTATCCAATTCAATATGCGCAATAACAACCATTAAAGATGCAATTGCCCTTACACCATTTAAATTTGGAAAGAAAAGCTTAGCCTTTTTTGAGCCTGTTGTAGCAATATTGCTCATTGCTTTATATGCAATTGTTTTAGTACGTGAGTTAAACCCGCATTGTAAATATGCACATTTGTGTTTATAATGCACTGCTTAAAATGCAGGTAAACGCAATTAATCCAGATCAATAGTTACTGTAAATATGCTTTGTTTACTTGAAGGATTGTATTGATATACAAATGAATTGCTGGCGCGGCAAATAATAACCATACCAAAATGTTCGGATATATCTGTTAGGATAACGTCATCAACCGGGTAGCTTTCCGTGTAAAAGCTTAAATTATAAGGAGCAATTACCTTAGCAAACAAGCCGTTTAATGCATCGGCATATATAGTAATTGTAGTGCCAACTAAATCGGTAAAAGGCCATTCGGACGAAGGGTTGTTAATATAGAAAGGCCCGCCTTCATCTATTTTTTTTATAATTAACGCTTTGTCGTTGATATTTAATTCCAGCCCTGCTACGCTTCCGGTAGTATGTTTAATGCTGTTGGTAAGCAGTTCGGTAACAATTACACGGGTTTTAAAAGAAAGTTCATCTTCTTTTTCAAGCGAGTGTTGTTCAATAAAAGCTATTACACCTTTTAAAAAAGGATATATGGTTTCTGCCTTGTTATTGAATGTAAATAACTGTTTCACAGTTTGTTTGTTATAAGGTGTTATTTATATCGGCAATTGCCTCTAATTCGTTAGGGTATATTTTAAAAACCTTATCCAGCCTTATCAGGGTAAATAAGTCGTGTATATCTGTTGCAAGATTTATAACGGCAATATCCGTTTTATTGGCCACCGCATATTTCAATGATGAAACCATCGCCCCTAAAAACGAACTGTCTACATACTGAACTTTACTAAAATCAATCAAAATATTTTTAGGCTTTTGGTCTATAATGGCCACCATCTCTGCTTTCAACAATTCCGATTGTGAAAGGTTGGCCTCGGGCACCAGTATTTCTGCAACCAGGATCCCGTTGTTATTATGCGTGTTTAATATCATATTATATTTTTTTGCAAAAACACAAAACTACAATCATCTACTTGTTCCTGCGCTTTTTTTATTAAAAATTCACTTGCTTTTAGTTGGTCAAAAGTATCGGGGTGACCTAAAAAAGGCAAAACCGCTTCTTCAAATACCTTGTAATCCGATTTTTTTCGCCCCCCCGTTTCAAAATCAATTATGCCATCGGTTATCATTAGTAACTGGTCGCCGGCGTTTAAGGGAAGTATATATTCATCAAAATCGCCATCTTTTCGCAATCCCAATAATAGCCCTTCAGACTGTATCCTGCTGGCTTTGCCTTCAAGTTTATTATAGTATAACAAAGGCAGGTCGCCGGCCCCCGAATAGCTTATTTGCGATTGTTGGGTATCTATCATTACTAATGAAAG
>Ga0075366_10000200_pt1 | contig 26406 bp, 28 predicted proteins | sample EndMethybrTD3031_FD_72351 | JGI IMG/M metagenome (GOLD analysis project Ga0075366, IMG submission 72351) | Populus endosphere microbial communities from Tennessee, USA - Endosphere MetaG P. TD hybrid TD303-1 | ecosystem: Host-associated > Plants > Roots > Endosphere | place: USA: Tennessee...
CAGTGACGCACTGCTCATTCGCGCCAATGGCGGCTTTAGAGGCGACCCTCGGCAGATAAAGAAGAGCTTTGAGGTCGAACGCCCTTACGACATCGTGGCAGTAGAGCCAGACTTGCTCGCTGTTGCCGGCCTGGTCGATTACCTCGTACGTCCCCGGGAATAATCTTTTAGGCTTCGTCTGAACGGGAGAGCTTCCAGCCACCCGTATAAATACGCTTCTTGCCGCTTTCGCGGTCAACGCCAGCGCCAGCCCACATACCTTCCATGGTCTGGTCTTCACCCATAACCAGCTGGCCCGAGCCGCTGTAGAGAGCACCTTCAAACGTACCGTCAGGCGATGTTGATTCGTACCAGATGCCGGTAGCAATATCATCATCGAGGGTCAGGCGTACAAATGTGTATGAGCCTTCTTCGTTCGCTTTACTCTGGAGAACTAATTGATTGGCACGTTGGTACCCCTCCATAACATTCTTGGTTTTGTCTTCGCCCTGGTCATCCTTGCTAGGATACGTAAGCCAGCAGTACCAAGTTCCTGAAAGCGTGTCATTTTGTTCGGCCATAGCAGCGTTCTCCGTTTTCTACTCTTATCGTATCACATGGTTTCCTCTTGAGCGCAACCTATGCTTCCCGAACAAAATAAAAAAGACCTCTGAAATAGAGATCTTTTTTATGTGGTGGAGCTACAGGGACTCGAACCCTGGACCTCTTCCATGCCATGGAAGCGCTCTAGCCAACTGAGCTACAGCCCCAGTTAGGGTATCTCCCTTAACGGGAGAGGAACCCACGGGCCACACGTACGAGGCCCGCCTGCCGGATAGAAGCAATTGACACCGGCAGTCGCTGTTTGGAACAGAGCAATTTTAACAGATGTGGTACCATATGTAAATCATGGCTAGGCAGTACCCTGAACTGGGGGTGGACGCAGCAACGGCCGATCTTGCAATTGGTGTTATTCCGGTGCTTCAAGCAGCGCATGCCGAAGTTGGCGCAACGCTGGAGCGTTTTGATGGTGCATGGATAGACTTTGGGGCAGTTTTGGACGTAACCCCGCCGCACACGGTAGCACTTTCTCATAAAAGAGGAGAGCCGGTAGTTGGCTTACAATGGAGCTTTGAAGACCTGGCTAAAACAGACGGTCCTGAGATACGAATCTCATCTGAGGTTACCTTGCCTGATACGCCCCATGGAGCTGGGATTGCTAACGGCATCCGGGAGTTAGCGGTCCCTACCACTACCCTGCTACCTGATGAAAAACCGCTGCTGGGCTTAGAAAAGCAACGGCACGGTGTGCGTTGGCGTTACGCGCAAGACAGGCTGTTTGGCAGAGTAGTCGAGGAGGTTCACCCGCTTATCTCGGGCGCTACTGTACGCGGCCGTGCAGACTTGCGAGTTGATATAGACCGTAACGGCTATGCTATCAATAAGGCAAGGCGTATTCACGACTCACTAGGGAGCATCCTTATGGGCGCGTCTACGGGCCTCAACGCAAACAATTTGTTAGAGTACGGCAGCGACCTTCTCGATGCGGATATGGAAACGCCTGACGAGCTAGCAGACTATCTTTCGCGTAACTCGTGCCAACCCTATGCCCGTCACGTAGAACAGATTATATATGTCGTAAACTGGCTCCACGGCATAACCGTAGCGCCATCACTCAAAGAACGCACTGTTACAGCTTCCTAGAAGAAGCGACGGCGACGGGCAAAGCCATACATCACCAGGTTTACGGCAACCGTAAGGCCTACTACCGCCATAAATGCCCAGCTCTCGTGCTGGAACGGCAGCGTAACATTCATACCGTACAAACCATAGAACATGCTTGGCAGCATGATCAGCACCGTGACAATAGTCAGGCGCTTCATGGTCCGGTTCAGGTTGTTGGAGCTAATCGATGAATAGGCTTCGCGGATGTTCACGATAGACTTGATGTTTGAGTTACATGCCTCAATAGACTGTTCGTTATTCAGCAACAAGTCCTCGATAATATCCTGGTCTTCCGCGAACAACGGGATGTAACGGCCGCGCAGCAGGCGGCGCAAGGTAGCGTTTGTAGGCATAAGGGCAGCAAGGAACTCGTTAAGCTCGTCCTCGATAACCACGAAATCAATGAAATCCTGGTTGCTGATCTCATGGCCGCGCAATCGGGAACGGATCAACTTAATCTGTTTGCTTGTGCTGTTAATGAATGTGTCGTACTGCTCAACGATCTGGTGCAGGATTTGCAGCACAAGCTTGGCGCGCTGTGTTGTCGCAAAGTCGATCTTACCTTTTAGGAAAATGTCGAGCCCAGGCATATGGACCAAAGAAATAGTAATTACGATGTCGTCGCTAAAAACAAAAAGGAGCGGTACGGTCACCAGCTCTGATTCGGCGTTCTTGTAGGCATACCGCACGAAGATGTAGCTTTGGTCGCCTTCTTTTTCGAGACGTGGCATTTCATCTTCGTCGAGTGCATCTTCGATGTGGCCGGGATCCAGCTTGAACTTATTGATGAGGAGGTCAATTTCGTCGGGGTTAGGTGCCTCGACATAAATCCAGCTGCCCCTCTTATACTCTGCGAGCTCCTGCACTTGCTGGCTTCGCAAGCTTTTGTAGTAGTACTTAATCATAGGACGTTTTCCCTCACGCCTTAGGCTCTTTAGTTACCCCTATTGTATACCAACGGACTATATTGTTTACATAGGATCTGTAACTTTTAGGCTGGTTGCAATATATAAGTGCATGAAAGAACCGCTCATATGTAGCGGTTCTTTTTCGTGCGCGCCCACCCGGCGGCGTGTGGCATTTTGTTTTGGTAAACTTTTTGTTTCACGCGCCGCTAATTAGGCGCACGATTACTTTAAGCATAACCTTTTTGTGTAACCTGTCAAGATTCCAGGTACGCCTTGAGCTTGTCGACTGCCACAACCCTCACGCTAAACTGGCGCAAGACATCGCTATCTTCGGGCATTTCACCATAGGTAAGGTTAGACCCTTCGGGGATAAAGATAGGGTCCCATCCAAAGCCGCGGTCGCCGCGGGGCTCTGGAGATACAGTACCCTGAACAGTGCTTTCAAAATAATGGATCTCTTCACCGTCAAATAAGGCATACAGTATCCGGACATGCGCGCGGCGGTGCTCGAGACCATCGGCTAGTTTACACAGCTTTTCGGTACCCATTTCTTCAAGGAATTGCTTGATATAGGTGCCCGGCAAACGACCCATAGCCTCAAAAGTCAGGCTGACGTCCTCAATGAGGGTTGGCCGCTTCAGTATGTCGTAGGCTTGGCGGACCTTGTGCTCGGCAACGACATGCGGGTCAAGCGACTGGAGTTCATCAAGGTCAACCTTGTGGTGATCGACCGGCCGGCCTAACCACATCGAGAGATGCTCTACTTTGTGGAGGTTGCCAGATATAAAGGTAAAATCTTTCATGGATATGTCTTTCTAGCTCTTTCGTGGTTTGGCCATACCAGGCAACACTTTTGCCACCAGGGTAATGGCTAGAATAACAGCAAAACCGCACATAATGGAAGGAATCCCACGGATAGTATCAGGGTCAATCATGTTGGCAGCGGCCGTTGGGATAATAAACGCTGCGTACCCAAAGGTCATAGCCATAAGTGAACGGCGGACTACGGGCGACTTGGACTGCCGTACGAAGTACCAGGCCATGCCAACGCCTGCAAGCAACCAGCCATAGTAGTACGCCGAGAACCATGCCCCGACCCCCGGAGAAACCTGGAAGATAACATAGTTACCCAAGCATTCATGGCCGGATAGCGCCCCGGCAGTACCCAGGAATAGTATGACAAATGCTACTGCCGACAAATACGCCGGATAGACCAGCCGTTTGCGCGTGGCACCGCCTAGTACATATATAAGATGCAAGCCCAGCGGTGGAAGCATGGTAATAGCAGCAAAACCGACATGAGACCACGTCAGGTCGCCAACCAGCGACCCCTCGCAAACCATGTATTCGGCAAGCTGGAAGAGGCTCAGACAAACCAGCAGCGCTACTGCAAGGCGGGCCAGCGTATTCTGACGGTAGCGCCAAAGCGTATAGGCGGCTAACCCGATTTCAATAATAAAGGTTGCGATCATCACCGGTGGTGAAAAACAGTATAGTTTGTTGCGGTTGTATTTCATGGATTTAATTGAGAATCTGTTTTTCAACGTCTTTCATTTCCTGGGCACAGACTTCCAGTACCGTGTCGCTGCGTACCTTTGCCTCGGTGCCATCAAACCAGATCGAAATCCATTTGCAATGCGCACCGTTCATCTCCTCGGTCCATTCAAATGATTCGCTGGACATAACATCCTTGGCCTTCGCTTCAGTAGGATTGTAATAGAAGTCCAAGTGGTCAAGTCCCGTGGCATCTGACGAACCGGGGCGGCGTTGCATCAGCTTAACAACCGTCAGACCAAGAGGCAACACCGCTTCTTTCAGGTGGAACGTAGCAATCCAGCGGTCATTTACCCAACCCATATGGATCTGGTCAGATGCATCGCGTAGTTCATCGAAACGCGAGTTAAAATCGGCAAGGTCTTCAGCCTTCCAGCCCGCCGATGTCGGCTGCAGGAAGTCAAAGAATACCTTGTTATTTGCAGAAGCGACCAGTTTGTCCCACTTCTCTTTGTATACCGTAATTGCTGCTGTTAATTCTTTCAACATACCCTACCCCCTTAGTATTTGAATGAGATCCTCTTCGCTTATTTGCGGTGTACCCAACTTTTCAGCCTTCTTTAGCTTGCTTGCGCCGACATTGCCGCCAACTACCAAATACGCCGTATCCTTACCAACGCTCGACTGGAATGTCCCGCCAAGGGCACGAATCTTCTCGGCCGCTTCGTCACGGCTCATCGTGGTTAGCGAACCTGTCACTACAAAGCCTTTGCCGTGCAACGGACCCCGGGCATGTGACTCGTAGTGCGGTTCAACTCCCAGGTCTTTGAACTTTTCAAGCAGTTTTTGGTTGTCTAAGTCGGCAAACCAGCCCAGCAAGGACTCGGCAACAGTCTCGCCAATGCCTTCTACGATAAGTAATTCATCAAGTGTAGCCTTACCCAGTTTTTCCAGTGAGCCAAAGTGTTCAGACAAGTCGATAGCTGTTTGTGATCCCACGTGCCGGATGCCCAGTCCATAGATAAAGCGAGGTAGTGGCGGTTGCTTGACCTTAGCTACTGCTGCTACAAGGTTCGATGCCGAGATTTCTGCAAAGCGATCCAGGCTCATGACCTGTTCTTTAGTAAGCGTATAGATGTCTGCAATATCCTTAACAAGTTCAGCATCAACCAGCGCTGCTACGTTCTTGTCACCCATACCATCAATATCTAAAGCACCTTTGCTAGCAAAGTGCGCTAGTGCGCGCGTCAGCAATAATGGTCCGGTCGCTCCCTTAACACGATATACGGCTTCGCCTTCAGGGCGCTCAAATTCAAGCTCAGGATACTGGCGCTTCAGTTCCGCTTCCATATCAAATGCTTTGGTGGCCTTTGGCCGTAAGTCGGTTAACACTTGCAGTACTTGCGGGATAATATCGCCAGCCTTGAAAATTACTACAGTATCGCCAACGCGGATATCCTTGCGGGCGATTTCATCAGCGTTATGCAGGCTGGCGTGCTGGACAGTCGTACCAGCAACAGGGACTGGATCAAATACCGCCACAGGCGTAGCAGCACCAGTACGCCCAATGCTTAACACTATATCCTTAACGACAGTCGTAGCTTCTTCGGCGGCATACTTGTAGGCCACAGCTCCACGCGGTGCCTTACCCACGACACCCAGTTCAGCAACCAGTGCGCGGTCGTTCAACTTGATAACCAGGCCATCGGTATTGAAGGGCAAGTCGTGGCGCTTTTTGTCCCATGTGTCGGCAAACGCTATGATTTCATCGAGTGACTGTACGACGGATGCTTGCGGGTTAGCAGGCAGGCCAAGTGCCCGGATAATTTCATACGCTTCTTTGTTGGTCGGCACCTCAGATGGGTCTTCGCGCATAATATCGTATGCCCTGAAACGCAGCGGACGTGCTGCGGCTAGCTTGGGATCAAGCTGACGGATAGTACCAGCAGCCAGGTTACGGGGGTTCTTGAAGAGATCGAGCCCCTGTTCTTCCCGTACTTTGTTCAATGCTGCGAAGTCGGACTTATACATAATGATTTCGCCGCGGATTTCGGTCCTGCCTGCAGCGAAATGTTTATATTTCTTGTTGTCACGAAGTGCGAACGGGACACTATCGATCGTTGCTACGTTGGTAGTTACATCTTCGCCGACAAAGCCGTCACCACGTGTAACCGCCTGCGTAAAAACACCGTCCTGGTACACCAGCGCGCAAGCCAGGCCATCCATCTTGATATCAGTAAAAAACTCAAGCTTCCTGCCCGGTGCCAGCTTTTCGGTGCGTTCAATCCAGGATTGGATTTCTTCACGGTTAAAGACGTCGTTAAGGCTCAGCATACGGGTACTGTGCTGTACCTTGGTGAACCCTGGCAATGCCTCGCCGGCTACCCGTTGGGTGGGACTGTCCGGTGTCACCAGTTCAGGATATAGTTCCTCGAGTTCGCTCAGCTCGTGCTTCAAGCTGTCGGCAGCGGCCTCGCTCATGATTGATTCATCAAGCACGTGGTAATGATAGCGGTAGGTACCAATGAGTTCACGGAGCTTGGCAATGCGTTCCGCTGCTACTTTTTTGCTAGGTTGGGTCATAACAATTCCCTGTATACGCGGTAGAGATAGCTATGGATAATCGGCAACCCGACCATACTCGTAATGAAGAACATGAAGCCTGCCAAAGGCGGCGAAACATAGATGAGCGGCAAGATAAGCAGCATACTGGCAATCAACAGGAATACCGGCAAGATAATAAGCTTTCGCATGACTTCCCAGCGACGGTAGCGCACGAGATCAGCTGCGGACCTGAGCGCCACCATGGGAGTCATATCAGGCAAACAGACAATATATATGGCTATAATCGTGGCGCTCAGCATAAACAGTGTCAGCAATCCCAACAAGAAGAACACGATTCCCCACAGGACATTCTCAACACCTGTTCCGGAGATACCGCTGCCCGTTACTAGGTTAAAGAGAAACCCGCCTGTCACAATTGGGATGAGCTGGAGTGTTCCCACTAATACCACGAGCGCAAAAGGCACCAATGGGTACATGCCGCGATAAAAAGCTTCGCGCACGCTGGTAGCTTTGTCGGCATATGTCTGACGCAACGTCCAGATCAAGGCCAAGCTGGTCGTAACGGTCAGCATCAACTGGTAGGCGCCCGCAACATCGCTGTTCAGGTTTCCCGAAGATGCGGCAAGATATATAAACAGCGTCAATGCCGAAGCAACCTGTCCCCAGCTGCCGCTATTCGATCCATCCAGTACAGTCTTGGTCTGTTCCAGGTCATTACCACTGAAGCTCTGCACCAGAATGGCGTTAAGCAGGCCATATACCAGCACAATACCCAGTACTGTTTTCCAGCGTTTTTTGAGTACGCTGAATGAGCCTTTAAGCAATGTAAGCGATCCTGGCAGGTGCCGTTCGCCGGTAGTAATTTTCTTTTGCAGGCGGAATGAACTGTACTTGCCGGTATTAACGCGACGTGGTTCTTTAACAGTTTTTTTATCTTGGGTTGGAGTTTTTGCCATTAGGATTCCTTATAGGTGAGTGTCCATTTTCCGCAGACGGGCGATGCGGTCTTCAAGCGGAGGATGGGTACTAAACAACTTCATGAGGGATTTGCCCTTTAAGGGGCTAGCAAAGAACAAATGGGCGGTCGCAGTATTCTGCTTCTTTAGTGCAGTGCCATGATCGCGCAGTTTTTCGAGAGCACGGGCCAGGCCTTCAGGATAGCGGGTAGTCAGAGCACCTGTACTGTCTGCCAGGTATTCGCGGCGGCGCGAAACAGCCAGTTGCACAAGCATAGCGATAAATGGAGCAGCAATGGCGGCAACAATCGCCAGCACAAAGAACAACGGGTTTGGAGATTCGTCATCGCTGTCCCTAAACCAGAAGAAGTGCAGCAGCATGTCAGCGATAAAGCCGATAGCACTCACCAAGCCGAAAACGATCATCATTACCCGGATGTCATAGTTCCGGACATGCCCCATCTCGTGGGCCATAACAGCCTCAAGTTCAGTGTCATCCATAATGTCCAGTAGCCCTGTGGTTGCAGCCACGACGGCATGATTAGGGTCACGGCCCGTGGCAAAGGCATTGGGTGCCGGGTCATTAATCATGTATACCTTGGGCATAGGCATACCGGTAGCAATACTGAGGTTCTCGACCGTACGGTACAAACGGGGTGCATCTTTCTTGGATACTTCCTTGGCACCGTTCATAGCCAAAGCAAGTTTTGCGGCAGCAAAGTACTGGATAAGCGCATACACGCCGCCCACTATCAGGGCGAGATAGAGAAAGTACGGCTGGCCGTACAGGTTGCTGGCAATCCAACCAAGGATACCGATAATTACCACGAACAATGCCAGGATAAGCCAGGTTTTTCGCTTGTTAGCAGCTATTTCAGAGTACATATAGTCCTTTTATACGCGATCTTGCTTAGAAAGAAGTTTCGACAGGCTTTTCAACGCTAGCTACGTCATCAACCTCAAAGAATTCACGCTTCTTGAAGCCGCCCATCTTTGCAATGATGTTGCTTGGAACGGTATCAATCTTGATATTGAGGTCACGGGCAGCACCGTTATAGAAGCGGCGTGAAGCCATGATCTTATCTTCGGTGTCAGTCAGTTCAGCCTGAAGCTGCTGGAAGTTCTCGCTTGCGCGCAGCTGCGGGTAGTTCTCGGAAACAGCAAAAAGGCTCTTTAGGGCTTGCTCAAACTGATTCTCAGCCTTAGCGGTTTCCTGCACGCCTTGGCTTTGGGCGTTCAGCGCATTTGCGCGGGCATTGGTGACATCTTGGAATACTTGCTTTTCGTGCTTAGCATAACCCTTAACGGTATTAACCAGGTTAGGGATAAGGTCGTACCGGCGTTTAAGCTGTACGGTGATATCACTCCATGCTTCTTCAACACGGACACGGGTGCGGACAAGGCTGTTGTACATTACTACTCCGATGATAACGAGCAGGACGACAACGGCAATTACAATAATCGTAGGTACCATACTGGTAATAACTCCTTAGTTTACGCTTTTAATTATAGCCTAATAACCTTAATAGAAACAGGGTAAAACAACGTGTATACTATGTATAGTATGCGCAGATACAGCGAGCGCAAAAAGCACACTGGTTTCAAGTTTTTCCGCTTCGTCCTACTCCTTGCAGTAGGCGCTCTTTTGTTCAATTATGTCCGTCCGTTGCCCCAGTCCGAGGCATCTGTCGTAGCAATGTCGAACCAAGTGGAATCTATCAAGCTTTCCTGGCCAACGCAAGGCGTAGCTGCGCTAGGCGCCCAAGGCTTTGGCACGCTGGCAACCCACGGCTCACAGGCCAAACGGCCCACCGCCAGCATTGCAAAGCTAGTCACTGTCCTGGCCATTCTTGAGAAGAAGCCCCTCAAGCCCGGCCAGCAAGGCCCGACAATCACCATGACCGCAGCCGACGTAGCACTATTCGAAAAGTACTACGGCATGGGCGGCGCGTATGTCAAAGTCGAGGCTGGCGAAAAGATAACCCTCTACCAGGCGCTCCAGGCCATCCTCCTTCCATCCGCCAACAACATGGCCGACGGCATGGCGATATGGGCTTTTGGATCCATGGAAAACTATCACGCCTACGCCAATAAGATGGTGCAACGCTTAGGCATGGAAGACACTACTGTAACAACTGATGCCAGCGGATTTGCACCCGGCAGCACCAGCACGCCAACTGACCTTATCAGGCTCGGCGAGCTAGCCATGAGCAATCCGGTCATCGCTGAAATCGTAGCCCAGAAGTCGGCCACAATCCCCGTGCATGGCATCATCTACAGTGCCAACTCACGTCTTGGATTCAATAATATTATCGGCATCAAAACCGGCTTAACCGACGAAGCCGGTGGTTGCTTCTTGTTTGCGGCCAAACACGAGATCGAAAAAGGCAAAACCGTCACTGTAATCGGCGCAATCATGGGCGAGCCTAACCTGCGTGCAGCGCTAACCGACAGCGAGCCGCTGCTTAATTCAGCAAAGCAATATTTCAAAGTCAAAACACCCATTAAGGCCGGCGAAACCTTTGCCACGCTCACGACACCATGGCTCGCCACTGCCGATGCGGTTGCTAAGTCTGACGTACAGCTGGTGTCATGGCAAGGTGCCGAGCTCAGCCCCAAAGTAGAACTCGATACCATCAGCGGTTCAGTTAAAGCTGGCGAAGAAGTTGGCAACGCTGTTATTTCATCAGGTACCAACACTACTTCCGTACCGCTTGTTCTCAACAAATACCTGGCCGGCCCAGCCTGGCAATGGCGCCTAAAGCGCTTCTAATCTCATAGTATTTTGGACTTGTCAGCGAGGTATTCAATGATATACTTGCACATGTCTACACCTTTCAACGAGTCATACTTCTAAACCAAAAAACGGGCAGCCATTGCAGTCAACTAGGTTTAGGCCTCGTTGTAGGTGTAGACAGCCAAAACAATGGCTGTCCTTTTTTTATCCAAAAATTTAGGAGTACACCTATGTCCGTACTGGTTCTTGCAGACAATCAACCCGGGAATGAAGCCGTCCTGTGCGTCATTTGCCTGCAACATGTCCCACTTTCCGAGGTTACGGCCGGCTCGCTTTATGCGGACGGCCACCAGGCTTTTGCATGTAACACCCATCTGTATGACCGCACCAGATGGATTAATGAATGGGCAGCGTTCGACGCCACCCAGCGGCAAGCTTTGCAGCCCTTGCAGGAGGAACGATGAACACGCTTTCACCCGCCTGGTACATGGATATCCGCACAGCAGAAACCTCCGAGCACATGAGCCTCGACCTTACCCGGCACCTGCCCCGCCGCCTGATGGTTGGCACAGCCGTTATCGTGAGCGACCGTCCGGACATCCTGTTGGCTGTCCGCAAACGCTGGATGCGCGTTATCCGCGAAGTCCAACGCCAGCTATCCAGTACCCTCGACAGTGCCAAAAAGTATGAACTAACCCGTGAAGTCGAACGCTTGCGCAGCTTCCAGTTCACCACGCAGCTGGATAAGCCTGGCGTCGATGCGCTACTAATCGAGCCGTCGCAAACCGTATGCCACCTGCCTGAGTTCACGAGCTTGTATATCCTGACACCACTTACGACCGATCAATTCCTGTCGGTAGCAGAACATGCGGCACCCAGCACTATGGTTGCTGTCTACGGCGAGCACGCACCTTACGAACAAGCCCTGCGCGCCATTAGCAGCGACACGCCTAACTATCCAATATCATAGCCGACAAAAAAGACCACCTACAGGTGGTCGTCTTTGTTTGGTGGGCGATGAGGGATTCGAACCCCCGACATCTTCGGTGTAAACGAAGCGCTCTAGCCAGCTGAGCTAATCGCCCCTAATTAATACCTGGTCATTGTACGGTAAAAACGCCTAATATGCAAGAGGTAGTTACAGCTTCACTTGCCCCAGAATCTGGTTGGAATGGTTGGTCAGCAACTGCCGTATAGCAAATGGCAGGTCTTTGGTCATTGCCTCATCAAGAGTGAGCCATACGGGCTTTGTGCCCTCTTCTTTTACGGTGATTTCTAAAGGTGCATCAAGCTCCTCCAGGTACACATGCCAGCGGTGCGTATCGGCGCCGCCGTTACAGGCATCACCATCCATATCGACGTCAAACAAATGAGTTACCTTAGCTGCTTCAATGCCGACTTCTTCGTGCAGTTCGCGCGTAGCGGCTTCGCCAGGTTCTTCGCCGTTGTCTACGTGGCCAGCAGGAATAGTTAAGCCCAGCGGGAAGCTAGTACGCTCAAAGAATAAGAATTTTCCTTCGGGATTACGGACAAATACACCGGCAGATTCGTGCCAGATCTCGTCTTTGTCGTCGAGCCACCACTTACCGGCTTGCGGACCATTGCCGATCACAATCACACGTTCACTTACCTTGCCACAGTTGGGACAGGTAAACATCTTCATACCGTCGCGGTTAACTATCTGGACGCCATCTTCGTGGCATTCGGTACAGTAGAAATGTGTTTTCTCATCTTGCGGCAGGGAAAAATCTATCTTCATGCGCTTATTGTAGCATCATCTTACGGCCGCGGAGGGGCAGTTGGCAGGGCACTCAATTCGGTATGAAATTCTAGTGCAGCTTGTGCCTGTACGGTCGGGTCCACACCCCTTGCATACTGAACACGTCCGCCTTCGGGCAATACCGTTGGGATACCGTCTGGATCAATGACATCTAAGCGCTCCATCATAGTAGAGGGCAGCTCGACGCTTGCTAGTTTGAGCCCGCTTAGCTTCTCGTTGACTGCTGGGCTAAACTGGCCCGCCTCACCAACAGTGAAGCTTTTAGGCGCAAGTGCCGGGTCAGTAATCGTAAGAGTGCGGGTAGTACCGTCTTTGCGGAATGACACAAGATCAACCTTCCCCGCCTTCTCGTCCAGGAAGTAAGCAACTCTAGCCGCTGGCGTAGTAGGACCCCTGTCAAAACTCAGTAATATTCCTTCACCTGCTGCGAGTCCCTCCCTGATCGCAGGGGTCCGCGGCCTAACAACCGCACCATTTTTGCTCAGACTTGCGCCGGGCGTGCCCAACGGCTCGCCTTCTGGGCCGCCTACTTTGTTCATCCGATGGTATTTATCGACCTGCGCCGCAGGCTCCTCGTCGCGCCTGGTTGAACGAATAGTGTCTGGGCTCACCAATCCGATGGCCGGTGAGCTATACGCTTGCCAAAAGGTCGATGGGTCCGCCAAATCCTTCTTCAACTGTTCGGTGAGTTGGGCGTCAAGCTCCACCTTGTCTGGCGCTTCCGCAGCTGCTGGTGGTGCTGGAGCTTCAGTCGCTACAGTCTGTCCTAGTACGCGTTCGGCCATGTCCCTTAATCTTGCTGGCTCTAATGCATCGGGGATGCCGTCATGGTGTTCTGTCATATTTACAGAATACCATAAGCGTCTTAGTGCGAGATTTTTTGGACAAAGTAAAAGCGCCATCTTGTGAATGGCGCTTTTATTCTGGTGCGGACGAGAGGACTTGAACCTCCACGAGTTGCCTCACTACCACCTCAAAGTAGCGCGTCTACCAATTCCGCCACGTCCGCGTGATAACTATGCCATAATACGCTGTTTGGCCATTTTTTTCAAGAGGTAGCATCCTAAGAGTGCGGCATGTGGTTGTACAAGTGGTCGAGGCTGTAACCGGAGCGTAATAACGCTTTTACTGACTCCAGGTTCGTATTCATCTTGACGCCGGGGTTCAAGGTGCCGTATGGGTCAAAGATTTGTTTCACTTTCTGGAACACAGCATACAACTCAGGGCTGTACTGTTTCTGGAGGTATGGCGCACGCAAGCGGCCTTCGCCGTGCTCGCCAGCAATGCTGCCGCCCAAGCTGACAACCAGGTTATAGTACTCTTCCATAATACGGAACGTCTTCTGGCGGTCACCGACCTGGCTCAGATCAAGGAACGGCTGTACGTGCAAGTGGGCATCACCTGCATGGCCCCAAACGGCAGCCTGCAGGTTAGCCCGTGCAAAAATGCCGTAAACGCCTTCCATGAATTCACGGAAACGCTCAGGAGGTACAATACCGTCTTCAATAATAGGCAGGGCTTTCATGTTGCCTTCGCTATGTGCAACCACCGCTGCAGATGAGTGTCGGATCTTCCAAAGCTTCTCCTGCTGGGCAGGGTCTGTTTCGATCTGGTACGTGGCACCAAGCTTGTCCAGGAGTTTCTGAGCCTTCTTGACCATTTTCTTCTGGGTACGTTCTGCAGGTGCATCGAACTCGATAAGCATCATGACGCGTGGGAACGGCTTGGCAACGACATCCTTAAGCTGGTTCGGGTTCAGCCGGTCAACTACGGTAAGCAACTGGTCGTCTACCATTTCGATAGCACTTGGCATGTCAGAGAATTCGCGGAGCTCAAGGACAGCTTCCTGGGCCTTTTCGAGATCGTCAAAAGCTGCGGCAATCAATACGGTGTTTGGGACATAGATCTCGGTTTCGAGGGTTATCTCCGTAACAAGGCCAAGCGTACCCTGGGAACCAACGATCAACGGAGTTAAATCAAAAGAACCGTCCTTACGCTTGATGTCGTTCAAGAAGTAACCGGCAGTGTTCTTGGTTACGCCAAGTGCGCCCTTTTCGATAGCTTCCTGGTTTTCCTCTAGCAATGCATCAACTGCACGGTAGATTTCGCCTTCAAATGTGGCTAAGCCGAGCTTTTTGCCTAGTTCACGCTTACTGAGGCGGCCAGTCTCGATAACTTCACCGTTGGCGAGCACAACACGCAAACTACGGACATAATCACGGGTGTCGCCATACTTTACGGATTTCTCACCGCTGCTGTTGTTGGCGACAGCGCCGCCAATGGTCGAATATTCTACGGATGCAGGGTATGGAGGCAAGAAACGGTCGTGTGTGTGCAGGGTTTGCTCGAGCTTGGCATAGTTAGTACCCGGTTCAACTGTCACTACGCCGCTCTTATTGTCGAGTTCCAGGATGCGGTGCATATGGGCTGGGAATGCCAGGATAATACCGCTACCGAGTGCAGCGCCGCCAAGATCAGTACCGGCACCGCGCGCCGTAATAGGTATTACCCGGCCGCGTTCGGCAAGCTGCCAGGTGAAGCGGGCTGTTTTGCGGACATCATTTTCGTTACGGGGGTATACGACCAAGGATGGAGTAAGTGTCAAAACGCTAGCATCGGTGGCAAAGAACCGCCGTGCGTCCGGCGATGTCATTACTTCACCCATCAAATGTTCTTGTAAATAATGCGCAACCTTACTCATTATCTCTTGCAACCCCTGTTATTGTCTTTAGCTCTAGCAGTATCATAGCATATCTCCCTTTTCCCTGTCTGAGGGGGGGAGATATGTCTACTCTTCTTCTACGCGTATTTTAATTTGTTTTGCTTTGTCGTTAATCATGTTGAATTTCTGAGTCGACACTGAACCCTCGCCGTTGGCACAGTAGCGACGGATAAAGGCACGTTTGTTGTCCTTTAAGAGCACTACACTGTACGAAGCTTTGTAATTCACGTTATCGCGGGAATAATCGTAGTTCATAGTAGGAATGCTGTAGGTGGCGTTACCTTTGGTAGCCTTCAGCTCAAGGTTTTTGCCTGCCTTGGGTTCAGCGCCTATAGCCCCTGCGCTCTCGCTGGCACCCAAGTGGTTGGCGGCAATCTCCGTAGGAGTAAGGCCAGGCAGTTCAGCTGCAGGCACAACGCCAAACTGGATGTTACATGCGTTGTCGGTAGTCGTGTAGTCGCCAACGTCAATCGTAAAGTCAGTGCGGCGGACAAAGTTCTTCATGTCAGGTGCCACAAAATCAAAGTCCACCAAGTTAGCTAGGGAGAATATTCCGCCCTCAGTCTCTTGCCCGGTCTCTTTGTCGTCGTTGTTACCTTGGCCATTGTTATTGTTGCCGCCAAAAATAATGTACGCCATAGCGCCGATAATAATCACTACGAGGGCAATCACTAAGAGAAGACGTTTTTTATTACCAGTGCCGCCCGCGTTGGCAGAGGAATAGTACGCTTGGTTCGGATTCATACGTTTAGTATAGCACTTGTGCGCCGCAACATTGCGCTTGCCAGAGGCGGCATTATGATCTGTATACTAATACTATGAAGCAGCACGGAAAATGGGGCGTCACCTCATCAAAAAGCATATACAAAAACCCTTGGCTAGAGGTTGTCGAGGACCAAGTTGTCCGGCCAGACGGTTCGGAAGGTATCTACGGTTTCATGAAACTAAGACGGGGAGTTGGCACGTTGCCTATTGATGAACAAGGTAACGTGTACCTGATTAATGAGTACAAATACCCGGTGAGTATGCACTGCCTTGAAGTGATGGGTGCAGGCGTCGAAGAAGACGAGAGTCCTCTCGATGCCGCGCACCGCGAGCTCAAAGAAGAGCTGGGAATTACTGCCGAAAAATGGATTGACCTTGGCGTTGTCCGGCCGCTGACATCTTTTACCAACTCACTCCAGCACATATATATCGCCCAGGAGCTTAGCCTAGGCGAACAAGAGCTAGAAGGCGTTGAGGACATCAGGATTGTCAAAATGCCTCTCGCTGAAGCCGTACAAAAAGTAATGGACGGCCACATAACGGAACAGAAATCCTGCATCCTTATTCTCAAAGCCGCACGTCTATTCAATATCTAGCTACCGCCCGCTTTTGTGATGAATATCGCATACCCGCTACCTCTTCTATGGGAAGATAAGGGTGCAATTAAGGGGGATAGTATATGAAAAGATATGCAAACGCCAGGTCAGCAAGACTGCGCTGGCGTTTTTTAGTAGTTACGTTTGTAGCACTGGCATCAGTGCTAGCAGGAAGTCTGCTACCAGCTGCTAAGGCCATGGCATTAACTCCTGGTGATGGAGCGCCGACTCCTGTATACCGCTGGTGGCAAAATTCGGATAAAGACTGGGTTACAATTCCTGCCCATGGGACGCAACCATCCGATAGCAACCTGACATCGGCGAGTTACACCAAGACTACAACACCGCAATACTACGTGAGCATGATCAAAGGCAGTGACCCTAATATGGTCGCAGTCAACCGTTGGTGGCATGCCAGCGACAAAGACTGGATAGATGTCACTGAGGGCTCTATCTCAGATGCAACCCTTGGCACTTGGGGGTATACAAACAAGAAGTTCCAGTACTATCTCTACAGCACCTCAGGAACGAACAAAGCTGCCGTCAACCGTTGGTGGAGTGCAGCTGATAAAGATTGGATTACCCTTCGCCAAGACGAAATAAGTGACAGTACATTAACCGGCTGGGGGTATACAAGCAAAACCCTGCTCGGCTACGCTTACACTACACAATCGCCCTCGGGAGAAATGGGTTATTTTAATCTGACCACACCGCAAGCATCAGTCGTACCTACTTCCTATGTAAGTGGCTTCCAGCCGCACACTATGAGCGTATTGGATGTAAACCCCACGCTCAGCCCTTCGGTAAATAACGGCTACCGCTATATTGCCTACTATGGACACAACGACTGCGGCGGGACACAAGGTATCTACATCGCCAGGTCCAATGACCTGAATGCTTCAACATGGGTACAAGACCCGACGCCCCCCAGCTTTACTGGCACTGCGCCTTGCCGTTGGGCATCTGCGCTCGTCGACGGATCTGATGTGGCTTTAGTAGTCGACCAAGTATGGGGTAGTTCCATAACAGCGCAGGTTTCAACCGACGGCCTCAATGGCACTACATTTGGTAGCACCACAACGCTTGTCCAGGAAAGCGGTGTACACAACGGCAATCCGACCCTGTTCAAGGATCCAAATACTGGGACCTACTACCTATACTGGTTCAGGCACATCGGCAGCTCATTCGAGATCCGCGTAAAATCCGCCAGTACCTTTGCTGGACTCGTCGGCTCAGGCCCTACGGATCTTGGCACTCTCGTTGCGGTATCATCGGAAGAAACCGCAGCACCACAAGTAATGTACTACGGCGGCCGGTATTACCTAGCCGTGGAAACACATGAATCGCAAGGTGGTAGCATGCAATGGAGAACCCGTGTGCTCACAAGCACATCTCCAACCAGCGGTTTCTATGAAATACCAGCCGGTCCGGTATATGCAGTCGGCGTAGCCTGTGTGTTCCAACATGTTGTTGGCAACACGTTACACAGTTACTACTGCCAAGAGCACCCAGGGGGTAGTCCTCCATGGTCGCTCGACCACACAACTGCAGACCTCACTAACCCAAACTAACTAACCTAAAAACAGAAAAGACCCCGGGCTATTCCAGGGTCTTTTCCTGCCACCATGCAAGCAGATCCTTATGCGCTCCGTCCATCCAAACATCCATTAGATCATCTGTCTCAGAGAGGCTTTCGATGTCGCACCATATGGGTTCACCCGCACTTAGGTCATCGCTTGGCGTGATAGGCTGGCCTGCAGCCATAGAGGCAATAAATACGATGTTCAGAGCAGGCCGGCCATCATACAAACTCGGGTACGTTCCCAGACATTTCTCAAGCGTTATATCAATCCCAAGTTCTTCTTTGGTTTCACGGATAATAGCCTGCTCAGCAGACTCGTGCACTTCGATAAAACCACCAGGAACATCCAACTTGCCCTTGCCCGGATCAATACTGCGGACACCAAACAGCACTTTGCCATCCCTAATCACATAAGCGCTCGCGCCAGTTGCGGGGTTGATCCAGTTTTCGTGTCCATCCGTACAAACATATAAATTATCGTTCTTCTTAGCGGCAAGCTTCCCGCATTTTGTGCAATATCGTTCCATATCCCTGCCTACCAGACCTTCTGCTCTGCTAAAAAGGGTAGCACATGGTCAATTGACATTGGCGTCATCTTCTCTGGGTTGCGCAAAACAACATCGCGGCTCATCCATATAAGCTCTTCAATCTCTGACCGGGGGTGCGGTTCACCTTGAAGGCTCCCGGTATACAGATGCATTTCTAGATTGGTTCCGTCAGGAGTATGCCCATGTACAACACCGAGTTTCTTCATATTCGTAGCCTGGGCGCCCAGTTCTTCCTGGAGCTCCCGCTGCAAAGCTTCCTCAATTGTCTCATCAGCCTCTTGCTTGCCGCCAGGGAAAATATAATACGGCTTACCTCTGGCGCGGACAAAAAGTATCTCCGTTGTGCCATGGTTTTCACGGAATAACAGTAAGGCAGCTTTGATCATAAATCACAGTATAGCATTCAACCGCGAGACACTTAGGCCTGCCTCAAATATCCTTACGCAAAGAAAAACAGCCAGGAAAACCTTGGCTGTTTTTCGTGGTGCGCGAAAGAGGACTTGAACCTCCACGCCCTTGCGGGCACTAGTACCTGAAACTAGCGCGTCTACCAATTCCGCCACTCGCGCGTAGACTAACTAACAGAGGCCATTGTACTGTAAACACCAGCAAAGAGCAAGCGGCTTACTGCTTGGTTTGGGAAACGCCCTTTTCGCGGATCATCCAATTATGAACGTTGGTATAGCGGTCAATACCAGCGTTTATCTCGTGCTCGGTCAAGCCGTGCACAGGCATGTGCGTTATATAGAGATACCGCGGTTCATATAAGCCGATTGCCGGAGCATCGTCACGCCATGCCTGCAGGAACGGCTGGTACTTAACGGCTCGCAAGGCGGCATCGGCGCGGGTACGACCCGCTTGCAATGCTGAGTCAGCAATATCAGAATGATACTCAGAGAAGTTCAGGCGGTTCTCGGCACGGACATCAGCGTGCTTGCTATCCCAGTACACGAGCACGTCAGGGTCTTTACCAATAGAAATACCATACACCAGTGCCTCATAGCTGTGTGATGCCAGGGTTGTCTGGAACTCCGTATTATCCTGGGGGACAATCTCGACATCCACGCCGGCCAAGCGCCATTGCTGCTTAAGCATCAAGGCGACATCAGCATATTCGCTATCAGCCTGCACGGTAATTGAGAAGGCCAGTGGCAGCCCGTCCTTGTGCCGGATCTGGTCTTTACCCATTACCCAGCCTGCCTGGTCCAGCAGCGTATTGGCTGCAGTCATGTCGTATGGGTACTGCGCGTATAGCGGGTTGTAACCCACCTGGCCCTGCAGTATTGGCTCGCGTACAGGTATAGTCGGATATGGCAAGTTCTTGATGATAGTGGTAGTGTCCGTTGCGCGAGCCAGGGCCTGGCGTACCTTCAGGTCTGCCAGCACACCTTCAGTCGTCTTAAAGAAACTCATAACAGCAGCCGTGAGCTCAAGGTTATAGATGCGCACACCGCTACCGTCTAGTTCCTTGGGAACTTTAGTCAGCCCTGCAATAGCATTTACTTCCTTAGCACGGAAGCTGCTCAGCATGCGTTGATCGTTACGAAAGGCATGGACAACAAAGCGGTCTAGCTTAGGCTTGCCGGCATGATATTTCTCAAAGGGATCAAGGGCAATGCTTTCCTCACGGTTTTCGGCAGAACCGCCACTTACTTCAAGTACATTGAATTTGAACGGACCGGCACCAACGGGCTTTGAGGTATTAAATGGCAGCGTGCGTAGCGCACCCATGGATTCACTACCAAGCACATGCTTAGGTACGATACCGTTGGTCAGGGAGTACGGGAAGGCGCTCAACTGGTTTGGCAGCGTAAACGTCACCGTCAATGGGTCAACCTGCTTAACTTCAATACCCCGCCAGCTTGGAATAAGCGGTGACTGGGCGTCAGGGTTCTGGATAACTTCGTAGGTAAATACAACGTCTTCGGCTGTGAGCGGCTTATTGTCGTGCCAACGCAGGTTCGGCTTGAGGTGTACGGTATACGTTGTTCCACGCTCATCTACTGCGTAATCTTTAGCCAGGTCGCCAACCAAATTGTTGTTCTCGTCATAGGTAAACAGGCTGGCGAACAACAGCTTGGACACAGCCAAGTCTACAGGTCCAGTCGCATAGAGAGGGTTAGCGTTAGTGTACGCGCCCAAGACGCCTTCGCTATAGGTGCCGCCAGGCGTTGGTGCAGGCACCTGGAAATAGCCGCGCAGTCCGCCTATTTGGGCAACAACGCAGCCTGCAATCAGTACCAGGAGAATAATCCAGGTAATAACAAACCTGCGGACGTCAGCAAGACGTTCCAGGCGGCGGAAGAAATTACGCTCGAGCTGCTGCTCGGCTTGCTGGCCCAGCTCCTCTACCTGCAATTTGCGCATTCGCAGGCGTCGGCGGAAGCGAAGCTTAAACGCGCGGGATATCATAATCTGTACGCTTTAGGCGATGACAATGCCTAATATAATTGATACGGAAAAGACAATAGCCGTAATAATCGTTACTTGGTGGACGCTCTTGTCGGTGCCACGGCGAACCGTGTTTACTTCACCGCCGCCACCGAGGCCGGCACCCAGCGAAGCACCGCGGGTCTGGACCAGGATGAGCAAGGTCATAAGTAACATTGAGACGATAGTTATCCAGTTGAATATATTCATAATTATTTCTCTCGGTTCTCCAAAATAGCCGTTACTAGATAGTTTACCAGTCCGATAATCATACCGGCAAGTATTGCCATCCAGAAGTTGGTAATCTCAAGTGAAGGATAGAGCTTGCTGACCACAAATACCATCAAGCCATTTATGACGATCATGAACAAACCAAGCGTGAATAAAATAGCTGGCAAGGAGAAAATAATAACGATTGGCCGTAGCAGCGAGTTGACGAGCGCCAGTATCAGGCCGGCAATTACAACAACATGGAAGCTGCTGCCGTAGTCTACGCCCGACCGGAGTAAACCTGCGGCAATCCAAAGCCCAAGGCTGCACACCAACCAACGTACGAGAAAGCGGTAAATAAGACCGTGATTCATAGCTTTAGCAGTATTATACCAGACATCAGGCTGAGCGAAACCGCTGGGTTACTGAGAAAGCACCCTTGGAAGCTTACCGCTTAATACTTCGTTGCCTTCTGCTGTAATCACTACATCATCTTCGATGCGCACACCAATTGATTCATCGGGGATATAGATACCAGGCTCAACAGCAACAACAACGCCTGGTTCGAGAGGATGGTCATAGTCACCGGAGTCATGCGTGTCTAACCCCAGGAAATGCGACGTAGCGTGCGGGAAGTAGTGACGGACATTATCGTGGTCAATTGTCTTAATAAGTCCTAGTTCGCGGAGCTTCTCACCCACGAATTCTTCCATTTGCTTTTCGTAGGTACGCAGGATCACACCTGGCTTCAATAGCGACAAAGCATATTCCTGGGCCTCCAGGACTGCATCATATACAGCCTGCTGCCTGCGGCTTGGGTTGTTACCAAGCGCAACCGTACGGGCTACGTCTGATGCGTAGTAGCCGTATTGCGCGCCCAAGTCGAGGATAACCACCTCATCACTTGCCAATGCACCGCTGTTATTGAAGTTGTGCATCGTGCAGGCATGTTTGCCGCTCGCCACGATAGGCGCAAAGGCATGGCCCATGTTGCCAGTGGCGCCCCGGCGTCGGAAACCACGGGTTATATCAGCCTCAATTTCATACTCAAAGGCATATTTAGCCAGCTGCTTCGGCCGGGTTACTTCCTTTATGGTCTCGATATTGATATCAATAGCCCGCTGGATAGCTTCAAGCTCAACCGGCTGTTTAACCATACGCATCCGCGACAAGTGCGTACGCAGGTCGAGTAATTCAATATTAGGGTTGAGATCCTTCAAGCGCTGGATAAGATCTGCACGCGCAGGGTTAGTGTACATGCCCAAAAAGTCTATAAAGCGCGGATTAGCACCCAGGGTAGCCACGTGCTGTACCTTGCGGATACGTGATTCAAGCTGTTTCCAGCCGTCTTTTTCGAACATAACACTCTGTATGCCCGACATGCGGCTGAGGGTCTCAAAACTAATGGCGCCGTCAAATTGCTCGCGGACGATTTCACGGGGCGGCACAATAAGGTATTCCTTGCCCTTGTCCATGACCAAGATAACGCCCGGTTCATCAATACCGGTCAGATACCAGAAACTGCGGTCCTGGTGGAACTGATACGGTTCGTCGGTACCCTGCTGCAAAAGGCCGTTTGCAGTGATAACGATGGGGGCGGTGCCTGTAAAGAGTTGTTTTAGTCGTTCTCGGTTGCCAGCAAAGAAGGAGCTGTCGAATACTACATCATTCACTGGTCTAGCGTAGCACAAATGGCGCGGTACACAATATGTGCACCCAGTATTTGCTCCATTCCAAAATATGGTACGCTAACTCTATGATTCAGCTTTTGCTTAAAATACGCTTGAGTGCCTTCTTCTTTATATTCTTTGCCACATTCCTTATCGTCACCTTTGTGTTTAAGGGAGTAACAGTGACTCCTGCCACCATTGCCCTGTTCTCTGTTAATTCATTCCTTTACGGCTTCTACATTACACCAATCCTAACCAGCCAAAAAACCCGTATAGACGAGCTAGCCAAGATTATCCGCGCTGAAGCCAACGCGCTTTTTGACATGCTTATTAAGACCAAGCGCCTGCCCCGCCGTTCCCGCAATACCGTGCAGGCAATGGTAGACGATTACATCCAGGCGAGCTTCAAGGAGCGCAAGCCGGCTGCCGGCGAAGACGAATACGAAAAGCTCATTAGCTACTGCCTTGACTATGAAGGAGACGAGAAAGAAACCGTCGATAAGATTCTCGCCAACCTGGTAGAGAACCAAAAGAACCGCTCCCAGCTCGCTATGCAACTCAGCAACAAGGTCTACAGCAACGAATGGTGGATTATGCTGGTGCTCTTTAGCATTACCATCGGCTTCGTGCTGCTGCTCAACGTCAAAGATGTCTGGATTATGCACGTTGTGAAAGCCTTGCTCTGTACCGGCCTCTCAATGCTCATGATCAGCTTGCTTAAACTCAGTACCCTCACCCACAAGAAAGCTAAAGGCATCTGGGGGCCTCTAGATAAACTCAGTACCAGCCGCTTCCGCCGTATGGACTAACAGCCTGTTCTAAGACAACAAAAAAGCCCCGGACTAGCGGGGCTTTTTAAGAACCAGGGAATGCTTAGGCGTTAGCCTTGGCGTTCTCTTTATCTTCTTCGATCAAATCAAGGGTGCGGCGAAGGGCAATTTCCTGCTCTTTGGCAGCTGCTAGACGCATCTGGGCTTCACGCTCCTGCGCCTGGGCGCGGAGACCAGCCTTAATGTAGTTTTCCTGGCTATAGTGTTCCTTCTTAAGCTCAAGGGCGTTTGCGGCCAGGCCGGCCTTGCTTTCGGCACCAGTCATACGGGCTACAACAGCGTCAACACCAGCTAGTTCTACGCCGTCAGCAGTTTCGCGTGAGACGACTTCCTTGAAGGTAGTGCCTTCAGGCAAAACACCGGCACGGACGCGGCGGTCAATAGTCGCGCGTTGTACTTCACCCACGCGGCGAAGGTGCTCAGGCTTAGTTACAGCCATAACAGCCATAATTTCACCTACAGCCTGGTCGTGCTCGTCAGCGCTAATCTCACCGGCAGCAAGCTGCTTGCTCAAGCGCTTGTGGCCTGAGCTAAAGTACTTACCGGTCATACGTGACTGCTCAGCAACGCCACGGATTGTCTCCATGGCAGCCTGGCGGTCCTCTTCAGAACCATACATAGCAGTGTTTTCAGCGTTAAACGGAGTAAAAGCCTTCCAGGTTTCGGCTGCAGCTTCTGCAACGCGTGCCTCAGGAACTGGTGAAAAACCTAAAGCTTCAACGCTAGGACCACCAAGACGGGTATCTACGCTAACAGCACTGGATACAGCCTCATGGCCTACTTCATATGCCAATGCAGGGGTAAAAGGAGTATCTACTTCTAGTAGACCAGCCTGTTCAGCGATTTGTTGTTCGACTAAAAATGGATCTGCAGGCATATCTGCGAGATCAACTGGTTGTTCGTGTAGCATAGTTCCATTCATGCGCTACATTATACACCATTTTTGTCATTTTGTATAGATACATTGGGGGAATGTGACGCCTTACCGAGATATGTCGCTACAACAGCTGCCTTTGCCTCGCCAATAACAGAGGCGATATCACTTACAGAAGCCTCCTGAACACCTTTAACACTGCCGAAAGTTCGTATCAGTTTTTTGCGTGTTGTAGGGCCCACCCCTGGTATCTCATCAAGAACACTTGCCGTCTGACGTTTTCCCTTAAGAACAGAGTGGTAGCTGACTGCAAAGCGGTGGCTTTCGTCGCGTACGCGTTGCAGAAGCTTCACGATATCGGAGTTCCTGGGCAGCAAAATAAGCGCGAAACCCTCTGTTTCATGCACAATAGCGTTCTGTTTGTGCAGTTCCAGCTTCGATACATCCACTTGGGACTTTTCAAAGTGCACTACGATTTCTTCTTCACGCTTAGCCAGCCCGATCATTGGACGGTTAATTCCCAGCGCATCTCTCGCCTTAATAGCTGAAGCCACTTGGCCTTTACCCCCGTCGATCAGGAACAAATCGGGCAATCCCCAGGCTTTGACATTCTTTTCGCTGCAGCGGCGGGTAATTGCCTCTTCCATATGGCCAAAGTCATTGTTGCCAGGTAAGCGCATCTTAAATTTACGATAAGCAGCCTTATCAGGGATACCGTTACTGAATACCACCATGCTTGCCACGTTGTCCGTACCTTGCATATGGCTGATATCGTAGCCCTCAATACGTTTAGGGACATTTTTCAAGCCGAGGAGATCAGCCAAGCCCTGCAGACCGCGGTCCTTACTAATATCCAGGAACTCTTTGTCCGAGAATACAATCTGTTTGCTGAGCGCCTTAAGCGCAAAATACTGGTTGCGGATTTCGGCAGCAGTCTCAAAGTCCTGCTTTTTGGCAGCCTTTTCCATATCACGCTCCATCTTTTCCATCACCTGGGCGCGCTCCCCGCGCAAGTACTGCATAAGTTTGCGCAAGTTGGCACGGTAGTCATTAAGGCTGGTCTTGTCTTCCTCGAGGCCAGGACACAGCCCCAGGTGGTACTGCAGGCAAACCCGCTTAGGAAGTACTCCTGTATGAGTAGAATATGGAAAAGCGCGGCGCAGGTACTTGAGGGCGCGGCGCACTTCCCCTCCGTTAAAGTAGGGTCCGAAGTACTTGGCTTTGTCGTCTAAGGGCCGGCGGGTAAACGTAATGGAGGGGTGCGGGTCGTCATATGATATCCGTACGTATAAGCTGCTTTTATCGTCACGGAGCAGGATGTTGTAGCGCGGCATATAGCGGCGCACCATTTCGGCCTCTACAAATAGCGCGTCCAACTCGCTCTCTACCGTAATCCAGTCAGTATCGTGGATTTCGGCAACGAGCGCTTCTGTCTTGGGGTCGCGGTGGCGGGAAGCCTGGAAATACTGGCGCACCCTGTTGCGTAAGCTAGCTGCTTTGCCCACATAAATAATCGCCCCGGTGGTGTCCTTATGGAAATACACGCCCGCCTGGGCTGGCAGGTTCTTTAACTTAGTAGCCAATGCGTCAGTCATATAGATACTAATTATACGGTAGAAAAAGTCTTTTTCTTAAAATCTACTTTGGTTATAATAGTGAAATGATTAAAAACTCCGAATACACCATTACAGTGGAGGGACTCGAAAAGTCCTACGGGAAATTGACCGTCCTAGACGGCATCAATTTCAAAGTGAAGCGCGGCAACATTCTTGCTTTGCTCGGCCCTAACGGTGCCGGCAAGACAACAACCGTCCGCATCTTATCAACATTGCTCGACCTTAATGGCGGCAAGGCGACTATCGAAGGTTACGACGTTGTCAGCGAAGCAGATGAGGTTCGCAGCAGGATTGGTCTGACCGGCCAGTATGCAGCTGTTGACGAGTACCTCACAGGCGAAGAAAACCTGTTTATGATGGGCCGCCTCTACCGGCTCAGCAAGGTAGACGCCACACAACGCACCGAGCAGTTACTGAAG
>Ga0075366_10000201_pt1 | contig 26314 bp, 22 predicted proteins | sample EndMethybrTD3031_FD_72351 | JGI IMG/M metagenome (GOLD analysis project Ga0075366, IMG submission 72351) | Populus endosphere microbial communities from Tennessee, USA - Endosphere MetaG P. TD hybrid TD303-1 | ecosystem: Host-associated > Plants > Roots > Endosphere | place: USA: Tennessee...
AACAGTGCGGGATGGAGCAGTTGGTAGCTCGTCGGGCTCATAACCCGAAGGTCGTAGGTTCGAGTCCTGCTCCCGCTACATTAAAAATGAAAGCCTTAGGTCGCAAGATTTGAGGCTTTTTTAATTCCATTAAATCCTGTAATAACCGGCGGAATAAATTGAAACTAAAAAGGCTGCCCCTTTTTTTTGAGACAGCCTTTTTTTTAGTTGTTCCTTCATCAGGACTTTGCTTATATTATTTGCTTGCGCTCCAGCCATCGCTCCAACCTGTACCACCGGCAGCTTTTGAGCTTTTTACCAGCTCGTCATATTTTAGCTTTTGTGCAGGGGTTAAAACAGCCTTAATTTTTTTTATAGTTGTTGTACGCAAGGGCTCAATGGCTACCATCATTTTGGTGTTATCGCCTTTGGTTTCAGTTTTAATTTTTTCAAACTTTGCTGATGACTCGGTATAAATAGCGGCAACTTTTTTGCATTGGGGATCAGTAAGTTTTAACTTTTTTTGCAGTTCCATAGCTTTTTCTTCCGGCTTGCTGCCGGCTGCCGTTTGGGCGAAGCTTGCTGTTGTTAATCCGATAAACAGGCAGCATAATAATAGTAATTTTTTCATCTTTTAGGTTTGATTAAGATTGTTCGTTATTTTATTTAAATGTAGTTGGTTTTATTCAAAAACAGGTAGGCTGGCAACACATTTATAAGACAAACTTACACCTTAATTTGTTTTTGCCGCCATAGGCATACACATTGTCATATCCTGTTTATCAATAAAAGTTAATTTAGCCAATTGTGTTACTTTATATTGATCAACGCCTTCGGTTATCCTCAAAAACTGGTTTGGCGGTACATTTGTAAAATGCTGAACTTTACCGCTGCCGGCCCATTTTATCTCTATCTCGTCAATTATTTTTGCCTGGCCAATGCCAATTTCCTGGCGTAATGGCGATGCCCCGAAGCTTCCGCCGGAGTTCACATCTTTATAAACACTCCTTTTTACGCCATTTTCGGTAAATGTCAGTTTAATGCGGCTCCCTATAGCAGCTTTATTGGCCTTTACACCATCCAGTTTTAAACTTATCCAATTGTTATTATTGTTGCGCGGGTTAAGGTATAACGAGCTGGTGTACGAATCGCCTATATATGCGCCACCCATTTCGGCAAATATATCCTGGTTGCCGGTATTCCTCAAATCGGCAAAGGCAATGCCATGTCCTTTTTGCAGGTTGCCGGTGCGCGATGAGGTGGTGATATCGATAAATTTTTTCCCGCCGACATTTTTAAACAATTTATTAGGCACCAGCGACCGGAAATCGGGGTTGCCCGTTCCAAAATACATATCCAGGTAGCCGTCGTTATCAATATCGCCAAAGTTGCCGCCCATGCTGTACACAACCTTATCTAAACCAGCCTCGCGGGTTACATTGGTAAAAGTGCCGTCGTGGTTGTTCCGGTATAAAAATACGCTTCCGGCATCTGTAACGGGCTTGCCTAATGCTGCAGCGGCACTATAGTAGGCCAGTGGGCGGCTAAAGTTATAATCGCTTACCAATACATCCTGCCAGCCATCGTTGTTATAATCATAAAACCACGTGGTAAATGTTCTTTCTTTGTTTTGCGCGAAGCCTGCTTTTGCAGTTACATCTTCAAAATCAACCTTGCCCCCTTTAACGCTTTTGTTCCTGAGCAGGTATTTACTACCGGTCATTGTCGAAATAAAGATGTCGGGGAAGCCGTCGTTATCATAATCGGCAGATGTAACGCCCTTTACAAATGATACAACATCACAGTGTGCTTCTTTTGTAACATTGGTAAATGTACCATCGTGATTATTAACGTACAACATACATGACGATGAATTGCTATCCATATCCTGTGTTGATGTCTCGATGCCAACAAAAACATCCAGCCATCCGTCGTTATTAAAATCGGCCCAGGTGGCTGTTTGCGTTGGGTGGTAATATAACAGGCCGCTTGGTATGGTTACATCAGTAAAAGTGCCATCCCCATTGTTACGCAGCAATGAGCTGGGTTGGTTGCCATATCCTTTGGTAAGCCAGGCGCCCCTCAACACAAAAAGATCGATGTTGCCATCGTTATTATAATCCGTTTGTTGAATATTAAGGCCGCCGGTTATCCCTTTGAGCCCGCTGTATTCGGTCCTGTCGGTAAATGTGCCATTCTTGTTGTTTTCAAAATAGTGCATCGGGTCGCTCAAATCCCAGGCCGATGTGATGATGTCAAGGTAGCCATCGTTGTTAAAATCATCAACAGCAACCCCGCCTGCCCGTCCGTTAACATTAAGGCCAAGGCTTTTGGCGATATCTTTAAATGGCTTTTCGCCGGCTACGCTGTCGGCATTTAAACCTCGGATCAGAAGATCTTTAGGAACCTTTTGCGAGTATTCGCCCAATGTCATGTAGGCGATGTTGAGCAGCCATCTTGATTCCATATCATCGGGATGCACCCTTAAAATGGTTTTATAAATTTGAATGGCTTTTCTTGACCCGGTTTGAAGTTTGTGTACCCCATCATTTTTGATGGGGAAAATGCACGACGAACCAGTGTGGTTAAGCATGCAATTGCTGCGTTCGCCCAGGCGCATATAGGCGATACCGACCTCAGACAAAAGGCGGTCTGATGGCATGAATTCCAGTTTGTTTATTATATTTTCGTAAATACCTATAGATTTTTCTTCCTGCCCCGCCATAAGCAGTAGCGATGCCTGCGCCGATAACAGGTAGGAGTCCTGGTCATTCGGCGGTATTTTGACGAGCGAGTCGCAATAGGCAATTTTTGCTTCGGGGTTAAATGGGTTTGCCATATTGGTGTTTTTTTTATTCAATTGCTGAAGCATCTCTATCATTTCCTGGTGCGATGATTTTGGGCTGGATGCTATTATGGTAAAGCCTATTGCTACAATGAGCGTTAGGGCCGCGGCTATTTTTATTTTCATTTTGGGCTGATGTGATGTTATCTCAAAAACGGTATTTGTGTTGATACCCCCGTTTTTAAATAAATTAAAGTATTAATGCGTGCAGGTAAAGTTGGGCGGGGCAAGGCATTGCCCAATAGGTAGCCAATCCGGGTGAGAAACTTTCAACTACTGATTTGGTGTTATGTAAAAATCAGGAATGTTACTTATGATATATCCAATTTTCCTGTCATCCTTCGTTCCTAAGGATGACAAGTAGGAAACTCCCAGACTTACAAAGTTTTAAAAACTTCGTAGGTCTTTCGCCCACGTGTCATTCTCCCTTCAGCGTTTGCTAAATTTTACAATTCAGCGCGGGTATAAACACATCTGAAAACACAACATTACAATAGTAGTTGATATTATCCCTAACGGATTAGGCAATAAGAAATTAGCAGGTAATCTTAGGCGGCTGCTCAGGAATATCCTGGTGGAAATGCACCGGCTGTTGTACGGGCTGTACAATATTTTTTTGAAGATATTTTATAGGGCAACAAAACTCAATATGTGCAAAGGTTAAACTGACGTTATCCTGCATAATGATTTTGCCATACGGCACATGGTCTTTTTGCGGTACCGGGATATCTTTAACACCCCTGGCGTTCAGCACATTTTCTTTAGCCGGGTGCGTTGTTTCGTAATTAGGAATGCACATTAAATGTATGGCAGTCCGGGTCATCCTCATTTTAACGTAGTTGTAGTTGGTATTCCCAAATTGTATTTGGCCGGCTATATTTTTAAATTCATTCCAGTCTTGAATATTTGGTAAATTAACGGGGATGGCTATTTCTGTAAGATCCTGAACATTATACAAACCTTTGCTTACCTGTTGGTTGTAAAACTTGTTGGTTTTATAAACCATGTATTGGTGCAACACCAATTGCCCACCAATATTTAGCAGGTAAATGTGCAGCAACAATAAGGCAAAAAGTTTTTTCAATCTGATTTATAGGTATATGATATCTAAAGGTGCGACTTATAAATATGTTTTCAAAATTTATTTATAACTATAAGTAAATATTAATAGCTATTGATTGAAAAGAGTTGTCGCAATTAACCCTGATTATCAGCGAAAGGTAGTTTTTATTGATATAGCCTACGTCGGCCATATCTTGTCTGGCTTTATTTTTAATATAATTGCTACGGCCTAACATTGCGCCTCTAATTCTTACTTCGCAAATTTTTCGACCAAAGGGTTAGGATAATTATCGCTTTGATCTTCTGCTACGTTATCCAGGCATTTAAAATCCTTTTCAACCAACAGGTACATTTGGTTGCTGTTATTTTCGTAGCCAACGCGGTCGGTACTTGTCCATTCAAGCGCCAAATCGGCGGGCATATACATAATAATGGTATTGTTGGTAAAATCTGCAGTTAATTGCCCGGTTAGTGTCCTTTGCAGGGCATATTTAAATACCTGTGTACCAAAATTGGTGCTTTCTTCCAGGTAACCATCCCTTTCAAAGCTTGCTATGTCTGTTTTGGTGAGGCGGTAGCGTAGCGAGTTTCCTTTTATCCTGATTTTCATAACTGTTTAATTGTTTACGTTAACTACATCACCTATAATAATAATAGCGGGATAGGTGAGCTGCTGCTCCGCCGCAATGGCCACCAGGTTTTTGACCTGTCCCCGTGCCGATTTTTGGTGCGGAAGCGACGCATGCTGAATGATAGCTGCGGGCGTATCGCCTTTGCCGGCGGTAGTATAGGCAAGGGCAATTTCGGCCAGTTTTTTCATGCCCATATATATAACTACTGTTGCGTTGCTTTGCATAGCGCAGGTAAGGTCGGCAGATAAGCTGCCGTCTTTTTTGGTCCCGGTAACCATCCATACGCTTTCGCTCACCAGGCGGTGGGTTAAAGGAATGTCCTGAAGCCCTGATGCCTGCATGCTGGTAACGCCCGGTATATAGTGTGTAGTGATGCCATGTTGCCGGGCGTAAATTATTTCTTCAAACCCGCGGCCAAATATAAACGGATCGCCACCCTTTAGCCTTACCACATTGCCTTTGGTAAACGCGTAATGCTTTATCAGCTCATGAATAGTTTCCTGTGGGGTATAATCGCCATAGGGTTGTTTGCCTACATATACCTTTTCGCACTCATCGCTACAAATATCCAGCAGTTCTTTATTGGCCAAGTTGTCATATAATACCACTTTGGCCTGCTGTAATACCTTATATCCCTTCATTGTAATCAATTCCGGGTCTCCGGGGCCTGCGCCAAGCACAAAAAGAACCGGATTGTGAAACGTTTTTTGCATATTTTGAAATTTTTCATCAAAAAATAGGTTTTTGACTGCTTTTATTTTGATGATTTTGTTAAAATGTTAAAATCATTAATTGTAATTGACATAATTAATGATGTAAATTATATCCTTAGCACTAAATTAACAATTAAAACAGCAATAAACATGATTTATTTAATAAAAAACTTAAAAAAAATTTTTATTTGCCGTTTTTTTGAGTTATAATTGTGATGTAAATGAAATCAGGGTCGTATTTGATTCATTTAAGTTTGAAAATTGCTTTAACATTTAAAAAATTTCGATATGTCAAAACCAACCATTATTGTTGTAGGCAACGGTATGGTGGGCTACAAGTTTTGCGAGAAGCTTTTAGCCAGATCAACCCAGTTCCAAATAATTGTTTTTGGCGAAGAGCCCCGTCACGCTTATGACAGGGTGCACCTGAGCGAATATTTTAATGGCAAAACTGCCGATGATCTGTCGCTCTCCACTTTATCGTGGTACGCCGACAATGGTATCGCGCTGCATTTGGACGATCCCATCCAGGAGATTAATCGTACCGAAAAAACAATCCACTCATTAAAAGGCGTTACTTTAAAATACGATTACCTGGTTTTGGCAACCGGTTCATCTGCTTTTGTGCCCGATATTCCGGGGATAGAAAAAGAGGGCGTATTTGTATATCGTACCATCGAAGATCTCGAGCTTATAAAAGCCTGCGCGGCCAACGCCAAAAGCGGCGCTGTTATGGGCGGCGGTTTGCTGGGCCTGGAGGCTGCCAAGGCTTTGATTGATTTAGGTATTACAGAAACCCACGTTATAGAGTTTGCACCGCGGCTGATGCCAAGGCAAATAGATTCGGCAGGCAGTAATATGCTGCAAATGAAATTAAGTCAGCTGGGTTTACACATTCATTTAAATAAAAGTACAGCAGCCATTGTTGGCGATAAAAAAATCAGTTCACTAAAATTTAATGACGATAGCCAGCTTGCGGTAGATATGCTGGTAATATCTGCTGGTATCCGCCCGCGCGATGAGCTGGCAAAACTGGCCGGCCTGCACGTAGGTACCCGCGGCGGTATTATAGTGAACGAAAAAATGCAAACCAGCGATGAGCATATTTACGCCATTGGCGAATGTGCTTTATACGAGGGGATGATTTATGGTTTGATTGCGCCCGGTTATGAGATGGCAGATATTGCGGCCGCTCATTTAACCGCGGCCGACAAGTCTTTTTACGGGTACGATATGAGCACCAAATTAAAATTAATTGGTGTTGACGTAGCCAGTTTTGGCGACGCCTTTATTACCGAACCGGATTGCCGCACCATTTTATTTGAAGATACCCATAAAGGAATTTACAAGCGCATAAACATTACCAATGATGGTAAAAACTTATTGGGCGGTATTTTAATAGGCGATGCAGAGGCTTACAATATGCTGCTGCAAACGGTTAATAATAAAATTGTATTGCCGCCCGATCCGGAAGATTTGATCCTGGGATCAAGAGGCGGTGCCGCAAGCGAAGGGGCCGGTGTAATGAACCTGCCCGACGATGCGCTTATTTGCTCATGCGAGGCGGTAACCAAGGGCGCAATTTGCTCGGCGGTAACCGATGGCGGTGTTACCAGTATTGACGGTATGAAAAAATGTACCAAAGCCGGCACAGGCTGTGGTGGTTGCGTACCGCTGGTAAAAGATTTGATTGCCGGTACCTTGAAGGCAAATGGTCAGTATGTTAAAAATGTAATTTGCGAGCATTTTGATTACTCGCGCCAGGAACTGTTTGACCTGGTAAAAATAAATAAGCTAAAAAATTACGACCTGGTGCTTGATCATTACGGCAAGGGCGATGGCTGCGAAACTTGTAAGCCGGTTGTTGCCAGCATCCTATCCAGCTTGTGGAACGATGTGATTGTAAAGCAGGAAGTAATACAGGATAGCAACGACAGGTTTTTGGCTAACATTCAAAAAGGTGGTACTTATTCTGTAGTGCCTCGTATTCCCGGTGGAGAAATTACGCCCGATAAATTGATAGTGATTGGCCAGGTGGCCAAACGGTACGGATTATATACCAAAATAACCGGCGGCCAACGTATTGATTTGTTTGGTGCACACTTAAGTGATTTGCCATTAATTTGGGAAGAACTAATAGATGCCGGTTTTGAAAGCGGCCATGCATACGGCAAAGCATTGCGTACAGTAAAAAGTTGTGTTGGTAGTACCTGGTGCAGGTTTGGCTTGCATGATAGTGTAACTTTTGCTATCGAAATTGAGGATAGGTACAAAGGTATCCGTGCGCCGCACAAACTTAAAGGTGGCGTAAGTGGCTGCGTACGCGAATGCGCCGAAGCGCAATCAAAAGATTTTGGAATTATAGCTACCGAAAAAGGTTGGAACCTTTACATATGTGGCAATGGTGGTTCAAAACCACAGCATGCCCAGTTATTGGCTACCGATATTGATAAAGAAACGCTGGTAAAATACCTGGATAGGTTCCTGATGTTTTATATCAAAACCGCCGACCCGCTAACCCGTACTGCGACCTGGCTCAATAAGCTGGATGGTGGAATGAGCTATCTTAAAAATGTAATTATAAACGATAGTCTTGGCCTGGTTGAACAACTGGAAGAAGAAATGCAGGCGCTGGTAGATACTTACCACTGCGAGTGGAAAGAAGTAGTTGAAAATCCAACTATGCGCAAACGTTTTGCGCACTTTATAAATGCGCCTGAAGAAAAAGACCCGACCGCGCAGTTTGAGCCAATGCGCGAACAGGTGAAAGCTAAAGGGTGGTAGGTTTCAAAGTAAAAAATCAAAATTCAAAAAAAAGAAGGCCACATGTTTTATAAGGGCGTGTTGGGCTGATAAAAATATAATACAATGGAAACAGCGATAGAAATTAAATGGATACTGGCATGTTATGTAGATGATGTGCCCGAAAACGGCGGATCGTGCGTAAAGCATGGTGATGAGCAGATAGCTATTTTTAATTTTAGCCGCCGGGGCGAGTGGTATGCTACACAAAATCTTTGTCCGCATAAACAGCAGATGGCTATTTCGCGGGGGATGATAGGCAGTACCGGCGAAAGCTGCGAACCGAAGGTTGCCTGCCCGTTCCATAAAAAAGCATTTTCATTACTTACCGGCGAGTGTATTGGCGAAGAGGAACTGGTTCTTAAAACCTACCCGGTAAAAGTTACCGACGGGAAGGTATTTGTAGGTATTGCCTAAGCGGATATCTGTAAAAAATTAAAACTAAAAAAGGCGGCGATCCAACAGGATAGCCGCCTTTTTTAGTTCAAACGGACGACAGGGCTAAAATGCCACCTGATTCAGGGGTTGCGAACGATTAATATCGAACACTGAATGTTCAATATCGAATAATGAATGATAAACGTCGGTGTTGGACATTCAAAATTCATTATTCGATATTATATAATATACTACTGGTTGGTGTCCTGTGTTAAAGCAAATAACTTTTCGTCATTAACAATACTGATCTTTTTACCGTTGGTGCTGATGATGTTTTCCTGTATCAGTTCGTTTACCACCCTGAAAACGGTTTCATAAGTTGCGCCGGTGTACGAGGCCAGGTCCTGGCGGGTTAGTTCAATATCAATATGGCCATCTTTATTAATACCAAACTGGTCTTTTAGGGATACCAAAGCATGGGCAACGCGGCCTTTAACCGGCATGTGTGCCAGGTTGCGCATCTTTTTTTCTGCTTCCTGCAGCTCATCGGCAAAAAATAACATCAATTGGTAAGTATATTGAGGGTTAACTTTTAAGGTTGCCTCAAAAAATTCCATATCAACGTAACAAATAATGCCATCTTCAAGCGCTGTTGCCGAAATGGGGTAATGCGTAGCGTGTTTTCCTAAAACCCTGTGCCCAAAAATGGCCCCATTATTGGCAAAGCGAATAATAAGCTCCTTATCCGATCCCCATTTTTTATGAACTTTCACATTGCCCTGGTATACAAAGTAGATTCCGGTAACCGGGTCGCCCTCACTAAAAATAACTTGTCCTTTCTTTACTTTGAAGTTTTTTTTGTTTGCGGCAATGGCTGGCAACCATTCTTTTATGCAGCTTTTGCATAAAGTACAAGTTTGATTGTCACATTGAATGTTCTTTTTCATTTAGTAAGTAATTCCTCCTGTTTTTTATTAAAAATAGTGATAAAAATCGTGTTAGTTGTTAAATTTTACCGTGTTTGATCAATTTAAATTGATGAATATTGATTTTTGGCTGTTTTAATTGCGAATTATTCAATTTTTATCTATCTGAAAATTATCAAAAACATATTTTGGCAATTTTTAAACCCATGAAATTTAAAATTTTGGTAAAAAATCAATATTTACATGATTTTAATCATAAAAATTTACTTTTCGATGCAAATATTTGCATTTATTCATTAAATACGATATATTTATTAAATTAAATCAGGAATTATTAAAAAAAGATGTCGCCTATGGTGAAAATGAGAAAAATATAAAAAGAAAGCCCTGTCGGGAGGTCGCATTCCCAGGCAGGGCCAGTATAGTTTTTAATCGCTTTAACAAATAAAAAACCAATCCAAATGTATAAAAATGTACGTTATAAATTCATAATATTCGCCGTAATTTTAATTTCAGGCACCTTACAAATTAACAGTGCAAAGGCCCAGTTCAGCCTGGCAGGGCAATTACGTATACGGGGAGAAGCCCGTGACGGCTATGGTAACCTTGTACCAAAGGGCGCAAAAAGCGCCGACTTTATTTCGCAACGCACCCGTTTAAATTTTGGTTATAAATGGGACCTTTTAACATTTGGCGTTAGTGTTCAGGATATTAGGGTATGGGGAGCTGATGCTTCGACCATATCAGCAGCAGATGGTAACCGCCTTATGTTGCACGAAGGCTGGGCCGAGCTAACACTGGCCAATAAAGCCGACACTAACGTTAAGTTTAAGTTATTGGATTTGCTTACCTTTAAAATAGGCAGGCAGGAATTAATTTATGACGACTCGCGTCTTATTGGTAACCTCGATTGGTTACAGCAAGCGCGCCAGCACGACATGGCATTGTTAAAGGCCGTACACCACGGCTGGCAGGTTGACCTGGGTTTTGCTTACAATCAAAATACCGATGCTAATGGTGTAACCAACACAGGTTATTTACCAGGCAATTTACCTGCATATATTAAAAATAGTTTAGGTACGCTGGTTCCTCTCCCGGCTGGTATTGTTCCGTTAACTGCAGCAGGAAGCGCAGCCAACAACAGTTCAAAAACCGGTACTCCTTTATTTACCAATCCAGCCGGTACCAACGGGGCTACCCAAAATTACAAATCGTTCACCAGTTTGTATATCAGCAAAAAGTTTAATCAAACCAAAATGTCCATATTGTTTTTGAACGACAATTTTGGTAAATACCGCCTCGATTCTGTAGGCAGTGCAACCGCCGGATATGTTTACGGCAGGCGTTTTGTGCCAAATGGCGCAGCTGATACTTATAATTATGGTGTTAATAAACGCTACACCTATGGCTTAATGCTTAGCCCTACTATTGGCAATGCCTCGGGCTTTGGGAAAATAGCTATCCAGGCCGCTTATTACCGTCAATCGGGTAAAGACAGGGATGGCAAAACCATGGGCGCATACCACTATACTGTTGCAGCAACTTATCAAAAAGATCTTTTCAGCGTAACACCAGGTTATGATGTATTATCCGGTACAACCGTTGCCGATCAGGCAGCAGGAAAAAACAACTCGTTTGATCCATTGTACGGTACACCTCACAAGTTTTGGGGCTATATGGATTATTTTTATGCAGGCACAGGATCGCCTAAAGGCGGTTTAAGCAACCCTTACATTAAATTTAAATATACCGCCAACACCTTTGCTTTAGGCCTCGACCTGCATTCATTCTCTTTAAATCAGGATATGAAAAAAGCAGATGGCACAACTATTAAAAGAAACCTGGGTAAAGAGGCTGATTTACAGTTTAGCTATAACATGAACAAGTTTACCAATATTGAATTGGCTTACTCGCTTATGAAAGCTACAGAGAGTATGCCATTTGCCAAAGCACAAGCCGTAAATGACGCTACCGCCGCAACCTTTAATAAAACAGGTACATGGGCTTATGTAATGTTAAAATTTACCCCCGACTTTTTTTACAGCAAACCGGTAGCTATTAAACAATAACTAAATCATTAAAACTTAAAATGCCTGCAATGAATATACACATACAAAAATATTACAAACCCGTATTACTATGGTGTTTGTGCACCTTACTTATGGTAAGCGGCGCTGCGGCCAACCCACCCAAAAAAGTAGTTAAGCTGGGCTTTATTCCGCTAACAGATTGCGCCCCGCTGGTAATTGCAAAAGAAATGGGCTTTTTTGCCAAGTATGGCGTTGATGTACAGCTATCAAAAGAAGCATCATGGGCGGTTATCCGCGATAAAATTTTAAATGGCGAGCTGGATGCAGCGCATTGCCTGTTTTCGATGCCGTTTTCGGTATACACAGGTATTGGCGGTAAAGCAGGATCAGAAATGAAAATTGCCATGACCCTCAGTAATAACGGCCAGGCCATTACCTTATCAAAAGATTTTTGCGGCCTGGTTGGCTTCCGCGACCTGAAAAAGGTAGGTGCTGCCATTAAAGAAGTAAAATCACGTAAGGAAGTAACCTTTGCCATGACGTTTCCTGGTGGCACACACGATATATGGCTGCGCAACTGGCTGGCAGCGAGCGGCGTAAATTCAAAATCGGTAGGTATTATTACCATACCACCGCCGCAAATGGTAGCCAACATGAAAGTGGATAACATGGAAGGCTTTAGCGTAGGCGAACCATGGAATGGCGTAGCTGCAACACAGGGAATAGGCTTTACCCAAATATCCAGCCAGGATATATGGAAAAACCACCCCGAAAAAGCGCTGGTAGCCAACAAGGCTTTTGCCGAAGGCGATAAAGAGGACCTTAAAAATGTAATGAAAGCCATTATTGAAGCCTGTAAATGGCTGGATGTAATGAGCAACCGCAAAAAAGCAGCGCTTTTATTAAGTAAACCCAATTATGTGAATGCCCCGGTACAGGTTATTGAGGCAAGGTTAATGGGATCGACAGAAATTGGTTGCGACCTGGGCGTGCAAAAATACAAGGACGACTATATGTTGTTTTACAACAATGGCGCGGTTAATACGCCAAAACTATCGTATGGTATTTGGTTTATGGCCCAGTACATGCGTTTTGGGATGATTAGCACTGCTCCGGATTATTCGGCGGTAGCGCAAAAATTAATCCTGGATGATTTATACGCCGAGGTTGCCAAAAGCATGGGAGTACCTGTGCAGGAGGATATGAAACCTTTTAAAACCAACCTGGAAACCATTGTTTTTGACCCCAAGAATCCGGCGCCATATATAGCCGGTTCAAAAAAATAGCTTTAAACAGTAAAGGTTTGCCGGGTTGTTTTGGCCCGGCAAGCCTTTAAAAAAATGAATGATTATGAAACAGTTATTTTCAATAAAATCGGCCACATCTGTAATGTATTTCATTGCGGGTATGGTTATCATGGGCGGTATCTGGGCTTTAATATCCAAACTTACCAAAGGCGAGATCCCTGCCCCACTGGCTACCTGGTCTGTTTTTAAAGAGGTAATACAGCACCCGTTTCAAAACGATGCCGATCAAAAAGGCATAGGCACCAAACTGTTAAGCTCGCTTGGCCGGGTAAGTATTGGTTTTGGCCTGGGCAGTTTAATTGCCATACCAATTGGCTTAATTATGGGAAGCAGTAAAATAGCCATGCGGATTATTAACCCGATGGTGCAAATTTTAAAGCCGGTTTCGCCATTGGCGTGGTTTCCGTTGGGCCTGGCCATTTTCCAGGACTCGCCAAAGGCCAGCATATTTATGATTTTTATATGCTGCCTGTGGCCAACGCTTATCAACGCGGCGTTTGGTGCATCCAATGTTCCGCAGGATCACAAAAATGTGAGTAAGGCATTCGGCTTTTCAAAGTGGAAATATCTTACTAAAATATTATTGCCATTTAGTTTGCCTCATATTGTTACCGGCCTGAGGCTGTCAATAGGTATTGCCTGGATGGTAATTGTTGCAGGCGAAATGCTTTCGGGAGGAATTGGCCTGGGCAATTTTGTTTGGGAAGAAGGATTTAACGGCGGAAGCGTAGCTAAAATTTTAGTAGCCATTATAATAATAGGAGTAGTGGGTTCATTGCTGGATAGGTGCTTTACCTGGTTGCAGCAAAAATTCTCATACGCGGTTTAAAAATTAATCATCATTTATTAAAAACTTAATTTTATGAGTAACATGGCAATAATTGCACCACCAGAAGATGACATTACTGCAACTGCTGAAATTACTTTGGAGCAAGCCGCTAATACGCAGGTAAGCATCCAGATAAATAATGTGACAGTTAGTTTTAAAACGCCCAAAGGAATATATACCGCTGTTAAGGAAATTGACCTGACAGTAAAAAAAGGCGAAATAGTAGCGCTGATAGGCCACTCGGGTTGTGGTAAATCAACCTTGATGAGCACCATCAGCGGCATGGTTAAACCAACAAGCGGCGAGGTATATGCCAACGGTAAAAAAGTAAGCTCGCCAGGGCCGGACAGAGGGATTGTGTTTCAAAATTATTCACTGCTTCCCTGGCTTACCGTTTATAAAAATATTGAAGTAGCAGTTGCCGCTGCCCTAAAAGAGGTGCCTGCTGCCGAGCGGGTTAAATTAGTAGAAACTAATTTAAGAATGGTAAACCTTTGGGAACATAAGGATAAGCTTCCCGGCCAGCTTTCGGGCGGCATGAAGCAACGGGTAGCAATAGCACGCGCTTTTGCTATCAATCCAAAAATATTATTACTTGATGAGCCTTTTGGTGCGCTTGATGCCTTAACCAAAAGTGCTATGCACGTTGAGTTGCTGAAACTATGGAACCTTGATCATCGCGAAAAAACCATTGTAATGGTTACGCACGATATTGAAGAGGCCATTTTTTTGGCAGACAGGGTAGTGGTTATGAACAACGGCCCTGCGGCTACTATAAAAGAAATTGTGGATGTTCCGCTGGCAAGGCCACGTAACAAAAAGTTTATAGTACACGATCCTATGTATATGGAAATCCACGACCGCTTATTGAATTTACTGATTGATAAGTTTTCTATAGACGACGAACATTAATAATATACCACCCCAAAAGAAACGATAGCATGAATACTACAACAATGAAGCAACTTACCAAACTGAATATATTTTCATTAAAGGGCGTGCAGATGCGCACCTTCCATACCACCTGGCTCATGTTTTTTGTGTGCTTTTTTGGCTGGTTTGGCCTTGCGCCACTTATGCCAACCATCCGTGCCGAACTGCACTTAAGCAAAGGACAGGTAGGTAATACCATTATAGCATCTGTAGCTGCCACCATTATAGCACGCCTTATTATTGGCAAGCTTTGCGATACCTGGGGGCCGCGTAAAACAGCAGTAAGGTTATTGCTCATAGGTTCGTTGCCCGTTTTTTTAGTGGGCCTGGCGCATGATTATACTTCGTTCCTGTTGTTCCGCCTGGCTATTGGCGTTATAGGTTCGTCGTTTGTAATTACGCAGTTTCATACATCAATGATGTTTGCACCAAATATAAAGGGTACAGCCAATGCCGTAACAGGTGGCTGGGGTAACCTGGGTGGCGGTATAACTAATATGGTAATGCCGTTAATATTTGCAGCCATAGTTGGTGCCGGTTTTACTAAAGCCGAAGCATGGCGTTACGCCATGATAGTACCGGGCGTATTGATGCTGATTATGGCATTTGTATATTATAAATTTACCAAGGATACCCCCAACGGTAACTATGATGAAATAGGATACACCAAAGCCAATTCGTCAAAAACAGATTGGTCTATTTTGGCCGACTGGCGTGTTTGGGCCTTAACCTTATCATATGCCATGTGCTTTGGTATGGAAATCACTTTTGATAACGTAGCCTCATTGCATTTTGTTGATACGTTTCATTTGTCGCAAAGCTCGGCAGGTTTTTGGGCCGGAGTTTTCGGGTTCATGAACATTTTTGCCCGCGCGTTGGGTGGTATCGTATCTGATAAAGTTGGCGGTAAATTCGGCATGCGCGGCAAAGGCTTATTGCTTGCTGGCGTATTGCTGTTAGAAGGAGCGGGGCTTATACTGTTTGCCAGCTCGGGCAACCTGACTGCTGCTATAATTTCAATGCTTTCATTCGCGCTGTTCCTTAAAATGTCAAATGGTGCTACTTATGGTATTGTGCCATTTATCAACAGTAAAAATGTAGGTATGGTGAGTGGCATAGTTGGCGCGGGCGGTAACCTGGGTGGTATGCTGTTTGGCTTTTTATTCAAATCCTCTACCATTACTTATGTACAGGCATTTACCTATATCGGTATCGCGGTTATGGTAGTAGCTGTAATTGTATTGATCACCCGTTTTCAAAAACAAACCGTAGTAAAAGAAGTTGAAGAGCCGCTTGTTGCGGTAGCTTGATAAGCTAAAGGCTGAAAGCCTAAAGCTTTGAATAGTTCAATAAAAATAAGATTTAAGAAAGCTTTGAGTCTTGTGCTCTTTGCTTTCAGCTCAAATAAAGCTTTTGGCCTTAGGCCTTAAGCTTTTAGCTATAAAAAGATGTCAGTAAATAAACGCTCTGTTAATACATTAAAAAGCACCTGCTGTTATTGCGGAGTAGGCTGCGGCGTTGTTATTAATAAAGAAAAAAATGGCAGCATTACTTTAGAGGGGGATAAAGATTATCCTGTAAATAAAGGAATGTTGTGTAGTAAGGGGCTCAACCTGCATTACACTGCCAATGATAAAACAGACAGACTGTTGTACCCGCAAATGCGCTATAACAAAAGCATGCCTATGCAAAGGGTTAGCTGGGACGATGCTTTAGAGCGTACAGCGGCCGTTTTCAAAACTTTCATCAATAAATACGGGCCCGATTCGGTGGCTTTTTATGCTTCGGGACAATGCCTTACCGAGGAGTATTACGTGGTGAACAAACTGATGAAGGGTTTTATAGGCAGTAATAATATCGATACCAATTCGCGCCTGTGCATGAGCAGCGCGGTGGTAGGCTATAAAGTGGCGCTTGGAGAAGACAGCGTACCGGTTTGTTATGACGATATTGAACTGGCCGATTGCTTTTACGTTACCGGCGCCAACCCAGCCTGGTGCCACCCCATTTTATGGCGAAGAGTTGAGGCCCACAAAGCCGCCAACCCGGATGTTAAAATTATAGTGGTTGACCCGCGGGCTACCGATACCTGCAGTATTGCCGATTTGCACTTGCAGTTAAATCCGGGCACCGATATTACGCTTAACCATGCCATTGGTCGGCTGTTGATAGAAAACGGCGATATTGACATTGATTTTGTAACCAAACATGCAGATGGCTTTGAGCAATACAGCAGAGTAGTATTTGAACGCACACTGGCTGAATCGGCACAGATTTGCGGCGTAAGCGAAAGCGATATTCGCCTGGCTGCCCAATATATCGGCGAAGCCAAAGGTTTTATTACGATGTGGACGATGGGCTTAAACCAAAGCTCCATCGGTGTAAACAAAAATTTAAGCCTGATAAACCTCAATTTAATAACAGGCCATATTGGTAAGCCGGGTTCGGGCCCGTTTTCATTAACCGGGCAGCCCAACGCTATGGGTGGCCGCGAGGTAGGTGGCCTGGCCAACCTGTTGCCTGCCCATCGTAACCTGGCCAATCCTTTGCACCGGGAAGAGGTACAAAAGTTTTGGGGCGGTACGCAAATAGCTGCCAAACCCGGCCTTACCGCCACCGAAATGTTTGAGGCCCTGAACGACGGCCGGCTGAAAGCCATCTGGATTATGTGTACCAACCCACTTACCAGTTTGCCCAATGTACGCCTGGCTGAGGAGGCGCTTAAAAAAGCAAAATTTGTAGTGGTACAGGAGATTAGCAACAAGCCCGAAACGCTGGCTTATGCCGATGTGATACTCCCCGCCGCAGCCTGGGCCGAAAAAGAAGGTACCATGACCAATTCTGAAAGGCGCATCAGTTATTTGAGTAAAGTACTTGATCCTCCAGGCGAAGCCATTCCGGATAGCGAGATTATTTGTCGCTTTGCAAAAAAAATGGGCTACAAAGGGTTTGATTTTAAAAACGCCACCGAAATTTATACCGAGCACGCCAAACTCACCGCCAAAACCAATATCGATATCAGTGGGCTAACCTACGATATCATTAAGCAACAGGGATCGGTGCAATGGCCCTATAAAAAACGGAATGTAACCATAGGCACCCCTCGGCTGTTTACCGACAAAAAATTTTATACCGAAAACGGGAACGCTCAAATCAGCGCTGTACCTGATACCCTCACCAGCGAAATGCCGGATGAGGATTTTCCATTTATACTCACCACCGGCCGTATCCGCGATCATTGGCATACCATGAGCAAAACGGGTAAGGTAAACAAGCTTAACCAGCACATTAAGCAATCGTTTATGGAAATAAACCCGCTTGATGCTGTTGCGTTAAATATACAGGACGGTGATGTTACTATCATTAAATCTCGCAGGGGCGAGGTGAGTGTGAAGGCAAAAATATCCGCAGAGATAAAACAAGGGGTTGTTTTTGTGCCGATGCACTGGGGTAAAATACTCAATAACGACTTGCACCGCATCAATAACGTTACCAATGATGCGGTTGACCCGATGTCGAAAGAGCCGGATTTTAAATATTGCGCGGTAAGCGTTCAAAAATATAAAAAACCGTTTCAGCGGATAGTAGTGGTAGGCGCGGGGGCGGGCGCGCATGGCTTTGTACGGTCATACCGGGAATTGAATAAGGACGATGAGATAACCATTTTTAGTAAAGAAGAATATCCTTTTTATAACCGCGTAATGCTACCCGATTACATTAGCGGCGAGCAAAGCTGGGAGCAGCTGATAAAAATGACCGACGAGGAGGAACCTGAATTTAAGATAAGATTATTACGCGGCGTTAGCATCGAAAAAATAGACCGTGCCAATAAATATGTGCTGGATAGCCGTGGAGTAAAAACCTATTACGATGTATTGCTTTTGGCCACTGGCAGCCGGGCTGCCATCCCTAAAAACGTACCCTCTTTGCAGGGTATTTTCAGTATGCGCAGCCGTAACGATGCCGACAACTTTAAAAAGCATGTCCCCAAAAATGGTCATGTGGTTATTGTAGGTGGTGGTTTATTGGGTTTGGAAATGGCTGCTTCCCTGCGCGAAATGGGGATCACGATCACCATTATTCAACGTACGTCAAGATTTTTGAACCGCCAGCTGGACGAGTTGGGCAGCCGCTTGCTGCATGAGGAGATGGCCGACCAGGGCTGCGATATTTTTTATGATGACGAGGTTCAGCTATTTTACGGTCGTAATAAACTAACCGGTATCGGCCTTAAAAGCGGTCGCAAAATTGATTGCGACGCCATGATATTGGCTATCGGTACAACCCCCAACCTGGAGATTGCTAAAGATTGCGGCCTTGACATTAAACGCGGGGTTATTGTAAACGAGCGCCTACTTACCAGCGACCCTAACATATATGCCATAGGCGAAATTGCCGAATTTAACGGTACGCTGTATGGGATTACCGCCGCTGCCGAGCAACAGGCCGCTGTAGTTGCCGGCTACATGAATGGCGATATTGGCAGCTATTATAAAGGTAGCCTGTTCATGAACATCATTAAAATTCATGGCTTTGATTTGTGCAGTATTGGCTTATCTGAGTGCCCGGATGATAAGGATTATGAAGAAATAGTATTTATTGATAAGGCCAAACGCTATTACAAAAAATGCATTATTCACCAGGATAAACTGGTGGGCACTATTTTGATTGGAGATAAAGGCGAATTCCAGGAATTTAAGGAGCTGATAGCCAACAAAACCGAACTAAGCGACAAGCGCTTAAAACTGTTGCGCAGTGGTAAAACCGCCGAACCTGTTTTAGGCAAACTGGTATGCAGCTGCAATAATGTGGGCGCTGATAACATACGCAATAAAGTGGCCGCGGGCTGTACTCAACTCGCCGACGTTTGCAGCCAAACCGGTGCAGGAACAGGTTGTGGGTCATGCAGGCCAGAGGTAAAGCGCTTGTTAGAAGAGGTTTTGCAACAGCAATTAATAAAGGTATAAGCAGATGGAAAAAAAGCAACTGATTAAAATAAACCTGCCGGGTGGCGTAGCGTCAGCCGGCGATTTTTACGAAATGCTTATCATTGCGCAAAATGCAGGTGCCGGGCAAATTCGGTTTGGCAACAGGCAACAACTTTATTTTGAGGTAGGCGCCGAACAACTGGAAGACCTGGAGTTTGATATGCTGGGCGCCGGGATTGATCATGAAATTAATAGCGATCAGTTCCCCAATATCACCAGCTCCTACATTGCCGATGGGATTTTTAATCATGAAAACTGGCTGAAGGAAGGGGTTTATAAAGATATTTTCGACTTGTTTGATTATCAGCCCGAATTAAAGATCAACCTGGTTGATAGTAACCAAACCTTTGCCCCGTTTTTTACTGGCAATTTTAATTTTATCTCTTCGCCGGTAAGTAATTACTGGTATTTGTATATCAGGTTTCCTAAAACTAATATCCTGTATTGCTGGCCGGTGTTGGTTTATTCGGATGATATTCCGGCCATGTGCAAGGCTGTACAACAGGTAATATTTGCCAATAAGCCACTGTTTTATGACCAGGCCGAAGTTAACGCCGATTTGTTGTATCAGTTAGTTGCTGCCAATAACCAGTTTGTTATTCAGCAAATAGACCAGCCACTAAATATCCCCGAATTTCAATTGCCCTATTATGAAGGCTTTAATAAACAAGGCAATAAAAACTGGCTGGGTATTTACAGGCGTAACGAATTATTTGATATTGAGTTTTTAAAAGAGATTTGTAACCTGTGTATGCAAACCAGGGTTGGGCAGCTTTATATCAGCCCATGGAAATCATTGCTTGTTAAAAACATCGAGGCCAAACACAGGCCGTTGTGGGGCAACCTGCTCAATAAATACCGGGTAAATGTGCGCCATGCATCAAATGAATTGAATTGGCAGGTAGAGGACCTTTGCAGCCAATGCCTTGACTTGAAGCAACAATTGGTACGCGAATTTGAGGAAGCCGACCTGCGTACTTATCGCCTCAGCTTTGCCATTAAGCGGTCCCCAAAATCGGGGATCTACGGCTCTATCATGATCCGCGAACGTACTCCCGATGAGTTTGAAATTGTGCACACCCGCGATTTTAACCACAATACCCGCGAATTTGTGGTGTATAAACAAGGTGTAACCAAAACCGACCTGGGCAGGCATCTGATTGCGCTTTGCGATTTGTTTTATGAGCAGCAAAGTAATACGGTTCAACCTGCCGCTGTTACAGGCCGGGACGACGTTAGCAAGCCCATCAACCAAAAAGTGGTGCACCAGTGTAAAAATTGTTTCACCATTTACGACGAAGCATACGGCGACGAACTAAACGGACTTTCGCCGGGCATACCGTTTATTGGATTAAGCAATTTTGAATGCCCTACCTGCGGCGCCGGTAAAGAGGATTACAAGGAACTGGTTTGCATGGCATAGCTCATGGTATATTTTATCTCAAAGCCCCATTAAAAAATCATCGTTCACTCACTCCTTACTATTCACCACTCACTATTTAACTACCAATCAGGTAGATTATCTAAAAAAATGTGCATATTTGGAGTTCAAAATTTATTTATCTAACAAATTAACACGTAATGAAGCAGCCGAAAGGGCTTCATTCAATTAAAAACAATTAAACAATGAAAGTCGCAGTAGTAGGTGCTACTGGCTTAGTAGGCACCAAAATGTTGCAAGTTCTGGCAGAACGCAACTTCCCCGTTACAGAATTAATTCCCGTAGCTTCCGCAAAAAGTATTGGTAAAGAAATCACTTTTAAGGGTAAGCAGTTTAAGGTAGTTTCTGTTGAGGATGCGATTAAGATGAAGCCGGACGTTGCAATTTTCAGCGCCGGCGGCAGTACTTCATTGGAGCAGGCACCGCTTTTTGCGGCAGCAGGCACTACAGTTATTGATAACTCATCGGCCTGGCGTATGGACCCAACCAAAAAACTGGTTGTGCCCGAAGTAAATGCCAATGTATTGACCGCCGACGATAAAATTATCGCCAACCCAAATTGCTCAACTATACAAATGGTAGTGGCCTTAAAACCGCTGCACGATAAATATAAAATTAAAAGGGTGGTTGTATCTACCTATCAATCGGTAACCGGTACCGGCGTAAAAGCTGTCGACCAGCTGTTTAACGAGCGTAAAGGTATTGATGGCCCAAAGGTTTACCCTTACACTATCGACCTTAACGTGATCCCTCAAATTGATGTATTTACCGACAACGGTTACACCAAAGAGGAGATGAAAATGATCCTGGAAACCAAAAAGATCATGGGTGATGACAGCATTAAAGTTACAGCTACGACAGTACGTATCCCGGTTATGGGCGGACACTCAGAGTCAGTAAACATCGAGTTTTTACATGATTTTGATTTGAGCGAAGTACGCGAGTTGCTGGCCAATTCACCAGGCATTGTAGTGGTTGATGACACCGCCAACCTGAAATACCCAATGCCGCTTGACGCGCACGATAAAGACGAAGTTTTTGTTGGCCGTTTACGTCGCGACGAAAGCCAGGACAATACTTTAAACTGCTGGATAGTATCAGATAACCTGCGTAAGGGAGCTGCTACCAATGCCGTGCAAATTGCAGAGTATTTAGCAGCCAAGCATTTGATTGGTGCGCCGGTTGAAGCGTAATAATTGGTGAGTGGTTGATTGGGTGAGTGGTTTTGATCGCTTGTTAACTCAATCACTCTCCTGATCAACATAAAACTTAAAAAAAGGATAGGGATGATCATTTGATTATCCCTATTTTTATTTTAAACTCACCTAAATCCTCTTCAAAAGACTATTTTGTGTACATATTTCTCCAACTAAAGATAAATGTCATTTCGATAGAGCATGTGGTGGAAGTGTGGGGAGCGCGAAAGAGAAATCTTAAACGCTTTGCATCACGAGATGTTTGTTGCAATGTCGGGCGTCTAAGACTTCTCCTCACGCCAGCGCTCAAACCTCCCCTGGTTCGTTCGAAATGACATTTTTTATTTATTGGTAAGCTTCTTGTGTACACACAATATCCAAAAGAGAAGACTTTAAAAGATAATTTTGAATCGCCTTTTGTGCGTAAAAACTGCCCACTAATACGGTCAATTCTGGCCGTTAATTAACCGCTGCCTCATAATTAAGTAAAAAGATGTTTATTAACATAATTTAACTGCGCATGTGCGTTAACATATTGTGTTTAATAGCGTCATTTGTATTTCAATTACATTATTTTATTTCACAATGAAAACTAAGATAATTATAGCAGCCCTTGCAGTTTTGGGTGGTTTGTATAGCGGCGTAGCCAGCGCGCAACAAACTGCTTTACTTGCCGATCAAAACCCGCGTTACAGGGAAAGCCAGGCAAAATATGCCCGCGGGGCAGACAGCCTCACCAGCTTGCAGGGCACAACCATACAGGATACTTATAAAGCTTATGACTGGTACGAAGCCAAGTTGGAGCGCCGCCGTCAAAACCGCGAGTGGAGGCACCAGGAACGTATGAACGGTTACTTTGATTATGCGCCATCATGGGGCCTTTACGATAACTATTATTCGCCATCAATTAACTTCGGTTTTGGCAACCGCTGGGGGCACGGGTACCGCGGAGGCCGGTCTCGTATCGGAATTGGTTTTGGCTGGTAATCAACAACAATCGCACAATCTAACTATCATAATTTAACAAACATACTATCAATGAAATTTAATAGGATTTTAACAGTTGCCGCGCTTGCGGCTTCCACATTTTTTGCGGCTTCATGCTCCAGGCAGGTAACCCGTGTCAGCACCGATCAAACTATAGATGTAAGCGGCAACTGGAATAACAGCGACTCGAGGATGGCCGCCGAAGAACTTACCGGCAAAATATTAGGTGCAGCCTGGATAGATACCCATCAAACAGAACACCAGGGCAAAAAACCGGTGGTTATTGTGGGCTTTGTTCAAAATAAAAGCCATGAGCATATTGATGCCGAAACGTTTTTAAAAGATATTGAAAGCACATTTATTCAAACCCAAAAAGTACGTTTGGTACAGGGTGGCAAAAAACGCGAAGAACTGCGTGCCGAAAAAGCCGACCAGCAAACCAATGCCACAGTATCAAGCATGAAACAATTTGGTTTAGAAAATGGCGCCGATTACATACTACAAGGTTCTATCAATTCAATAGTCGACTCGCATAAACGTCAAAAGGTTGTTTACTACCAGGTAAACCTCGAGCTTACCAATATTCAAACTAATGAAGTGGTTTGGATAGGTGAGAAAAAAATAGCCAAATACGTAAAAAATTAAAGCAAGTTGCCTCTTAATATGCCCGGCATGTGAAGAGGCCTGCATTTTATAATGATAAACATACGCAGGTATTTTTTTAGTGCATCATCTGTTATTGGGATGATGCTTTTTTTATTGGGTTGCACAACCTATAATCAAAGCCTTACGCCTTATTACAAAAATGTGTATGCAGGTAACTATGCCCAGGCCGAAAAAGACCTGGATAATAACGGCCTTATCCAAAAGCCGCGCAATAAGCTCCTGTACCTGATGGAAAAGGGCCGGGTAGCGCACCTTAATGGTCAATATGAATTAAGCAACAAATACTTTAACAATGCCGACCAGCTGCTTGATAGCGGGCTAAACGGTGTGGCCGATGCTGCTGTTGGTTTGCTGGTTAACTCCATGTCGCAAACCTATAAGGGTGAGGATTTTGAAAAATTCATGGTCCATTATTATAAAGCGCTGAATTACCTGTACCTGAATAATATAGAAGATGCCATTGTTGAAGCGCGCCGCATTACCCTGCAGGCGCAGGACCAGGGCGATAAATTTAACAATAAAGACAACCGCTACTCCAACGATGCTTTTGCGTTGATGTTCCAGGGCATGCTTTATGAACGCAATAACGATGTTAATAATGCCTTTATATCATACCGTAATGCAGCCGAAATTTATTTGAAAAGTCCCGATCAAACCTATTATGGTACGCCAATGCCGCAGGGACTAAAGGCGGATGTGATCAGGACCGCCATGCTGAATGGTTTTACAACCGAGGCAGACCAGTTTGAGCAAACATTTGGTATTCAATATAAGCCGGATAAGCCTGCGGAAGGAGGGGAGCTGATCTTGTTTTGGGAAAACGGCCTTGCGCCGGTTAAAACCCAGGCCGATTTGTTTTTTAGCCTGGTACGGCATAGCGATGGCGGTTTGTTTTTTGTTAACGGCGCCGGGTTAGAGATCCCTTTTAACTACAGCGGCGACAGGAATGGCGTAAACCTAAAATCAGTGGAAAGCCTGCACGTGGCATTTCCTAAGTACGTTGCCCAAACGCCTTATTATTCAAACGGCAGTATCACAGTTAATGATCAACAGGTAGCTTTAACAAAAGCCGAAGATATTAACGAACTGGCGTTTAAAACGCTGCAACAGCGTAGTTTAAAGGAGTTGGGTAAGATACTATCAAGGCTTGCCGTGAAAAAAATGGCCGAATATGGCTTACGTGCCGCGGCCACAAGCGACGGCAAAACAAATGGCCTTTTAGAAGGGCTTGGCTATGGCGTACAACTTTACAGCCTGTTATCCGAAAAGGCCGATACCCGCAACTGGCAATCGCTTCCATCAACCATATCTTACGCCCGCATACCGCTGCAAAAGGGAGCTAACAAGATAGGTATAGCCTTAAGAAATGGACAGGGTGTTACCGAAACCAAAACGATTGAGGTGCAGGGTAACGGATCGATACAGTTTTATAATTACGCAACGATAAGGTAGGCGAACCATATTGGTTGAATGAACCGAGTTACAACGGAAACGTTAAAATTTAGAACACGGGGATGTAATAGATAATTACATTGCTTATAAGTTCAACGGAGATATTTTATAAAGGCGAAAAGCAAATAACCAAGTAATAGTTATATTTTTCAACTATTATTTATAATTGCACGCTATTTTTACTAACTTGTTACCAATGAAAGCCCTTAAGCTCGTCGTTGTTTTATGCTGCTGTTTTATCACAGCCAATCTATCTGCCCAAACTATCAGCAGTCCCAAGGCTATTGAGGCCGACCTGCTCCGCATTTTTAACCGGGTAAATTATTATGGCAACCACAAAAAGGAGTGGAAAGCCGTTGACTCGCTCAAAAAGATGAACAGCATTTTTGCCTTCAAGCTTAAGTATTATACCTCCAAATATCCCTTTACTATCGATTTAAAGTTCACCTCGCTGGTAAAAGCGCGCCTGGTTATCGCCACTTCGGCCGATGGTATGTTCCGAACTTATTCCTGGGATACCCGGTTGGGCAACAGTAGGTATGATTTTGATAACATATTGCAATACAAGGTTAACGGCAAAACATTATCGCTGTTAAAAATGGATGCGCCGGGCAAGGAGGCTTACTGGTTCCCGAAGATTTACACTTTTACGGCCAATAACAAAACCATATACATGGCTGTGTATAACTCTATACTGTCGGCTAACAAAGCCGGGCAGGGTATTCGTGCCTACGCCATAGAAAAAGGCGTACTGAACGGCCGTGTGCCTATGGTAAAAACCCCTACCGCGGTATTAAGCCGCCTGTATTACGAATACAACCTGCAATCGGTAGCCGACTGGGATACTTTCCCGAGCATCACCTTTGATAAGGCCACGCAAACTATCCATACCCCGCTGGTTGATTACAAAGGCAATATGACCCGCAAGTTTATCACCTATAAATTTACCGGAAGGTTTTTCGAGAAAGTAAAGAGTTAGCGCCGGGGCCTTTTACTATCTTTGAGATGTAAATTATGATCTCATTCGCCCACCGTGTTTTTATGGAAGTTGCTGCCAATTTGAGTTTCTCAAAGGCTGCACAGGTGCTGTTTGTAACACAGCCTGCCATCAGCAAGCATATTAAAGCTTTAGAAGATCAGTATAAAGT
>Ga0075366_10000204_pt1 | contig 26136 bp, 32 predicted proteins | sample EndMethybrTD3031_FD_72351 | JGI IMG/M metagenome (GOLD analysis project Ga0075366, IMG submission 72351) | Populus endosphere microbial communities from Tennessee, USA - Endosphere MetaG P. TD hybrid TD303-1 | ecosystem: Host-associated > Plants > Roots > Endosphere | place: USA: Tennessee...
CTGTGATACTATAGCCACATGATTCTTATTATGCTTGTCGGCCTGGGGCTTATTTTTGGAAGTTTTGTTAACGCTTTCGTTTGGCGTCTTCGTAAGCATAAGAATTGGATCAATGAACGTTCGGAGTGCGCGCATTGTCATCATGTTTTAGCCCCGAAAGACTTAATACCTATATTAAGCTGGGTATTATTGCGCGGAAAGTGCCGATATTGCGGTCACCACATCGAAGATAGCCCATTCGTAGAGGGTGGCGTGGCAGTCGCCTTTGGCTTGTCCTATATTTTTTGGCCAACCAGCCTGAGTGGCCAAGGACTATACGAATTTGTCTTTTGGCTCGTGTTTCTTGTGGGCTTTGCAGCTCTTACAGTGTACGATCTTAAATGGTTTATACTGCCAAATTCCATCGTCTATAGCCTAATCGGAGTTGCAGTTATCGAGCAAATTGGCCTGTTAACGCTTTACCATTATAGCTTGAAAGAGATCGCGAGCGCAGGCGCGGCGGGCCTACTTATAAGTGGTATCTTCTATGTGTTATTTCAGCTGTCAAAAGGTGAGTGGATAGGTGGCGGTGACGTCAAGCTGGCGGTTGTTCTGGGCTTGCTTGCAGGTGACCCCTTAAAGGCTACGCTCGTACTCTTTTTTGCATCATTTATAGGCATTGCTTTGGCTTTACCTCAGCTATCTAAAGGTGCAGCAGTAGCCATGAAGCTTAAAGTTCCATTCGGACCTCTATTAATTGCCGGTATCTTTATCGTGCAGTTATTCGGCGATCCAATCGTTAGTTGGTACGTTCAATTTTTTGCAGTATAAAACGTACCTACTCAAAAATGCTTATGGTATACTGTTGCGTATGAAGGGTGGTCCCCAAACTCGCTTTCAGTCAGCTGTAAAAGGTATGGCTCGGCGGCTGCGCCAATCAAAGGGTGCGGACGTTGCTCAAGATGCCCATGGTTTTTCAATAGTAGAAGTATTAATCGTACTTGCAGTTACTGGTGCGCTCTTCATCAGTGCAGTTTCTCTGATATCTGGTCGTCAAAACAAAACGCAGTTCTCGACATCAATTAATGAAATGAAGTCGCAGTTACAGCAGGTAATTAGCGATGTTCAGACTGGATTTTATCCCAGCTCAAATAGTTTGGTTTGCCAGGTTAATGGCGCCGGTAACGTTACGTTCTCGGATGGCACTACAACGCAAGGATCAAATAAAGACTGCATGTTTATGGGAAAAGTAATTCAGTTTGGAGTAAACAGTACAGATCCTCAGCAGTTTATCGTGTATTCAATTGCCGGTAAACGCCAAACCACAGCCGGAGCTGACGTTAAAAGCTATGCAGATGCACTACCGGTTGTTATGACAACTAATAATGCCAATCCAGTCGACACACCAACCATTGTTGATACGCTCCAGTATGGTCTCAAGATAGTTCCAGGTAGTCTTACATACACTAAAGATGGTACTACTGCACAAATAGGTGCACTAGGCTTCATGAGTACGTTAGCCGACTTTGACGCAGATCGTTCTGGTTCACAGCAGGTACAGCTGCTGCCGGTTGTGGGATCTGCCCTTGATGCAACGCCAGCCCAAGCAGTAACAAGTATTAATACAAACCTAAAAAATAGTCCTGTTACCCCTAACGGCGGTGTGAGTATGTGCTTCCAGAGTGGTACAACAAACCAATCTGGCCTTATAAAAATCGGTGGCAATGGTAGGGAACTTTCGGTTACACTAAGCATAAAGGAAAACCAGACATGCCAGTAAAGGTGTTGCCATTCTTAAAACGCAAATCGCTTGACCAGCGCGGTGATACGATTGTCGAGGTTCTTATTTCTATTGCCGTTGTAAGTTTGGTGCTAGGTGGTGCGTATGTCACAACTAACAAGAGCCTTATGGCTGAGCGCGCTTCAGAAGAGCAGAGTAGCGCCGTAAAGCTCACAGAAAGTCAACTCGAACTTATTAAGGGCCTTGTTGCTACTGACGCAGGAACAGCCACACTCAATAGTGCCCCTCAGGCATTTTGTGTTTCCAGCGCTACAACAGTTGCTGCTTCGACATCGGCAGCGTGTAAATTGGATTCTACGGGTGCGGCTACAACGGTTGAGCCTGTCTATAACGTAAAAATTGAAAAACAGAGTAACGACGTATTCTCCATCACGACAGAGTGGAACTCAATTAAGCAAGACGGCAAAGATAAAGTACAAATGTTCTATAGGATTTATCCATAATGCGTAAATTGGTCTCCCTTCATACACAGAAGCAGGGTTTTACTATTGTTGAACTTTTGGTGGCGACTGTTGTTTTCTCGGTGGTACTTCTTACGGTAACCCTAGGTATTGTCCAGGTGAGCCGTGTGTATTACAAAGGTATAAACGAGGCTGATGTACAGAACTCAGCCCGTAGCATCATGGATACTATTACGCAGTCAATTCAATTTAGTGGTGCGACAGTTACTGCAACGCCTGCTCCGCAAATTGGTACACTACAAGCATTTTGTATTGGAAACACCCAGTACAACTACCGTCTTGGTTATCAGCTCGTAGATAATTCGCCAGGTACAAATCAGACGACATTAGCTCTGGCAAGCAAAGATGGCGTATCGGGATGTGATGGTGCGGCTGCCTCAAACAGCGGTAAAGAGTTTCTCTCGCCCAATATGCGACTATCTGACCTAAAGGTAGTAGAAGTTTCTCCAGATAGACTCTATAAGGTGACGGTGCGTGTCGTTTTCGGTGATGATGACTTGCTTAACGATCCCACCTCTGCAACAGCCAGCTGCAAAAGTAGTACTGGATCACAATTTTGTTCAGTTTCCGAGCTAACATCGACAGTCTATAAGCGAGTAGGAGCAAATTAGATGCATAGTAAAAGGGTACGTTCTGTAGTTAAAGCTCAGGCTCAATCGGTTCACCGAGATCAAAAGGGTATGGTGGCAATTATGGTCACACTTATCCTTATGATTGTGATTAGTCTTATTGTGTTAGGGTTTGCCCAAATATCACGCCGTAACCAGCGTACAACGCTTGATCGCCAGCTCAGTACCCAGGCCTTCTATGCGGCGGAATCGGGTATCAACGATGCGCGTAAGCTTATCAATACGCAAATTCAGAATGGTAATGCAGTTCAGTCTAAGACAGATTGCGGCGCAGCCACTAACGGCATGTACGCTAATCTGCCGTCAAATGTCATTGATGCCGCGAGTGATATTTCGTATACCTGTTTACTTGTAAACGCACAACCTACATCGTTACGCTACGATAAAATTGAAGATCAATCGACCATCATTCCAATTATATCCGGCAATGGTAACATTGCTTCTATCGATATAACCTGGAAGAAGTCTGACCAAGGTAATGCAACCCCCAGTAATGGCTGCGCAAACGGCCCAAGCGTTGCCCAAGAATTCTCAGTAAATGCTAGTTGGAGCTGTGGTTATGGTGTACTGCGCTTTGACCTAGTGCCTGTTGCCGGTAGTAGTCTTACTACTAATAGTTTGCAGGCGTCAACCATGACCACCTTTGCTGTTCCTGTTAAAAACGGTACGACTGGCATCACCTTTGGCGCAAATAGCAATGCAGCAGTAGGCGTAACTTGCGATAATACCGATTGCCATATGACGGTAAGTGGCATGGGTGCATCTGATCAGTATTACATGCGAGTTCGTACTGTCTACAAGGGTGCACCACTTGAAATTACGGGTAAGACTAGCGGTGGCCAAGAAGTGCAGTTTACAAACTCACAGGTAGTAATTGACGCTACGGGCAAGGCGCAAGATGTATTGCGCCGTTTGCAGGTGCGTGTACCAGTGAGTGAAGTTGGTAGCCAGAACCAATTGCCAGATAACGCACTTCAGAGTAACGACTCAATATGTAAGCGCTTCTCGGTGATGGATAACTACTACACCAGTGCCGTGCCTGGAACCATCTCTGGCTCGAATGTTCTTTGCCAGCCATAAAACTTAAACACATACAATAAAAACGTGGTACCAAAAGGCCACGTTTTTATTTACTCCATAATATCATCACTATGAAATCGCTGATGAACATCTTTAAGATGTGGATCTGTCATGTGCGTATAAATTTGCGTAGTCGCAATATTACTATGTCCAAGCATGGCTTGAACGCTGCGTAAGTCCGCGCCATTCATAACGAGGTCTGTGGCGAATGAGTGCCGGAGAGTATGAGGGCTTACATGCTTCGTTATGCCTGCGAGTAGTGCGTAACGACTTACGAGGCGCTGAACGCTGCGAACAGTAAGTCGATGAAAGTTCCCAGAGTTATCAAGAGCTTTGCGCCCACTATATCTAATGAAAAGTGGTGAAGTATTTTCGTCGCGCTCATCAAGGTAGCGCTCTACCCACTGAGCAGCGGCAGGACTTATAAAGATTGGTCGATCTTTTTGCCCTTTGCCGCGAACCATAAACTCCCGGCGCTTTAAGTTAATATGATCCTTATCGAGCCCAACTAGCTCAGAAACACGCAGACCACTGCTAAAGAGCAGCTCTAGAATTGCCCTGTCACGTAAACCCACGGGTGTATTGATATCGGGCTGCGAGAAAATACGTGCCAATTCATCTTCGTTTAAAAACGTAACCTGTTTGCGCTTAGTACGCGCCAATTCAATCTTATCGGGTGCGAGCGCTGGAATGTCGCGCTTATGACAAAATTTTAAAAAATTACGCAGTGCAATTAGGTGGTAATTTTGCGTCGACTTTTCTAGCTCATCGCTAGTATTGGTACCAAGCCGGGCTAGCCACAAACGCCACTTGCGCACGAAGTCGGCAGTGATATCTGTTACGATAATGTCGCCAGCATAATCAATAACCCGAGTAAGGTAATGATCGTAATTAGCGATAGTTTTTTGTGAACGGTTCTGTTCGATTTCGAGGTATTCTAAAAAATCAGTTTTTGCTTTTGTAAAACGCATAATCTTATTCTAACACTGTCTGACAAGAGTAGAGAACAAATGACCTATCTGTTACAATAACATCGATACAACTTAAATAAATAAGGAAGCGCATGGAACGAACATTAATTATCTTCAAGCCTGACGCACTACAGCGCGGAATTGTTGGTGAGATTATGAGCCGCTTTGAACGAGTGGGACTTAAGATGATAGCTGCCAAAATGGCTCAACCTGATCACGAACACTTTTACTACCACTACGAAGATATTGGTCAGATGATTTCACGTCGCGGCCAAGCTGCCTTTGATGTTACGCTTGAGATGATGCAAGCCGGACCTGTTTTGGCTGTTGTGCTTGAAGGCGTTGAGGCTGTCGCCCAAGTACGAAAGATGGTAGGTACTACCGAACCAAAGTCGGCTGAACCTGGCACTATTCGCGGTGACTATGCGCACATTAGCTTCAGCTATGCTGATAAGCACAGTATTGGTATTCCAAATCTTATTCACGCATCAGGTGACCCAGAAGAAGCGACTAAAGAAATTGCTCACTGGTTTAGTGATAAAGAACTTTTTGGATACGATGCACCGCACGAGAAGTTCACACAAACACGTCGTGAACACTTTTCTAAAGCCTCCTAAGCTTTACATTGATCGTGCTCCGCATATAATAGTGCGGAGCACACCTATGCCTCGGTAGCTCAATTGGATAGAGCAAGCCCGTCCTAAGGGAGAGGTTGGGGGTTCGAGTCCCTCCCGGGGTACCACATAAAATACTCACAGATAAAATCTGTGAGTATTTTTGTATGCAAAGCGGGCTGTTGGGTTATGCAGTCCGCCTTTTGCGCATAATCTCATTCACCAACTCATCTTTAGTAATGGGCCCAACAGTTTCTCCATTAGCCTCTCTTACAAACTTGCGTCTTCGAGCGGCGACCAGCGCACCTACAATAGCAGCTCCAGAAAAATTCTCAGTCAGCCTAGCAAGCTCTTGAAGTACGCTATCATCTGATACTTCTGGGTCAAAACGACGAAAAATTTCGGTGTCACCCTTGGCATGGTCAGGGCTTACTTGGCCACGATTTTCCATAGAGATGATATGATGCCCAAGCATGAGCTTACGTGCTTCTTCATTAGGTAGGCCAACGGGTAGTTTAATATCAAATCGACCATCTCGTAGCAGTGCATTATCAATAAGATCCTCGTTATTGCTTGCTGCAGCGAGTATTACATTTGAATTTTCAGTAATACGCTGCGCCTCAGTTTTAAAGATGCCAGCTACTGCATTGTAAGTTCGACTTGCTTCGTTGCCCCCAGAAGCACTAATCAGCCCCTCCATTTCGTCGAAGAAGAGAATAATGGGTTTCACTGCGTCTCTGACTTCATCAAAAATAGCGCTAGCCTTAGCTTCGGAGTCACCGATATATTTACCGTAAAGGTCAGTACCTTTGACACACTTTACATCGGCATCAATGGCATTGCCGACAGCATACACAAGGCTCGTCTTGCCACCGCCAGGTGGACCATACACAAAAATGTTACCCGGCCGTGCAATGCCCCAGCGCCGTGCTGCCTCGGGGTCCTTGTAAAAGGCAATAAGTGGACCTATTTCATCAAGAATCTCTTCAATCCCATACAGATCCTCAAGTGTTGTATCCTCGAGTTTTTTAGCGCCAAAAAGTTCAGGTTGTTCGATATGTTTGGACTTATCTGTCAACTTCTCGGCCTTAGGCGGCGTAATCTCCACTTTCTGCGGGCCTAATTGATGCACCCACTCACCAGAAGCTGGGTTGTAATAAAGCGGCCCTTTGGGCGTCATGACAAAGTCATATGGTGTGAGGCTCCGACGATATGGCCGGTCGAGACTGCTCGCTACAAGCAGTCCAGCAGCTAGTGAACGCATAAAGTGCAGATATTGCTTGCCAGTATCAACATCACCTTTTTTTGGAGCAATAAGTCTGTGTTCTTGTCGACCTGTAGCACTGTCGTTAACCGATTTCTGATTATTAATCTCTACACGCTGTGTCTTCTGCCAATATGATAATAAAGCATCGTATTCGCCGTCTTTATCGCTAAGTCGCCGCATACTATCGAACACAAAAGAGTGTACTTGCAGATCGTCGAAGCCTCTCCTGCAGTGCTCTCCAAATCTTCTTGTTACATTGCCAAGCCCTCTACCGCCACGGAGGTCGATGGCTGCGTTATAAAAATAAGCTTGTTTGTTATCAAAATTCTTGCCTGTCGATAAGCTGGCTGTGAGATGTTTTGCTGGCAAATGCGAAGTTAAGGGAGAATCAATAAGGGTTACTTTCTCGGTTTCAGCTACCGCCAATAGCCTCGCAAAATCAACAACATGAAACCCGACATTTTCAAGAGTCACATGATGCACGTTTAGTCTTTTATCGTTAGGGTCAGTGGGGTTGAAGCCTGGGATTTCATAACTCATACGTGGGTATTATTCATGGTAGCCGCCAAAAAGCCAAATCATAATTATCTGATCATTTCTTGGTACAATACATGTAATGCCGCACAAATACTTTGCTGACCAGTTTGATGACGAAGAAGTACTATTTGTATTCCGTAAGCATCCTATTGTTATGCGTAAGGGTCTTATTTATGGCATGTTAGCCATACTACTTGGCACTATCCCAGTACTTTTTAAGCCAGAGTATTCAGTACTGGTTGGGGGTTTGAGTGTGGGCTTTATATTATTCCTTCTGTTGTTCTTGCCAACTTGGATAGCTTGGAACTTTAGTGTTTATATTGTTACCGATCAGCGTTTCATACATATTACACAAAAAGGTCTTTTTCACCGCAGTGTCGTGGATATGTCACTTAAACAAGTGCAGATGGTTAACTACGAAATTGCGGGTTTTCAGCAGACGCTGTTGGGATTTGGTACAATTATTATGCAGACGTTAGTTGGAGATCTGATTATTCATGAGGTTCACCATCCTGCATCAATCCAGAAGAAGCTTCTTCAAGTGCTCCGTGATAAAGGAGCAGATGTTCCTCTAACAGATGCTGACAATGAATTAGTAGAAAATTATGAAGCAGAAAATTAAGAAGATTTTTACAAAGCGCCCCAAAAAGGCCAAAAACCCTGAGCGTTCTCTTGAGCAGGCGATTCGAGGTATCCCACGTATTACCAATGAGACCGTGGCCGAACACCGCGAAGAGGTGCTTTCTGCCGCCCGAAAATATATCTACCCTTTGCAACATTCTGCTCATCGCGTAGTTGTTATTTCTAGTACTATTACTATTGCTGCAGTGGTTGCGTTCTTTACGTATTGTCTTCTGTCGCTCTATCGCTTTCAATCAACGTCTACATTCATCTATCGAGTTACTCAGGTAATTCCATTTCCTGTAGCTAAGGCCGGCTCATCATACGTTTCATATGAAAGCTATCTATTCGAACTTCGACATTACATCCACTACTATCAGACACAGCAGAAGGTTGATTTTAATAGTGAGTCAGGGCAGCGCCAACTCAAAGAATTTCGCCAACGCGCCCTTAACGGAGTTATTGATGACGCATACGTAAAGCGCCTGGCTAAACAACATAAAGTTTCCGTATCTAATCAGGAAGTAAATGATCAGGTCGCCTTTATCCAGGCTCAAAACCGTCTGAACGATAACCCAAAGGTATTTAGTGACGTACTTAAGGAGTTCTGGGGCTGGTCAATTGACGACTTCAAACGCGAGCTTAAACAACAGATGCTTGCTCAAAAAGTTGTATCCGAACTCGATACCGATACACACAATCGTGCTAACAATGTCCTAGCCCAGCTTAAGCAGGGTGGCGACTTCGCTAAGTTAGCTGGTGATAACTCTGATGATAAGGCTACAGCGGTCAATGGCGGTGATTATGGTATGGTCATCACTAAAACTAACCGCGACCTGCCGGCAGCAGTGGTTAATCAGCTCTTTAAGATGAAGCCTGGTGAGGTTTCTGGTGTTATTAATGCCGGTAGTAGCCTCGAAATTATCCAGCTTACCGATTCAAATGGTACCGAAGCACATGCTCGTCATATTGGTTTTGCGTTTAAGGGCCTTGATCAATACGTTAAGCCGCTCGAGAAAAAAGATTCTCCACAAAAGTTCATTGCCCCATAAAATAGTTGATTTTGTCTACAAAACTTGCTATTATTACCTCTGTTGTATAGGCAATCAACAATCTAGAGTTTTGGGCTCGTAGTGAAGTCGGCCTATCACGTCTCCCTGTCACGGAGAAGATCGCCGGTTCGAATCCGGTCGGGCCCGCCAAAATAGGACAAAATACCATTTTTTTATGGTATTTTTTGTTTTATGAATCCTGAATCAATCCAGATTAGAGGCGTCCGGCCCCATGACATTGGTGCGGCAGCACTCGTAATTGCTCGTGCTAATGCACAGCGCGATGGTGAATCCCTCCCTATTACAGCAACGTGTGGACAGATCTCAGACCTACGGCAACGGATGGATAAGCCGCACGCTTGGACGTACGTTGCAGTAGAGGGTGGCCGGGTAGCTGGTCTAGCATTAGGCTATCCCCGTATTGATGAGAATACCTCTCACTATTGATAGAGCCAAATTCATGGGGTAAGGGAATAGCACTTTGAGGTTTTTGATATAGTAGATCTAGAATAATATGCAAGGGGATTCAGTGGGTGAACTTGTAGACCTAGTAAATAAACACGGCAAGGTCGTAAAAGCTGCAATTTCTCGTAGTGAAGCACACCATCATAGCAATGCCTATATGCAAATAGTCGTGGTCATAATTTTCAACGAGGCTGGTCAGATATTAGTGCATAAGCGTGCTGCAACAAAGGGTGTTGCTCCAGGCGCTATTGATTATGTTTGTGGTGGTATATGTACTGGTGAGTCGCCTCAAGATGCTGCGCGGCGTGAGGCAATCGAAGAAGTGGGAGTGTCGCCCATTAATCTTAAAATTGTGCGGCAGGGTATTAACGAATACGATCGATATTGTTACCTACTAACCGGCTTTACGGTTCACAAACCAACACAGGCACCCGATCTGACAGAAGTTGCTTGGGCAAGATTCCATCATATACAAGATCTGCTAGACGCCCAAGCTACAGGGATCATGACTTTTGTAGACGGCTTTTTTGAGGACCTAAAATTTGTTAGAAAGCTCCTGTAAGTGTTGGTAGAGTCAGGACCATCAACGTTAAAATTAAGCATATCTTTGTCTCGGTACTTAGTTGTTTACGCTTAAAATCGCGTAAACCTAAACAGAACGACATTACAACGAGTGTCCAGGGCAAGGCTATGGCAAATAAAATAATTAATATGTCAGTACCACTAAAATTAACGACACCGGCGAAGTAAGATAACATACTCTCACAATACCCGATTAGCCAACTGAGCGATACCTCTGGCGACGTTTTTTGTTGTGTTATTATCAATACTATGAGTGGGAATCGCGAGATACCGACACCAAGCATCCATAGGGTGGAGCAAGAGGGCAGCTTTGTAGATTTTTTGCTTAATAATCCAGGAGTTACTGCAGGCCATACAGCGGCTACTCGAGTATTTTTTGGTCTTGATGACGTTCTTTTTAGTAGAAGCTGCGAAACAGCTACGGCTTTGCGAGGAAGTTGGAGGCCTGACATGCCAGCTATCGTCCATGGCTTACTTGAGGAAGGCTTTGCCTTGAGTGTTCTGGCCCATGCTTCGCGAAGCTATGTAAATGCAGCCTTAGAAATTTATCAACAACAGTTTGACTATTGCCCTGCCAAGGTTTTTGACGCGGCATTTGTACTCGAAGACTACAGTAAGTTCTGCAACCGAGGCGAGGCGTTTCCTGCGCTTAGCAAAGAGACCTACCAGCATGAGGGTAAGCGCTCTATTTTTGTCGATAGGTTTTTGTCATCGTTAGTTATCCCGACTGATATTACCTATATTTGTGTTCCACAAAAATATTTTTACACCAGTAAACGGGGAACAACTTATTACAACAGCATTGATGGCTAAAAAATAAAATGTCGCATTTATAATACTTTGCAGTATGGAACAAAAAACTTCCCTAGAGATCAGGGGTTCAGATATAGATCTTGCCATTGAAGCGCTCTATGCAACGGGTTTCAACCAGCAACTTGAAGATATACTACGCAATACTTCAGATCTTCACCAACAGATTTTGCATGAAACAGGTGGGCAGGGTTACTGCGTTATGCGATTTTATGATGACCAAGCTCAATTGGCACGTGCCGACATCGGGATGAGTCTTCGCCACATACTCTTAACTCCTGATATATTAGCGAGCGAGCAACGAGTTGCTCGTGTCCAGGGCTTGTTAGTCTTATTAGACGCAGTTGCAATCTAGGATATCAATCGCTTCATACTGGCTAGTTTTTTACGAAATGCTTGCTGGTTAAATCGTCCTGGATAATCGAGTAGCTCTGTATTGAGTACCGTGAAGCCTGCATCGCGTAATGGCTCGGCGGCCACAATAAACACATTAGATTTTATAAGAATAACTTTGGTTTGTTTATTGGCGAGCAATTTAACGTGTTCAATGAGCTGTGGAAGGTGATCTTTAATGAGTTCTTGACGCTTCTTTTTGGGTACTTCGTGAGAAAGCGAGGTGGACAGGGCCTCAATCATGTACCACCCGTCTTGCTGGAATCTTTGCAGCCAACTCTTCTTTTGCTCTTCTAGTTTTTGCTGAGGAATATCAACTGCTTCTGGATAGAGCGCTCGAATGGTGTTTATAAAAAGCCGGTCTTCTGTGCGTATCATATCTGTTCGATAAAAATGACGACTGCCGCCTGAGTATGCATTTGACGAAGGAGGTGACTCTGCTATCAGGAGTACTTTGATAGTCTTAGGGCGGTACTGCTCACGGAGCGTATTATAAGTGTCCATGCCTCTATGATAGCTGGTTTGTTTCAGCCTGTCATCGTCTGTAAATGCTACTTACAACAGATATAAAGAGCACATTTTTTATTCAATGTGGAGGTTGCACCGTAGCCTAGTGCAGAATCTGTTTTTTCTGATATAATTGCCTAGTCACTCTATGTGCCACCTTAGCTTAGTCGGTAGAGCAGCGCATTCGTAACGCGCAGGTCGCCGGTTCGATTCCGGCAGGTGGCTCCATAATGGGCAACTAGTCTTGCGGGTATCGTATAGCGGCTAATATGCAGCCTTCCCAAGGCTGAGAGCTGGGTTCGACTCCCAGTATCCGCACCAATCATTGCTAAAGACTATCGTAATAAAGCATTAGCGCTTACAATTAAGAAACAATCGTATGCCAACATCAAAGAAATTCTTCCACGATAAACTTATACTTTCACTGCTAAGTATTAATATATTCTTAGCAGTTATCTGCGTCCTGCTTGTACTACTACGCTTTGGCGCTGGTGGTGCAAGCAACGATTACATTGTTCAATTCCGTGCCAACCTAGGTATCAGCTCTTTTAAAACAGGAAGTCTCGGTAGTATTTTGAGTTTTGCAGTTTTTTCTGTACTCGTCACGGCTATTAACGCCATTCTCAGCTTCAAGGCATATCCTATCCGTCGCCAGCTTTCGCTGGCTATCTTGGCGCTCGGTAGTATCATAATGATTCTCACTTTAATTGTAAGTAATGCAATTTTAGGGTTGCGATAGATTATACCCATGACAGATATAGAAATTCCTCTTGTTAAAGACCGAAAAGGTCATTATCGGTTTTTTGAAATTATGCCGGGATTATTATCGTATACAGCTTTGCTTTTACCATTAATCCTGACGGCTATTAATGTTACGGCCGCGGCTATTTTTGTAATTCTCTATCTGCTTATTTATATTACTCGTGCTATGGCGTCAGCTATTCGAGTTCTTGAGGGTTACCGTAACTTGCGTAACCACCAAAAGCTTGATTGGCAGCAGCTTGTAGCAGAATTGCAAAGTGGTGAAGTAGTAGATGCAAAGGCCAAGCGGCCTAAATGGCACTACGAAAATCTCTTGCGCCTTACTAGAGCTGCAAAGGTTATCGACCCTGACAATGTCATCCACGCGGTAATGATTGCTCTTTATAAAGAAAGCCGCGAAGTTATTGAGCCGACAATCCAGTCGGTTATTAACTCAAACTATGATATGAAAAAGGTTGTGCTAATTATTGCCTATGAGGAACGCGCCGGTGAAGCAACCAGACAGTTAGCTCACGATCTTACGCAAGAATACAAGAAGCATTTTTACCACATGCAAGCAGTGGGCCATCCTGCAGATATCCCTAACGAACTTATTGGCAAGGGCGGCAATATCACATATGCAGGTCGTTGGCTTGTAAAATGGTCAGAAGATAAAAAAATTGACCCGCTCCGCATTGTCGTAACGACCCTCGATGCCGATAACCGTCCTGACAAGAACTATCTAGCTGCTTTAACCTATATCTATTGCTCATGTCCAGATCCCGTACGAGCTTCTTTCCAGCCTACGGCTATGTACACCAATAATATTTGGGATGCTCCAGCCCCAAGCCGTGTCTTGGCTACCGGCAACTCGTTCTTCCATATTATGAACTCATTGCGCTACCATTCATTGCGTAACTTTTCGGCCCACGCCCAAGGTCTATCCTCGCTTATAAAAACTGATTTTTGGAGTGTGCGTACTATCGTAGAAGATGGCCATCAGTTTTGGCGCTCGTATTTCCGCTTTGATGGCAAATACCGAGTATATCCAGTATTTGTGCCAATCTATCAGGATGCCGTGCTAAACGAGAGCTATACTAAGACGCTTAAGGCACAATTTATTCAGCTCCGACGCTGGACATATGGCGCATCAGACATCGCCTATGTTATTGATCAGGGCTTCTTTAAGAAGAATAAAGTGCCAAAATTGGATCTCATCGCTAAGACTTCTCGCTTAATAGAGGGGCATATTAGTTGGGCGGTAGCTCCGATTCTAAGTCTATGTGCGGGTTTTGTTCCGGCTCTATTGCATCCTCAGAGCTTCGCTGCCAACGAATTGCCACTTATTGCCAGCCGCGTGCAGACTATAGCACTTGTCGGTGCTTTAACCGCGGTATTTATTAGCCTCAAGACATTGCCACCGCGTCCTACACGCTATAAGCGTCACCGCACGCTCTTTATGCTTATGCAATGGGCTTATCTGCCAGTGACAACATTAGTCTATAACTCTTTTGCGGCACTTAATTCTCAAACTCGCCTTGTCTTTGGGTGCTACCTTGATAAATTCGACGTTACTGAGAAGGCTGTGGTTTCTACTTCGTCAAGCGGCCAAAAGGTTGTTAAGAAGTAAATTTTAGCGTGAACTTATAGTGGGTGGTATGCGCGGTACATAGTTGCCGCGCTTTTATCAAATCGATCTAGTATAGCAGCTACTTCGTCAATGATTGTATTACGAGTAAGTATACCGTCTTTAGCTACGGCTATTATTGCTGCCACACAGGTGGCTGTGAGCCCTATAGCGTCCTCTAGGGCGGTCGGGCGGTGTTTGCAGCTGTCAAAGATACTAACAAACAGGATGTCGCGTATAAATGGCTCTAACTTTGTGCTTGATTGCTTGATGCGCAGTACGGTACTGAGCTCAGCTTGCTCTACACTTGTAAAGATAGCATCACATAAGCCGCATTGCCGCCGCCGCCACACTGTGTTGTTTCGCTTTTGTTGCCTGGAGTTATTAACGGCAGTCGTGCCGCCACAATAAATGCATACCATGTCTATATATTGTCATAACGCTTATAAAAATGCTAGTGGATAACTATTGAAAACATGGGGATTACTCACAGGATGTGCTTTTGAGGCAAATAAAAAAGGCTCCATCTGATTGGAGCCGTTTTTATTTGCCTGCAATTCGCAGGCGTCGTACACGATTTGGGGCTGGTGAAGAGAACGTTAGCTCTTCGTAAAATAGCTTGAAATCATCAAGCGTCGTCGGTTTTATGGTACTCACCAATAAATCTCTTAACCTGATTATGCTAACACAAATACTTATTTCAGTCAATGGTTTTACATCTATAATACTTATGCTTGCACAGTAAGTAACAGGGTAAATATCTTGTAAAAACAGTAGTAATACGCTATATTTAGCTGTAATGGGCCCTTAGCTCAGTTGGCTAGAGCGCTTCCTTGACGTGGAAGAGGTCAGAGGTTCAAGTCCTCTAGGGCCCACCATTAAAAAACACTCATCATTGATGAGTGTTTTTTAATGGAATTCTCTACAAGCATAAAGCAGAATAATAATGTCGTACATTATTGTAATACCGGAATCATACCCATAGCGGGTATGACAGGGCTGCTTTTCAACATATATCATCGACGAGATAATGTACTCAGTGTATCTCATGTGTAGATAAAATGCATTTATATCATCTGTGAACAGCTAGCCCTAAAAGGCTAGTATTGGTTATCCCCAATACATGACCTAAAAATAACAACAATTAAGTACTAGCCGTATTGTACTAACATTGCTATAGTTATTTGTGGAGATGAAGTTTTGCGATGTGTTATAATGACAGAGAACGAAAAGTTCAAGTGTCAGTGAATGAACGATTCATTCATAACGCTGAGCGGCAATGCAGCCTCACCAACTGCTGAGCTCCGTTGGCAGGTAGAACGTACGTAACGTGCTATCAAAAGTGCTTTCCAGCAAGTTTTGAGCGACGAGCAGGAAGGAAGTCCGGTGGAACCGCCTGGATAATAATGTACGACATTATGTCTGGGTCCGAGACGCGAGCTTTGGATTGAATATCATGCGAGAATATTTAATCGAATAGCCCGCGTCTTTTTGTATATATAGAACCCATAAAGGAGATCCTAATGAGCGATCAAACCCCCGAACAATATCTACACGCTATGCGTCATAGTTTGGCGCACATTATGGCGACTGCTATTCAGCACCTTTGGCCAGACGTTAAACTTGGCATTGGACCGGTAGTTGAAAATGGTTTTTATTATGATATCGACCTAGGAAAGCAATCACTTTCCGAAGAAGACTTTGATAAGATCGAAGCTGAAATGAAAAATGTCATTGGCCAGGCTCAGCCCTTTGAGCGATTTACTTTACCAATTGACCAAGCAATCGCCTGGGCGCAAGATAACGGACAGTCCTACAAAGAAGAGCTGCTTAATGACCTAAAGCGCGCAGGTACGACGGTGGCAAGTGACTTAGATAGTGAAGAGCTGGGTATTGCTTCTAGGGGCGATAGTAAAGTCGAGGAAGTATCATTCTACAAAAATGGTGACTTTACCGACCTTTGTCGTGGTCCACACGTAGAATCTACCGATAAGGTAGGGGCTTTTAAGCTATTGCGCTTGTCGGGAGCTTATTGGCGAGGTAAAGATACTAATCCTCAGATGCAACGTATTTACGGTGCTGCTTTCCGATCAGAGAAAGAATTGCGTCAACATTTAGCTATGCTTGAAGAAGCAAAAAAACGCGATCATCGTAAGATTGGCCAAGATCTAAATATTTTTATGTTTTCAGACGATGTTGGTCCGGGTTTCCCGCTTTGGATGCCAGCGGGGGAACAGATTAAACACACTCTTACCGAATATATGCGCGAAAAAGAACAGGCACAGGACTACCAATATGTGTCGACGCCGGTTTTAGCGCACGAAAGACTTTATCAACGGTCAGGCCACGCCTCACATTATGCAGATGATATGTTTAGTCTGGTAGATGACGAGGGCAACAAGCTTTACCTAAAAGCTATGAACTGTCCGCATCATCATATGATTTACGAGCGTCTTGTACAGAGTTACCGCGACCTCCCATTGCGCTTGGCTGAGCCTGGTACGTTGTACCGCAATGAGCTTTCCGGTACGCTTACTGGTTTAATTCGTGTGCGCGGAGCTATCACTCAGAATGACGCTCATATTTACGTGACACCAGAACAGCTTAAAGGCGAGTTCTTACAAGTCCTGCAGCTTTTTAAAGAGGTTTATGATCAAGTTGGGATTATCGACTATTGGTTCCGCCTCAGCTTGCCCGACTTCGAAAAAGATAAATACGAGGGCGATCGTGATGAATGGGAGCGAGCAAGTCAGTTTATACGTGACGCTCTTAACGAATCGGGCGCTAAGTATATAGAAGCCAAGGGCGAGGCTGCTTTTTATGGCCCTAAACTTGATGTGCAAATCAAAAACGTTTTAGGTAAAGAAGATACAATTGCTACAAGCCAGGTTGATATTCTTGTTCCAAAGCGTATGGGCCTCACCTATATTGATGCCGAAGGCAAAGAGCAATATCCGATTATCGTTCACCGTGCCATTATTGGTTCGTACGAGCGCTTTATCGGTTTCTTACTCGAGAAGACATACGGCAAATTACCACTATGGCTAAGTCCACAACAGGTACGCATTATTACAGTTAACCAAGAGCCAGAAACGATCCAATTTGCTACTGACGTTGTCGAAAAAGGTCGAGCTCTTGGCCTACGTATAGGCGCCGACAATGATAATGAGTCGGTTGGCAAGAAAATTCGTGCTGCAGAGCTGAGCCGTGTTCCATATACTATTGTCCTTGGCCAGAAAGAAGTAGAAACAGGCGAAGTGACTCCTCGTATCCGTAAAGATATTGCAGTAAGTGAGCAAACTGCCTCTCGAACTATCGATGAATTTTTGAAAACTGTAGCGCACGAAAACAAATCTCGCGTTTCTAGGACTTCTTTGTAGGAAAAGTCTATGCCTCGCGTTGATGCTGAATTCACCAAGCGTGTTTACGAACTTGTGGCTCAAATACCACAGGGCAGAGTAATGACATACGGTCAGGTGGCCGCTATTTGCGGAGCGGCATGGGCTGCCTGGGAAGTTGGCCAGATAGCCAACAAAGGGCCCGTTCACTTGCCATGGCAAAGAGTCGTCAATAAGCAGGGTGGCCTAGCTCGAGGTTGGCCAGGTGGTGGTGTTGATGCCCATAAGGCCGCACTTGAAGCCGATGGAGTGCACGTAAATGAAGATTATACGGTTAATGTCGGGGAACTCCTGTGGAATCCACAGCAAACAACACTCCTCTAGTTGTTATCGTTGGTGAAACAGCTTCAGGCAAGTCTGCTTTGGCGATGAAGCTTGCCGAGTTGTTTAATGGTGAGATTATTGCCGCAGACTCCCGGACAGTGTACAAGTCGCTTGATATCGGTACGGCTAAGCCTACAGAAACAGATCGACATCGAATAGGTCATCACTTACTCGATGTCGTTGATCCCGACCAGACCTTCACAGCTGCTGACTTTAAGCGTCTGGCACTGCATGCAATTGACGATATAACGGCGCGCGGTAAGCTTCCAATTCTAGTGGGTGGCAGCGGCTTATATATAGATGCCGTTCTCTATGATTTTTCTTTTGCACCAGTTGTCGATCCCCTGGTTAGGCAAGAGCTACAGGCATTGAGTATTGCCGAACTGCAAGAACGTATAAAAAAACATAAGTATGAGATGCCGGAGAATGACCAAAATCCCCGGCATCTGATGAGAACTATTGAAAGAGCTGGTGCCCCTGTAGTTAAAAATGATTTGCGCCCAAATACTCTCGTACTGGGTGTACGCATTGATCGCGACGAGCTACGCAAAAAAATCACTCATCGAGTTGATATAACTATCGAGCGAGGTCTAGCTGCAGAAGTCGAGCAAGTATCCAAAAAGTACGGCTGGGATGCTCCTGGCCTCCAAGCTCCGGCCTATAAGGCCTTCCGTGAGTACATAGATGGTTCTATTTCTTTAGACCAAGCAAAAGCTAAAAACGTTCAAAATGATCTCTATTTAGCTAAACGCCAAAGAACCTGGTTCCGGCGTAACAATAGTATTCACTGGATCAGCAAACAGACTGATGCCGTAGACTTAGTAACAACATTTCTGAACAAATAATACTTATAGTTTCGCCAGTCAGTGGTACAATAAGATTATGGTTGAGCAATTGTTTGGATCAAAAACGAGGGTAAAGTTGTTACAGCTTTTTTATAGCAACCCAAACCGCTCCTTTTATGTCCGTGAAATTACCCGAAAAATAGATGAACAAATAAATTCAGTTCGTCGCGAATTAGCAAACCTTTTAAATGTGGGAATTATTGTATCTGATACTACAAACAACCGTTTGTACTACGAGGTAAATCAGGCCTATGATTACTACAAACCCCTAAAAGAGATTTTTGGACAAAATGATGGCACTACCAAAATTGTTGCTAAGCGATCAAAGGCCGAACCATCATCTGGCGTCCAAGATAAGATAAAAGCCTTAGGCAATGTAGAGATACTTGTACTTACCGGCCAGTTTACCCGTGACGAAAGAAGTGGCGTAGATTTCTTGGCAGTGGGCGACATTAACCAGAGTGCCTTGCAAAAATACGTGGCCGAACTTGAATCCCACGAAGGCAAAGAGGTGCGCTTTGTGTGCATGTCTCTCAAGGAGTTTGAGTACAGACGACAAATTAACGACCGGTTTATCACCAATGTCCTTGAGTCAAAAAAACAGATTTTGATTGATAAGAACAGTATCCTGTAGTATCTGAAGGAGGAATTATGGATATACAATTTCATGGCGCAAACTGCATTACATTAGCATCAAAGCATGCTCGAGTTGTAATTGATGATAACCTTACTGACTTAGGCGGCAAAGAGGCAACAAAAGTCGGTGACGTTAGCCTTTACACTATGGCACACGGCAATCCTAAGCATGAGTCCAAGATCATCATTGACCAGCCTGGTGAATACGAAGTATCTGGCGTGGCAATCTATGCTATTGCCGCTCGTTCTCATATGGACGAACAGGGCAAGCAAACTGCAACAATGTACAAGCTTGTTAGTGAAGATTTGCGTATTCTAGTTATGGGACATATTTACCCTGAGCTTAGCGATAAGCAATTAGAGCAGATTGGTATGATTGATGTTATGATCATTCCTGTTGGTGGCAATGGCTATACCTTAGATGCGGTAGGTGCACTTAAACTTATCAAGAAAGTTGAACCAAAGCTGGTTATCCCTACGCACTTTGATGATAGTTCGCTTAATTTCCCAGTTCCTCAGCAGCCTTTGGCTGACGCACTCCGGGCGCTTGCTATGGAGCCTAAGGAAACTGTCAATAAACTCAAGCTTAAGCCGTCTGATTTAAGTGATGTAACGCAGCTTATAGTTCTAGAGAAGGTCTAACGCTAGGTGAGAATAGGGGCAGTTGATCACATTGCCCCTAGCGAGCTCAAAGATATCAACCTAGAATTTTGTAAATAAAAATACCTCCCAAACGGGAGGTATTTTTATTGAGTAGTGAGCTATTTGCTGGCTACTACGAGGTCTTTTTTCTTCGCAGCACCTGCTACAGGAAGCATACCCTTCTTCTTGAGGGTGCGGATAGCATGGGCGCTAACCTTGAGCTTAACCTTCTTGCCGTCAACGATAATCGTCTTGGTCTGTAAGTTTGGGCTCCAAACTTTCTTGGTGTGGCGCTGAGAAAAACTTACGTTGTTACCGTATTGTTTTCCTTTGCCAGTAATATCACATATACGCATTATTATTTAATCCTTCTGTATTCAAGGATATATTTTATAGGTTTTTACCTAAAACGTCAATAAATGCTCTCTATTTTCAGGTTAGGGCTGCTATACTGAATATATGTTTTCAGGACTTGATGGATTTGGCATAGTTGTTTTTCTTGCCTCACTTATTATCTCATTAGCGATTCACGAAGCAATGCATGCCTATGTTGCGCATAGCTTAGGTGATCATACAGCACACGAGGAGGGCAGGTTAACACTTAATCCTCTCAAGCATATTGATATGATGACCTCTGTCTTTCTGCCGTTTGTGTTGATTCTTTTACATCTACCACCTATTTTTATTGCCAAACCCGTTCCATTTAATCCGATGAACTTACGCCATGGTGAATATGGCGTTGCCTTGGTGGGCATCGCTGGCCCATTCACTAACCTTGCTTTGGCTATTCTTGCCTCAATAATTATGCATGTTGGGGGCGTGGCAACGGGTACTCAGCTATACCAGGCTCTTAATCTGTTCCTTGTAATTAATGTCAGTTTCTTCGTATTTAACATGATTCCATTCCCGCCTTTGGATGGTTCACGACTACTATATGCATTTGCACCCGACCCGGTGCGCAGGGTAATGGAGAGCATTGAAGCTATGGGCCTTGGTGCTCTGCTGCTTTTCTTTATGGCGATAGTTTTGTTTGCCGGCCCTATCATCGCAAATATTACCACAACTATATCTACTTTTCTCCTTCGCTAAACAGAGAAGGGCGGGTATAATTAACCCGGGCTGAGCATGTCATCGAATGATTATCTGTTATTCATTTGATCGGGAATCTAATATTTGCAGCAACCGTGGTTGTTTCGTGAGGATACCCACCCTGGGTTTGCCAGGTACATCATAAGGGCATGCTCAGTCCATCTAATCGGGGTGTGGCGCAGTTGGTAGCGCGTACGGCTGGGGGCCGTGAGGTCGCAGGTTCAAGTCCTGTCACCCCGACCATATGAGAATTCAGTGGCTTTCACTAAGCTGGCAAAGTTTCTTTCCAGGCTAAGAAGCCACTTTTTTGTTGCTATACGCAGATTCAAAATTCAAAGTAGCCGGGCCTGGTCGGGTTACAATTTCATGATATTATGAGGCCATGACTACCGTATCGGGGGAGCAGCCAATTCCAAAGCCGCTCGCATGCGTAATAATATTTGTCATGTGTGCAAGCACTGGATTTTTGCTATTGCCACTTGGCTATAAATGGTTAGGGTGGCTACTATGGATCGTATTGTCTACCATGCTTCTAGCGACAGTTAGGCACTACTATTTTTCACGCCATGTTTTAGTTCTATTGATCTCTATGGGTATTCTGGGAGTTGTACCAATTAACACGCAGATTACCCCAGGACATATGACGCTAATGGGTGCGGCGATGATAATGACAGTAGCGTCGCCGTATATTATTACACGCTACATTCTTAGGGATCGAGCTATTCGTTTTCCTTTTATAGTTGGCCGCCAATGGAAAAGGGCAGAGATTATTTACATCTTTATTGGCGGCATTATCGCCTATCTGCTGTTACCATTTTACCTATCAAGTACTGGATCATACCTTAACTGGACTGTTGATACTGACCCAGGCAGCCTCGTAAGACTTTTTATTGGTACTAATGCACTTGGTATCTGGGATGAAGTTTTCTTTGTCGGCATTTGCTTAGCTATATTTAAGCGATATCTGCCATTCATCTGGGCTAATACTGCACAGGCTATGCTGTGGACATCATTTTTATATGAATTAGGCTTTAGAGGGTGGTGGGGGCCTTTTGCAGTTTTTGTATTTGCTTTTTCCCAGGGGTATATATTCAGGCGCACTAAGTCGATGCTCTATATTATTAGTGTTCATTTAATGATAGATTTTATTCTATTTTTAACGTTGATACATCTGCATCATCCAGAGTATTTGAGAATTTTTATCACGTCACCAAACTAAGGGGAAATCATGAAAAGTATAAAGTTTAATCACGACCTAGCAATGATGATACGTGATGGCTCAAAAACAGCAACCTGGCGCATATATGACGACAAGAACTTATCTGTTAATGATGAACTAGAGTTTATTGATAAGGTTGATGCGCAAAATCCAAGCTCCTGGACTACTATAGGTCGTGCCCGTGTTGATTGGATTCTTGAAAAGCGACTCGGCGATATTGTCGATGCTGACTACGAGGGGCATGAGTCGTTTGAAACCCCCGAAGCTATGCTGGAGCAATATCAGAAATACTACGGCCCGGAAGTGAACCTACAGACTCCTGTTAAGATGGTACATTTTAGTCTTCAGGGTAAAACAACAGAAAAGGCAATAAGTGATGATAAAAAAACAACAGTTTTGAAAGAAATAAAATTGTATACAGACGGCGGCTCAAGGGGTAATCCAGGACCATCAGCAAGCGGCTTTGTCATTATGGATATGGACGATGTTACTGTTGTTGAAAAAGGTATTTATTTAGGTGTTACTACAAATAATCAGGCAGAGTACCAAGCTTTGCGTCTTGGGTTGGAGGAGGCCCTCCGTATGAACGCTCAGACAGTTCATGTTTATATGGATAGTATGCTTGTCGTTAACCAGATGCGCGGCATATTTAAGGTTAAAAATCGTGACCTATGGCCGGTGCATGACACAGTCAAACAACTGGTATCACGTTTTAGACAAGTAACTTTTACGCATGTACCAAGAGAGCTTAATAAGGATGCAGATAAGCAGGTTAATGTCGCTCTTGACGCGCATCATACTGATCAGGATACCAATACTGCTTATTAGTGGTATAATATAACAGCCAGATCATCTGCTAATCGCTTGCTTCGGCAAGAGGAAAGTCCGGGCAGTATAGGGGAAGGTAGTTGCTAACGGCAACCGGAGGAAACTCTAGGGAAAGTGCCACAGAAACAAAACCGCTTGATGTATTCATTGCATCAAGTAAGGGTGAAAAGAGTGAGTTAAGAGCTCACAGTTCGTAACGGTGACGTTATGAAAGGGTAAACCCTACCTACTGCAAGGAGATGATACCATGCGGGCTGAATGGCCCGGGCGCCCCTGCCGGTATTCGTCATAAGAACCGCTCGATCTTGGTGGCAACGCCAGGACTAGATAGATGATTAGCCTCGACAGAACCCGGCTTATCGGTGGTCTGGTACACAAAAACACCTGCCATTGGCAGGTGTTTTTGTGTACCAGAAATAGTTAAAACTATTTCTTGGCTGCTTCAACAACGGCAGTAAAGGCCTTAGGCTCGTTAACGGCAAGTTCGCTAAGGATCTTGCGGTCAAGAGTGATGTTGGCGGCCTTTAAGCTAGCAATTAGCTTGCTGTAGGTTGTACCGTTCTCATGTGCTGCAGCGTTAATACGCGTGTTCCATAGTTGGCGGAAGGTACGCTTGCGGTTACGTCGGTCACGGTATGTGAACTGTAGGGCCTTAGTAACAGCTTGTTTACCACGCTTAATGCTTACGCGGTTAGAGTGAGTCATACCTTTAGTGGCTTGACGGATCTTTAAATGCTTGCGGTGGCTTGCAACGCCTCGTTTTACTCGCATCTTAGGCTCCCATATTCAACTTAACGGTTTTAGTGTTGGCACCGGCGAGGGTGTCTAGGCCTGCTAGCTTGCGCTTGCGGGCACCGCTTTTCTTCTGAAGGAAGTGGCTGCGGTATGAGTGGCGTACGCGAACTTTGCCGTTCTTGGTGAGACGAACGCGGTCCTTGGTGCCACTATGCGTTTTTAGCTTTGGCATGACTGCTCCTTATTACGAAATTAAGCTGTTTTCCGGCAAATTGTGGTGTCTGATCCACAACGATTGTATCTCCGAAGTCAGCGATAACTTTATCAGCAAGCTTAAAACCTACATCTTTGTGAGCGAGTTCGCGGCCACGGTAGAAGATAGTGATCTTTACCTTGTGTCCTGCTTCTAGGAATCCGATGACTTTCTTCATCTTCACTCCAAGATCGTGTTCACTGATCTTAAGTCCGAATCGCATTTGCTTAACTTCCAATGACTTTGCAGTACGCTTATTCTTTTGTAGCTGCTTAGTGCGTTGGTAGTTATATTTGCCCCAGTCAACAATTTTTGCAACTGGTGGATTGGTGTCTGGTGAGATTTCAACCAGATCCAAATCTTGCTCTTCTGCGATCCGCAACGCCTCGTTACGTGAAAGTATGCCTAACTGGCGACCTTCTTGGTCGATGACTCGTAACTGAGGTGCCCGAATATCTTGATTCAGGCGTGTGTGTTTGCTGATAGCTATCTCCTTTAATATAGTGTTGACGACGATATTGTAACAGATGCGAAAACAGGGGTCAAGTTGTTATCCTGTTATTACGTGCTCAGGTCGTGGTATTCGGTACTGTAAAGCTTCTGCGATATGCTGTTTCTTAATTGTGGGGCAAGCGGCTAAATCTGCAATCGTTTGTGCAACTTTTATGGTTCGCATAAAAGTCCGTGCCGATAGTTTTAGTTTCTTGGAGGCAGTAGTTATAAATTCTCTCGCATCGACTTCTAAGGGGATATCTTTAATTTCCTCATTGTCTAGTGAGGCATTGAGTCTTATCCCGCCAAGCCGCGTTGCTTGTATTTGGCGGGCGGTGCGCACTTGTTGATAGTAGTGAGAGTCAGCAGGCTCAACTTGAGAGAGGAGTAGGGAATCGGGGTCAACTTCGTGTACGGCAACTCGTAAGTCTATCCTATCCATAATTGGCCCAGAAATACGGTGACTGTATTTTGTTAATTGCATAGCCGTGCAGGTGCATCGATCACTTCCGTAATATCCACATGGGCACGGGTTGGCTGTTGCTACAAGAATAAAATCTGCAGGGAAAGTAACACTTTCTTGTGCTCGGCTAATATTAATGGTCTTATCTTCTAGCGGTTGTCGGAGTGATTCAAGCAGCGAACGAGGAAATTCGGGCATCTCATCAAGCAATAAAACACCATGATGGCTTAAGCTTACCTCGCCAGGCTTTAGTGGGAGCCCTCCGCCCAAGATTGCAGCACGACTTGCTGAGTGGTGTGGCGAGCGCAAGGGCCGTGTTGTAACAAGATTCTCAAAATTATTATCGGCTAAACTATGCAAGTGAGTTATTTCCATAATTTCATTTTCTGTAAGTTCTGGCAAAAGCCTGATAAACGACTTGGCCAACATACTCTTTCCGGTTCCTGGTGGGCCTGTTAGGAGGACATTGTGCCCGCCTGCGGCAGCTATGACAAGCGCTCTTTTAGCCACTTCTTGGCCGGCAATATCTTTGAAGGGTTGTAGTCTAGGGGCTAAATCTGGTAGTTTTTGTTGTGCTATCGGTTTATTAATTTGCGTTGCCACTGAAAACTTTTGGACTAGATCATGTAGATCATGTAGTGGTACAAGACACACGTCTTTTATAAGTCCGGCCTGTTTTAAGTTTGCGTGAGGTATATAAAAGGTTCTAATACCACACTGTTTGCCAGCTAGTATTTGTCCAATAATGCCGCGCGTTGCCCTAAGGGTGCCATCTAGGCCTATCTCGCCAATAAACGCCTCATCCTTTTGTGGCTTATATGTAAGCTGATTGCTATGCGCAAGAATAGCAGCCGCCATCGCTAAGTCAAAGCTAGTACTTTCCTTTGGTATATCAGCCGGTGCCAAGTTAAGAGTTATGCGTTTACGGGGGAAGGGCAACTTGCTTACAAGAAACGCATTACGAAGCCGTTCTTTAGCTTCATGCACTATTTTGTTACCAAGGCCGATAATAATAATGTTAGGTAGCCCGTTGGTAATGCTGCACTCTACATCAACCAATCTGCCGGTATTACCA
>Ga0075366_10000205_pt1 | contig 26067 bp, 19 predicted proteins | sample EndMethybrTD3031_FD_72351 | JGI IMG/M metagenome (GOLD analysis project Ga0075366, IMG submission 72351) | Populus endosphere microbial communities from Tennessee, USA - Endosphere MetaG P. TD hybrid TD303-1 | ecosystem: Host-associated > Plants > Roots > Endosphere | place: USA: Tennessee...
CGTGGTGCAAGCGCGCCTGGCGAAAAGCCGAAATGGAAGCGTATCCTTAAGAAGGTGCTGATTGTGCTGGCTATCTTGCTGGCGCTGGCCGGCCTTTGGCTGGGCTGGAAGTTGGTTGCCAACTGGGTTAAGGTCTTTGGCTGGCAGGGACTGACCGATGTTTTCAAAAGTACTACTTTGAAGGGCGAAGACGAAGGGCGCGTCAACATCCTGCTCGCCGGAAACTCTGCCGACGACCCCGGGCATGGCGGTGCCGACCTAACCGACTCAATTATGGTTGTCAGTCTTAACACCAAAGATAAAACTGGTTATATTTTGAGCATTCCGCGGGATTTGTATGTGGATATTCCAGGATCCGGCTACGCCAAAATAAATGAAGCCTATCAGAGCGGCCAGCGCAGCAAATTTAAAGAGCCGGGCTATGCTGAGGGTGGCATGGGGCTTCTGGAGAAGACGGTCTCGACGCATCTTGGCGTAAAGCTGCATTACTATGCGCTGGTGAATTACAGCGGACTTGAGCAGGCAGTCAACGCAGTGGGCGGCGTAAAGATTACCGTGCAGAGTACTGATCCGCGTGGTCTGTATGACGCAAGCCTGGACCTTAAAACCCGCAAACCGCTAGTTAAATTACCGAATGGCGAGGTGACGCTCGATGGGCACACAGCGCTTAACCTGGCACGGGCGCGCGGTAATGGCCGCGGGTCTTATGGCTATGGCCAGAGTGATTTTACCCGCACCGAGCATCAACGCAAAATCCTGATCGGACTTAAAGACAAGGCTTCAAGTGCCGGGACGCTGTCGAATCCTATCAAGCTGGGGCAGCTCATGGACTCCTTTGGCAGCAATGTTAAGACTGACTTCGAAGCGGGTGAGGTACGGCGTTTGTATGACCTCAGCAAAGAAATCCCCAGCAGCAGCATCAAATCCGCAAGCCTCAATAACGCCAACGGCAAAAACCTGCTAAAAAGCTATACGACCAAATCGCGTCAGTCTGCGCTGATACCTGCGGCAGGAGTCGATGACTACACGGCGATCCGGGTGTTTATCAGCGGGTTGTAGTAGCAAGCAAGCACAGCATAGCACCACTCCGGATCATAAAGCCTAATGCAACCGAACGGCCAAAGGCCGCTCGCGTGAAACGTGGTCCGGAGTGGTGCTATGCTGTGCTTGCTCTGTCTAAAGCCCGACCGTGTACCACAGTGCATCGCGGTTACGGCTGAATTCGCTGCTGGTGTTGGTGGCAAGCTCTACGACGATGGCGGCGCGGCCGAGCTTATCGCGCATCCAGTCCTCCATGGCTCCGGTCGTGTCGTATTGGAAAACAGCGGCGCTCTGCGATTTGGGCACCGCCCGGTAGCGGGAACGGGAAGCGTAGCCACTGGCGATGCTAACGGAATCGCCTGCTTCATTCGCTTCGACAACGGCCGCTTTGCTATGGAATGACATAACCAATCGGGGCGAATTGTTGCGGATAAATGATGCCACCGCCTGCGACTCCGGTTCCGACAAAGGGCTTGGCCCGCCCGCGGCCGTTGCCTGCGAGCTGCCAGGGGTTGTAACCACGGACTTCCAGTCGTTGGCGGGGAAGTTGCGATTAAGGTCGACACCGCGCGCGTTGAACCTGGTGCCAGCCGCGACGCCATCGGGGTTAGCTGACGGGATAATGACGATACTGCGATGCGCCGGGATCTTTTCGGCACGTGCGTTTAATTCTGAAAACCATTCAGTCATAATGGTGCGCGAATTCGCCTCGCTGCCATGCATTGCGCCCATATAGATGATCATGTCGGAGCCGTTTCCGAACCGGTAGGCAGTAATGCTACGTCCCTGCACCGACCGCCCAATGCTGAATGTCGAGTAGCAAATCGCCCGAGACGTGATGCCCCAGCCCGAATCTCCCGAAATGCCGAACTGGCTTTGGATCTCTTTGTTGATTGTTACAGAAAATGGAGCGCAAAGGGGGAATTCTGCCGCCGGCTTGATATTCATTTTGTCGCCTGCAATGGTGATGGTTGCCCCGGCGGGGGCGCCGTTCACGGCCAGCAACACATTTTTGCCGATAGCCTGCGCGGCCAAGAGCGGCTGATCGAACGTTACGGTAATAGTCTGGCCGGTTGCGACGTTGCGGGTGCCGATGTTGGCACCTTTCACCTTTGGTCCGCCGGAAGTCGCAAACGGTAGCGTGAAGGTTTTGGTTTGGAAGCCGCTACTGTCGGTCGCTTCTACCGACGCGACGCGAAGCTCAAACGGAAGTCGCCGGGGCAGCTCCTGCCCGAACTTCACGACAATCTGATTGCCGGTGAAACTGCCCGTAGCAGGTATGACGGCTTCTTTCCCATCGGGTTGTTTGGCGATAAGCTGGACCGCGCCAAGCTCTTTAATTGGCTTATCGACGGCGATGGCGAGTTCGGTCGGTTTTTCTAGCACCACCTTTCCGGGCGCAATGGAGGTGTTTGTCACGACAACCGGCGTTATTGTGCGTACGGAAAGCGTACCCAAAGTTGAGGTCCGTTTTTGCTGGTACGTGCGGGCGATTGTGATGCTGTAGGTCTGGGCATATGTAAGACCGAGTGGTGTCAGGTCACAGCTGAGTGTCTTGTCCTGTGCTTGGCATGTGGTCGACTTGTCCCCGGAAAAGGCCATGTATCCGAATGTCTTGTCTGCTTCTGTTAAATTCAGTTTTAGCGGCGCATCAGGCGGCACTGACAATCTTTCGTTACTGTGATTGGCGAGTGCCGGGAACGTCGCGGTGGTTACGCTGACCGTACGTCCCAGGAAGCCCAAACCGAATAATCGCTCACGATACGAATAGGTTTTCTTTTCACCTGGCGCGCTCAAGTTATCGGCACAAATGCTGCTGGAATAGAGTGAAAAATTGCCAATGCCGACGCCGCCCTGCCGATATACGCGGAACGAATCGTTCTTAGAAATTGCACTGAGTCCTGGCAGAAAGCGGGGGCTGCCCGTGCACGTTTTGTCCTGGGCGTAACTGTATGACAATCGCTGCGGCACAAAAACCGTCCACACAAAAAGAATCATAAGTAAGACGCCAACTGATCCCCCGATAATCAGCCGTTGCTTTGGGGTCAGATGGGTGAGCTGCGAAAACTTCAGTAATTTTAGGTGACGCAAGCGTTTCCAGGGAAGCTTCGAAAGTTTCACAGCTGCTCCAAATTAGTTAGGCTTTCCGGGGATTATAGCATAAGCGGGCTAGGTGCTGCTGTGAAGCTAGTTTAATAGTTGTCCATTATTTAGAGCCAGAGCAATCCAACGTTGTAAGGGTAGGGCTGGCGCTGCTATGCGGTTATACGTTGATACAGCCGTTACGGTCTGCGTTCTGGGCCTGAAATCCCTGGCTGTAGGCTTGCGCGAGGGGGCCGCCCTCTTCGCGGCTGTCGCCGGTGTTTTGGTACATTGTAAAGGCGTACTGAGTATCGTAACTTGGGTCGATCTCTGCATTGATTGCACCAGCATTGAATGTAGCTTTACCTGCCAGACAAGCCACCACCTTCAGGCGGTAAAACGCCGGGTCGTCTGTCTCTGGTACCAAGTTGGTGACGGCATCATTAAGAGCTGCATCTTCGCCGAGCACAAATGCGCCCATGGCGTCACGGACAGTTGCCCTGATTATAGGCTCTGCAAAGTCGCGGCCACCGATGCTCCGCGCCTGGTTGATCAGCGCCACAGACATATTGAGGGTGCCCGAGCAATATACGGTGGAAAGCGATTCGCTGTCGACTTCCATGCCGCCACATCCGGCAACATCCTCGCCTTCCACGATGTTAGCCTGCACCGAATTGCCCTCGACAAGGCCTTGCGTCGCCCAAAATTTACCCGTGTCTGACACAGTTTGCTCAACGAGCTGCCTGTCTGACTCCTGGTCAAGGGAAGTTGAATAGTCACTCTCGAGAAGTGGAGCTACTAGAATTCCTACTCCTGCGGCTCCTGCAACTATCGCACTACCTGCAACCAGTTTTTTAACCTTACCCATAGGGAACAAACCTTATTTACGGGGTATATAATAACATGAATGCAGAAATAATGCTATATACCTCAGTCATCACAGCCGCCATTTCACCGTCATCGGATAGTTTACAGGTGGCAGGCTTGATAGTCTTATTACTGCTGTTGCCCGGCAGGCGGGGCAGTGCCAGGAGCGGGCGTTTCATCGCCCTGCGCCGTATTCGGCGGTCCGTAATCATCGCGCTTAATGATAATCGCTCCGCGGCGATGGAGTCTGGTTTGTGTCCTGTCCGGCAGACCTTTCGTTCCATTGAACTGCGCCCCGTGCACGCTTTTTGCTTCAAGTATTGCTTGATCATTCCCCGTAAAGTCGACGTCGATGAGCTTACTGCCATCAAGTATGGCGCCGATAAAGTTTGCACCCTCCAGACGGACATTGGAGATTGTTACACCGAGCAGCTGTGCGCCCGTGAAGTCAGCGCCGCGCAAGTCTGCCCATTCTACGTTGCCGCCCACGATTTTGGTATTTACAAACAAGGCCCCATCAAGGTCCATGGCTGATAAATTTTCACCGTGGAGCACGGCACTGGATAGGTTAATTGCCTCCGCGCCTATGACGGTGCGGGAGCGGAGCGCGTATATGTCCGCGCGGCGCATCCCGGCTTCTATATCGTCTTCTGGAGGTTTTTTGCGTTCAAGTTCCTCTAATTTTTCGGCTAGTTCGGCTAACTTCACCTCGCGGATCTTGCCGCTAGCCAGGAAAAAAGCGCGGATAACGTTACCGTAGAAGGGGTCGGGCTGGGCATTCATGTTTGCCGTGGGCCGCTCGCGTAATATACCGACAGCTGCGCTGATGACGCGCTCGAGTTGCTGCTGATGGTCGCTGTCTGCGTAGGCCACCAACTCTTTACCCGCTTTGGCGCGCACGGTTGGATCGGCTGCAGCAAGGTTATCAAGTGATGTCCGGAAGGCTGTCTCGTAGTCGGTACGTTCCTTGCGCAGTGCGTCAGCCCTGTCGGTGGCGGCTTTGGCGGCATCTAGCCGCATCTTGTCTCCCCGATCGATTAGAAATTTAAATGCCCCTCCTAGCACACCGGCAACGGCAGTTATCGCCGTTACGTTGCTTGGATGGCGCCAAGGGTGTTGCTTCCACCAGTTCTCGATGCGAGTCGTTTCAATCTTGGCGTCGGTTTCCCGGTTGGCGGCGGCCGTTTTGCTTTGTTCGTCACGCATTTTAGAGTAAATATCATCAGTTTCTGCAGCGGTGTGGTCTGCGTCGGCATACGTTTTTGCGGCGTCGGCATTTGTTTTATTAGCAGCTGCCAGATCGCCGGGAGTCGCTTTTTCTACCTGGGACGGGGAAGGGTTAAGCACAGAAGGTGTTGACCGTTCTGGGCGCGGTGGGGGAGTAAAAGGTTCGGGCGTCTCGGTCGGTGCCGATGTCGTTGTTCCGTCAGAATTTGTGCCTTCAGCGGAATCTGCACCTTCAGGAAGTGCATCTGCCAACTCATCATCAGACGGAGGCGTTAGCGTATCCATTACGACCACGCCTGTTACGGCAGCCCCCACACCTCCGATCATCCCCACCAGAAAGCTTCGCCGTGATAGGTTCACCTCTGGTACCGGAAGGGCTTCGGGCGGGGGATTCATAAGACTATTAATATCACAAAAAGTCAAAATTATACTGTGACATTGATCACAACCGGACAGTAACTACACTCGTTACGCTAGTCCCGGAACCGACGCGCTTTTTGGACGGCAAGTTTTCGCCGTGCCATGGCGATGCCGAGCGAGACAACGCCTGTATACAGAAGCCCGCTCATACAGGCCTGAAGCAGATGGCTGCCCATGCTCGCCACCAGATACGTTCCGCTGAGCAACGTCCCCGCAAGTAGCAAATAGCTGCCACGCAGGGCCCCGCTTGACGGCCTGAAGTACAAATATGTAGTGCAGGCAAGGCCCGCAAGGGCAATCGATATATGCGCTAGTAACATCATATGTCCAGTATACCTCCTAAGGTAGGAGTGCGCCAAGCGACATCGCGGCTGCTAAAACCAACACGACAATTAAGGAAAAGAAGAACATACCTTGCGCCCACTTGATGGTAGCCTTGGCATCATCCGCCCGAAAGCCGCGCAGCCCGCGCCATAACCACATGAGGCTAATGACCAACATGACGACAACGTAACTATAGCCAGTGTAACCAAAAGCCGTCAGAAGAACATTAGCCAGCCCAAAAGCCATAATAAACAGCAGGATTTGTATCTTGGTAGAGCGCATCCCCTTTTTGATAGGCCAAACTGGAATGCCCGCTGCTTCATAATCTTTTCGCCGGTAGGTGGCAATGGCGTAAAAGTGCGGCATCTGCCAAAAAGCAAAAATAAGAAGGATTATGTACGCGCCTGCATCGAGCTGATTGGCTACTGCGGTGTATCCCGCAACCGGTGGCAGCGCACCGGGGACACTGCCCACGATGGTCCCAAACACCGACTGGCGCTTGGCTAGTGCATACACCACAACGTACATCCCAAGGGCCAATACGCCCAGCCATACGGTCAGCGCATTGGTAAAAAATGCGAGCAGGGTAAAGCCGGCAGCGCCCAATACTGTGGCGTACAGCAGCGCCGCGAATGTTGAAACGTCGCCGTTTACCAGGGCGCGTTTTTTGGTGCGTGTCATCTTTTTGTCGATGCCGCGGTCGATGTAGTTATTAAAAACACAGCCCGAGCCGATAATAAAGGCAATCCCTAGCAAGGTCAGAACGCCTTTATGCCCATCCAATTTTTCAGCGACAGATGACGCCAGCAAAAAACCGGCAGTCGCATTCAAGATGTTTCCGTAGATTATACCCGGCTTGGTCAGCTGGTAGTACGTCCTAATTTTCGTAAGCACCGCTAGATTCCGCCTTGGTCGTATTCCTGTAGCATATGCTCGTCCATTTCGTGCGGCATCATGTTGTAGTTAAGGTTGTCCATGATCCAGAGTGAGCCGCCTACGACAATTCCGATTACAAGCAGCATGAATGCGAAGACCATCAGTTTGTGCCGGGGCTTCGATTCGCGTCCCAGGTGCAAGAAAAACACCAGCTGCACCAAAAGCTGTGCCAGCGCAAGCCCGATGACGGCAACCAGCAGCGCCCGCCCGCCCAGTATTTGATTTACAACGCTGAAATACGCAACCAGTGTCAGCATAAGCGACAGGAAAAATCCGGTCAGGTAAGCCTGCATGGTGCTTTTGCTGGTGGCTTTTTTGCTTGCGGTTTTGGTAAGGCCGGACATTACATTACCCCCATCAGGTAAACAATTGTAAAGATGAAGATCCAGATGATATCAAGGAAGTGCCAGAACATGCTGAACAGTGTGAGCCGCCTTGTGACTGGTTTTGTGAGGCCTTTCTTGAGTATCTGACCAACCAGGACGCCGATCCAAATAAGTCCGGCGGCAATGTGCATTCCGTGTGTTCCTACAAGTGTAAAGAACGCAGAGAGGAACCCGCTGGTCCGCCAGCTGTTGCCCTCTGCGACCAGGGCGTGGAATTCGTACAGCTCCATGCCAAGGAACGATGCGCCCAGCAGGAAAGTGACGGCGAGACAGAAAATGACTGTCTTTTTGTCCTGAACCTGTGCCGCCAAGACGGCAAGTCCGGCGGTAAAACTGCTGGTTAGCAGCATTAGTGTTTCGGTGAGCACGAACGGCATGTCGAAAATGTCCTTGCCGGAAGGACCTCCGAAGGTATTGCCGTGCAACACGGCGTAGGTAGCAAACAGCGATGCGAACAGTACGCAGTCAGTCATCAGGTACACCCAAAAACCGAAGATAGTTTTGGAGGACGAGGATGACAGTGGTGTGGTGGCTGCGGCCTGGCCTGTCGTTTGGTCCGCTGTCTGGCCTACGAGGTTGCCCATGAGTGCTCCTCTTCCTGTTTCTGCTGCCGTGCCTGCTCGATTTTCTTTACTTCGGCTGCGCTGATGGTGCGTTCGGTATCGTCATCTGAAAAACGAATGATCAGAAGCGTAATCAGACCGAGTAAGCCCAGAATTGCCAGCCACCACAATTTCCAGATGACGGCGAAGCCGATTGTGCACGCAGCTCCGGCAACGAACATGGCTAGCGGAGTGTTTTTCGGCACGCGGATTGGTTTGTACGCGGTTTCGGTGGTGGCAGGGATGTTGCCTTGTTTTACTTCCCAGAAAGCGTCTCGCTCGCTGGCGTTAGGCATGTGAGCGAAGTTATATTCGGCTGGAGGTGAAGACGTTGACCACTCCAGCGTGCGGCCATCCCAAATGTCCCCCGTGGCGCGGTTGGTCTTGCGTTGGAAATAACTGACGATGAGCTGCAAAATCTGAAAGCCGACACCGGCAAAGATAAGCGCCAAACCGAGCCCGGCAACAATGAACAGCCCTTGCCAGCCCAGTGACGGGTCATAATGATCAAGACGGCGCGTCGCGCCCATCAGGCCAAGAATATACAGGGGTACGAAGGCTCCCAAAAATCCAAGCAGCCAGCACCAGAAGGCCCATTTTCCGAGTGTTTCATTCAGCTTCCAGCCGGTAAATTTGGGGAACCAATAGGTGAATCCGGCAAATGCGCCGAACACGACACCGCCAACAATCATCGTATGGAAGTGTGCTACCAGGAACAGACTGTTGTGTACCTGGAAGTCGATCGCCGGGACAGACATCAGCACGCCTGCCACGCCGCCGATAGTGAAAGTTAGGACGAAGCCGAGGAACCACAGCATCGGCGTAGTGAACCGGATGCGCCCGCGATACATAGTAAACAGCCAGTTAAAGACTTTTACACCGGTCGGTACGGCAATAATCATCGTCATGATCCCAAAGAAGGCGTTGACGTTTGCGCCCGCACCCATCGTAAAGAAGTGGTGTAGCCAAACGAGGAACGAAAGCACGGTAATCGCCACGATTGCCCAAACCATTGATTTGTAGCCGAACAGCCGTTTGCCAGAGAAAGTCGCCACGACCTCTGAAAAAATACCAAAAGCCGGCAGGATCAAAATATACACCTCCGGATGCCCCCACGCCCAGATAAGGTTGATGTACATCATCGGGTTTCCGCCGAAGTCTGAAGTGAAGAAATGCATTCCCATACTGCGGTCAAGCGCCAACATGCCCAGTGTAGCCGTCAGGATCGGAAAAGCGAAGACGATGAGCGCCAGGCTGCCCAACGAGCTCCAAACAAATAACGGCATCTTCATGAATGTCATGCCAGGTGCGCGCATCTTAAAGATGGTCACAAGGAAATTGATGCCCGAAAGCAGGCTTCCCGCGCCCGCGATCTGCAAGCTCCAAATCCAATAATCTACCCCGACGCCCGGACTATAGGCAATGCCTGAAAGCGGTGGATACGCCAACCAGCCTGTTGCCGCGAACTCTCCGCCCACCAGCAGCGACAGGTTAATAAGACCGGCTCCCGCGGCAAACAACCAAAAGCTTGCAGCGTTCAGGAAGGGGAAGGCGACATCGCGCGCGCCAATCTGCAAAGGGATGAGCAAGTTGAACAGGGCAAAAATTGCGCCCATCGCCGCAAAGAAAATCATAATTGTGCCATGCGCGGTAAAGACTTGCTGGAAGTGGTCAGAAGTGAGGAATGATGGATCGCCCGCCGATAAAGCTTGCTGCAAGCGCATCATACCGGCGTCGGCCAGGCCGCGCAGCAGCATCACCGCGGCGACAATCAGGTACATGATACCGATTTTCTTTGGGTCGAGCGTTGTCAGCCAATTGCGCCATAGCCATTTCCACTTTTTAAAAAGTGTCAGAGCGGCAACAATCGCCAGCAGCGCCCCGACCATGGTTATCTGTCCAAAACCAATGATGAAGCCGTGATGGAACGGGTTAAGCGGATCAATGTGGGCGAGTATGCTGGCGAACATCAGTGTGCCTCCCCGTGCGAGTGAGTGTTATGATCGTGCGGGGAATCTTGCCCCTGTGGCGCAGTGGGCGGCGCGGCTTCGGTAGGCTGCGCGGTAGATTCGTGCTCGCCCGGGGCGGCGTGCCCTGCGTCGCTCTCGGGAGTCATGCCTGGCGTCATATATTTCATCACTGTTGTATCGTATATCTTTTTGTCGCTAAGCGCATAGGTGGCTGGCGGATTTTTTTCGCTAGGCCGGGCCAAAGCATCGTACTCGGCCGCCGTTAATTTTTTGTCGGATTTTTGAGAATTGGCCACCCATGTATTAAAGTCCGATTCGGAGGTGGCCTTGGCCGTAAACACCATTCCGGCAAAGCCCTCGCCGCTTATATTGGCAGAAGTGCCTCTGTATTCGCCAATATGGGAAGCCTGCAAATGCAATTTGGTCTGCATTCCGGCCATTGCATACACCTGTCCACCAAGCTGTGGAATCCAAAACGAATTCATGGGGGCATCTGCGGTTATCTCAAAATTAACCGGCGTATCCTCGGGGAATTGCACATAATTCACAGTCGCAATATTTTGCTCGGGATATATGAACAGCCATTTCCATTGCAACGCGATAACCTGGACGGTAATCGGTTTCTTGTCGCTTGCTATGGGCTTATACGGATCGAGCTTGTGGGTACTCACCCATGTCGCCACGGCCAAAACGGTAATGAGCGCCAGTGGCACGATCCACCAAATTGCTTCGGCGGTACGGCTGTGGTCCCACTCCGGATTATATTTTGCTTTTTTGTTGCCCGCCCGATATTTTAGCGAAATATATATGGTAAGCGCAAAAACCGGCACCACGATAAGTAGGGATAAAACAGAGGTAAAAACGATCAGATCCATCTGGTCCTGGGCAATCGTGCCCTTCGGGTTGAGCACGGCAACATTAGTACCCCTGAGCAATACGACGCCAGCCGCAGCTACAATTGCGAACGCCAGAAGAATAAGCGGTAGGAGTTTTACTTTCTTACGCATCTATTAACGTAATAATACCATAACCGTTCGCCCCGGAGGGAATTATGTGCCTATTACTACAACCCAAGAACGCCGGACTGAGCGAAGCGAGGGAGGACTGGTGATCGGGTTGTAGTAATAGGCACATTAAGAAGCACACATGTATGGCTAAATATATGAATACCATGCTGAAGGCTAGCCATGCTAAACTACATTTAATGATCCACCACGTTGGTAAACGAGAACTTGCCCACGCGCAAATAGCGCTGTTTGCAGCGATTGCATTGCAAGTGCTGGTGTGGAAAATTAACGATCAACTTTTGATCGGGCCGCAATACATTATCATTCCGACCGAGATTTTGCTGGCATTTATTATTGGATTTACTGCCAACATCCAGCCGACGCATCGGCGCGTCGTGCATCACACCTTCGCCAGTATCCTAATTGGGCTCATCTCGATTGCCAACATAACTTCTCTTGTGTTGGTGCTACATTCGCTTATTGTGACGCATGCGACTTTTGATGGCGCCCACTTGCTTAGCTCGGCACTCGCGATCTTTATGACCAATATTATCGTGTTTGCGCTTTGGTACTGGGAGATTGACAGCCCGGGCCTTTCGGGCAAGCGATGGTCCAAGCGGGACAAAGACTTCCAGTTTACCCAGCAGGATATGAAGCAGGATTTTCCGGGCTGGCAGCCTACTTTTTTTGACTATCTGTACGTTTCTATTACCAATGCGATTAACTTTGCGCCCTCCGACACGAAGCCCTTGACCCATGGGGCAAAATTGTTAATGGGGGCGCAAGCGCTCGTATCAATCTTTACTTTGGCACTTGTTATTGCAAGATCAGTTAATATTTTAGGGAGTTAAAATGGATCCTAACGATAATCCTAGTCAAAATTCTAACCAGCCGCAAACTGCCGGACCTGATCCGGAAAGTATCCGACCAGCCAGCGGACCTCAGCCAGAAGAAGATCGTTTTGCAAGGGTCATCACCAGCGACGCCGGCTTACCCCGAAAATCTAAAAAGAAGAAACTTATATTGTCCGGCATCTTATTACTTGTGTTTCTGCTGATCGCAGGCGGCGTAGTATTCGGCTACTATTTGCCAAACAAGCCCGAGAATATATGGGATGCAAGCCTCAACCGGACCGGCGAAGCGCTCAACAGCGTAACCGTGTCTGCCACAGAAAAGACTAAGCTCGAGGCAATGGGCAGGTCACAAATTACGGCTAGCGCCGAGAAGTCGGATGATAATGGCGGCTTTTCGGCCACCTTTAAAACGACCTTCGACAAGCATAAGGCTGACGGCAGCCTGGATGTGACCTCTCAGTCAGAGGGCCAGCCCGACAAAACCTTTTCGGCAAAATTCCTAAGTGAATTAAAGGAAGGAAGCACGTATCCTAGCCTGTATTTCCAGCTGACCAATTTTAAGGCGCTCGGTCTTGACGGGCTGGAAGCCGGACTCCCAGGAATAACCGAATACGATGGCAAGTGGATCGCAATCGAGGAGGAATATCTTCGTTCCCTGGCTGAGCAGGCGATGGCAGTAGCGGGTCAGGATACACCGAACCCTGAAGCACAAAAGGCGAAGGAAGAAACGGTTACAGCCGATGATATCGCAGCATTTGCCCGCACGCTCTCGGGTGTGACACGAGAGTATATCCTAACCGCTGACCCGAACAAGGCAGTACTGGAGCGCCGTAGTTTTGTCGGCAAAGAGACTGTCGAGGGTATCAAAACATACCACTACAAGGCCGGCATCAACAAAGCCCATGCCAAAGACTTTTGTAAAGCTATGACTGATCACATATGGGAAACAGAGGTTTACAAAAAACTGCTGGGCGCAGGTACTACCGATGAGCAGCGTGCTGACTCCAAGAAGAAAAGCATCGAAAGCTGCCAAAAATCGGTTGACGAGATGAAGAAGGAGCGGACGTTCGACATCTGGATGGACTCCAAGTATAAGCTCGTCCACAAGATCCGCTTTACTGATGAAGAAAAAAAGAACAACTACACTGAGGTCGGTCAAAGCTACAAGGGCGGCGACCAGCTCTCACTGTTCATCAACAGCCATGATGCTGAGCAGTCCACCGACGGCAAACTTACTCTTGACGTCAACCTTAAAACCAGCGAAACCAAGGCCAACTTCACATTGAATAATGTGTCGGCCGAGAACGCATCCAGCCTAAAGGCAACAGTAGAAGCCAAACCTTTTAAGGAAGAGATTAAGGTCGAGAAGCCTGCTGGTGCAGTACCGATCCAGAGCATCTTCGAACGCTATCAGTTTGACCCGGCCATGCTGATGATGCTGGGCGCTGGCGCCATCCCAGGAGAGAGCGGAGAAGCAGTGGAGGTTGAAGCCGAGACACAGCTACCTGCGATGTACACGAACTAAACTACCGGCAATCTTGTCCAAGAAAAGCCCGCCAAGATCTATAACCATCCAAAAAACGATTTGACCAATGGTAAGTTTAAGTATACTTTAGGGGTATGACGTCTGGAGAAGGTGTCGCCCCTGAGGCAGCACCTGTTCAAATCACCCCTGATCCAATGTGTGCCGCAATCCTTTTGCGCAGACGGTTTGCGATGGAGCAAGAAGCCGCGACACTTGCGGAAGCGACCGCGGGTGAGCGTGTCCGCCCTCCTGTACCTGGTGAGATGCCCACCATTGCTTGCAAGGCCTGCGATAGCAGCGCTTCTTTCAACTACCACGGCGCGACGGATGCGCCTGACTGTATTAATGTTGTTAGTGGTTCCTGTGAGCAAATTTGGATTACACTTCATCCAGAAGGCTACACGACGGACGACGGCACCTTGGCCGTAAAGAGCCTGTTTTGCGGCCAGTGCCCTGCAAACCTAACACTAACACAACAGCCCAATGGCCAGATTGAGGGCAGTGTGTGCGATTCGACCTGCGGAGTCAATGCCGCGGGCGAAAACTACAGGGCGACCGGAGCGGAGACTCTGAACAAATACCTCCCCAGCCGGGAAACGATTTTAAGGGGGAAAGCCGCGAGAGAGCAAGAGCTGGAGGCCGAACGACTCGCCTGGGAAAAGGCGCATCCGGAGGAGGCGGCCCGTTGGGCTGCCGAGGGAGCGACTGCGAAAGCTGAGACAGGAGCCACGCCACAGGCACGACTGCAGCTACCTCAAAATGAGGTTCCGCATGAAAACGGTCCGCCAGACGACGACGCTTGGGAAGAGTACGACGGTGACCCCAGTGCCGACCTTCCTATTATGAGTTTGCAGGCACCAGAAAACGAAAGTTACCCTAATGAGGTGGTCGAAGCTCTTGATGGACATAGGGGGGAATACGCCCCTATGTGGTTTCGACGTAGCCCCGGGGCGAGCTATCCTAATCACACCGACGCTAGAGAGTGGTGGAGCGACCCCAGATGGAAGTGGCTGACCAGTCAGGATCCAATCCCTGGCCGTGAAGACAGTGAAGGGCTAAGGGCGCAGCGTGCCGCCCTTGCCGAGATGGGCTACGACACTGCCAGACCCGGCAAACAGTGATCCGCCTTCTTTGACCGTCTTCCGGACGAGCGCAAACATCCCGTCGCGGTCAGCGCATACCAGCTCTACAAAGTCCTTGGGTGCTACACTTTCCGGATCATGATGTGAACTCCAGCCAGACATTTCCAACAGAATAGGAATAATATCCAGCCCCTTGTCGGTCAGGGCATAGATTTCTTTACGGCCATCAGTAGGGTGCGGCGTTTTTATAAGGATCCCGCGCTGCTCCAGGTGCGCCAGCCGGTTTGCCAAAATATTGGTTGAGATGTGTTCATCAGACTCCAGGAATTCGCCATACGTCTTTTTGCCCCAAAAAACAATGTCGCGGACGATGAGCAGGGACCAGCTGTCACCGAATACTTCTAGGGCAAAATTAACCGGGCAGTGCGATTTGCTGTCAACTCGTTTCACCATACTTGTAATCTAACACACTTGTATCATGCAAGAAAGTGAATTTGGAATATGTACAGCAGAGGTTCATGATTCTAATTCATTTCCAGTGCCCGTTATTGTCAGGACAATCCCCGGGGCTGGTATCATATAGGATGAAGTAAAGGAGTAACATATGTGCCGGAATATCAAAACACTTTTTAATTTTGATCCACCTGCAACAGAGGAAGAGATCCGCGCTGCGGCCCTGCAATTTGTGCGCAAGCTGTCAGGTTTCCATGAGCCGTCGCAGGCGAACGAAAAAGCCTTCAACAAGGCGATTGATGAGACGACGGTGGTTGCCCAGAAACTTTTGAACTCACTGGTGACAAACGCCGAGCCGCATAACCGCGAAGTAGAAGCCGCAAAGGCGCACGAGCGGGCGCTTAAGCGTTTCGGTCCGCGGTAGGCGCTATATTGGCTATATTGGCGGCCGGTATGTACGCGGTTTACGCGGCCGGCTTGATATTTGCCCTCCTTCCTCATTAACTATGCTCAATGTGACCGTAACTACTATATAACCCAGCCGCCGCTTATGCTACTGCTTGTCCCGCAGGTCGCGTGGAAGCTACCGGTCGCCAACGATAAAGTCGTCTGCGAATAAGGTGTTACCAGCACTGCCCGAGCTGCTGAAGAGCTCAAGGAAAACGGTTTCTGCCGCTGCTGGTGCGGTAACATCAGCGACTCCTTGCTGCCAACTTGTTGTAAGCGTGCCGATAGAGGCGGTGTCAGTTTGGAGCAGGATACCGCTGGCATTAAACCATTTTGCCCTAAGGCCAACGGTCGAAATTGCTCCGCTGCCTTGTTTTGCCCAGAAACTGATCCGCTTATCGCCGCCTCGTGTAGCGAACCCAGGATAGTTGTTGAGTTGTGCTGCCCAGCCGCCACCATCTAGCGTGACCCGCAAACTGTTGGAGCCGGTATGTGCTTCTGCATTCGACCGCGCCACGGTGGTACTGAACCAGTTGGCCCATTGGCCAATCGTGGCTTCGAGCGTTGACGTATTGGCATCGAGGTAGTTGTCTATCGGTATGCTTTGGTATGTGCTGCCGCTGTCTTGGTTAAACGGCCCGTTTGTCCAGCTGTAGAATGATATGGTCTCACCCGAACCCTTGGTGTACCTCCAGTTGCCGAAGTACTTATTGTTAGAGAAGACGTTACCATTGTTAAACATAACGTTATTCTGAACGTTGCCGACATCATACGCTGACGGTGCCCAAGGGATGTTGTTCGCCCCGGTCGCATACAGTGCCTGTGCACCACAGTAGTTGCCTGCGCAAGGGATAATCGTAGGATCATGGTGGAACTCGTTACTGAACACCTTGACGTTTTTCGAGTGCCAGCGGCAATTAACCGTATATGGTGCAGAACCGATATTGGTATAGCACGGGTGGGTAGTACTGATCGGGTTTGGATAGTCGAAATCGTGCGGCTCGGGGATGAGCGTCGGACTCACAAACGGTGTACAGTATCCCTTACTGGTATTACCATTAGAGTTACAGAAACGATTTGAGTTTTCGTAGATTGATACGCCGGAGAAGTTGTTATCAAATAAGTTGTTGTTAATACGAAGTTCGGTGCTGCCACTGATGCTTGATTGCAGTCTGCTGTCGCCGCCCGACTCCGAGATATACACCGCCGCCCCTGGCGAACCGGTATTATTCTGGCCGGATTCCCAGGCATTGTGCTTTATGACATTGCGGCTAATAGTGGCATTATAGCTAATCTCGTACCAGATGCCCTCACCGGAGTTGCCTTCTATCCAGTTGCTGTCAAACAGGAAGTCAATATCGTTGGTGTCAGCCCACAGCCCGGTACTAAGGTTACCGTGCACGTAGTTGTTGGTAACGGTGGCTCCTTCTACATCCCAGAACTTACCGGCGCCGGTACAGCCACAGCCATCGATCTGGCTTTCCCAGTCGTCCTGGTTGTTGCCGGAGATTTCATTGTGGTCAATGACGATATCTTTGATTGCCGAATCTCCATCCATGGGCATTTTAAACATACTGAAGCCGTACTGGCCGTTGTCTCTAATGCAGTTGTAGCGGACGGTATTTTCGGAACCCAGAAAGACAGCGGCTCCGTCGTTGTTATGGGCATACAGATGCTCCATAACCCAGTTGTCACCGGCATCATGGTTAATGACGCCTTCGTTATTATTGTCGTTGCCCCGCCCGAAATTACGAATTTCCAAATAGGCGACGCGGACATTGGTGGAGTGGCCGATCAGCGCGTAGCGGTTGAGATTCTGGCCGTCAATGATAGCGTCTGGTGCACCAATGAACGTGCTATTGTCACCGGGAGCGATATTGCTGAACTCGCCCGATCCTATATGATGGATGCCCGGAGCAAACCAGTAGGTGGTGTTGTCCAGGCTGAAATTAACACTATTGTTATTGCCTGCCGGTACGATTACGGCTCCTGCCGGAGCGCTCGACGGGCCATCATCCCAGGTTTCATTTGAACACGCCTGAAACTGGATCGGGAGAGAAGCGAACCACCCTCCGGCAGTCCGCGCCGGTTCGTCATTACCATCGTCCCCATCATCGCCGTCATCTCCGGGGTCGGTAGAACCGCCCGAGGAACCTGATGAATTACTCGTCGATACCGTGCTGGTGCGCCGAGAGACATGATTAACACTTTGCCGTACAATAGCTTCTGATGTCTCGTCGGTGGGAGTTATAACGCCTTCTTCAACCGTAAAACGGAAGACTTCACTTTTGCCCGAATTACCGGCCCCATCATAAGCGATCGCCTGCAGCGTATGCTCGCCCGGGCTAAGATTGCCGATATTTATCGTGACCATAAAGGGCGCTTCAATACTTCTGGCGATAATTTTACCGTCAAGCAAATATTCAACCTTTACGACTCTAACGTTATCTTTGGCATCAACCGATACCTTTAACGACCTGTCCGTTTTTGCTGATTCAAGACTCGATTCCGGGATATTCAATGTTACCGTTGGCCTGATGCTGTCTTGTTTGCGCATTTCCTGGCTTGGCGAATCCCCTAATGATGAAAAGAAAATCCAGCCCGTTACCCCCAGAGCTACTGCTATACAAAGAGTCAACAAAGATACGATTCTTGCCTTCATTCCATCCAGTCACAAAGCTTATGCTTTTTATTATCGCAAAAGGTGGACAAAAAATCAAGCTGCCAGAATGCGTCCATATATTGCGACCGGCCAGTACCGATGTACAACCCAACAAGTTATGTATTTTACAAACTCTTCTAAGATACCTGTGCTATAAAAATATGATCTAAGGAGTGCTTACATGGAGGTGCTACGGCAACCGGTCTTAACGCAAACGGGCAACCATCAGCATGGCAGTCAATCTTCAGAGCTAACTGTAGTGCAGGCCGTCCAGGTAGTAGATGCTACCGTCGGACCTTATCTGCATTTCGGGATCAGCGACGGCGAAATCAATATTGAAGGACATACGCCCGATAAAAAACCGTACAATTTTAAGCGTGACGAATGGGTAGTAGGCCCGATACAACAACTGGAGGCGGTTCCGGGCATCGATATCATCAGCCCCGGGGGCTATAAGGATTACGATGATTTTCCGCGACATGTCGTGAATGGTCCGCTAAACCCAGAGTACTTGCCATTAGAATACGCCCAGATTGTCAGACTGACGTTACCGGCCATGCGCCAAGCTTTAGGCGATACACTTTTGCGGGGCTACGGTCTCCAGATCGGCATACCGGGATACAGACAAATTCCGAACTTCGCATTCGGGCCATACAAGCCACTGATAATGCCTAAGAAATACCAGCGTCCGTTCACTGCCGCGACCAGGCAGAATGTGACAGCATTATACTCAAATCCAGAGATCAGTAGCTTTAACCCGGGGATTCAGTTTGAGCATCCGGTAGAAACGCTTGCTGTCCTCGAGGCGTACCAGAAGGGAAGGAGGCTGGGCGGCGCGGTAGCCAGGTTTATGGCAGGCGGGATTGCGAGCCAGTATACCAGTTTGCATACCAAAGCGCGGACAGCAATCCATCTTTGCTATGGCCGCTTCAAGGGGCACGCCGCACCGGTTGCCCCTGACCCGACGCTTCCGGGTGCATTTGAGCCGGTCGTCAGCCTGGTCAACTACACAGTCCAAAAAGTGACCGAAACCCATGTGCCGCCCGCCGTCATCGGCCTCCCCATTCTGCAAGAAGGTGGAGACAGGATAGGCTCTAGGGACATCCAGGGAATTGTCGCCCAGATGAAGGGGCTGGATGTACCCCGGGAAACCGCCTTGGCATTCGGCATTGCCACCCAGAACACTGACGTCGAGGATATCGTTCGATTCGGTGATGCGCTGCAAAACGGGCTGGGCCGTCCCATTCTTATTTCGTCACCTTGCGGTAAAGGTAGCATGAGCGCCGCCGAGGGGCTTGCCCTTCTGCAAAAAGAGGCACAAGCCATAGAGACTTTGCGAATCTAGAAACTAATTGCCGATGTAGCATTCCATATGCAGCCTTCCACATGAGTGCTATGAGCGCCGGTTAATCCTCCCCGGGCATCGATTCGCCTCTTTTTAAGACCGGCAGGGCCACTCCTATTATTAACTTGTGCTTAAAAAAGGTTATTGCGCTGTGCGGGATTGTGTGGCAATATCAGATTACAATCATTGATAGCAAAGGGAAGCAGTGAAAATTCTTACAAAACCCCGCACTTTTTCTACCAAATTTAAGCGGAAATTAAGAGCTGCAACCACACTCTCCCTTGCAGCTCTTTTTGTTGCCGGAACCTTAGCCCCAATCCTGGTTGGCGGCCGCGTTTTCGCAGATGAACCCGCCTGGCCCACCACGCCTCCCGCACAAATCTGCGGTGACAGCGAACTGCTCGCGGGTCCGGATACTGCTCCGTCGGGCGCGGTAACCGTGTCGGCTGGCGATAATACTGGGTTTGACTTCAACCGGCCCGGATCGACATTCTGGTTTGAGCCGGGCACGCACACCCTGGGCACTGACCAGTACGGCCAGATTATCGCCCGCGCCAACACGACATACCTGGGTGCACCGGGTGCAGTAATCGATGGACAGAACATCAATCTCTATGCTTTCACAAACGATGTACCCAATGTCACCATTAAATATTTGACTATCAAGAATTTTGGTACAGGGCTGGATAACAATAACGAGGGCGTTGTCAACCATGACTCCGGCACAAACTGGACGATCGAATACAACACCATTATCGATAATGATGGCGCAGGCGTGTTTGTCGGTCCGGACAACGACATCCGCTACAACTGTCTGAAAGACAACGGCCAGTACGGATTCAGCATGTTTAAGGAGCCGATCGAGGGCGACTCGGCCATCAAGAATATTCTGCTCGACCACAACGAGATCGTTGGCAATAACACCGATAACTGGGAGTCACACATCGAGGGTTGCGGCTGCACCGGCGGCGGCAAGTTCTGGGATGTGAACGGTGCGACCATCACTAACAACTGGGTACACGATAACCGCGGCACTGGGCTGTGGGCCGACACCAACAACATCGACTTTTTGGTCGAAGGCAACTACATCGAAGAAAATGACGGCGAAGGCATCTGGTACGAGATCAGCTACAACGCCACAATTCGGAACAATACCATCCGCCGCAATGCGTGGGTGAGCGGGCAGGCTAACACCGGTTCGCCAGGGGCGGCGGTGTATATCTCGGAATCAGGCGGCGATGCCCGGCTGGACTACTCCGTTAGCGGTGCGCCCAAAATCCGCATCTACGACAATACGTTTCAGGACAACTTCTCCGGCGTATCAATCTACGAAAACTCAAATCGTTTCTGTAACTCTAATGGTAATACCAGTAAGGGATACTGTACACCGTTTGTGAGTCCGACGCTGTTGCCGGAAGAGCCGCGCAGTTACGAGTACACTGATCCGATCTACGCCGATCATCCTTGCTACACCGACGTTGCCGAAGCGCCGTACACCGCTGACTGCCGCTGGCGCTCACAAAACATAGAAGTCAATAACAATGAGTTCCATTTCGACGGCACAGTTGTGCCTTGTGCCGGCACATACTGCGGCGCACAGGCGCTGTACGCCACCGGCGCCGATAACCTATCGTGGTCGCCCTACACCGTCGAAGATGTGCAAAATGATGTGATGTTTAACAACAGTAACAGCTTCCACGATAACGCTTACTTTGGTGACTGGGTCTTTGCCAAAGGCTACGGCGAAACGATTTCGTTCCATAGTTGGCAGGCTACACCGTTCGGCCAGGATGCCAGCAGCACATTCACTGGTGACGCCGACAATGCCGGCCCGGGTGCCGAGGGTAATAACGGTGGCGGAGGCGGTAGTACGCCCCCCGCCACTGCGCCTAACGACTTGGACGAAGACACCGCGACGCTCGAAGGCTCGATTGGTGAATGGAGCAACTGGTACTCCGAGAACGTATCCCGTTCTGACGAAGAAGCACATTCCGGCAGCCGCAGCCTCCGCGTGGATGTGACGGATCCGTGGGGATGGGGCGTCCAGCTAAACAATTGGCCTGGATTCGAAACAACACCCGGACTCAAATCGCTCAGCCTGTGGGGCAAGCTTGGATCAGGCACTAACCTGACGCCAAAAATGACCGTAAAATGGATCGACGAAAACTACGCAACGCTCCAAACCGATTTCGTAACACTTCCGGCCCTGACCTCAGCGTGGCAGAAAATATCGACTGTAGTTGAAGCACCGGCTGGTGCGGTAAACGCGTTGGTGTCGCTAAGTGGCCTTGGCAGCCCCGGCGATTACCTCTACCTGGACGACATGGTAGTTGGCGATGCGCCTAACGTATTGGACGCTGCAACTTCTGGCGGTGAAGGCTCGGCAGGCGAGTGGAGCAGCTGGTACTCCGCCGATATTGCTGCTACGAACACAGAAGCTAACCACGGCACCGGCAGCCTAAAAGTCGACGTGACTGATCCATGGGGCTGGGCTGTGCAAACCAACAACTGGCCAGGCTTTGAGACTGCTGCTGGCAACAAACGTGTTAGCTTTTCGGCCAAGCAAGGCTCAGGGTCGATCTCGAATGTGACACTGCGTATTAAATGGTACGACGCCAGCCAGAATCTATTACAAACCGATACACTTCCGCTGGAAAATCTTTCGGGCAGCTGGCAGGCAGCAAGTACTGATTTGGCAGCGCCATCTGGCACAGCTAATGCCTACCTCGACATGTACAGCGAGTCCGGTTCTGCTGGCGATAGCCTGTATCTGGACGACATCGCGGTTATAAACAAGGATTAGCCGGGCGTTGGGTATAGTACGTACCGCAGCTTAGCTTTTGCGGTTAGAAAAACGTCGTCCGGCGACCAGGCCGCTGCCGATTGTGGCACCGGATTTTGAAAGCATTGCACTATTGTCCTCAAGCTGGCTTACGGCATTATCTGCCAAGTCGCGGTTGCCCGGATCGAGCGTGACTTCCATCCATATTCGGTTCTCACTCGGAGTCGCGGTCTTTCGATCTTCGACATACTGTGGCAGTAAACGGCCCAGTGCGACAGCGGTCAGGTGCACATCTGGGTAAGCGGCGTAATTATCAATATATTTTGTTACAGCGTCAGGTTTGAACGGGGCAATGCTGACAGTCATCCGGTTCGTTGTAGCGATGGGCGGCGTGTTCCATGTATCCCGGGAGTCCATGAGGACGTCTATTTGCTCGGCAACAACATGAGGAGCATACGGCGCCATCGCGTCACTAAGTGAGGCGACAAAATCTAGGGGCTGCTGATCATCCCGCGCACCGATGGCATATGTCACCAGCCGCTCTAAGATGGCCGCGGATAAGTCTGGCCGCTCTGCGGCAAGTACGGCACCGAGCGTCTCGTAACCAGACATGTCGCCCTCTTCGTATAGTTTTACGGCAACTTGATCCGCAGTCGTCACATTACCGGTATGACGTTCTGCCGCTGCCCGGTTCATCCGGTTAATGTCAAAAGGTTCATGCGGATACAACGCTGCACAGAGCAAATAACGCCAGTTATCATAGTCTGCACCTTCTTCTTGGAGTGATCGAAGCATGAGGAAAAGCTCCGCATTATCCTCAGGGTCGCCGAGTTTCTGATGAGCGTTGATACGGTCGGCTTCGGCTTTAGTAGTGCCCGGCTGATTCATTGGCGTATAGCCGGAACTGATGGCCGCCATCAACTGCGCCGCGGTCCAGTCAGACTTTTCCTGACGCAGGCGCGTGAATGTTTGCAGTGCCCCTTGTGGATTATCAACAAAAAGCCGGCGGTTGAACTCCTCTGTTCCATCGTAAGACAACCCGATTTCCTCTGCCTGCTCCATAGACCACGTAGGATTGAACTGGATCAGTTCGCGCAGGACCGGGCCGGCTAATGCTTTGTTGTTTTCTGTAAGAAGTTCGAGGATGTCTTTGGCGATCTTATCGACAGATGCTTGCGCTGGAGACGCTGTGTCGATAGGAGGCGGAGCTTCGCCTAGCTCGAGAAGTTTAGGCACGCCCCAAACGCCAGCGCCAACAACGCCAGCGGCTAAAGCTGCCAGTAAAGTGCGCCGTGCGATATTTGAGTTATGCGGGACGGCCAGGCGTCTGTCTGGTTCGTCGGCGGTCAGGTCTCGGCCTGGTCGTCTGGGCCGCTCGACCGCTCCGGCTTTCGGAGCCTCCTGTGGCAATGTTCCCTCTGGGCGAGCTACGCCAGTGTATGGCCGGGTAGGTGGTTTGGGGGCAGGCGGCGCCAGTGCATCAGAGGCATCACGTCCCGGATGATAGGGTGGCGCCAGTTTGGTTCCGGGTGGAGTCCGACGATGCGGAGGGGCTGGAGCATCTGTGAGTGGTATGTGCCTCGGATCGCGTCGGTTGAGCTTGTCGGCCTCGTCGACGGCCTCAAGCAGCGCTGCCCTAAATGCAGACATGGTGGCAAAACGGTCAGTCGGATTCTTGGCGAGTGCCGTGGCGAAAGGTTTTTGTAGTGCGTCGATAAGGCGCGCGTCATTAAGCGGTTTACCGCGTGTGGACATTGGAGGTACTGGTTGTTCGCAGTGTGCGTTGTACCACGAAAGTACATCGTCGTGCGGTGTGTAGACCGGCATATTGCCATCAAGCATGTAGTAGCCGACAGCGCCCATAGCGTAGATATCGACAGATCGTTGGACGTTCCCCCTGAACTGCTCAGGAGCCATAAACGGCGGTGTCCCCACTAACGGGCCTGGCTTTGAGTCACCGTCTAGAATTCGTGATTGACTGGTGTCTGCCGCGCCGAAGTCAGCAACCTTTACCTGGCCATTCTGAAGCAAAAAGTTAGCAGGTTTTAAGTCACGGTGCACCGTCCTCTCGCTGGATGACGGACTATGGTCTTGGTGGGCGTATGCCACGCCCTGCATTGCTTGCTCAAGATAGCCGGCCGCTGCATGCGTCGTGACACGATCCGCACGCAACTCCTCGGCTACGCTTCCGTCGGCCTTGTCCATGATCAGGTAAGGCACGTTCCTGTCAAATGCCAGGCGTCCGTCGCTGCCGCGGTATTTGTTATCAATCATCCCTGTCCAGCGCACACCGATAATGTTGGGATGTTGCATGGTGTGAAGCCGTTTTGCTTCTTCCAGGAAACCGGTACGCATTTCTGCCAGATCCGGACGATTGAACACTTTGATTGCGGCCTGGTCGCCCAGCAATCTGTCATGCGCCTCGTACACGATTCCGAAGCCGCCCCGGCCCAGCGGATCGCCCTCGGCTAACGCGTATCTGGTAGGTAGCCCATCGGCCAATGCCTGACGGAGTCCTTGTTCGTAGTAGAATGAAGCGGCCTCAGACATAGTTGCTAGTACTATAGACTATAGAGTGGATAATTAGAATAGTTTGTGTCATAAAATGAGCAAAAGCACTCGTATCAGCCATCCGCACTAGTAAAATAATGCATGGAAGCATACCATGTACATATGAATCCATCCAGCCCAACTCTAAAGGTAGTAATTGTAGAAGATAATGCCAGCCTGGCCGACATTTATAAGACCCGCCTGGAACTGCTTGGCTACCAATGTTCCGTGGCCTACGACGGCGAGCAGGCGCTTCAGATGATCGAGAAAGAGCGGCCACATTTAGTTTTGCTTGACCTGATGGTGCCCAAAATAGCTGGTGACCAGATATTGGCGCGGATGCGCGCATCAGAGTGGGGGAGCCGCATAAAAGTCCTCATTATTTCAAACTTAAATGAGGCCGATGCGCCTGAAGGCCTGCGCGAACAGGGTATTGAGGGCTACGCGGTGAAAAGCAACCTGACTAACGATATGCTTGACCGCTTTGTGAACCGAATCCTGAAACCCGAGGATCAAACCGAAGATGTCGTGCTGGAGACCAAAGGCTCGGAAAATATCTCAGAATAATACCCGTAACAGAGAGAACCGCGCCAACTGGAAGCGGTGTTAAATGTATGCCCTCTATAGAACATGTACAACGTAGCTTCGACCTGACGCCCGCAGAGCTATATAAAAAGAGTAAGAACCGGGTTGCCAGGGGTTATCCAGATCCTGAGCATCGCTGGCGGCCGCGCATTGAAGCGTGGCGCGAGATGGTAGCGAGTGGTCGAATCGAACTGCCCGAGGGTGAACAATACAGCTGCTACGTGGATCTACCCAGCCGCTATACACCCCAAGAAGGGAAGGTGACGGATGCGATCATTACGCCGGACAATCCCGCAACCGAAGCTCAACTGCGCAAATGGAGATCGCAAAGCGCATTGCAGACCAGTCTCGGCTTGCCGCTGCATCCACTGATCGAGATCGCAATGACAACCGTACTTGAAGACGGCAGGACGCTCGGCATGTTTACCGGCCCAGGCTCACACTGGCAATACGGTCTGCAGTCAGTAAGTAATTTGGGGTGGCGAAGGATACGCGACGGCGAGGCAGAATACCTGACCGTAACCAAAGAAGGCGCACCCGACAGATCAGGCAATCCCACGCTATATCATTCGTTACCCGGCGGTCATCACGAAGGAGGCAGTGACGCCTACGATACCGCTATGAACGAAGGATATGAAGAGACAAGCGCCCCACGCGAACTGCTTATTGGCTACTCTGGTCTGCTCATCAGCACTGTCCCCAGCCTGTTCGGCCCCAATACGGCTGTGGCCTATCTGGCAGAGGATTATTTGATGCTTGATGCAGGCGAAGACCCTGCCGCCCTGGATTTTGTTCCTGAAATCCGGGATACAGAGGAAGGGATCATAAGGGCAGGCTGGATGTCTTTCGCCGAGGCCAGGGCCAATGATCAGTTTTCAAGCTCGCACCTGCGCCAGATGGAATTCTTCGAGGCGAAACTG
>Ga0075366_10000206_pt1 | contig 25947 bp, 20 predicted proteins | sample EndMethybrTD3031_FD_72351 | JGI IMG/M metagenome (GOLD analysis project Ga0075366, IMG submission 72351) | Populus endosphere microbial communities from Tennessee, USA - Endosphere MetaG P. TD hybrid TD303-1 | ecosystem: Host-associated > Plants > Roots > Endosphere | place: USA: Tennessee...
GGCTACAGCGGCAGCAGGTATTTGAACAGGCGTGGCCAGAAATCCTGCGTGCCCCAGTAGGCGCTGTGCGCGTCGGGGAACGGCTGGCCGCTGTGCACTTCCATGTCGATGATGGTACGCGCGGGGTTGTCGCGGCCGAACACCGGCGCGGCCAGGTAGCTCAGCAGGTCGTGTCTGTCGTACACGTTCACCCAGCGCGGCGGGAAGTGCGCCGGCAGGGGCTCGTGCGGCGCTAGCGATGTGAGCGCGCCCAGCTCGTACAGCAGCGGCGACTGCGAGCCCACGGTGACCAGCTGCTTCACCTTCGGGCAAGGCGCCAGCGCGAGCAGGTCGACGCAGGCGATGCCGCCCAGGCTGTGCGCGATGACCGTGACCTCGTTGCCCGGGCAGGCGGCGATGCGCGCGGCGATGAAGTCGCGGATGGGCCTGCCACGCGCCTGGTAGCGCAGGATGTCGCCCGCGGCCGGGTAGGCGGCGTTGCTGAGCACGTCGCGCCGGCGCACCAGCTTGTTGGTGGCCCAGCGGCTGGCCGCGCCCTTGAGCTTGCCGCCCACCCAGTCCCATACCGCGCCGGCCTCGCGGCCTCCGAGCTTATCGACCACCTGGCGCACCAGCGCGTCACGCTCGGTTTCGGTCAGCGGCGGCGCCTCGATGCCGCGCAGCCCGGCCAGCAGCCCGGCCACGCAGGCACGCGCGGCTGCCTCGCGCACGCCCGTGTCCACCCGGCGCGCGGCGCGGGCGGCACCGGCTAGCGCCGGGGCGTCGGCCACCACGGCCACGGCGCTTTCCCACAGCGGGCGCGGCACCTCGGGGGGCAGCAGGTCCTGCAGCGCCGTGTTGGCACCCAGCGCGGCCACCTGCGCCGGCCAGGCGTCCACCGCCGCGTCCACCCTGCCAGCGCCCACCGCGGGCCGTGCAGCCAGTTCGCGCAGCTCGTAGGTGCAGTCCATACCCAGCAGCTCCCACAGCAGGCGCTCGGCCTCGGCACCGGCCTCGGCCGGGGGCACGCCTTCGAAGTCGGGGATCGAGCGGCCGTCGTGCGCGAGCGTGGCGCCCTCGTCCGGGCCCCACAGGCAGGGCTGCACCACTGCGCCCGGTGCCATAGCCTGCAGGCCGCGGGTTATGCGCGCCACAGTGGCGCGATAGCCCTCCTCGCGCACACCGGTACCGTGTACGAACAACAAGCTGCCCATACTTGCCTCCCACGGGTTCTATTGGGTCGAACTGCATTTTGCAGCGGCGCAGGACCTCCGGCGTACAACGAATTGGGGAGTAGCGCGCAGGCTCAGGCTGGTGACTGTAAGCATCGAATTAAGCAAGGTTCATCGCATCCTTGCCCATGCTTAACGCCTTCTACCTTCTATTTCGGGACTGCTCGATCTATTAGGAAAGGTCTGCAAAACCCCGGGCTGATCCGCGTAGCGTGATCGACCGAGGTGGGCGACGATGGCGGCCATGAAGCAACTCGGACTTGGCCTAAACCTGTCGACGAATAAGACATGCAAGCGGGAGTTCCTCGAGGAGATGGAGCGCGTGGTGCCTCGGGGCGCGCTGGTGCAGGTGGTGGAACCGTACTACCCCAAGGCCAAGACCGGTCGACCGCCGTTTGGCGTCGAGACCATGCTGCGCATCCACTGCCTTCAACAGTGGTTCGCGCTGTCGGACCCGGCGATGGAGGAGGCCTTGCACGACATGCAGGTGTTCCGCGAGTTCGCCAGGCTCGGCGAAGGCGTGGCGCGGCTGCGCGACGAGACCACCATCCTGAGGTTCCGCCACCAGTTGGACAAGCACGACCTGGCCGGCGACATGCTGCGGGTGGTCAACGACATCCTGCAGGCCAAGGGCCTGATGATGAAGAAGGGCACGGTGGTCGATGCCACGCTGATCGCCGCGCCGAGTTCGACTAAGAACGCCGAAGGCGGGCGCGATCCGCAGATGAAGCAGGCCCGGAAGGGCAACCAGTGGTACTTCGGGATGAAGTCGCACATCGGCGTGGACGCACACTCGGGGCTAGTGCACAACGTGGTGGGCACGGCCGCCAACATCAACGACGTGACGCAGGCCGGGGGTCTGCTGCACGGCGACGAAGAGGTCGCCTTCGGATATGCCGGCAACCAGGGCGTGCACAAGCGCAACAGCCGCAGGGGGGCCGCGGTGGCATGTGGCGATGCGCCCAAGACTGCGGCGCAAGCTCAACCCGTTCATCGCGCCGCACTTCGAAGCATTGAGGCTTGAGGCGTGCAAGGCCGGCATGCGCGCCAAGGTCGAGCATCCGTTCCGCGTGCTCAAGAGGCAGTTCGGCTGCGTCAAGGTGTGCGCTACCGAGGGCTTGCGAAGAACACCGCGCAGATCGTCACGCTGTTCGCGCTGACGAACCTGTGGATGGCGCGGCGGCAGATGATGTGAGCCCCGAGATGAGTGCGTCTGAACGGTGCCAAGAGCGCCCGAAGCGGCACCGAATGACCGGATCGAACGGGCTTCTGCCCGCCTTCGAGGGCTCGTCCCTGGTGCCACAGCCCATCAATCCTCGCGTTCGGCGTTCGCCGTCACGTTGTGCGGAACTTCCTTAAGAGGGACGACATGCAGATCGAAAGATTCGAAGAACTTTCGGAGGGGGATCTTCGCTTCTTCCGCAGCTACTCGACAGGGCCGAGCGTAATGTTGATGCACGAGCTACCTGGGCTAACACCAGCCTGCATCGGGTTGGCGAAGCGCCTCGCCTACGAAGAGGGATTTCGGATCTACTTGCCATTGCTGTTCGGTCAGCCCGGCGACAATTCAGGGCGATGGAACCTTGCGCGCGTCTGCCTGAGCCGCGAGTTTCGAGTTTTCGCCAGTGCAAAGAGCAGCCCCATCACTGACAGACTGCGGCAACTTGGGCGGCGGATGCTTGAGGAGTGCGATGGCAAAGACATTGGTGTGATCGGCATGTGCCTCAGTGGCGGATTCGTGCTGTCGATGCTGGTTGACAAGGGCGTCGTCGCGGGCGTTACCTGTCAGCCCTCGCTTCCGTTCTTTCCTTGGGGCGAGCGGGCCCGATCCTTCGGAGTCGCCGAACCTGAGCTCTGTGCACTCGAGGCGAACGCGCGGGCGAGAGTTCTCGGCCTTCGATTTTCCGAGGATCAAAAGTGCCCAACGCAGAGATTTATGGCGCTGAAAGACCTGCTTACAGATCGATTCCGGGCCATTGAGATCCCGGCAATCGACGGTTCGCAGCACTCGACGCTGACCCGCGACTTTCGTGAAGGAGAACACGGCCAGTATTTCAAAGACGTTGTCGAGTTCCTGCGCACAAACCTCAAGCCGCTTCAGGCAGGCACCTGAGTGGCCAATTGCAGCGCCATATCACATTGACATTGCGGGCTGGGTAGCAGATGAGGCGATATCTCAGAGTTACGGTCGTTCGAGGCGCGCGCACCGAGTAGTCTTTGCGTCAAAGGTGAGGGTCAAGTACACGATTCACAGGGCGCCGCGCGGCCCGCTGCTGCACAGATTGCGCTCGAGATCTAGTTGGGAAGCGTCAAGGGGTTGTGCCTTGGATTTTGAGTCTGAACACGGGGGAGCATGGGGCGGTGTCAGTTGCAGTAGAGCTGCCAACTTGCCAGCCGAGGGTTCGCTGTGACGAGGTCTGGTAGGTCCGGCACCATAGGCCCACGTGCGCAGCGCGTCCTCGATGTAGGCGCTGAGCCTTGCCGTTGGTCTGAGACAAGGTGCCGGCAGGTGAACCGTTAGCGGCCTGATGGCGGAAGCGAGCCAGCCCTCAAGGCTAGACATGTCGAATGATTGCGCCGTCAGTCAGGCGCAGTCTGGCTACGGGTGAGGTCGTCGGTTGGCCCCGCGCCAGTACCTGCTTTCCTCCAGGTCGGCCCTGGGCACTCGAGAGGAGAACCGGGGCCGCCTCTCCCGTAGGGCGTTGGTCGAGCGCGAAGCCGCCTGTCGTGAACGGCACCTTGTGGCCGACTGCGGTACCTCATAGACTCGAGGACGTCCGAGCGCGCCAACGAGCCGAATCGGCGCCCTATGGCTGGGCCGCCAACTCGTCCGCCACCGACTGGAAGGCCTCCAGCGCCGCCTGCAGGTTCTCGACGATCTGCGCCGCAAGCTCGTCCGGCGGCGGCAGGCTGTCCACATCGTCCAGGCTGTCGTCCTTGAGCCAGAAGATGTCGAGGTTGAGCTTGTCGCGCTTGAGCAGGTCGGCAGCGTCGAAGCGCTTGAACCGCACGGATTCCTTGCGCTTGTGGATGTGGCCGGCGCTGTAGCAGGCGACGAATTCGTCCAAGTCCGTGGGCTTGAGCGGGTTCTTCTTCAGCGTGACGTTTTTGTTCGTGCGGAAGTCGTAGACCCACATCGCCTTAGTGTTGGGCTTGCCGTCGGCGCGCGGCGCGTGCTTGTCGAAGAACAGGACGTTGGCCTTCACGCCCTGCTTGTAGAAGATGCCCGTGGGCAGGCGCAATAGGGTATGGAAGTCGAACTGCGTCAGCAGGCGGCGGCGTATGCCTTCGCCCGCGCTGCCAGCTTCGAACAGTACGTTGTCAGGCAACACTACCCCCGCGCGGCCACCAGTCTCCATGATGGTGAGGATGTGCTGCATGAAGTTGAGCTGCTTGTTCGAGGTGGTGAACTTGAAGTCCCCGCGCTCGTAGCTCTCCTGCTCCGTTTCCACCGCACCGTCGTCGCCAATCACCCGGTAGCTGCTCTTCTTGCCGAAGGGCGGGTTGGTCAGGATGACGTTGTAGCGGCCGCCCGGGTCGCTGGCCAGCGCGTCGCCGGACTTAATGGGGCTGTCACCGTTGCCGATGCCGTGCAGGTACAGGTTCATGCCGCACAAGCGAACCACTTCGTCCACGATGTCCACGCCACTCAAGGTCTGCTCGCGCAGTTTGCGCTGGTTGCCGCGGTCCTGGGCGCCAGGCTGCTGGCGCATGTGTTCGTAGGCCGAGAGCAGGAAACCGCCGGTGCCGCAAGCCGGGTCGTGCACCCTCTCGCCAATGCGCGGGTCGACTAGCCGCACCATCACGTCGATCAGCGGGCGCGGCGTGAAGTACTGGCCGGCGCCGGACTTCACCTCGGCCGCGTTCCTTTCCAGCAGGCCCTCGTAGATCGCGCCCTTCACGTCTACGCCGATACCGATCCAGGTCTCGTTGTCGATCAGCGAGACCACGCGCTTGAGCTTGGCCGGGTCGGTGAGCTTGTTCTGTGCCTTACGGAAGATGGTGCCGATTAGGCCCCTCTCCTTGGCCAGCGCCTCCAGCGTGTGGCGGTACTGGAGTTCCAGGTCGTCGCCCGCCAGCGGCCCCAGCTTCTCCCAGCGCCACTTCGCCGGAATGATCGAGGGCTCGCCGAGCAACTCGGTGCGTTCCTGGTCCATCTTCAGGAAAAGCAGGAAGGTGATCTGCTCTACGTAGTCGCCGTATCCGATGCCCTGGTCCCGCAGGACGTGAGCGTAGTTCCAGACTTTGGAGACGAGGCTGCTGTAGTCCGTGCCGTTGGTGCTCATGCGGATTCTTTGGTCTTGTTCTTTGGGCCGCGATTGGGCTTGACGGGCGCGGTCCCACGCTCGGAGGCAATACGATCAAGTAGTCGCGACGCAGATTCGTCCGTCGGGTCCCGCAGCGCAATTTGGCCTGAGAAGGCGGACTTCAGAACCGATTGGCGCAAACCTTCGACCGCTCTACATCTCGCGGTGAGGTCGCGCTCAAGATGCGCCAGTGCAGTGAGCTTTCGTGAAGCGATTTCAACGATCTCTGCCTGCTCCTCCTTTGGAGGAAGCGGGAACTCGATCTTGACGAATCGCTCCGCCGCGAGATGGGCAATACTTGTAGTGATGTTGGCACTTCGTCGGAAGCGGCCACTGTGTAGATAAGACCGGAAGACGAACAACGCAAACTCGGAATGAACCCCGTCGTACGCACGGAATCTGAGCAACGTCTTCTGGTAGCAGCACCCCGGTATCTCGCCTCGGTACATGGCCGGCCTGCCCACCAATTCTGGACTTTGCCCCTCGTTGAGCAACACGTCGCCGCTGCGAAGCTCGTACGTCTTGAACTCCTCGGGAGTGAAGTTCATTCTCATCACATCGGATAGGTCAAGTCGATCTTCGTGGACATTTGCGACGCGCAGGTACGGGCGCATGTGATCGCCCATGTGATGCTGCGGTGCTCTTTGCCGACCAAGTCTTGCCTCCCCAGCTTGCTCAACTGATACCCATGTCCAGGCCGCGGGCAAGTCTTGCAGGTGATCAAAGTTGGGCGGCAAAGGCGCCTCGTACTTCTGCTTCCACCTGTCGTCGGCAGGCGTCATGCCCTTGGCCTTCATCTTGTCCAGCTCGGCCCTTTCCCAAGCCTCGCGGCGTGCCTTGAGGAGGCGGGCAAGCAGGGCTTCACCGGATTCGCGGTTGCCCTTGTTCTTCTCGCGCCAGTCGCGGGTGAGTTCGCCGGTGACGGCGGCCTTGAGGACGGACTGACGGTAACGTTCTACCAGCTTCTGCACACGTTCCAGCGCGCGCTCGCCTTCTTCAATGCGGCTGAAGAGTTCGTCGATCTTGGAGATGATCCGATTCATCTCCTTTGGTGGCGCGACGGGCACGCATATCTGGCCGATTCGTTGTTGGCCGATATTGCGCATCGACTGCTGGTTCCCAGTGGACAGGGCCTCGATCTGGCTGCGCCCAATGCTCGACTTGAAGAGCCAGTTGATCCACTTTCGGAAGTCCGCAGCGAATACGAAGCGAAGAATTTTGTCGCTCAACAATAGTCGTTTGCTTGTCGCGTGAACGATCACGGACGCACCGACAAGCTGGATGGTGTTGGCGCGGCTAAAGAGAAAGTCGCCGGGTCGAATCAGGTATGCCTCATCGATCCTATCGGCATCGGTGATGGTCTTGGACTCTTGTTCGTCATACGTGCCCCACGTCACCGCGCTAACTTTGACGACGCCGTACTCACCGTCGATCGGTGGGCGTTCTTCACAGCGGAAGCTCTTGCCGGCCTCAATTCTCAGCAGCAATTGATCGAGTCTGGCCCACTGCCAGCGGCTGGGCAGTATCGGCAGCGTCACACCGTTTGGCCCGTTCGGAACAACTTCGGGACTAGTCACGCCGCCAGTGCCTCGCTCAGCTCATCCAGCATCCCATTCAACTCGGTGCCGAACAACTTACGCGCCGCGACGACGCCACCCCAGGCCGTAAAGGGCTGGTCCTTCATAAGGTCGGCCGGTGCAATCTCGACATTGGCGGCTAGGTAATCCTTGATGGCCTTGAGCCAGTTCATCTGTTCCTCGTTGAAATCGCGGCCGGCCTTCTTCTGGCGGCCAATCCACAGGTTGAATCGTTGGTCCACGCGCGCGGCGTAGGGCTCCAGGGTCTCGGCCTGCCCAGTCGCGAACTGGACCAGCGAAATGATGTCCGTCAGCACCTTGTCGCTGGGCGCGCCGCGCACCAGTGAAGACTCCAGACGCTTGTAAGCCTGCCATACGTCGGCCGTGCTCAGGTCGTGCGGCGGGTCGGTGAGCCGGGTGGCCAGCTCCCTGATGCTCGCGTAAGTCAGCCGGCGCTTGGGAAAGGGCTGGCTATAGAGGATCTGCAGCGCCAGCAGCTCGTTCTTGTTCGCCTCGATGAACTCCTTGAACGAGGTGACGCGTTGCTGCGACTGCTGGAGATCGAAGGTCGCGCCCGTGACCGCGTCGGTCGTGAGTTCGTCGATGACGATGTCAGTCTTCTTCTTGATGAGCTTGATGAGGTTGCGCAGCTCTGCGGCGTCCAGCGGCTGGCAGGCGTAGTCTTTCAGGTCGGCCTGCGCGGCCTTGACCTGCGCCGCAGTGGCTGCCTCTGCGACGCCGTGGCGCTTTACGAGTTCGGCGTCGATGATGTCGGGGCTGATGGCGTCGAGCAGACGGGCCGCCAGGCCCTTCAGGCTCAGGCCCTGCGCGGCCTGCACGATACGGGTGCGATCCTCGTCGTCGATCTGCCGGTCCAGCGCGGCAAGGCGTCCTGCCAGGCTGGAGACGGCGTCGTCATCGCGCCGGCCCTGGGCGATCTGGTCGATCAGCTTGTCGAAGGGCATTGTGCGCTTGCGCTCCAGCGGCTGGCTGACACTCTTCTGGCCCTCGGTGACGCCGACGGCGTCAATCAATACAAAGCGGGTCTTGGTCTGCGCGTCGGGCGTCACCTGCCGCAGGTCGGCGTCGTTGATGGTGCGCACGCCGCGGCCCTTCATCTGTTCGTAGTAGCCCTGGGACTTCACGTCGCGCATGAAGATCAGGCACTCGACCGGCCGAATGTCGGTGCCTGTGGCGATCATGTCCACGGTGACGGCAATACGCGGGAATGGGTCAACGCGAAAGGCGGCGATCAGCTCCTTGGGCTTCTCGCTGGTCTGGTAGGTGATCTTCTTGGCGAAGTCGTTGCCCTGGCCGAACACCTGCCGCGCCAGCGTGACGATCTCTTCCGCGTGGTTGTCGTCCTTGGCGAAGATCAGGGTTTTGGGCACCCACTGCCCACTGCGGCCTGGGAAGAGGTCGGTGAAGAGACGGTCTTTGTAGCACTGCAGCACCGCGCGGATCTGGTTAGGCACGGTGACCGAGTTGTCCAACTCCTGCTTGGTGTATGGCAGGTCGGCGTCGAGCTGCTTGTAGCGGATGGCGCGAGTGCGGCGGTCGCGCACGGGCACGTGATAGTTCGCATCAACGACGCCACCGCCATCGCCGACGCGGGTCTTGATGCGGAACACCTCGAAGCCCACGTTGACGCCGTCCACGACCGACTGCTCGTAGGGATACTCAGCGACAAGGTTGTTGAAGAAGAAGCCCAGCGTGTGCGCCGAGGGTGTGGCGGTCAGGCCGATGAGCTGCGCGTCGAAGTACTCCAGCACCTGCCGCCACAGCCCGTAGATCGAGCGGTGGCATTCGTCGGTGACGATCAGATCAAAGGTCTCGATGGGGATGGCTGGGTTGTAGGCCACTGGCCGCAGCTCGCCGTCGTCGCTCGCCCATGTCTCGAACGCGGAGGCCTCTTCGTTCGACTCGTCCAGCTCCTCGCCACGGAGCATGGCGTAGAGGCGCTGGATGGTAGTGATGACGACCTTGGCGTCGGGGTCGATGCGGTTGCCGTGCAGGTGCTGAACGATATAGGTCTGCACGAACTTGCGGCCGGACCCGGGCGGCTCGTAGTTCTGATACTCCTTGAGTGTCTGGTCGCCCAAGTTGTTGCGGTCCACCAGGAACAGGATGCGCCTTGCGTTGGCGTGCTTCAGCAAGCGCCAACTGAAGGTGCAGGCGGTGAAAGTCTTGCCCGCGCCGGTGGCCATCTGGATCAGCGAGCGGGGGTGATCCAGGGCAAGCGAGGCCTCCAGCCCGGTGACGGCCTCAATCTGACAATCGCGCAGGCCGGTGGCGTCGAGCGCAGGCAGGTGCACCAGGCGACCGCGCAGGGTGTCGCCCTCCTTGATCCAGCGGTGAAGCGTCTGCGGCTGATGGAATGCGAAGACGCGACGCGAGCGGGGCTTGGGGTCGAGCATGTCGCGGAAGTACGACTCGTCGCCGGTCGACTCGTAGTCGAAGCGGAGGTGGTCGCCCCAACGGGCGAGGTGCTCGGGCAGCTTGACCATGTACCGCGCGGCCTGCTCGGCCACACCGCTGAGCGTTACGCCGGCCTTCTTCGCCTCGATCACACCAGCGGCCTTGCCACCGACGAACAGCAGGTAGTCGCAGGGGCCACTAGGTAGAACGAACTCGCGCACGGCCACGCCTTCCGCTGCATTCCGGTTGAACACCGCCATGTCCTGAACAACCCAGCCAGCGGCTGCCAGGAGCGCGTCAATGCGCTCACGAGCTTGCTGTTCGGGTGTAGACGGCATCGGTGACGACGTGGACGTTTCTTGCACTGCGGTGGCCGATTATCGCCACGGTCAGCCACTTCCGAGCAGACTCGCCACCCGAAGATCGCGCTGGGTGACCATCATCAATGCACGCGACGAAGCAGTGGTGCGACCGCCTCGGAGTCCGCTATCCGACCCGAGCGTGTCGTCACTGTCGACCGCTTGTCCCCGTTAGCACATTGGGCCACCATTGACGCCACGCTGACTCATGTGACAAAAGCCATGTTGAAGAAAGCCGACCCCAAGCACCTTGCATTTATCAAGGAACTAATCGTCAGCGGAGTCGAGTCAGGTGCATTTGATGCCGCGCTCGTGGCACCTGGAGCAGAGGCAGCCTTCTTCAACGGCGTCGAGCAGGGACTTCGCACTGGGCGCATCGTGACACCCCAAGGCCCAGAGAGGCTTTGGGCATTCGTCTACTTCAATATTGAGAAGGAGAAGGACCAGCCACTAGGATTCGCGCTCCTTCGCGGAGGCGACCGAATGGTGGAGTTCTGGATGGCGGCGATTGCGCCCGCCTTCCGTCGGCAAGGCCTAGGCAGGCTGATGTTTTCAGAGGCCCTATCAATGGTCCCCGTAAAGAACATGCTGGGTCGCTGCAATTCGAAGTCCGCGGCCGCGGCGTCGCTCTTGTTACGGCTGGGCTTTACGGATCTTGGAACCGGTCCCGAGGGGACAAGGTTCTTGCTGGGTCCGAAATCAGACGCGGCAACCCGGGATGCGATGCGCCGCGCCATTGAGCGTGAGCGGCGTGCCTAGAACCACGTTATCCCGCAATCAACCATTCGCGCGTTTTCTGCCGGAGCTGTGACTTCGGTGACCGCGGGCCTTTGCCGCTGATGGTGTCACCACCAATGCGGTGCCGCACACCAGAAAGGATGGAACGAGCTTACTCATCGGGCCTTCGATCAGTCGAGGCGACGAAGCACGGTTGCGCGCGTCCGGGATCAACGGAAACGCGAAGAAGAACGCGGCTGCATCGGCTGGCCGGTGTGCTGCAATCTGGGGCTTCAACAACACCCCAACCGAGAGAGGCTCCCGATGACTTCGGAACGTAGCGAGACACGGACTCGAGCGCGGGCAGTCCAAGGGCAGCACGCTTCCCGTCAGCGATAGCATCAGTCGATGGATTCATTCCGTGTTGTGCTGGACGCGAACGTGTTCAGCCTTGATCACTTTGATGTGCTGGACCGTTCCCCGATTCGCGACTTGGTGAGCCGTGGACGCCTTGAGTTGATCTACGGGGACGTGATGCTCAACGAGGTGATCGCGTCATACGGGGTCACGCGAACACGGGACGCGTTCCTAACCCGTTGGGTACCGTTCATCCTGGGTACAGCGACCAAGTTCGGTGCCGACCTGCAGACCATCTGGCAAAGAGAGGTGATTCAAGGGCGTGGGCCGCACGCGTCGATCTGGCTGCCGGCGAAGGCCTTTGAGCGGATCAAGGCTGAACTATCGTCACTGCCCAGTGATGGCACATGGCCTGGGCTCGATGAAACGAAGGGTGAGCGAGACGACGAAGCCAAAAAGAAGGCAAATCAGCGCGCCCTGTCGGTGGATATTCGCCAGGTGGCCAGCAGAGCCTTGAGGGCACGCAACATCACCGCCGACAAGGTTACACATGAGGCGTTCCGATCCCTCACGGACCAGCACATGGAGACCATCGGGCGCGCCGTCGGCGAGGCACACTTTCACACCTTCGACGCCCGTGCCGTCGCCAACCGCTGGGCTCGCGCCAAGGGTCGCTATCCGTACTTCACGCAGTTTGCCGCGAACATGACCTACAAGGAGTTGTACGCGATGTTCAAGCCGAACGCTCCGATCGACACAAACGCTCAGGCCGACTTAGACATTCTGACCCATCTGCTTCGCGCTGACGCGGTGGTGACCAACGAGATCGGGTTCATGCGTACGGCGTTCAACGACCTGTGGCGCTCACGCGGTAAGACGCTCTTCACAAGCGAGGAGTTCGCAGAGTTTCTGCGACCGACGCAGCGCAACACATGAGCCATCCCCTTCGCGTTTCGCTGGATCTTTCGGGTCGTGCAAGGTCGAACGCTGACATGTACTTCCGCATGTGCGCGCGGGCACTGGTGCGCTACCGGGCGATAGCGAGTGCTCTTGATGAGTGATGGTGCACGCGTCGAACAGGCGGAGGAAGCGGCCATCTCGGGGCGCGTGGGATTACACGTTCTCGGTGATCGCTTGAGGCTCGGCGCCGTCTGTCGCGGTTGGAGCCTAGGGAAGCCACGATGCAGGCATGGCCTTGCATAGTTCAAACTGCGGGTAACAAGATGGGGAGGACCCGAATGGCCCGACAGCGCGGCTTTGAAGTGCAGTGCATCAACATCCGAGTGCACACCAGCCACACGCCAGAGGAATACGAGGCTCTCTGGAAGGCAGTTGGCCGGTTGAGGGCTCCCATCGTCTGGAGAACCGGTGTGGCTCTCATGATCGGTGAGTCCGCGAAGAGGCAGGCGCATCCGACCAATGGCTTTTACGGCCAGTTCTATCGGTTCGTGCAGATCAACCAGGACGACCCCTGGTTCGACATTACCAAGCACAAGCCGGCTGAAGCTGACGATCTCGCCAAGGTGTCCATCCCCGCCAACCTGCGGCCGAACCTCCAGCAGACGCCGTACTTCTTCGATGTCCACAAGCACAGGCTGTACTTTGTGGCGCGCGCTGGCCAGGATTCGTTGAGCGCGAATGCGGTCAGGAAGCTACTCGAGTCACTGGTGGCGTTCCACACCATCTTTGAGCGTTTCGGCAAGGTGGATCTGACGATTGCCACAGAGCGCGAAGACGTCCAGAAACTGCTGGACTGGCCCGTTCTCCGCCGGCTAACGATCACCCTGGAACGCCCCAACCCTACGGACTATGAAGACGAAGAGGCCGTATTTCGCCACTTGAACAACATTGGCGTGAAGTCAGAGGTTCGAGACTATCAACGCGCCGACGAGCGGCCCACGATCAGACCGGACGAGGAGATGAAGGCGTTGGCGACGGTGGCGGCGGACAACGGCGAAGTAGAAGTCACAGGGACCGACCCTGACGGTCGCCGCCGAACAGCCAATTCACAGGACTATCAGTGGTCACTGAAACGCAACTACGACCAACGACACCAGAGCCTGACTGATGCCTTTCTGCAGGCCGTGAGCGACATGTTCACGCGGCGTCTATGACCATGCCAAAAGCGATGAAGACCGTCGAGGTGCTCGCCTTTGCGTGGGCATCCTCTGGCGGTTGGCGGGCAACATTGCGAAGCTTCGACTTTCGGCTTGCCGTGCTTGTCTGGCTGTTGGCTACGCCGTACTGGCTGGGCTCAAAGTGGCCGGATCAGGTCATCGCTGTTTTGCCGAATCTGCTTGGCTTCACCCTCGGAGGGTTTGCCATCTTTCTCGGCTTCGGCAGCGACGAGTTCAAGGGCGCAATAACGACACCGGACGAGCGCACGTCGCCCTACCTGAGCGTAAGTGCAGCGTTCATGCTGTTCGTTTCATTCCAGATTGCAGCGTTGATGTGGGCCATCGTTGCGAGCGCACTCTTCGCGTGGCCGATCCCGCAAACGCTATTGCCCTGGGAGACTTGGATTCAGCATGCCGCGAAGGTTGGAGGCGGCATTGGCTACTTCCTCTTCTGCTACAGCGTAGCGCTCATTCTGCGGGCCGCAGTCCGAATCTTCAGGCTCAGCCGGTGGTACAACACATACCTCAATTCGGCGCGCAAGAACGGAGAGCCTCAGGCGCCGCGCAACGATTCAGAGGCCCGTCCTCACTGACTCGAGTGTCGAAGCAAAGCGCCGCGCGCACGTCCCTTCATTGTTGTGCGCCCGGGACACGTGCAGCGTTCGCTGCGCCTAAGCAGCAACCTCCTCCTCACTGTCATCTTCATTCGCCGCCGGTGTACCTGCTGGTATGCCCACGACGGACTTGGCCATCGCTCGCTCAACGAGGGCAATTAGCGATGCCTTGCGCGCCGCATAGAAGGCGGCGAAGTCGTCTGCACGAAGCGCGCTCGGTTCGATGAAGTGACTGGCAACGATTGCGTTCATTGCGGCGTCATCGAGTTGGACGGTCTTGAGTTCCTGCAGCTTGTTGAGGTACTTGGACGGAGCCTGGCCACCGATCATTCGGTTGGCCTTGTAGGAGATGGGTGTCTTGTTGACGATCGTGTTGTAAACGGCGCGTCTGATCCCGTTCTTCTCGCACCAGTCTTGCGGGAAGATGTGGTGGATGTCGAGTGCAAGCTCTTCTTCGTCAAGTTCCAGGATCTTCGCCTTCCAAAAGAAGTCCTGTGCACCTTCGCGTAGCACCAGTACGTTGAGCCCCTTGTAGGCCGCAGATAGTCGCGATGTCATTCGCTCCAACCGTTCTGGGTTGAATACCGCATCGCCGATGGTGCGCGGCGCGGTCGAGTCGTCGAGAACCCAAGTAAGCAAGTCTTCGACGTCGTTGGCAATCCGGGTCTCGATGGCCCCGCCGTACAGTTCGCCAAGGACCCCGCACCAGAACCACTGTGAGAGCTTTGCGTGGATACGCGGCTCCAGCCAACGCTCTTTGAGACATGCCAACACAGCCGCTAGCGGCGCTAGCTGCGTGCGGTACGGTAGTTCGCGCGGATCTCTAACACACTCTTTGCGCAGGAACTTCGCCGCCTGCATGAAGCCCGCCTCGACATCGTCAACCCACTTTCTGTATGCCGACAACGGCATCGCCAGAATGGACGCGCGCTTCGCACTCACCGGCTGAACCGCCTTGCCGGTCTTGCCCGCATCGATGTCGGCCTTGCGCAGGTCGAGTGTGTACAGCATCGATACGGCTTGCAAGAGGTCAGTCGACTCCACCTGCGTCAGGACCGGCTCCTTACACAACCGCTCATAGCGTCCCTTCACCTTGCGCAGTGTGCTGCCGTGCCAATCGTCGCGCATGTTGTAGCCGTCGGCTGCATACGTCGCAGTGACAAGCTCGAAGACATTCAGCGGCACGCCGCCGGTGTTGACCTTCTCGAAGACCAGGCACACCGCCTCCTTCGAGGTCGTGCGACCAAGTTGGATCACTGGGAGCTGGTAGTTTCGAAAGGCGTTCAGCACGTCCTTCCGGAACTTCATGTAGAGCGCGAAGTGCTCGGACGCGTACTCTTGCAGTGATTCTTCCCACGCGTCAGAGTTGAGAATCTGATCGCACGGGAAGTAGAGCTGCCGACATTCCTTCTGTGGCGTGCTCAAGTCCAGCACGACGTCGCGGCCGAAGTTGGTACGCAGAATGCGATCGTGTTCGAGCGCCTCAATCGCCTCATCAAGCCGATCACCGCCTTCGAGCGCCGTGGGGATGTGCCAGTAGTAGTGGCGGTCGATTGGCTTCCCCTTTTCGGTGCGGGTCTTTACCGCCGATTTCAGCGCGAGCACCTGGGTCAACGTGGTCAGGCGTTGCTGCCCATCCAGAATCAATAGCTCCGCATCAGGGGCTAACGGTGCCAGAGCGACGCCCTCGATCGGGCGCACCTGAAATCGAGCCTCTCCTCCCGCTTCGAGCAGCATGACCGCGCCGACAGGAAATGACCTGGCGATGCTGACCAGCAAGCTGCGTATGTGTTGGTCGTCCCAGACCCAGCCCCGCTGGAAATCCGGCAACTGGATCTTCCCTTTCACGATCTCTGTCAGGATTTCTGGCAGTAGTCGCTTGGTGCTGTCGAAGGTGCTCATTTCTTGTTCCTATGAAGGTTGCCGCTCCCGTTGGGCCCTGCTCTTGGATCCGCCAACAGGGGCGAAAGGGTGGGCCAGACGAGATCCGTTTCGACGCGGTCGGCGGCAGCATGACTCAATCGACCCAGGTCTACAAGGGACAGCCCGACCACTGGCGTGACACTTCGCACCATCGCCATGAACTGCAGCTTCAAGGCCCATCGCACCGTCCTATGAGTCATATTGAGCTTTGCATGCGCGCGCGAGTTCGTGCGACAGCGCGACAGACGCGGGAACTACTGAGTCAGACGGCAAACTGACCGGCTTGCTCCATCAAGTCCACGGGCTTGGTCGCAATCATGTGGTCGGTTGTCAACGTACTCCTCGAATTCTTTGAGCGACCTCTCCTCCGCCTTCACCTGTCGATAGACGTCGCGGATGTGGGCGAATACTCACCCTTTGCGTCAAACTGCAGTGACACAAGCTCAAAGCTGAGGCACGATCCGCACTGAGGGACCCGAGGAGTTCAACAACAAGATGGCCACAGTCATCCCCGCATTGAGCACTTGCGTCGCTCGCATGACCCAAGGCGAGCGACGGCTGGCGGAGCGTCTCGAGCAGAAGCTTGATGACGACTATCTCGTCTGGTACGACGTCCCGGTCGGGCCGAAACATTCGCACCCTGACTTCGTGGTGCTTCATCCACGGCGTGGTCTCCTCATCCTGGAGGTCAAGGACTGGCGGCTGGAGATCGTGCGCTCGGCCAACAAGCAGACCTGGGAAATCCTCGCGAACGGCGTCCCCAAGAATGTTCCGAACCCGCTCGAGCAGGCGCGCCACTACGCTCACCAAGTCGTCGACGCTCTGTCGAAGGATCTGCGACTGACCAACTCCAATGGGAAGCTGGCTTTCCCATGGAGCTACGGCGTCGTCCTGACCCAAATCACGCGCAGGCAATTCGAGACGGCTGAGCTCCACAGTGCCATCGAGTCACATCGGGTGATCTGCAGTGACGAGATGACCGCGACGATCGAGCCGGAAGACTTTCAGAGTCGCCTGTGGTCGATGTTCCCGACATTGATGCGTGGCGTGCTGTCGCTACCGCAGATCGACCGGGTCCGTTGGATCCTGTTCCCCGAAGTCCGCGTCAGCACGCAGATCGGACTGTTCCCGCCGGTCGATCAGGCTGACGAGGCCTTGCCAGACATCATGCGTGTGATGGACCTGCAGCAAGAACAGCTGGCGCGCAGCCTTGGCGACGGGCACCGCGTCATTCATGGGGTGGCCGGCTCTGGCAAGACGATGATCCTGAGCTATCGCGCCGAGTACCTCGCCAAGACATCCCCTGGCGCCAAGCCGATCCTGGTGCTCTGCTACAACCAACCGTTGGCAGTCAAGCTCGATGCGGTGATGACCGCCAAAGGGCTCGCCGCCACGGTCCATGTCCGCAACTTCCACAAGTGGTGCCGGCAGCAACTGGTTGCGTACGGGCAGCCGTTGCCGGGCCAAGGTCCCGACATGTTCGACCAGATGGTCGCCGGCGTGATCCGCGGCGTGGATCGGGGGCAGATCCCGGCAGGACAATATCAGGCTGTCTTGATCGACGAGGGTCACGACTTCCAGGCCGAATGGTTGAAGCTCTCCGCTCAGATGGTCGATCCCGCGACGAACAGCCTTCTCCTACTGTACGACGATGCGCAGAGCATCTACCAGCGCCGTCGCGCACAGCAGTTCAGCTTCAAGAGCGTGGGCATCCAGGCGCAAGGGCGCACGACTGTCCTCAAAATTAACTACCGCAACACGAAGCAGATCCTGCAGACCGCCAGCATGGTCGCCGCCGACCTGCTGACGGCGGAGGACAGCGGTGACGATGGCGTACCGCTGCTGCAGCCGATCAGCTGTGGCCGCGATGGGCATGACCCTGTAGTGATTCGTCTACCCAGCCTGCGCGACGAGGCCATCAAGATTGCCGAGCTGTTGAGCGCAGCCCACCAGGAGGGGCACGCCTGGGGAGACATGGCGATCATCTGTCGCCACTACACAGAGATGGAGCGTTGCGCTGCCGTACTACGACATCGCCAACTACCGCACGAGGTGCGAAAAGGGTCCGGAACATTCAGCCCACTGGCTGACACCATTAAGTTGCTCACGATGCACGTCAGCAAAGGGCTCGAGTTCCCTGTGGTCGCCCTCTCGGGTGTTGGCCAGATGCCCGGAGACGATCAAGACGAGTCGGACGAAGCTCGACTCTTCTATGTAGCGGCCACCCGCGCGACACAGAGACTATTCATCCCACTGAGCGGCGGAGGCAAGTTCGCGACCCGACTGCCGGTGGGCCCTGCGTAGCCGGGATGCGGGCCACCGCCGCCATAGGCGCGGAATGCTGCATCTCCTTGCTGGCAGGTGCGACGGCGTCTTCGCTTCGACACGGCGCCAAGATCGGGAAGACGCGCATGCAACGAACGGAACCAGAATGAACGAGGCCAGAGATGCAGGGGGAGGCCGGGTCGCCGTCCTTGTCGACTGCGACAACACAAGTCCCGAGATCCTCGAACACGCGCTTCGCGTTGTGGCGCAGTTTGGTCGGGTGGTCCTGCGTAGGGGCTATGGCAATCACAGTACCCTTGCCAACAAGTGGCAGGAGGCCATGGTGCGCCTCGCGTTCACGCCTTGCTTGCAGTACCAGTACGCACCGGGCAAGAACACCTCTGACATCGCGCTCGCTCTCGATGCAATGGAGGCGCTGTTCGATGACCGCGCCGACACCTTCTGCTTGGTCACCAGTGACTCCGATTTCGCCTACCTCTGCCGCAAGCTCCGGGAGCGAGGCGCAACCGTTCACATCGTCGGCGAAGCGAAGTCACCCGATGCTCTCCGCAATGCCAGCGATCAGTTCTTTGAATGGACACGGCCCGCACTTCCCGACCCGACTCCAGGGAACGCTGAACGCCCAATGAAGCCTGACGCGGGAAGAGCCGAACCTGCCAAGCCCGAAGCATCCAAGCCAGCCAACAAGCGGCGTCCGAAGTTCGTCGTCGAAGCGGTCAGCCTGTTGGCGAGCGACACCTCCGAAGGCAAGGTCAACCTTGGCCACTTGGGGCAATACCTCAAGCGCACGGACCCGGCCTTCTCGCCGCAGACCTACGGCCACTCCGGCCTACTGGACATGCTCCGAACGTACGACCTCCTGTCGGTACGACAGGAGCCAGGAGGCCACTGGTCCGTCAAACTGACCCCCACGCCGGAACCTGGTGCTGAACTGCCCGCCGCAATTGAGTGACTCGGCAACCGTGCGCAACGAAGGCGCTGGACTCCGAGTGTTCGCCGCGTCGTCTCAGTTCCGGTGCCGACGGACCTACTCAAGTGCTGTCGCCTCAACGATGGCCACGAACTGCTCGTGCACTTCTGGTTGTCGCTGCTTGAGAAACTTTGAGACCGTCGCGTTCTCAAGCAGTTTGGCTAGGTAGCCTCTGGCGAGGACGAGGTTGAGGACGTCCTGCCCATACGATTGCTCGACCAACCGATACTGCCCTTGCAGATTGGCCATCTCCCGTTCCATGCGCGCCATCTGATCAGGTGTTACGCCGGTCACGTGCGTCGGCCGCTTCCCGTCGACGAGCGCCGTCGGCGGTGTAGCCACCAAGAGTGCCTCGGCATAGGCGACCGTCAGATTGTTCGCTGAGACCATCAGCTCGGCGCACTCCACTTGCCGCGTGGGCTTCATCTTTCGCAGAACCCTTCCCACCTCGACCGAAAACTCCCGGTCCTTGAAGAGCTCGACGACCTCCGGACATATGCCGTCGAGCAGACCGATCCTCTTGACGATCTGGCTAACGTCGACACTCAAGGTCTTCGCCAGCCGCTCGGCCGAGAGTCCATGATCGATCGCTCGTCGGAGCATGAAATGCTCTTGGATCGTCGACACGCGGTTGAGCCGGTTGTTATAGGTGTAGGCCTCGTCATCCGTGGCGACCAGGCAGAGCGCGAATTCATGCCCGAGATCGCGCAGAACGACGAACCGGATGTGTCCATCCAGTAGCAGATGCTGGCCGGTGCCGGCATCCAGCGCCGCCACGGACAATGGCTCGATCAATCCAACCTCCTCGATCGAAGACTTGATCTGCCTGAACTTGCGCGACGTCACCAACCCCACGGGCACCTTCCGCGATGGCAGGATCCGATCCATCGGCAACAACAGCGGCTCCGGTACGAAGCCTAGTGTGACGCTGGTCATGCTCGCCGCCCATCCATCCAGACCCGCTCGGCGAGGTACTTCGGTAGGGTATCGAGGCCCTCCGCCCGCAGGAGGTTGACGAAGTTCTCATCCTGAAAGAGTTGCTGCAGCGCGCTCACGGCGAACAGCAGTCGCTGCTGGGCAAATGTCGCCTTTCGCACCATCGCCTTCTGACGTTCGACCTCCTTCTGATAGGTGCGCACCAGACTTGACGTGGTCACCTCTCCGAGTTTGCGAGGCATGTTCTTGGCGATCGAATGACCGAGACTGGCCCGGCGTTCGAGCACGCGCCGCGCGTCGATGAGCCGCCGGCCTCGCAACGTGCCCGCCTCGTAGGCGTCCTGTAGTGCCGCCTGTATCGCCTTGTCGTCATCGCCGGCACCGACGATCGCTAGGGCCGCATTCAACGGAACGGCGCCCTTTTCGACCGCGACGAGCAGTCGCTGTTCGCCTTTTTGAATCAAGGTGAGGATCCCGAGGACATAGGTCGGCGTGAGTCCCGTTTTGGAGGCGATCTGCTTGGGCGTGTACCCCCGATCTCGGAGCTGCTCGATGCCGGACAGCAACTCCAGCGGGCGCCACTGGCGGCGCGCGATGTTCTCGGTCAGGCTCATGATGAAGGCATCTTCCTCGCTGACTGCCACGATCAGCGCCGGAATGGTGGTTTCACCCAAGGCCCTGAAGGCCTTCATGCGGCCCTCACCGCACACAAGAAGGTAGCGCTCGTCCCCGTCGGACCCAGGCCGCGGCGTGACAACGATCGGCTTCTTCAGGCCGATGGCCTTGATGTTGCCAACGATCTCGCTGAACGCGCGGCCGTTGCGCTCGCGCGGGTTCAGCACCTCAATCCGATCGATCGGGATGCGCCGCAGCTCCCGATGCTGGAGATCGCTCACGCTGCGATCCTCAGGCGCGCGCGCGCAGCCATGCCGTATAGATAGTCGAGCGTCTCGAAACGATAGCTCTCAAGCTCAGCGGCGTTCTGCTCGGCGAGACTGATGTGTGAGAGACCGAAGTCAATGCGCGGCAACAGGTAGTAGTCCCGCAGGGCTTGGTTGCCCATATCGAGCCGAGCCGCCACGGAGATGTCAGGTGAGAGGCTGGAATCGAGCCGGATCCTCCATCGGTTGTGACCGCTCTCGACTTCATGGCACCTTGCAAGAACGATGGAAACCGTAAACTCCCTGTTCACCCACAGCATGTCGGTGGCCGGATCCCGGGCGACGGCTCCCCCGAGGTCAGCAATCTGCCGTTCGATTTGCTGCACAAGATCCGGATGCATGCGGCGCAGCAGGCGGTTGATCTCCACGTAGCGGTAGTCACGATCAGGCGTGAAGCCCACCAGCTGATATGCGCGGACCAGACTCCCAAAGCGATGCGCGTAAACGGCCGCGCAGGGCATGCCCTCCGCCTCGTTGATCACCAGCCCTGACAGGAAGCCCCGGTTGCGGAACAGCCCGCGCAACCGTTCGATGAGCTCTTCGTCCGTGTAGCGTCGCGAGCGGGCGCGAATGATTCCTTGGGCGGTGTAGAAGACGTCGAACGGGACGATGCCAGCGAACGCGCCATCTTTGCGGATCCACATGTCCGGCGGGTTCACCACCCGGAGCCTTTTCAGCTTGAACGAAACCCGGTTGTAGATGTTGTTGCCGACATACTTCTCGTTGGTCAGCACTTCGTGTACCGTGGCCCGCGTCCATTCCCTGTCCAAGTCGGTTCGCACGCGCATGCCGTTGAGCCGCCCGGCGATCTCCGACTCGACAAGATCGTCGTCGACGAACCAGCGGTAGATCTGGTTCACCGTCTGCACCTCGACATCCGGACCCGGCGTCAGGATGACCCGGTCGGTCTGCAGGCTCTTCTGCTCACCGCGGGAGAGTTCCGCCTTTGTTGCTCCCTGCATGTCGACCAAGGTGCGGCGCAGGCCATAGCCTGCCGGACCGCCTTGGCGAAAGCCAAGCTCGATCAACCGGCATTGGCCAGCAAACACCTTCGCCGAGAGCTCACGGCTGTATTCACCTGCCATCGCGCGCTTGACACCCTTGACAATCGTCGAGACGGGCGAGCCGTCGTTCTCGAACTGCTCTGCGCAGTAGGCAACCTGAATCCCGGCACGCCGACAGATGTACTCGTAGTAGGCACTCTCGTCGGCGTCTTGGAAACGCCCCCATCGACTGACGTCGTAGACGAGGATGATCTGGAAGTCCGCGCGCCCGCTCTCCACGTCTTTGATCAGACGCTGCAGGGCCGGCCGGCCGTCGATGCGCAAGCCGCTCTTTCCTTCGTCGGCATAGGTCGCAACGATCTCGATGCCGCGGCGCGCCGCGTATTCGCGGATCTTGTCGCCCTGGTTCTCGGTGGAGTACTGCTGATGCTCGGTCGACATGCGCACGTACTCGGCCGCGCGCATGCGAGCAGGGTCCTCCTGACCTTCGCTTGGTGAAATGTCCGACTGCATGTGAGACCTCCGCCAGATCCAATCGGCATCGCGGGACTGGATGCCTGCAGCTCGAGCGACGCCGTCGTTCGATGCGGGCCCGTGTAGGAGGTCTTGCGTCGGCGCCCAGCGGTCGTGTTCGCCTTGTCAAGGTAGCAACGAAGCTCCGTCAAGTCGATCGAGTGAGCTGTTTGCAATCACGCCAGGCGAACCTAAGCACTTGAAAGCAAAGTGATTTTGACGATCCACGCGTCCATCTTTGCAATCTCGCCCCGCTCGGTCGGGCTAAGACGATAAGTGCCTGACGTCAAAGGAGAAACTGGCGGCATCGCGTCCATCTTTGCAATCAGGCCCGGGTGACGTGCGGCATTTCGCGCGCGTTGCAGCTGGCGATTGCGCGCGACGTACTCGGGATGGTCGGAGCGGTACCGCCGCCAGTAGTCGGCATGGCTCTCACGCCAGCGCCGCTGGCATTGCAGTTGGTTGTCTCGGTAGTCGTTGTCGGACCGGCGCTTCTGCTGCTGCCAGAGCTTGCGACGCTCGCGTTGACACTCGGGGCGGCCGCAATAGTTCTGCATCGGCACACGTGGAGACGCCTGGAAGGCGTCAGCGCAAGCAAGGCATCGCTTGATCCTCATGAGCTTCTCCTGCTCGAAGCGTGCCGGCGCTGGTTGACTTCGCCGGTGCTGCGAGGGCGCGCGGCCCCATTCGCCAACATGACGCGAGCCAACACTGCTTCGACACCTTGCCGACAGGTACTCAGAGCTCGTCGCGCCCTATGGCTGCGCCGATCGACCCCGGATAAGCTGCATGGATGGTCGAAGATGAAACCGACTTGATGATGCGCATGGCGGCGTTTCGCCAAGTAAAGCGCCTGGCCGAGACTCGCGATCACCTCACTGCAACGGACCTTGGCGCTGGGTTCACGTTTCAGGGCGATCGCGTTCCATTGGTAAACCCACAGCGAGGGATCTTCAAACCACAGCAGATGCGGCACCTGCTGTCGATCAAGACGGTGTTCCCCAAACCTGGCGCGAAGGTCTGGTACGACGATCAACGCCAGGTACACCGCCAAATCTATGAAGGTGAAGAGACAATCGACTATGCATTCATGGGGACCGACCCCGACGCCGCCGACAACCGATGGCTGCGCGAGGCCCTCGAGCATCGGATACCGATCATCTATTTCCTCGGCGTTGCCCCGGGCTGCTACCAGGCTGTCGTCCCGGCTTTCATCGTGGATTGGGACCGCGTCGGGTTGAAGGCGAGGGTGGCCTTCGGTGACCCTTCAGCTGCCCAACTAGAGTTGCCCACGGATCGCGCCGAGCGGCGCTACGCCTTGCGCACGGTCCAACAAAGGCTGCATCAAGCGTCCTTCCGAGAGGCAGTTATCTCCGCATATCGCGGACGATGCGCGTTGTCAGGCATGCCCGAGGCACTGCTTCTTGATGCGGCCCACATCATCGACGACAAGGACGAGCTCCTAGGTCAGCCAGTGGTGTCGAATGGAATCCCGCTGTCGAAGATTCATCACGCCGCTTTCGATGCTCACCTGATCGGCATTGATCCGGACTTTCGAGTTCACGTAGCAGATCGCCTCATGGTTCAACAGGATGGGCCGATGCTCGAGGCACTGAAACGCCTGCACCAAGGCGCTCTACATCTGCCGTCGAGAGACAAAGACCGGCCCGACCGTGATCGCTTGGCCGTGCGCTTTGAGCAATTCAAGGCGGCTGCCTAGGTCTCGACCGGTGGGGCCGTGAAACGGCCTTCGCGTCGGCCGCCCGCTTAGTTATCTTGCTATCACCTGCCATGCGCTCAAGCAGCGCCTCGACCCGTGACCACCCGTCGGCGTCGCACAACACTTGCAAGGGGCACCGCTCGCCGAGTTCGACTAGCGGCGTCCTTGACCATTCGACCACCCAGGCCCTCAGCACCGATTCCTCGACTGACGCTCCACTCGCGACGATCAGTTCTCGCGCCTTCGCGGCAATCCGCCACTCCTCCGAATCGTCCGCACGGGGTCGTACCCGCGAGGGACCCAGCATCGCCCCCGTGCCGCGCGGCTCGGCGCGAATCGCCGCGCGGTTGAGTGAGCGCAGGGGGGACGTCGCCATGATCTTGGAAGCCTTGGCCTCTATTTCTTTGGAGACCATCACGTACCGCCCACGGGACACTCGCACACGCTTCACGACGAGCCTCTAGTAGTCGCTTGTCACAAGGTTGTCGAAGCGGTTGTGCCTCGGAAGGAAGCACAGTTGCACAGTGCCGGTCGGGCCATTTCGTTGCTTGCCGACAATGATTTCGGCGACCCCTGGTTGCTTGCTGTTCGAATGCGTGTAGTAGTCGTCTCTGTAGACGAAGGCGACGACGTCGGCATCCTCCTCGATCGTTCCTGAGTCTCGCAGATCACTCATCACTGGTCTCTTGTCGGCTCGCAACTCCAAGGCTCGGTTCAGTTGCGAAAGTGCCATGACCGGGCAATTCAGCTCTCGAGCCAGGAGTTTCAATCCGCGTGAGATTTCGCCAATCTGCCCTGCACGGGTTTCTGCTCCTGGACCCTTGGCTGCGATAAGTTGAAGGTAGTCCACTACGACGAGCCCCAACCTGCCGATCTCGCCTGCTCTTTCTCGAGCGATGGATGACAGCTCGTCGATCGAGAGGGACGGTGAGTCGTCGATCACCAGCGGCGCCGCGGCGAGCCTTTCGGTTGCCTCGCTCACTCGACTCCATTCGGCATCGTCAAGATCCGCCGTCCGCAGGCGCTGCAGGTTTACTCGCCCAAGGGCGCTGACCAGCCGCTCCATGAGCTGTCGGCGGTCCATCTCGAGGGAAAAGATCAAGACAGGCAGCTGACAGCGCGTGGCCACATGCTCGGCGACGTTCAGTGCAAAGGCGCTCTTGCCGATGGAGGGGCGCCCACCCACAACGATGAGATCGCCCTCATGCATCCCAGTTGTAAGGCGATCAAGCTCAAAGAATCCGGTGGATATTCCAGGAGCCTGCTCCTTAGCACCTGATTCGTAGCGCTCACTCAGTCGGTCGATCAAGTCTGCGACCAAGGTTTGCGCTTGCGACGGGTTCGCTCCCACGGTTTCGGCTGGACGCACCTTGGGCTGAATGCCGCATCGCGTCGACCCACTACTTGCTCTCGGCATGCTGCACCTTGCAAAGTGACTGGCGGCGTGGCACCGGGTGCCGCGCAGACCAAATGCTACTTTAAGTCTGTAGACCCAAAGTCATCTGAACTGCAACCTCCGCGGCTATGTCGCGCAGTCCAGGGGCTTCAGAAAATGCTCGCGCGAGATTGGCACGGCACCTGCGCGCAGAACGCGCCGCCCGGGGGATCTCGCAAGAAGCCCTCGCAGATATGGCCCAGCTTCACCGGACGTACGTTGGCTCGATCGAGCGCCAAGAACGGAACGTCTCACTAGACAACGTCGAAAAGCTGGCCCGCGTACTGGACCTAGACATCTGCGACCTGTTGGCTGCTAGATAGGCCGCTGCGCGGAAAGTTTCTTTCGCGCCAGCCGAAGGCCGGACAAAAAGAATTGGCACCCGGGCCCCGAAACCGGATAGAAAGAATTGGCTCGGGACAAAGACGAAAGAAGGGGATTGGCGCAATTATCGCTCGCCGCCTTCCCGGGCACTTCCCCTGGGCGAGGGCGCACCTGCGAAGGCCCTCGGCCGAGCGAAGGCAAGCCGCCGCGACTCCCGT
>Ga0075366_10000207_pt1 | contig 25911 bp, 28 predicted proteins | sample EndMethybrTD3031_FD_72351 | JGI IMG/M metagenome (GOLD analysis project Ga0075366, IMG submission 72351) | Populus endosphere microbial communities from Tennessee, USA - Endosphere MetaG P. TD hybrid TD303-1 | ecosystem: Host-associated > Plants > Roots > Endosphere | place: USA: Tennessee...
AAATAGGTCTTAACCTAACCGATGCGCAATACATCGTCGTCCGAATGGTCGGCGATGTATTCTTTTAGCTGGTTTTCATAGTCCGAGGCTTTGCCGCCAAGCAGGTAGGCCATTCCTTTGCCGAAGCCCGGGTCGCCCTTGCTTAGGAAGTTTCCTAGGGCGTGTATATCTAGCCGCCGGTCAATAACATGGACTACTTCTGCTAATCGCAAGTTAGCTTTATCAGCATCCCTGCTCATGACAAAAGGCCCGGGGGGGTCTTTTTTGTAAGCCTCTGCAACTTCGGTGGCGCATGCTTGCAGCTTGCTGAGCAGCTCCGGGGGCAGGCTAAGCCATCCAGGGAAATGCTCTAGCATATCATGCATGTAGTACGAGCCCCAGTGGTAGGTTAGGTCTGGCTGACCCGGGCAATCCTCGGCTGACAGGAGTAGATTCCCCTTGGATAGCTCATCCATTTGGGCTATTGGCGTAAATTCACCGATAGCCGAGGCGATGCGCAGCGTTGCGCCCGGGACATTCTGCGCGTGGTTGTTGACGGCTTCTTTTAACTGGGTGTGAGAGGGGAACGCAAGGGATAGTGAACGTTTTACGAGTTCTATATGTGGTTGTCTCGGGTCTTCGCAGCGCTCACCTAATAAGGAAACTCTTATGCCAAACCGCTCGAATGTCCGGCGCATACCGGCTGCGGCGAGGTGCTCCAGCCCGGCGTATCGCTCCAGATACAGCTCAACACCCGGCTTAGCAATTCCGTAGCGCTCCACTCGACCTAGTTCAGTATCTGTGGGTGCCCACACAGTTTCTGATGTTTCTTTCATGTATGTTCTATCGGGCTCAGGGAATCTTTCAACGCGTGGACCGTACGAAGCAGGCCTGCCAGGTATCTCCAAACCAGGCGACTCCAGGGCAAAGATTGTCATTGCAGGTCTCCAGCCAGTGCCTGGAAACCGTTATGTAGAGGATCACGCAGGGTGTTGACTACCTGCTGTTGGCAATAATCGACTTCTTGGGAGGGGAGGTGGCCAAGTGTGCGACGGAAATAATATATGCCGTCTATATCGTCCTCCAACAAATCCGCAAATATCGACACATTAATCCCGCTATCTATATGGACCATGGTGTACCAACGGTCGTCGAACTCTTCCAGGTCTGTTTTTTCTTGCCTGGTTGAGGTGTTTTTGGCCTCGAGCATGCTAACTATACCCCGCAAGTGGGGATGTGTATCGGTTACGGCCATGGCCATGACGGCCGGCATATGTAATAGCATGTCGTGACTGCCGAAATCGTCTCCTTCGCCTTCTGCGGAGGGGGTTGGGTAGCAGCTACTGATAGGATATTCATTGTTACTAAACATTGAGAGGAACGTGTCTGTTGAATACTGGCCAGGGGGCAGGGCGGTGATGCGCAAGTCGGAGCCGCATTTTTCGAGTACTGCGCTACCTAAGGCTGCCAAAATTTCTGGAGGCGGAAAAGTAGTCCTAATGGCATATTCATAGCCGTTGTCATAGTCCAGGTGCTTAACGCTGGTATCGACGGATATACCTATGGCATTGAGCACTGGCGCAAAGCCTGCTTCATGCACGCGCATAAGGTCAGCAGCTAAGCCGTAGTAGTAGCCATCTGTTAAAGACCCGCCATACCTAGACCATCCGTCCTTATCAACTGTCGTGGTACAACTTAGCACTCCCCGAGGGTCAGGCCCGTCGTCAGTATCTGGCAGCCAGAGTTCGTGACGCATGAGCCCGTTACTTCCGCCACGTGCGGACTGGTATGAGCTGAATCGCTTTCGGTCCGGGAACTCCGATGGGAAGTCCACGCTCCAGTAGCTCACTGCACTTCTCCTGCAAGTGCCGTGAAGCCATGTGAGAGAGGATCACGCAGGGTGTTGATCACCTGCTGCCGGCAGTTCCAAGCTTCACCGTAGGGGACTATGTCGCCGACATATCCGAATTTTATTTGTGAGCCCCTGTTGTTTTCAAGCAGCCCGGCAAACTCAATGACATTAATCCCACTATCGGTATTACGCATGAATGCACCCAGCTTGCGCCTTTTAGAATCTTCGGTATCTGCTTCGCTAAAGGCAGAGCCATCGCGCAGGGCTCTTGCCCGTGATTTTAAATGTCCAAAGCCATCCGTGACCGCTAATGCTACGAGCGCAGGCGAGTGGAGCAACATGTCATGGGCGCCGTATTCGACGCTGTCCTGTTCCTTGTCGGGAGTAGGGTGGCACCCGCTGAGCGGATACTGACCATCTGATAGCATGTCCAGGAATGTCTCGGTTTGTATATACCCCGGAGGTAGGCGCGTTAGGCGCAGCTCCGCGCCGCACTTTTCGAGTACTCCATTGCCCATGGCGACGAATGTTTCGGTGGGAGGGAACGTAGCGTTAATGTAGTATTGTTGGTCGTAAAAGTAGGAACGCTGGCCGTAGTCGACTTGTATTCCCATGGCATTGAGCACAGGTGCAAATCCTGCATAATGCATCCGGGCAAGAGAGCTGGCCAGCTTGTAGTAATGCCTGTCGAAAGGCAGCGATATACCGTTCTCGATACGGCCGTTGTAATCCAACAGGGCGGTTGCAGCCAGCATCCCTTTGGGCTCAGGCCCCGTATCGGTATCTGGGAGCCATAATTGGTGGCGCATAGGCCCGGCCCGGCGGGGCTTCCCCTCCATAAGTGGCCGTGCCGAATCCGAAGAGCTAAAACGTTTGCGATTAGCGAATTCAGGACTGGTCTCAACAGAGGGCATCTTAGCCATATACAACACTTTATGCGCCAATCTGTCAATGCCTCTTACTCTTTTGGGAGATATCAGATAGAATAAGGGGCGTAACTAGGAAGCACGGAATGAAGAACACTAACATTATCGGTATCGGTGGTTTGCCACGAAGCGGCAAAGATACCCTAGCTGAACTGTTTGTAAAGGAGGGCTTCTTCGGGCTATCCTTTGGCGATGTTGTCCGTGGTTTTTGCTATGAGCGCCACAAGGACAAGCCGGACCCAATCTCAGTCGCTAATATGACCGAAACCTCCAACTGGTTGCGCGAGACAAGAGGCGCTGATGTTATCTTGCAGGAAGCGCTTAAGCAATTCCACGAGCGGGAGCAGGCCGGTGAGCAATTTAAGGGACTGGTTCTTTGGAGCATCCGTGCACCAATTGAGGTGGACTTTATCCTAGCGCAGGGCGGAGAGCTTATATGGGTAGAAGCAAGTGATGAGATCCGTCATGGCCGCGCCATGAAGCACCTACGTCCCGGTGAGTCTCCTATATCCCTCGATGAATTCAAACGCCAGGAGGCCCTTCAATGGAAGCCTCAGCCAGGTATACCTATTGAAGTGCAAATGGATATTTCTTACGTCAAAGAGCACGCAACAAAGGTTTTCGAGAACGCTGGCGATGATCTTGAGCAATTTCTTGAGAAGGCAGAAGCGTTAATTGGAGCGTCGGCTGGCCACTAGGCCATTCCGAAGGCGTATAGATTATTGCCGTGAATAAAGTTAACGCCCAGGAGGCTGACTTTAAGTCCCAACTACTGGCCTATAAAGAAGCGATTGATGAAGACATTAAACGCTATGCTGGCCATGTTAAAAAGACGACTGAACAACAATTTGGTGGCTACCCATCTGCGGTAACGGATGCATACCTAGATATGCTCTCCAGGGGCGGCAAGCGTATCCGTGGTGCTTTAGCTATGGTTGGTTATGAAATGTGCGGTGGCAAGGACCCCGAGATGATCCTGAGGGCTGCTACAGCTTTAGAGATGATCCACGCGTACATCCTCATTATTGACGATATCCAGGACCGGTCAAAATTGCGTCGCAGCAGGCCAACCGTGCATGAGGCTTTGGCTGACTTTCACCGAAAGCATAATTTACGTGGAGATGCAGCGCATACTGGCGTAAGCCTGGGCCTTAATGCTGCCCTCGCAGGTGGGCATGCCGCCCAGATGCTGTTCGCAGGGTTGAATGTCGATCCTGAACTGCGGATAAAGGTCATTGGTATCGTAAACCTGACTATGCTGACCACTGCCCATGGCCAAACGGTAGACATCATGAATGAACTGACTGATGACGTAAACAAGACGGACATTGAGCAGGCCTTGGAATGGAAGACTGCCCACTATACAATTCTTAATCCGTTATGTGTGGGTATGGCCCTGGCTGGAGCGGGCTGCGACGATACGAACGCTATCCGCGACTACGCCCTAAACACCGGCAGGGCTTTCCAGATAACAGATGACATTATTGGTATTTTTGGGGATGACTCCCAAACGGGTAAAAGCAATATGGATGACATCAAGGAAGGGAAGCGCACCCTTCTTACACTGTATGCGCTTGATCATGCGTCTCCTGCGGACCGGAAGACGTTGTTGGCAACTCTTGGCAATGAATCCATTACCGAGGCAGATTTTACCGAAGTAAAGCGCATTATAACAGATACGGGCGCACTTCAGAATGCGCGCGAGACAGCGCAAGAATACGCAGAGAAAGCCCTGCAAGCGCTTAATCTGCACGCTGAACGCTGGAACGTCACGAATGTAACATTTTTGCGTGAACTGGTGCAGTCCTTGCTAGTCCGGGTTGCCTAGTAGCTACCTCTGTTACGTAGATTGACTTTTTGTTGCTTTTTCAGTATAATATATCTCTTATGAGTGTAGATCGCGGCGAATTTGGCCAACCGGCACCGTATCTGTCTGTCTACGAACGTGTAGCACAGATTTCTTCGCCTGATTTAACGCCTAATGAACAATGGTATGCAATTGAGGATATCCAGCAGGGTCCCCCCGGTGACGACCCCGAGGATATCGGCCGGCTGCGCCGTTACGAAGATGATCCGGCAGATATCGCCACGGCGCTTATCGACTTTGCCCTAGCGCCAGAATCAACAGATTCCACGCTTGTCAGGGGATATGCACTTGAGCAAGGGTTGCTGCGATTGAGGCGCGCTATTGAAGATGACCCAACAGTCAGGTTGCGGGTCCGGGAAGATATTGGATTTCATTATATGGAGCTTGAAGATGGGCTGAGAGATCTTTTTGATAATAATTTGCGTTCTGAACTATATGGTGGGCACCATCCCGACATTGCTCCTGCCCGCAGGGAACAAATTGAAGTATACCGTGAATCCGCATTCAAACTAGCTGAGCTTGAAGGACTCGACTGGAAGGGGACGCTGAAACCACGGTGGGATATGAGCGAGTTCGAAACGTACAGCACGCCTACATTTTTTGGCATACCCTTATTGCCAATGCTGTTAATGGAGTATCACGCTGGTAATACGACTGTCATGGAGCGTATGTCATCGCCACTGGCGGGCTATATTTCACCGCCTGTTTTCCGGGATATGATGCTGTCTGTCCTCAATCCAAACAGGAATAAAGATGTTGTCCGGGAAATGGGAGACAAAAATGCGGCTGGAGATGCGGGTAATTTTGCCCAACTAAGCCGCTATGTAAGGTCCGGAGGTAGGGAACACACAGCACCCCTCGATTTCTTGTATGACCTTGATCCCGATGAGCGAAGGGAGTACGTCAGGGAGCTAAACCAGATGTACGAAAATGGCGAGCTACTAGGGAGTATGTTTCCGGCGGCAGACCCTCAGGTTGTCGCGTTAGGCTTCCACAAAGTTGTCGCTAACGGCTTATTCGCGCTGGAGCATCATATCAAAAACGGGGAAACAACAGCTGAGGAACTGCAGCTACTCGGAGGAAGTAGCCTTCCCGTTGAGTATAAGGGGAAAGAGCTGCTTGACTCGCTGCAACAGTCATCTCTTATCCGCCTGGCTGGTGAAGTGATATCTCACCCAGATACAGAGGTAGTACTTGCCGTAGATGAACCCAGCTTTGTTATCTATGCCTTCCAGAACCGGCTTTTGCCGCATCACCCAAGGGTTATGAAATATATACGTCCTGAGGGCGGGTTCGATATAAACTACCGTTATGAGTATGGGAGCCGCCGTTTTGGCGTACAGGCGTCCAGCGATTTGCGTATTGATGCAGGGGCTCCCTTACGCCCCGACCGTCCATATCATAAATCCTCACTTTCGCCGCAAGCTCTCTCTATCCGTCTTGATAGAGAGGGACGGGATCCGCGCGCAGCCGCATCACTAGCAGGTCAGAACCCTATTCGTGAACAAGGTGCCGTATCTCTGGACGTAGGTTCAATCATGGACCCTGGGCTTGGTGGCCGGGTGGGGCGTCTTTTGGCGTGGGGAAACGTACTACGCTCGCAATCAATTGGAGAGCCGCAGCGTTTGAACCACATATCTGAGGTATTTAGCACAAAATTAGGAACTGCATCAGAATTTAAGGCAATGTCTCTCCAGGAGATCGCTTTTTGGGAGAAGCGTCGTGCTGCGCAACAAGGCGAGGACTACAGGCCTGCTTCGGTGGCTGCAGGTTTAGCCTTAACGGCTAGTTGAAAAACCTGACGGAAGCTTTCGGCGATTTGCTTACTTTCGATAATCATACCCATAGCTTCTTCGCCGTAGGAGATGAGGGCAACCTTATTACCGTAGATATCCCACTCAACGTTGCCAGTATAGTCATTGGGGCTAATCCACGTACGGTGGAATAGGTTCTTCCTGTCTACTTCTATATCATGCACGGCACTGGGGATATTGGGAGTCAGGGCATATGTTTTGATGCCTAGTGCCGCTCTCTTCTTACGGAAGGTGGCAAAGAAGTTCTCGTTATAGAAATTTACATCAGCTGGTGAGCGTAACAAATAAATTGTTTTACCTGTTTTTAGCATATCCCCGAAGATCTGCTGGATGCCGTCCTCGCCCTGGAAGTAGCGGATACTGGGCTGTTCAGAGTGTGTAAAAAAGAAGTCGAGCATATTCGGCATTGCGGCTTTTAGCTTGAACTCCTGCTGCTGGGCTTGCATGCTTTTAAGCTCAACGAGACGTTCAAGAGCAGCCGGGCTGGTGGGAAAATAGCTTACTTTTGGCGCTGCGGTGTCTTTGGTTGCAAGTCCTAGTTCGCATAGCTTATCCAACAGCTTATACGTATTAGAACGGCTTTCGCCAATAGCTTCGGCAATGGCAGGCGCGTTACTGGCGCCTTTTTTTATGAGTGCTTGATAGGCCAGGGCCTGGGTCTTTGTGAGACCGATGTCTTCGAGTAGGTGGATGTCCATACACCTTACACTAGCACAAGAACACAATATTGTGAATACCCCGTTCACACAAGAGTGTGTAACACCTTGCGGAATTGCCAAAAAATGTAATAATTGGTTTTTTGTAAATCATCAACGAGAAACCTTTATATGCCTGAATCACATTTGCCACATGGCACACTTACACCTGAATCTGGTGTGCCTGTCCAACCACCAGAAGCTGCAGCAAGTTTTGAGCCACGCCCGGCTGGCGAGTCTGCATACCTTGGTGCTGTCTCTATGAGCGACGCCGAGTGGGATGCTTATCAGGAAGCACGGTATCCTGGCACACAGGAAATTATTGATACCCGTCGCGGTCTTCTTGCAGAAGTGAAAGAATTTGCTGCACCTGAAACTCCTCTGGCTGCATTATTCGAGCACCTTGACCCTAAAGTTGCTGAGATTGAGGATCCTATCGAACGCCTGAATGCCTACGAGAAACTTTGTGAGGACAACTTTGATTTCCGTAAGGGTAGGGAGCGCCAGGAAGTAGGTGCAAAACTCAAAGAGACCCGCGAGGAAGTGGGCGAAGAGTTGTGGGACCGCACCTTTGCAGCCTCCGCCGCGGAAGGCATGGTAGATAACACTGAGCTGCCTGATGGTGACGATGTTAAGGGTATGGGCGTCTTGGGCGGCACTAAGAACGCGATTGAAAACCGGACCAAGTACGCTCTTGAGCAGGTCGATCAGCATGGTGCTACTGTTGGATCCTTTGACTTCCTGGTGGCTGAAGGCAACGAGACCGCCTGGGCGCTCAATGCGGCACAAGAACAGCTTGGCGCTAAGGTCTCTGAGGAAGAAATCGTGAGCGTTGATAAGACCGAAAAAGGTATTGTTACCACTCTTCAACCAGTTGAAATCGCTGGGCGTATGGTGCCTGTGCGTATTATGACCGCCGCTGCCCGCGAAGGCCGCGACCGTGCTACAACGCTTGAAACTATGGCTCTATGGGGCGAGGTATCTGGCGCTACTCCAGACGACCGCATGGTAGCGGTTACGACTGGTATGTATGTGGGCTTCCAGAATGCTAACGCCAAAGAAGTGCTTACTTGGGCAAATGGCTCAAGGGTTGACGTTATCGGCCACTCTGCCGAATGGGCTGGCATGGAACGATTCTCCAACCAATTAGCACAGGAACTTAAGGCTACTGTCGACTCACGCTACCGTCTATACCAGAAAATGGTTGATACCGGTTTAGTAGCGGCTGAATAAAGAAATTAATAGGAGCGATACATGGGTGAACGATTGTACGGTAACGACTTTGATCCTGAACAGTATGCAGCTGCAGGCATAGATCCGGAAGAAGCAGCATATTACCGCGACCGGGCATCAGACGGTAATGATACGCGTTATGATCAGGCTCAGAGCAGGGTAGACGAACTTGACCAAAGGGTTTTTAACAATATGCCAGACGATACGGCAGTAACTAATTAGGGGATACCATGGGATACGAAACACAGAATTTGCGCGATATTCTTACTCAACCAGTACCGGATCAGACTGGTCCTTTGGCTCTTAAAGACGGCTACAGGGATTATCCACTTTGGTCAGGCCATGAATTTGATAATGAGCCAGTGGTTGATATCTCGGAGTTTGGCATCGCCGGGCAGTCATACTATGCACGGCCAAATGGCGCTACTGGTGAACCCGTCCCAGGCGTAAACCCTACCGTATATCTCCGTCAAAGTACGGCACAGCGGTTAGCTGACATTAATACTTCTCTTACGCAGCACCGTGATCTTATGGCCGAACTGCTTGGCGGGGAAGTGGAGCTGTATGTAGAAGATGGCTTGCGTAGCCGCAGCATGCAGGCTCATTTGCATGGGGAGATATTCCCCAATCTGATCCGCGAACAGAATCCAGGTATTACTGATGAAGAAATGGCAGAACAGCGCAAGAACCTGATAGCTGCTCCACGTAATGACGAAACATCTCCTTCGCCTCACGAATGTGGAGCTGTTGACGTAACCCTTAGGTACGTACGACCTGATCTAGGCTTTGTAGCAAAGAGTATGGTTGATATGGGCCATAAGGATGCGTCTGTGGGGCCTACTGTCCGCCCTGATCACTATGAGCACATCGAACGTCCTAATGCCCGTGAGCGCCAGTTACAGTTAGTACGGCGTGTATTCTATTGGACTATGCGTGGCGCGTTACTACGCGAAGGTGACAGCGGTTTGGTGGTTAACCCTACTGAATACTGGCACTGGTCTCATGGCGACCAGATGTGGGCAGCGTTAACGCGTGCTCCTTATGCCGTTCACGGCGCCCAAGAGGCTCCGCAGAACTAAGCGGAACGTTGTGTAGCGCGTACCTTGCGATGCAACTCAAGCACCACTTTACGGTGGTGCTTTTTGTTATGTCGCTGGAACTCACGTATCGCAATAAAGATAGCGGTTGCGCCCAGGGCAGTCATCCAGTCAGCCACGCTTAGCGGTGCTGAGTGGAAGTAGTCTGATATCCAGGGGTTGTAGATAATGTTGACGATACTGAATAGAGACAATCCGAGCGCAAGCCACAATGCCTTGTTGTGGAACTGATATTTCGTGAATAAGCCGTCCTGGCTGCGGCGTTGGAAGACGTTGGCTAGCAGGCAGAGTATGAGGGTCAGGTAGGTAAGGGCCGTAGCCTGGAAGTGAATAGGCGTATCGGCTGTCAGATATTGAGGGTCGATACCGTTCCGGTCAAAAAACCACAGGTAGTTCAGGAACGCCAGACCACCGATGAGTGTTCCGCACCATAGTAGGTCGAGCACGCTGCGCATATTGAGGATGTGGTGCTTAGGATTGCGCGGGTGTTCTTCCATGACGTCCCGGTCAGCTTTGTCGCCACCAAGTGCGGCAACAGGAAACAGCTCGGCAATAAGGTCAATGGCTAAGATCTGGATAATTGTAAGGGCTAGGGGGATATGGAGAGTCGTGGCGGCAGCCAAACTGAAAACATTGACCATTAACTCTGCCGCATTGCCGGTAAAACAACACAGTGCTGCCTTTTTTATATTTTGGAATATGACACGGCCAGCCTGGATGCTACTGACAAGGGTATTGAAGCTGTCATCCAGCAGGATAATTTCAGCGGACTGTTTGGCAACGTCGGTGCCTGTCATGCCCATGGCTACCCCGATGTCAGCCCGTTTTAGTGCGGGAGCATCATTTATGCCATCGCCAGTCACTGCCACAACATGGCCGCTTGCCTGCAGCAGGGTAACGATGCGCAGCTTATCCTCGGGTGCTACGCGTGAGAAGATGACACCACCTCTTAAACCCAGATGACGCACCTTGGTGTCACTAAGCTTCTGGAGCTCTTCGCCGGTAACAACGAGAATATCTTCTGGTTTTGCGGTGAGCCTGGCGCGCACCGCGATTGCCTTGGCGGTAATTGCATGGTCACCGGTGATAATGGAGACCTTAACATGAGCGTGGCGGGCGGCTTCCATAGCGTTAGGGACTTGCTCGCGGAGCGGATCGATCATGGATGCCATGCCGAGCCAGATAAGCTTGTCCTCGGCTGTGTCCATAGTTATGTCCCCAAGTGTTTTCTTGCCAGGCACGTCCCGGTAGGCGAAGCCAAGGTTACGCATAGCCTGTGTAGCTAGCTTGGTATTCTGGGCGAGGATAAAATCATGGTCTTTTGTGGTTAGTTTGCGGATTTTGCCATGCTCCCATATCCGATCACAGCGCTCTAGAATGCTTTCGGGAGCACCCTTGGCGAATATACGCAGACCGTGGTCATACCGCCTGACGGAGCTCATGCGCTTGCGGCCTGAGTCAAAAGCAAATTCCTTGAGTTCAGGATATTGTTTGTCCAATATTCCAGTGTCAACGCCGCCCTTCATACTCATTGTAATAAGCGCGCCTTCAGTAGGATCACCAACGCAATACCAAGTAGCATGATCCTTATCCGGGGGATTAACATGTGCGTTACTTGCCATCGCAGCTGCCTCGAAGAACAGGCTCAGCCTGGCTGCTTCGTCTGTCCGGACGGGATCACTCTTGGCGTCTACTACAATACCCTGTGGCTCGTAGCCTTTGCCCGTAACGCCATATGTCGTCTGTCCAATAATGAACTGCTCAACAGTCATCTGGTTTTTAGTAAGCGTGCCAGTTTTGTCCGTAGCAATGATGCTCGTTGCGCCAAGGCTTTCTACAGCTGACAGTTTTTTTACTAGTGCCCGGGCACGGGCAAGCTTACCGGCCGCCCCAGCAAGGGAAGTGCTAATTGCAGCAGGCAACCCATTGGGCACGATAGAACAGGCGATGCCTATGGCGAAAAGGAAAGCTGCCTGGAAGTCCAACCCACTATTGATGGCCACAGGAAGCAGTACGGCACAGAGTAAAAGCGTACCTTGAGTTACCCGCTTGGCGATGTGGTTCATTTCCCGTTGCAACGGGCTGGTCTGGCGGCCAATATCCTGGCTGAGGTTGGCTATACGGCCTAGCTCGGTGTGCATGCCTACGCCGATAACGACACCCAGCGCGTTACCCGTAGCAACAGTAGTGCCCATAAACGCCAAGTTGTGCCGGTTTACTAGAGGGACGTCCTTAGGAATTGCATGAATAAACTTACGGGTAGGCTGGCTTTCTCCAGTAAGTGCAAAGTCGTTCGTGCTCAGCTCATCCTCTTGGATAATACGCACGTCTGCGGGTATGGCGCTGCCTTCCTCCAGATACAACACGTCGCCAACAGTCAGCTCTGAGGTGGAGACTTCGATACGCTTGCCGTCCCGCATGACAGCTGCCGAAGAAACCACAAGCCGCTCTAGCGAGTCCATGACGCGGCCAGCTTTATATTCCTGGAAAAAGCCAATCGTCGTGTTAAGGAGAACGAGCGCAAAAAGAACAATTGCAGTGCGCACATCATCGAGGAAGAGTGAAACTCCGCTGCTGGCTAATAAGAGCAGGATCATGAGGTCGCGGAACTGGCGTAGGTAGGTTAGGGCAAGAGATTCCTTGTGCCTTATGTCTAGGGAATTTGGTCCATATTGACCAAGCCGAACCCTAGCCTCATCTGATGTGAGGCCTTCCTTCTGGGACTTGAGCTCTCCGAGAACAGACTCTGGATCCAGACGATAATAGTGGAGTTTCCGCGAGTCATCCATTACATAAGCATTATACGTGTAAATCAAGGGTGGAGTAATTGACTTTTGTACGTCAATATGATACAATTTAGCACCTATGAGTAAAGTTACACGCGAGCAAGTCGCTGCTGGTGAAGCAGCGCTCAGCGACCATTACGACAAGACCCGCGGTTCACGCCGCCAAACACTCCGCAAGCGCGTTGCGCAGGTGGCTGCCCCATTGGCGATTACAGGTTTGCTTTGGGCTATGCTTCCTGACGGTGGCGAGAAGCCTGATGCTGGTAGCGGCGATTCAGGCTACAGCGATACAGGAGCTGGCAACCAGGATAATAATGCTGAGCCTCAGCAAGTCGAGGGTGTTGTTCCTGAGCCTTCTGTTAGTGCATCGGAAAAGGCTGCCAGTTTGTACTGCAAGCTTGCAGGTGTTACGGCTATTTCAACGAATGGGCGCATCCAGACTGTGCTTGCCAACATGGATGTTAGGGGAGCGCAGCTTGGTGCAACAGACACCAACATTCATGTTCCTCTTATTAAGGAAGGTATGATCGTTCCTGGCTCTGACGCTAACGCTAAGGCTAATCCTGACCAGTCGGTGCTAGTTACAATCCCCGCAGACTCAGGCCCTGAGAATGTATATGGCCTTTACCTAAGCGCTCCGGATGCCAACAATGATGGCGAGCCCGAAGAAACGCGTTGTGGTGGCTTCTTCATGGAAGGCGAGATTGCCTCTATGGTATCTGTCAGCCAGCTCCCCGAGAGCTACGACAACTAGTTTTTAGCGTGTTGGTACGTGACTAGGCCGCAGGCAAGTCCCGTTGCTGCACATATAATGAGGAACCATAACAGCCCGTACTCAAACGATATTGTCGCGTTGAAGCCTTGGCTGGTTTCTTGTTTGTGCAATATGTTGAGCACGAGAGGCCCGGCAGTAATGCTGTAGTCAGACGAGGTTGCAATACCTCGTAACTGTGCAGAGCCGTGTACTAGCAGGCCGATCCATGCCGTGAGACCAGCCAATAAACCAAGGCTGGTCTTTTGTATGAGCTGTTTTTGCAGTGGCGTTCTAGGATGCATGGTACCTCCATCGGTAGTTATTGCGTTTGTATTCAATGCCGGCCGATGCCATGAGTAAAAGTAGGGCAGTAGCTAGCTGCCATATAGAGTGAACTGCGGGCGTGGACTGACGCCACGACGCGACGTGATCAGGAACGAGTAATAGGCTGATACATATGAGTGTTGCAACGCACTGCGCTGCAATATCCCGTGGCGCAGGTACAACCAAGGTGCCGGCAAAGAGGCCTGCGCTGATACCTACAAAAAGCTGTAGGTAGGTCTCTATTCCTGTGGGGTGGAGCAGTGATAGGGGTAGTGTCGCTGCGATTGCCACTATGGCGGCGACACATACGTGGTTGCGCAGGAAGTAGGCGGTACCTTTGAGCCCTACGATTTCAGCGGGTGAGTTTTTCCTGGCGACTGCCCGTATATCTGATGCAATGGTTGCACCGAGCAGCCCGCTTGCCAGCCCGGCAAAAACGGTGTATTCGGGATGTGTACGGCAGAGCAAGGCAAGCCCCATGGATAGTACTGCTGTCGTACTAAAGTTGACTAGTAAGCTCCTGCGCCGCCATATTTTCTTGCCGAACCACAATCCGGTGATACGCGTTATCCATACGCCGCGGCTCGGCTTTTGCATGACCACATCTTTAGCCAAGGTGTGCATGTTCGTTGTGAATAGTCCTATGATTGCAGTAAGGCCTATAACCCATCCGGCTAAGATAAGTATTTTTATGGGTAGCCCGTCACTAGCTATCAGCGATATGCTTTTGTACTCAAGCGCAATGTATAGGAGGTACATGGCCTGCTGTGCCAAAAGCCAGCGGCTTCTCAATGCCCAATACCCACAGAAGCTGACTGCTCCGCCAAGCGCGAGGATAATAAGGCCTAATCCTATAGGCAGACCTACGCTACTGGCGATTACCCCGAGTGGGAAACTTATAAGAACAGTGGTAAGGGATGAGAGTATGGCGGCTGGAAGTATGAGCGCCATCCAGCGAACACGAGGCTTTATTGGCCAATGAACTAATATTTGTTCAAAAGTACCGTATGACCGAAGGGTACCGCTTGCGACGAACAAAACAAGCAGAACTGCAGCTTGGCCAACAACAAACAGGGTTGCGGCTACCCGCCACCATGGGTATGTATAAAAGACCTCGAATTGTCCCAAGCCACTTGCAAGGAGCAGGCCTAGAATACTAGCAGCTCCATATAGCGCGGGTAGTTTCCAGTAATTGCCACGCCCAAAGATATGTAGCAGTACGAGTCTAAATATGATCATGTATGTCCTACTTTTTGCTTGAACATCGACTCAAGGCTGCCATATGTTTTCAGAAGGGAAGGATTGTCGCTATGGACGAGCACTATACCGTTATGTAGCAGCATAATATTGTGTGCGATGCGTTCTGCCCACCATAGATCATGCGTGGCGGCTATAATGCATGCGCCACGGGTAGCTTGCTGGAGAATGAGCTCTTCGGCAGCAAGTATTGCTAAGGGATCAAGCCCGTTGCGGAGTTCATCCACTATTACTACAGATGGTTCATGCATGAGGCCAGCGATGAGTTGGACTTTCTTTTTGTTGCCATGGCTTAGCAGGCGCAGGGGCGTTCTGAAGGATGTGAACCCTAGTGTTGAAGCAAAGCGATCTACGTTGGAAGAAGTATCGGCGTTCGCTCCAGCCTCCTTGTATATACGTCTGAGAAGTTCAAAGTACTCGGTTGCACAGAGTTCGCCTATAAACCAGTTCTCGTCATCGGGTATAAACCCGATACGCGCCTTGGTTGCACGGAGGTCGTTAGAAAGTATCCGGTTCTCTATAGCGATGCTACCTGTGTCGGGCTGTAATATACCAGCAAGACATTCAATGAGCGTCGTTTTGCCACTGCCATTAGCTCCGGTAATACATAGGATATCTCCATCCGAAAGCTTAAGGCTTTCGATGCGTAGCCAAAAAGCAGATGACCGCTGGACGCCAAGGTTATCGATTCTGACTAAGTGTTTCATAGCGTACTTCTTCTCTGTAAAGCATGCCGGATGCTCGCGCCGTCACCATACCAAGGGAGCAGGCTTAAGGCATGGAATCCCGACACGATGAGCGCAAGCAAGCCATGAGTTGGGTAGGGTATGGCGAATGCAGCCACGCTAACCGATAACGCAGATGAGATGCCGGCAAGTGGACCGGCTATGGAACAGATGACTTCGTTGCGTGTTGGTAGCGTTGTGTGCAGGATTCCAAGTCTTAGGCCGCGTTGGAGCATTGCGGGCGTATGACCGTGGCGCTTGATAATGAACATGTGTGTTGCCTCATGCGCGTATAGGCTGCCCATAAATACGATCACCCCAAACAGGCTGTGGCTTATCACGACAAACGTTGGCATGCCAGCCACGATTATGAGTAAGCTCACGATTATCGTAGCTATTGCAACCAGACTGGTAGCGCGAAAGATTGCATGGATTAGGGATGTGTATGTGGCGGGCTGACGCCAGGCAAGTGGTGCATATCGTATGTTCAAGCAAAGGTGCCAGGTTTGTCGCAGGATAGCCTCTGGCCATCTATATAGGGTACGCCTTCGCAAGAGGATGCCGGCCAAGTTCAAGAAGCCTAGCAATTCCGCGAGCTGCCCGTTGAGTAGTCCATGCCTCGCCGCAAGCGTGTCGAGCTCAGCGACAGTAATGCCATCCCTGAGTGCTGCTAGGATATGAGTGCCTGGTTCAACGACAGTGTGTGTTGCGCCGAGAGCTATGTCACGCAACAGGCCGCTCTCGAGCCTTGCGTTACCGGAGAGCGACACGTAGTCGCTCCCCAGTAAGTACGGACAATAGCGCCCGAACGGCGTTGCTAGCGGCACACGATCTCCACGCGACGCTGGCTGAGGTTTACGCCTACGCTCTTAGCGCCACGCCAACCACATAGGATGATGGCTGCCGCTGCCACACCTCCTAACGCGATAACAAAGGCCAGTGCCACGATAATAGGACCTGCTTCTTTGGTACTGTAGTCGGTCAGTTGGGATGGGACGATCAGACTTGTCTGCATCAGTTTGTCCTTTCATTACGTTAGTGTGGCTGCAGGATATGAATGGTTGCCCCGGCTGTCAACACGCTTATGACATTGATTTTTAACGTCAAAAATGCTATAGTACGCATCTTATGAAACGTATGCATAGGGCTTTAACCGCTGCGGCGGCATCGGCAGCCTTAATAAGCGGCGACACGACACAACCTACACTTGCCGAGATGGCACCAGATGCGCGGGTAGAAATCGCCCAGCGTTATGCGTCTTGTAACATCGGGGAAGTCGTTTTGAACACTGCAGTATTCGATACGGGTGACGAGCATGACCGTAATAGGCTGGATGTCGCTGTCGAAGTTAAAAAAACGCCTTACGCTGAAATGTACGAAAAAGTATATGCAGAAGACGACACTGTAATGTGGGATGAACCTGTTGGCTCAGCGGCGGCTATCGAATTGGGAGAAGAAAATGTCTACACCCAATTCGGCATAGGCCATCCGGTTGTGAGCGGTAAGGATTTTCTTCCTCTTGAAGGTGAAAATACTGCCGGCGTCCTGACCTGGTACCCACGCAATGACTACAAATCAGGTACGCGAATGCATGTCTACGTGACAAACCATACGCAAACATTTACTCTTGGCGACCCAAACCCAGGCCCTGAACCCGAGTCCATCGGCTTTACCTATTGCGGTACGCTTGATGCAACCTCAGAAAACGGTAAAGTTACAGCCTGGGAAGACCAAGGCCATGTGGCCGGGATTGGCAGCATGGTATTCTCGCGTGAATGCGAACTTGTTCCTTTTGAAGATCAGCCAGGTGCTTACAACGAAGAGTGTCCTGACTGGCAACGGGTACGATAGCTACGCCTAATCTGTTATAGCTTGCTATACTAGGGGTATGCCAAAACGACTTGTTATCATCGACGGTAAGTCCGTCTTCTATCGTGGCTACTACGCCATGCCTAATCTAAGTACCAAGGACGGTACGCCAACTGGCGGTGTCTACGGTTTTGCCGTGCTGGCACTCGAGATTGTTAAGCGTCTCAAGCCTGACTATGTGGCTGTGGCATGGGACAGTAAGACGAACATCCGCTCGCGTCTCGCGCTCTATCCGAAATACAAGGCAGGGCGTAAGCCACCACCACCTGATTTCTACGAACAAATTCCCGTGCTCCATAATTTGCTGGAAACATTGGGCTGGCCGCTGTACGAAGCCGACGACTACGAAGCCGACGACCTGATGGGTGCCTTCGCTAAACAGGCGGGCGAAAAAGGCATTGAAAGTTATCTGGTTACCTCTGATCTCGATGTCCTGCAGCTGGTAAATAGCCATACGCATATCTATACCCTTAAAAAAGGTCTCACCAATATCGAGTTATTTAACGAAGCATCATTCACCGAAAAGTACGGCGTAGACGCTAAGCAGTGGGTGGACGTAAAAGCGCTCAAGGGCGACGCGTCAGATAACATTCCGGGTGTTGCCGGAATTGGCGAAAAGGGTGCACTCGACCTTATCTCTAAATACGAAACACTTGATGGCGTATATGAAAACCTCGATCTTTTGAAGCCAGCCCTCAAAGCAAAGCTTGAGAAAGATAAGGAGATGGCCTACCTGAGCCAGAAGCTCGTTACGTTGATGGTCGACGCGCCGCTTAAGATTGACCTGTCTAAGGCTAAGCTTCAAAAAGGCGTTAATCCTGCCTTTGTTGCAATGCTGCGTAAACTGGAGTTCCGCGCCTTACTCAGGCAGGTTGAATCACAACTCACTGATGAAGAGCTGACTGATGCGCAGTCGTCGGTGGAAGAAATTAAGCCCACAGAGCTGGCTGACTTTGATATATCAGCTATTAAAGCAGGAGAGCGCCGGTTGATTGCCCTCAGTGCCGACGGCCTACAGCTATGGGTTTCTACGGATCCTGCGAAGCACTCGGTACTACTAACAGACGAGCTTAATCAGCAAACCATCGAGGCGCTAGCGAATGGACCTGTTATCGGCCACGACTTGAAGAGTGTATTTAGGGCACTACTCGCTAAAGACCTACCCTGGAAAGGTGTTATCGGCCACGATACACGGATTGGTGCGTTCCTCCTAAATAGCTTGGAGCGTTCCCGCGAGTTAGGGGATTTGGTTGGCCGCACAGTAGACACCGAGGACGGCGGACAAGTAAGTGCTGCAATTTGGCGGCTATACGCTGAACAGGCGAAAGCCTTTGAAGCTGCACCGACCATCAAGAAACTAGCAAGGGAAATTGAATTCCCGACGATCTACTTGTTAGCCAGCGTAGAGCATCGCGGTATTTTACTCGATAGCGAATACCTTGCCACAATGAGCCGTGAGTTTGAGAAAAAAATTGGCGCACTTGAGCGGAATATTTACGCTAAAGCCGGCAAAGAGTTCAATATTGGTTCACCAATACAACTCGCATCAATTTTATTTGAGACCTTACAGCTGCCGACGCAAGGTGTCAAAAAAGGAAAAACAGGATATTCAACAGGGGCGAATGAACTTGCGAAACTGCGCGGATTGCACCCGGTAATTGACCTGGTAACCCAGTACCGCGAGTACACTAAACTTAAGAGCACTTATATTGATTCATTGCCAAAGCTTGTAGACTTGCACGGCAAGCTGCATACAACATTTGCACTTGATGTGGCTGCGACTGGCCGTCTGAGCTCGCACGATCCTAATTTGCAGAATATCCCCACCCGCACTGAGTTAGGGCAGGCAATCCGTACAGCGTTCGTGCCAGCCGAGGGTCATGTGTTTGTAAGTGCTGATTATAGCCAGTTTGAACTACGCCTAGCCGCTGTAATGGCGGGTGACAAAGAGCTGGTGGATGACTTTAATAATGACGTTGATATTCACACAAAGACCGCTGCTGAAGTCTATGGCATTGCTATGGAGGACGTCGACAAGAACATGCGCCGTCATGCCAAAGTGATTAACTTTGGTATTTTGTACGGTATGAGTCCGCATGGCCTGAGTGTTGCCACTGGTATGACCGTTTTCGAAGCCAAGCAGTTCATCGACCGCTACTTTGAACTGCGTAAACCTATCCGCGAGTATATTGATACAACCATAGCAAATGCTCTTGAGGCGGGTTACGTAGAAACGCTGTTTGGCCGCCGCCGCCCAACGCCGGATCTTAAGAGTAGCAACTTCGTCGTTCGCGAGTCCGCAAAGCGCGTGGCCGCCAATATGCCTATACAGGGGACTGAAGCCGATCTTATGAAGATCGCTATGCTAAACGCTGAAGAAAAACTTGGTGACCTGGGCAAGCAAATCCTGCAGGTACATGACAGCATTTTGGTTGAGACGCCAGCAGCCAATGCAGAAAAAGTTGAACAGATCCTCAAAGAGACCATGGAGAATGTCTACCCGGAGTTGGGCGTGAAGCTAAAGGTAGATGTTAAATCAGGCAATAACTGGGGCGAAATCTAAGCCAAGGCAGCTGTAAAGACTTGGATTTCGGGCTCATCAGCAAGCCGGGTGAGGTCGGGGTCGAGGTTGATGTCATGTTCTTCTGCAAACCGCCACAAGTCGTCCCCTTGTGCGGCAACCATTTCTGCGACATCGAGGTCATCAAAGGTGCCTCCAGCAGGAATAATTCTTCCTTCAACGCCAATTTGGTATGCAGGAACGCGAAGGCCGCACGGGGCTATATCGCCGTCGGCGAAGTATTTGCCTTCAATTTGAACACCACCTAGGCAATCCCTGCCAGCGCTGTCGGCTATACGGTAGACGCCAGCCGTACAGAGTTCAAGTTGGGGTACGACAACGCTATGCGTCTCCGCAAGTTCCAGCGCAGCGCGGTGGGCTCTATCAATCAAGCCTTCCCGGCGGAGGAGGCTATCAATTTCAAGCCGCCGCTCGGCCAATGCTGCCACTTCTGTTTCTATGGCTGCTATATCAAAATCGAGGTCTGCAAGCAGCTCTAAACCTGGATCGTATTCGCTCATAATAATTAACTGTACGCTCCGTTTATAAATAAATAATGTGATTTACATCACAGCAAGCATAGTATGTATTAAGCTTTAACAGATTGACTCGGAGTAGTCTCAAGGCTACAGTGGTAGCTATTATGTCTCTCAGAAAACGCGTCGATAGATTGCTTAAGGGGTTTGAGAGGGAATTCTCACCCCAGAACCGGATCGAAGTATCCCGGAGTGCCCTTATACATAACCTGGAGGTTTTCAGGGAGGTGAGTGGCAAGCCCGTTATACCGGTGCTCAAGGGTAACGCCTATGGGCACGGTATTGATGTTGTGGCGTACGCCCTTAAGGACCAGGATTTGCCTTACGTCGCTGTAGATGGTTACTTTGAGGCACTGCGGATCCGGGAGGTGTGCGACCAGCCAGTGCTGATAATGGGCGCCATCAAGCCAGGGAATTTTGCGCACATGAAGTACGACAAGTTTGCATTTGTTGTTCATGGTGAGGCTGCAATTAATGCCCTTGGAAAAACAGGCAAAAAAATTAAGTTACATCTTGAATGTAACACCGGTATGAACCGTATGGGCGCCCAACCGGAAGACGTGGCTGCACTGGCGCAGCTTATTCTTACGTACAAAAACCTTGAACTGGAAGGGGTGATGAGCCATCTGGCAGACTCTGATGGTTCAGATCCTGCGACCGTACAGCTGGCTGACGACAAGTTTGACGACTGCATCGAAGCAATCCGCAGGGCCGGCGGCAAGCCGCGTATTATTCATATTGCCCAGACTGCCGGTGCGGTTAAATCTATGTCAAAATACGCTAACGCAGTGCGGCTGGGGATTGGGCTTTATGGCATAAATCCATTCCCGTTCCAGCATCCACTACACCGCAAGCTCCGCTCTTTGCACCCCGCGATGCGCCTGGTGAGTACGGTCACGCAGGTTTTTGAGCTCGAAAAAGGGGACAAGGTAAGCTACAACTATACCTTCACGGCGCCCCGGCGGATGAAAGTAGGCGTACTGCCCCTGGGATACTATGAGGGGCTGAACCGCGCGCTCAGTAACGCGGGAGTTGTAAAGCTAGGCGAAAAATACCTGCCTGTTGTGGGCAGGGTTTGCATGAATCACACCATGATTGGGATTGGCGCTGCAACGGTTAACGAAGGCGATGAGGTTGTCGTATACAGCAATTACAGCGATGACAAGAATGGCATCGACAGGGTTGCTGCTGAGCATGGTTTATTCAACTACAATCTGCTGACCGCCCTTAGCCACGACTTGCGCCGTATTCTCATTCCTTAGACTATTCTGAGGTGCTATGCTGGGGCAATGGATACCAATACAGTTTTGAGGGTGGCAGCGAAAGCGCTGATTATCAATGATGAAGGACAGGTGCTTATTGTCCGTGAGGCTCCAACCTACGGCGAAGGGACGCAGATTGGGCGGTATGGATTGCCTGGTGGCCGTATTGAGATTGGTGAGAGCTACTTAGATGGCCTCAAGCGGGAGTGTATGGAAGAAGTGGGCCTTGAAGTCGAGCCGCTATATCCAGTATTTGTAGGGGAGTGGCATCCGACAATTAAGGGTGTACCGCACCAGATTATTGCTGTATTTATGGCCTGTAAGGCCAGTACCACCGAGGCGCGCGTGAGCGAAGAACACGATGAAGCTGTTTGGATTGATCCGGCTAAGCGTGCTGACTACGATCTTATGGACCCTGACTGGGAAGTTATTGACGCATACCTGGAGCGCCAATAACATGTCCGCGTTGCTCGATATTGTCGACAAGGATGACCAGCCAACCGGGCGCCAGGCTACTAAGCAGGAAGCGCACGAAGGCAAGCTTATTCATCGTTGTGTGGCGGTGTACGCCTTTGATGAGCAGGGCAAGCTGTATGTTCAGGTACACAAGAAGAGCGGCGGTTTACTAGATCATTCGGTTGGCGGACATGTCGATGCGGGTGAGGACTATAGTACGGCGGCCTACCGGGAAGCAGAAGAAGAGTTGGGTATTAAAGGAACTACATTTTCTGAGCTTGCGACCAAGGTATATTCAGACGAAGATGTGTATATCCATATGTTCGGCATCTACGAATGTCATCCTGGCAAAGGCTGGCTCTTTAAGCCGAATGAGGAAGTTGCCGAGATTATCCCCTATGATCTCAAGGATATTATTGTCCTCATGGAAACTGCACCAGAACGCTTTACCGGCGGCTTTATAAACACCATGCGTGAATACCGCAGGATTAAGGGCATATAATAATTTCTATGACCTATAATTTCGATGCAGGATTTAACTATCTGATCAAGCTTAGCAAGGGTGAGCGTCTGAGCGAAGCTATTGAACAATTTGCCCGTGAAACCAAAATTGAAGGGGCCTGGATAGACGGCTTAGGCGGTGCTCTCGAAATAACATTGGGATTCTATGATCTGGATTCAAGAGAGTACCGATGGAAGACTTTTGACGGTTTGCACGAAGTCCTTTCGCTAACCGGAAACCTTGCCCTGGATGAGGAAGGGAAGCTGATGTACCATCTGCACGGCACCTTCGGTGACCGTGACTACCAGGTTGTAGGCGGCCACGTAAAAGACCTCGTAGTGGGCGCAACGCTTGAGCTGTCTTTACGTCGTGCCATCCGGACTACGAAGCGCAAAACTGACCCTGAAGTTGGCCTGCAAACACTCGACCTGTAAGTTTTCTTACAACGGTATTGCTCGCCAGTGCTACGATACTAACATGAGCAATAACGACCACTATGAGGTGCTTGACGAGCAAGGGCACAAAACAGGAACTGTTCTTGACCGTGTAACGGTCCACAAGCAAGAGTTATGGCACGAGGTAGTGAACGCCTGGATTATCAACAGGCAAGGTGAGATTCTTATGCAGTTGCGTGCGCCAAGTGTTGAGCTTGCGCCTAACGTGTGGGACGTGACCGTAGGTACGCATCTAAGACTGAATGAGGAGCCAGTTATGGCAGCCGTGCGTGGCCTGCAGACTGAGCTCGGTCTAGAAGTGGCTACTGAGGACCTGAAGCATTTATTCAATGTCCAGTGTGCTAACCCAATGCCTGACGGTATTACACACAAGGTATTCGGGCATGTATTCTTGCTGCAACGCGACGTTGATATCACTACGCTGGATTTTGATACAGATAAAATTACCAAGTTTGCCTGGGTGTCCTTAATGACACTGATGAGTGAAGTTGGCAGCAGTGACACCAAAGACAAGTATTTCCCACGCGCTGACAATTATTACCCCCAACTGTTCGTGGCATTCCAATCCTGGATGTAGGCATATGGAAGAACGTATTGAGCACGCCCGGGAGATCTTAAAAGAAATACATCACGTACCGGTAGCAACCGTGAACCAGGATGGAACACCCCACAATTCACCCGTATTTATGGCCTTTGACGATAAACTGCGCGGGTACTGGGCTTCACGCCCCGACAGTTTGCACTCCCGCAATATTGCCCGTAACAGCCATGTGTTCATGGTTATTTTTGATTCCAAAGAGGGCCATGGAGGTTTATATATCGCTGCCGAAGCAAAGGCGCTCGATGATCCCAAGCAGGCGGGAAAGGGGCATGCAATCCTGCGAAGACTGAAGGAACAATTCTACGGGTCTATGGGTGAACTGGATGCCTACCTCGGCGAAGCTACGCAAAGAATCTACTGCGCTGTGCCGCAAAAGATTTGGGTCAACCAGTCTGAGCGGGATGCGAACGGCATTATTACCAAGGACGCCCGATATGAAATTCCCTTGGAAATCCTTCTGCCGAGGCTCTAAGGTGTTGTTTGGGGTTGGATAGCCGCTAGATCGGGTGTGAGACCGAGTGCTTCTGCATGCGGACGTAGCTCGCGCAGCACTTCAGCGACTATTTTCCCGTCATCTTCAATAAACGGCAAACATGCACGGTGGCCTATGATCCACACCGGGATATCGCTGTATTTCTCGATGATCCCACCCTCGGGACCGATTGCGGGAGTCGCGATTCTTATGCCGCAGCCTACGGCTTTGAGGCCCGTAGGTTCTGATTCGATAACCTGGTATGCGAAGCCGCGCCATGGTGCCTGTCCGCCGATGATAGGTACGACCATATCCCCTCTGTGGTCAAAGCGGATGCTTGTGGCTGCAGCATGTGCCCGCTGCAATATCTTGCTCCCAAACAAGAGTTCTCCTTGTTGTGCCTGCAAGTCTAGTAGAGCTAGCCGGTTTTTCTCATAGGGGCTCAGGCCCTCTTCAAAATAGCCTTCGGTGCTCCGCTCGCTCATATCCGTAAAATACAATGAAACTGGTAACCTTGCAACCCCCAACGAGAGCCATAAACAAGCCTCGCTGCCGGCCAGGTAAGCACGCGTTGCCATTTCCCCTGTAGGACACTACAATTAGGCTAACAACCATAAGCTGGAACAGCTATAATACGACCGTGAACATATTACCTATTATCCAAGATCCTGCATTTATGCAGCAGGCGACCATCGCTATCCATGCCTTCGTTAAAGAGGTAGAAGAAATCACCTATATCGAACACGGGGCCGATAATGTTGTGGCATTGGTGAATGAGCAATATACCTTCCGCTTTCCGCGAAACCCTGACGCTTCAAAGCGTCTATATTACGAGACAGCACTACTGCAGAAAATTGCCCCCCAACTGACAGCTGTTAAAGTACCCCAGCTTATCAGGGTAAATACCCAGCCGTTCTATAGCGTGGCTGGCTATATTGAGGGCTACCACTTAACCGGTAAAGAAATCCAAGGCCTTACTGAAGATGAGCAGATTACGCTTGGCAAAAAATTAGCGCTTTTCATCTCTCAGATAAACAAAGCGGTGAGTGGCTTGGAAGTACGGGCGCTTCGGACACAATCCCGTGTTGATGGGCTGGAGGCACCCTGGGATGTTTACTTCCGGCGTATTTTTGAGACTGAGCAACTACCTAATGAACGCTTGCGGCCTGTTGTTAACGAGTATTACATGCTTTGGAAAGATTACGTTAGCCACGAGGAACGTAATTACGCTATCCATGACGATCTTCATCCGGCTAATCTTTTATTCTTGGGTGGCCAGCTTAACGGTATCGTTGACTTCGGTGACGCTAATGCCGGTAGTATAGAGGAAGAAATGCGCTGGTTGTACCTGATGGGCGACCTTGTGCTCAAGACGGCGATAGAGCATTATCATGACCTTACGGGCGTCCAGGTCGAATATGACCACGTGCGCGTTTGGGCTATCATGCACGAGCTCTCATCGTATACTTCACGGCTCAAGAGCCAACAAACCGAATCGTTCCCATTCCAGCGCTCCCAAGAGCACCTGCGTGCCTGGCTGCCCAATTTCCCTCTGTAGCGGCAACAGGGGTGGAAGCTATTGAAAAACATAAGCCAATGTGATATGATTATATACATTCACAGAGGTGAGTAATAGATTATGAAATACTTTCTAGGTTTTTTGGCCGCTGTAGGTTTAATTATCCTCGTATTTATATTGGTACTGAGGGGTTTTGGCGGTGACAAGAATATTGCCCAGCCAGATCCACTAAGTGACTATGCCAATACTGATGCCCTTGTTCGTATGACTGTTGATGGACCGATTGTTGCTGACCAGCAGCACAATGCTTATCGTATCTCGGTAGGGCGCAGCGAAACCCGTATCGAAACCCTCAAGGGTTATGAATATG
>Ga0075366_10000210_pt1 | contig 25723 bp, 19 predicted proteins | sample EndMethybrTD3031_FD_72351 | JGI IMG/M metagenome (GOLD analysis project Ga0075366, IMG submission 72351) | Populus endosphere microbial communities from Tennessee, USA - Endosphere MetaG P. TD hybrid TD303-1 | ecosystem: Host-associated > Plants > Roots > Endosphere | place: USA: Tennessee...
TATTCATCCTGTCGGTTTTTACCGCTCTCCAACAGCCTGATTTGTAAAATGAAGAAGTATTTAAGCCTTTTATTTTTGCTGATATTTACGGGCGGCAGCGGCTATTGCCAGTTAAAAGATATTGACAATATCCAAAAACAACTCCCTTTAATAACCGACAGCATAAAATACGTTAATGCCCTTAACCGCCTGGGGATGCTGATGTATGAGAAAAACATTGATAGTTCGTTTTACTACGCCAGGCAGGCCAGGACAATAGCCACCAGGCTAAAATATAAACAAGGCGAGGCCGACGCCCTTAACGTAATAGGCATAGTATATGATCTTCGCGGCAATCTTCAGCTATCGCTTAAATATTATAATGAAGCCTACAACCGCTATTCGGCCTTACGCGACTCGGCCAATATTGTCCAGGTTTTAATGAATATAGCGCTTGTTTTTAACGAGCGTAAAGAAAATAAAAAAGCTATCGAAAATTTAAGGCAGGCGCTGGCCATGGGGGCAGGGCTGAAAAAAGATTCGATCATGTCTTTACTCTACTGTAATTACTTGTTATTATACCCCGATTCTGTAAATAACGATTTAGCGAAACTTTACATTGACCGATCGCGACGCATAGCCGCCAGGTACAAAGATGAACGGATATTATTGGTGACAGACCAGGTACAAGCAAACTTTTACCTCAAAACCGGCCAACGTGGCAAAGCCATAGCAGAACTGCAAAAGGCCTCCGTTCAGGGAACCGCGCTGGATGTAAATTATGTAACACTTGATATATTAAAAAGCCTTGGCGACCTTTTTATTAGTACCGACAGTGCAAAATCTATCCGGTATTATAAACGGGGGCTAATGATATCGGAGTTAAAGGGCTACCATTTTTACGGCAAGTTTTTTGGCAAAAGCCTGTACAACATCTACATCAATCAAAACAACCTGCGCGAAGCACAACATTACAGCAGTAAATTACTGCAACTGTATGAGGATGATGAAATGTTTACCAACACATCCGGGCTTGATTATATTGACTACGCTATAAAAGACCAGCAAATTGAGGCGCTGACTGTAAGGGCCGCAAGCCGCAGTACACTGATATTGGTTTTTGGTTTCCTGCTCCTGCTTACGGGGCTTTCGGTGGTAATATTTTATCGTTTATACAGGCTTAAACACCGGCACAGCGAAACCCTTGAAGAACTGAACCGCACGGTGCAGCTACGCAATCAAAAATTGGAGGTTGACCACGAATTTAATAACCGGCTGGTATCTATCCTGGCGCATGATTTCAGGCAGCCCCTGGGCTCATTAAAAACCCTGGCTACAGTTTTAAAAGATGCAGATTCATTTACCCACGAAGAGTTGATGGCACTGGTAGAAACCATGGAACGTTCGGCTGACGTATCATTGGAGATTTTTGAAAATATTTTACAATGGATAAAACAACAACTATCGGGCTTTAGTTACAGCCCGGTTGCACTGCCCTTGCGGGAGCTTATAGATGAAGCCCTGCAACCATTTACTATTTTGGCCGAACAATGCGGAATTACCTTAATAAACAACATAGATAGCAGCATTAACCTGTATACCGATAAAGAGCTGGTACAATTTATCCATCGTAATTTTATACATAATGCTATCAAATTTTCGCCCAGGGATTCAAATATTACCATAGTTGGTTTTAGCGGTCCCGATGAAACCTCGGTTTGCGTACAGGACGAAGGCAAAGGCATTTCGCCGGAAAAACTGCCGGGAATTTTCAATTTCAAAACAGACCTGAAATATAGCAACGAAAAAGAAAAAGGCGCCGGCGTAGCCCTCATGATATGCAGCGATTTCATTGACAAAATGCATGGCCGCATTTGGGTGGAAAACAACAAAGGCAAAGGCGCATCTTTTTGCTATGCCCTCCCCGTTGTTCAAAAATCATCCCAAAAGAGCATTTTAAAGCCGCTTACTGCCGCTAAAGTGCTTACCGATTTATAAACCCCCGTCAATTTTAAAACTCATAGCTTGGTTATATAATGATTGCTTTTATGTTTTGCCGTTTGCTATTACCTATAGCTATGTAATAGAACGCTTAACCGGAGGCGCCTCTTGCTTGCTTTTAATTTAAAACACGGTTCCGCGCACCCGGAAGACACCAATATGTTTTTCTACATTTGAGATACTAATTTTTAACTTCCAAAATGCAACCTACCCCGCTTGATAATTTTTACATCCGGCAAACCGAACCCATAAAAGGCTGCCTGTTGGCCCTGCGCCAGATTATTCTGAAGCAAGACGCTGATATAACCGCCGCCTGGAAATACGGGATGCCATGTTTTTGCTACAAGGGCAAAATGTTTTGCTATTTGTGGGTACATAAAAAATTACTGCAACCTTATATCGGCATTGTTGAAGGCAAGCGTTTTGATCATCCGGGGCTTATTATCGAAAAACGGGCACGCATGAAAATTATGCTTTTTAACCCGGACGAAGATCTGCCGCTTGAAATTATCGAAGAGATTTTGAAGCTGGCTATTGATCTGTATAAAACCGGAACGATAAAAATCCGTTGAGTTAACAATAGAAATAAATGTTTGTACTATATTGCCCGGAAATGATTTTAACAATCATTTATTAATTTCGCACACGCTAAAATAGTTTAATGTACTGGTACGAAGAAGATATAAAGCAGCTCGAAAAAGTTAGCAGGAACAAGGAATATGAACCCGAAACTATTTTTTATGGCAGTTCGTCGATAAGAATGTGGACAAGCCTTAAGGATGATTTTAACGAATTAAAACCCGTTAACCTGGGTTTCGGCGGCTCCACTCTGGCTGCATGTGTCTGGTTTTTTGAACGGGTAATGATAAATTATAGCCCCAAAAAGCTGGTAATATACGCCGGCGATAACGATCTTGGCGATGGCCGCCATCCCGAAGAGGTTTTTATATTTTTTCAGCAACTGGTTGCCAAAGTACAACACCGCTATGGCGATTTGCCCTGCTATTATGTTTCATTGAAACCGAGCCTTAGCCGATGGAACATCATTGATAAATTTAAATATGCCAATAACCTTATCGAGACCGAGATTGTTAAAAATACCAATAACTGGCATTTTATTAATGTTTATAAGGAGATGGTTGATGCCAAAGGCTACCCTAAAAAAGAGTATTTTGTAGGCGATGGGTTGCATTTAAGCCCGCTTGGTTACCAGTTATGGAAACAGGTTATTGGCGCTAATATTAACAGGTAAGCATTACCATTTATTTAAATTTGATTAACATCTGTTTTGGAAATTTCGCAGCAAAAGGCCGGGCCACAAATGAACAGGGCATATCATAAATGGTTTAGCGCCAGTTTGCACCGTAATATGGAACTATTGGTGTTCGGCCACGCCGGCAGGGCTGTATTATTTTTCCCCACCCGGATGGCGCGGTTTTATGATTACGAGAACTGGGGCATTGTAGAGGCGTTGCAAACCAAAATTGAAAATGGCGAGCTACAGCTTTTTTGTGTCGATAGTATTGATACCGAAAGCTTCTATAATCATTGGGTACATCCGGCCACCCGCATAGCGCGGCATCTGCAATATGAGCAGTACATCCTTACCGAGGTTATCCCGTTTATTAAAACCCAAAATGGAGGCACTTATCTTGAAGTGGCTGGTTGTAGCATGGGCTCGTTTCACGCTATCAATATCGCCATGAAACATCCGGCTGTTTTTCAAAAGGTAGTATGTATGAGCGGTCGGTTTGACCTTACCGTGCAGATAGATGATTTTAAAGATTTGTTTGACGGCTATCGCGATGAGGATGTTTACTTCAACATGCCCCTGCAATTTATGGCCAACCTGCACGACGGCGACATTTTAAACGCTATACGCAAAGTAGAGATTATTATAGCTGTGGGCGAAACAGACCCCTTTATCCACAGCAACCGCGATTTCAGCGCCCTGCTTACCGGCAAAGATATTCCACACCAGCTATACATTTGGGATAATTACGCGCACCGGCCAAGGTATTGGAAACAGATGGTGAATTTGTACCTGTAAGCAAAACAATACCTAAGGCTTAATACCATAGTCGGGGATTTTTAGTAAAATCAACATACGCTTGCAGTGGTTGATATCAATAGCTACCCATAGTACTATTTAAAAAAGTAGCTTAAATGCAACAAAGCGGCAAACTTTGTTCCTGCCGTAAAAGCAATGCCATCAACGGGCGACTGTTTTTTTAGCCGGGTAACCGTCTCGAACTGGGTTTCTTTCCACTTTACATTAAACAGGTTATTTACCGTTAAGCCAATTTCATATTTGGGTTTTGTATAATTCAATACCAGGTCATTAATAAAATAACCTTTGGCAACCAGGCTATAGTCGGCATTCGCCGCACGGTCACCCAGGTACCGGTAACGCAAACTGCCATTGAAGCCGTTTTTAAAAGTGCCGGTTATGCCGCCTGTGCTGCTCCAAACCGGCGCCAAAGGAATATAATTTGCTCCGTCCGGGTCGTCCAGCGACCTGCCATGAGCATAATTTACGTCCGCGTCAAAATAAAGCGATTTGAGCGGCTGGTATCGGCCGGACAGGTCGAACCCAATGCGGCGGGTACGGCCGCTGAATTCTACCGAGCCTCCATCACCTGCGTATACGTATTCTTTTTGCAGGTAACTACACCATAAAGCGGCGTTGATTAACAGGTTTTTGGCCGGTTTAAATACCGTACCCATATCTGCGCCATAGGCTGCGGGCAGGGTTTGCAAACCTCCTTGAGCCACTACCGCCCGGGTGTCATTAGAATGGAACCCTTTGCCGGTTAATAGATAAAACTGGGTTTTATCGTTAACATGGTAGTAAAAATTTAGCTTGGGGCTTACTATATTATTATGGGCGGTATACACCCCGATACCGTTAAGCGCACTATCGGTGGCCAGTTTATTGTTATACCTGTAATAAAACTGATCAAACCTTAACCCTGCGTTCATCGAGAATTTTGAACTGAATTGAAATGTTTCGCCAAGGTAGACCCCTGCAGCCAGTTCGGTAATGTCACCCAATTTAATGGGATCAATAATCGTGAAGTTGTTGACAGTATGAGATAATTCCGAACCTTTGGTCATATCCAGCCGGGAATTGATTCCGGCGTCCGTTATCAGTTTAGTATTGCCAATATAGCTTTCATGATGATAGCTACCATTGTAGCCGTACAAATTGCGGGCTTCCCGTTGACGAATTTCGTCGCCGTTAATTGTATCTACCAGGTAAAATGTAAAATTGGTGTGCAGATCAAATTTATAGCGCGAATAATAGAATTGATTTTTGACAATGTCGTTATTGGATAGTGTAGTTAATAGCTGGGCGTTCACGTTAGTACGTGATGTTACTCCGCCCTCGTTGGGATCCAACGCACCGTAAAAACCTATCACCCCTTCATTAACCGCACTCTCGGGGATTTGTCCCGATGCCTTCCAGGTACTGTATAAAGTGGATGCGCTAACAGTGAGCCAGTTGTTGGCGTTTAGCCGGCCATGGTATTTGGTAAATAAATTGAACCGTTTAAAATGCTGCGGGTTATCAAAATAACTATCGCTGTACCGGTATTCTGAAGCGGCATACCAAGACTGGTTATTCGCTTTTGCTTTTTCGCCGAGCAGATTGACCATTCCGAACACCCGGTAGGTATTAAACTGTCCGCCTTCTATTTTAACCTGGTTAGTGTTGATGGCGTTGGCAGTGTTAAAGTTCACAAAGCCGGTTACAGCCAGATCGCCTTTGTCGGCATTATACATTCCTTTTTGGTAGTTAGTGCTTTCTATCGTTTCCGGGATGATAAAATGGCTATCGGCATAACCCTGGCCATGCGCCTGCGAAACCATATTGATAGGCATGCCATCGACGCTCATATTGATATCGGTACCATGGTCATTGTCAAAACCGCGCAGGAAAATTTGCTCAGCTTTACCGCCGCCCTGGTGCTGGCCGATGAACAAACCGGGCACTATACGCAACAGCTCCTGCGAATTAGTTACTCCCCTCATTTTAATATCCGTTTCGCTGATCACTTTATAAGGGTTGGCTGCATTCGCGGTTATAATTACATCACTCAGCTGTGTTTGCTGCCGGCTGATAACAATAACCTGTCCATTCCTGAAATCGCTTAGCGACAACGTTTCTTTACGATAGCCAATTGCAGATATGCAAATAGTTTTAACCCATGCAGGGATGCTTTGATAAATGAAGCGGCCTGTTTCATCAGTGATACCCGTTTTATTTCCTGGTTGCAATGTTATAGTTACACCTTTTAACGGAACCTTTGTAGCGCTGTCAATTACCCCCCCTGTTAAATGAGTTGTTTGAGAAAACGAGGGATGGCTATAAATCAACAGAACGGCAATAAGTAAGTAGTAACGCATACAAATGAACAGGACTTTATTAAACAAACAGCGCTTTTTTTAACCGACCTGATAAAAATACGGTAACAGAAAACGCCGCAACAGCAAGCACTAACCACAATTCGTGCTCAGTAAATTTCAGTATCGCCTGAGTAATCACGTTAGGCTGATTGAAAACTCTTTCGGCCATCCATGCGACAGCGGCTATCGCAGCCAGTATAGCCGCTCCTGTCCTGAAAAAGGGATAAACCGATGTCCGGCTCATTAGTATCAGCCATGGAACGATAATGGCGATTACGAACAACTGCATCAGTTCGATACCAATATTAAAACCAAGGATACTTAGCGTCAGCGTCAGGGCGCTTAAATTGAGGTTGGACAAAACCGAAGCAAATGCCAACCCGTGTACCAGTCCAAAACCTGCCGCCACCAAGGTTTCTCTGCCAGGAAATATAGGATAAATAGCGTGCATAGACGAAACCAGGATAGAAACAGCAATCAATATTTCTACCGGCTGTGCCGGCAGGCTCAGCCAGCCTAAGGCGCCTAATAATAGCGTAATGGAATGACCTATGGTAAAGGCTGTCACAATTTTTAGCAAATTTTTTAGGCTGTATTTAATACCGCCAAAGCTACCCCATCTTTTTTTGCCTGCCAATAACATAGATGGCAGTAATAACACGATCAGGAACAAAAGATGATCGGTCCCCTCCTTGATATGCTGCATGCCTAATTTAAGCATGCTTGCAAAACCTGTAAACCAGCTTCCCTTTTGCAAATTTATTTCTAAAGGATATATCACATTATCTTTAGTATTCCAGCTGATTACCATTGCTTCTGCCGAGGAAGTATTTAAATTCCCCGTCTCCCAATCGCTGCGGATAGAAACAAGGGTCGCGTGGTTAATAACCTGGTGCATAATCACGTCATAATCGAGCACAAACTTCCGGGTGTTGTCGCCCGGCAGCGGTATGATAACAACTTTGGCAACCACCTCCCAATAATCGATGCCGTTCTCGATATATTTTCCTTTGTCCATCCTCAATGCTTCTATTTCAACGTTCCATGGAGCATTTTTTTTGGAGTAGGCATGAATGTGCGCTTTGAGGTATTCTGTTAACTGAGGCCCGAACTTTTCAACAAGTGTTTCGGGGTTTTTAGAGATATTGTTGCCAAAAGCAAGTTCCAGTTCCGATAGCGGCATTTGGAGCTCAAGTGCAACCCTGTTGGGGCCAGCATCCAAAAAAACAAGCGTATTAGGCGTTTGATGCGCGGCGACAATTGTTGGCATTAACGCTGCAACAGCAAAAATAGTTGCAAAAATAAACAGCCGCCAACTGTTTTTATGGCGACTGTTTATTGAAAAAATGCTATACATAATTTCTGTATTTTTTTTTATAAACCTATGTAATCACGGGTGTGATCCCTCATAACTGTATGGTAATGTATTTGTGAGGGGATCACAACACCTGTTTGGCAAATAAACTCTATCCAAACACTTGGCCCATCTATCCTCACGTAATCAGTATTGGTAGTTAAAAATGAGCTGGCCGTACCGGCAACGGCAGATGTATTGCTGGCATAAGTAACGTAAGTACTTGCAAGCTCGTTTTGATAAATGGTTGTAAAAGCGGCGGCAGCAGTAGCATCCACATCGTTGACCCATGGCATCATGGCGGCCAGTACTTTTGCCTGTGCGGCAGTGCTCAACGTACTTACTTTAATTCCTTGTTTGGTAGTTGGGAACGTATTGGTGGTAGAACCAGGGACCATTAAACAGTCGGAAAAAGTACTGGATATTTTGGCCGAAGCCAGTTCGGTACTTGTGAAAGAGCCCAGCATGTCCTGCATCGCGATATGCTCTGATTCCAGCGGGCCGGTATAAGTAGTTCCGCTTAAAGTAAATGAACCTTTTGGCTCTACTCCCTGGTGCAAAGGTGTAATACTGGTAACGCTGCCTGCATCATAAGTAATATTTTGCGCATAATGGTGACCACCAAGCTGTAGCATCCATTTTCCGGTTGTACTTGGCGTACCCAAAAATGCGATAATATAGTTGCCCGAAGAATAGCCGGAAGCAGTTTGTCCAAGGTAATCGTCGGCTGCCATAATTTGTGAAAACTCGTCATAACCTTCACCGCTACCTGTGCCGAAGGCTGCCGCTGCAACAGCCTTGGCAGCCGCCAATTGTGTACTGCTTAAGCTACTAAATGCCAATCCGTTTCTGCATGAAACGCCGCATGGCAAATTCGACCATCTTTTGGCATTGCTAAGGTTCAGTGTAAGTACAACAGTTGCTTGCTGCGCAGTAGTAAGGGTTGCTAAAAAAGCATTGGCAAGGCATACTACTTTCGATGCTGTAGTAGTTGATGTAGAGCAACCCGTGGTCGTTGTACTTTCGGCATTTACAGTGACCGTAAAACTGCACGTTTGCCCGCCGAAGGTTATAGCAAATGAGGCAGTACCGCTTGATGCCGGCGTACCGGCAATGGCATAAGTAATGCTACCCGCCCCGCTGGCTAATGTACCTGCGGCCAAAGTTGCCGTTAGCCCTGTAACCCCGGTTGAAGCAATAGCAGTACCTGCCGCATAGGTTTTCCCGTTTCCGCCCGCATAAGGGACTGTTGCTGTTCCGGTAAACGCGGTTGAGGCGTAGGCCGTTCCTGAAATTGTTGCGCTGGAACAGGTTAATGCACTTACGGATGCCGTTGTTGTGGTGGTGCCCGAATCGCTGCTGCTTTTTTTGCAAGCCTGAAATGCTACCAGCATAATGATGCTGAAGGCTGATAATAAGATAAATAATTTAATTTTCATGAGTTATTATTTGTTAATTGATATACAGGTGTTTTAAAACTCGATGTAAACGTAGCGGCTAACTATAATTTAAAACAGCGTGTATAGACGAACGGCCTTTTTTTAGTGGTGAGTGGGTTATTGTGGCGCAAACTCAGTATAATTTCAAATCATGTTACCGGGGTCAACAAGGGGTTCAAATACCTGTTAACCTGTATATTTACCATTTCATCTATACAATTAAGCCAATCACCGATGTTTATATCGCTGTAAAGGGTCATTTGTGTTACTTTACCCTATGTCACGAATTAAAGCTATCTCGATCATCCTGCATTTAGCCGGCTGGCTTATGCTCATGGCTATCCCGCTCATCTTTTTACACAGGGGCGGTAGCTTTGATGGCGATATTGCCCTTTTGCAAAGCCCCGATTATTGGTTATTCGGATTTACTTTTATGATCGTTTTTTACAGCAATGCGTACCTTTTTGTTCCGAGGCTACTGCTCCGTAAAAAACATTTGTTTTATGGGCTTGCTGTTTTCTTCCTGTTCTTCGGTGTTTATTGTATCCGGCCATTTGACAGATTACTGCATATCAGGGAAAAAGAGGACGATAGTCGGGCACCCAGCAACCGACCACCTTTAGATGGGCCTGGCAGTGAACATTTTCAACAGGGAAAGCCTTTGGGGCAAGGCTCTAATTCGCCATCCTATCACGATAGGCCTTTAAGCCGCTCGCCATTTGAACAGCCGCTGGATATTACCAGTTTTTTCATTTTTTTTACGGTGATAGCCTTAAGCACTGCCATTAAAACTATCCGTGAATGGCTGCTTACCGAGCAAAGGGCTGCCCGGGCCGAAGCGGATAAAGCAACCGCAGAACTTTCTTTTTTAAAAGCGCAAATCAATCCGCATTTTTTGTTCAACACCATGAACAACATCTATACCCTGGTTTTAACGCGTGACGAACATGCGGCCGATAGCGTGTTGCGGCTTTCAAAAATCATGCGTTACGTTGCCGAAGATATGGCTGGGAATTTTGCCCCTTTACAGCGCGAACTTGATTGCATTGCCAGCTATATTGAATTACAGCGTTTGCGTACCGGTAGCCTTACTGCTGTTAATTTTGAGGTGGAGGGTGACATAGATGGAAAACAAATAGCCCCCCTGCTGCTCATGACCTTTATCGAAAATGTGTTCAAATACGGCGTTAGCAAACATGAAAGCACAACTATCCAAATCAAATTGGTTATCAGTGAAACTACCCTCCACTTTTATTGTAAAAACCGCATATTCGGTTTAAATAACAGCGATAGCCACAGCACGGGGATAGGCATCAAAAACACCCGTAAACGTTTAGACCATTTATATGCCGGCAGGTATTTATTAAATATCGGCAACGACAACCAGGAGTACATTGTTCAGCTAACCTTACCAACTTAATCATGATCCTTAAATGTATAGCCATTGATGATGAACCTTTAGCATTGCGGCTTATTGGCGAATATGTATCGCGATTTCCAACATTGCAACTCATCCGGACGTTCGAAGACGCTATTTCCGCGGCCGAATTTTTAAAAAACACAGTGGCCGACCTGCTTTTCCTGGATATCAACATGCCCGATATTTCCGGAATCGACCTCCTCAGATCGCTACCAGTAAAACCGATGGTCATTTTTACCACCTCATACCGAAACTATGCTTACGAAGGTTTTCAGCTGGAGGCGGTGGATTTTGTTGAAAAGCCAATAGAACTTGAACGTTTTACCAGGGCGGTAGAAAAAGCGCTCGCGTTTTATCAATACAAGAACCATACAAATGAGACACTGAATAATACAGGTAAAAGCCTGTATGTGCATTCTGAATACCGGGTTGTAAAAATCGACCTGAGCGCGATTGAATACATTGAAAGCATGGAAAACTATATCCGCATTCATTTAACCGACGAAAAACCTGTATTTACGTTAATGACATTAAAAGAGGTGTTGAAAAAGCTGCCTGCCAATAAATTCCAGCGTATTCATCGCAGCTATATTGTCCCATTAGGTAAAATAAAATCCATTCAAAACCGTAAAGCGCAACTTACAGATATTGAGCTGCCGGTAAGTGATGCCTATTATGAGGGCATTCGTGGTTTAGTTATACAAAGCTAAAAGCGTAGTGGATGGGCGGAAAATTAATTCATTATTGTGGCCGGGCCTGAATTTAAAAAACATCCTTGAACACACAGGCCGCAGCCGGAGCCATTCCAGATTTCCCGATTAAAAGATGATGGGATACCATAAAAGGATTAAATCAATTTTATATATTTGCGCCACTGCTCCCGTAGTTCAACGGATAGAATTATGGTTTCCGGTACCATCGATATGAGTTCGAATCTCGTCGGGAGCACAAAAAATAATACATCATTTAAAAAGGACTGTTTTAAACGACGGTCCTTTTTTATTGGCTATTAATTACAGCTATCCTGTTGATGAAGTTGAAACAGTATATTCACTACAAAAACGAAAACAAATGCACCACGAACACCATGTAACCAGTTCGGAAACCATCAGAGACATTGTTATTGGCATGTCCGACGGATTAACGGTTCCATTTGCCCTGGCAGCTGGTTTAAGCGGGGCCATCAGTTCATCAACCCTTGTGGTAACAGCGGGTATTGCCGAGATTGTTGCCGGCTCAATAGCCATGGGCCTGGGCGGTTACCTTGCCGGGCGCACAGAAGTAGATCATTACCAGTCGGAATTAAAACGGGAGTACGAGGAAGTAGAAAAGCTACCCGAACAGGAGAAGGCCGAGGTAATGGAAGTATTCGCTGGTTTCGGCCTGTCCGAACCATTGCAGCGCCAAATTGCTGATGAACTTGCCAAAGACAAAAAACAATGGGTTGAATTTATGATGCGTTATGAACTTGGGCTTGAAGAACCCAATGCAAACCGCGCCACCAAAAGCGCCATTACCATTGGGCTATCCTACATCATTGGCGGCATTATACCCTTATCTCCATATATTATTATTGACCAGGCACAGGAGGCCTTGTATTACTCTTGCGGGGTTACTTTAATATGCCTGTTTATATTTGGCTATTTTAAAAGCAAGATGACCGGACAGCCGGCATTAAGCGGCGCTTTCAAGGTAGTGGTAATTGGCGCGCTTGCCGCAGGTGCGGCCTTCCTCATGGCAAAGCTGATTACCGGGAAATAAAATGTCATTTTTGATGGCCTGCAGTTAATGGTGTCCGTTATATTCAAGGCTACAACACGATAGCCGGAGACTACGGGCATAATTAATTCGTCAGAAACTTTGGAACAGCAGCAGCCCTGGGATTACCCACCGCTTCTCTATAATGAACGACCATAAGCTGAACCCCTTTTGTTATCCCCCAAATAGCGGGAACTTACTCTAATAGATTTCCGTATAAGCAAACAGGATCAGCAAGTATTTAATTATCAATTAAATAAAAACAGCAGACAATGTAGATGTTTGGCCATTTTACTCATTTTCATTCGGCACTTTAACGGCGCCATATAGTAATCTCCTAACCTTTTCTCGATGATAATTTTATTTTTTAAGAAAAAACTAAAAGATATTACGATATCTAATAAACTATATTTCACGGTTGGTATAATGGCGTTCCTGGTAATTCTGGAGGTATGTACCCTCTGGTTTGCAGTAGGCACACTTTCATCCGTCAGGTCAATGATAAATGGTGAGGGGTTATGGTCAAAAGCGCAGAAAGACGCTGTATATAGTTTGTTTGTCTATGCGCACTCGCACCAGGAGAAAGATTACCAGGCCTTTCGCGAATTTTTAAAGGTCCCACTGGGTGACAATAAAACCCTCCACGAATTGAAAAAATCAAATCCCGACCTTCGGGTCGCCCGTGATGGTTTTATAGAAGGCCGTAACCACGCCGATGATGTTCCCGGAATGATCGGCCTGATTACCCGCTTCCATAACATTTCCTACATTAGCAAGGCAATTGTTGCCTGGGGCGACGCAGAGCAGAATATGGGGCAATTAATTATCCTGGGTGATAAGCTGCGGGCTATGATAAGGTCAAATGCCGTTTCGCAGCCGGAAATTGATAAATTGATGTCACAGGCCGATAAGCTAAACAACAAGCTTACCAAATCCGAAGATGATTTTTCGTTTATACTTGGTGAGGGGGCCCGCTGGCTCGAGCGCATTGTTTTACGAATTTTGCTGACCCTGTCAATTACCATAGGCACAACAAGTATATTGATAACAATTTCGGTGACCCGCGGTATTGAAAGGGGCATTAAAGCTATAGTAGACGGCGCGCTATTGGTTAGTAAAGGCTTATTGGGTACAAGGGTAAAAGTTTATTCGGGCGATGAGATTGGACTGCTCGCCACTTCTTTTAACCAGATGACCGACACGCTGGAACATAACATACACGATATAAGCGAGCTTACTGACAAAAAGGATAAACTTAACAGTGAAAAAGAAAAAGCCGAAACTTCGGAGAGGACCAAACAGCTTTTCCTGGCCAAAATGAGCCATGAAATCCGTACCCCAATGAATGCCATTCTTGGCTTCGCAAAGCTACTCGAAGAAACTGTTAAAGGTGACGAGGAGCAGGAATATATACGTATCATTATTAAATCGGGCGATAATCTGTTAGTTATATTAAATGACATCCTCGATTTTGCGAGGATGGAGGCCGGTAAAATTGTTTTTGAAAGCATACCCATCCGCATAAGGGATATTGTCCACCTCAACATCAGGATGATGGAATCGAAGAAAAAAAATCTCGAACTCACCTTCAGTGTTGACGAAAAAGTACCTGAAACAGTATTGGGAGATTCGGTGAGGTTGAACCAGATTTTGTTAAACCTTATCTCGAATGCTATAAAATTCACCGAAAAAGGTGGCGTATTTATTACTGTAGTTTGTGCAGAGGAAAATGCCGATAACGTTTTAGTCGATTTTGCAATCAGGGATACCGGCATAGGGATCCCAATAGAAAAGCAGGCAAAAATTTTCGAGAGTTTTGAACAGGCTGCCAATGATACTGCCCGCAAATTCGGTGGGGCCGGGCTGGGGCTTAGCATTGTGAAACAACTGGTAGAGTTACAGAAGGGGGTAATTTTTGTTAACAGCGAAGCCGGAATAGGTTCGGAGTTTCATTTCAGGTTGCCGTTTTTAAAATTTGACCCCGAAACGCAAACCATTTTCGCTATAAAAACGCAAACAACAACCCAAAGCGGAAATGGCATTAAAGTTTTAGTGGTAGAAGACAACGCGATAAACCAGCTACTGGCTGTAAAAATACTTAAAAATCAGGGTTTTGAAACGGAAGTGGCCGAAAACGGATTAATTGCTTTAAGCAAATATGAGCATAACGATTTTGATATTATCCTGATGGATATACAAATGCCCGGGATGGACGGTTATGAAGCTACACAAAAAATACGCGGGCAAAAAACCTATAAAAAGGACATCCCTATTATTGCCATGACAGCACACACAATTAAAGGTGAATACGAGCACTGTATAGAGGCAGGAATGAATGATTTTATTTCGAAACCGTTTGATAAAAATGAATTGTATCAAAAGATCTTTGAACTTCTTAAAAAGGAATAAAACTGTCGCATTCAAATCGCGATAAAAAACGGAAGGCTTTTGCTGCTTCATAAAACACAATACGTCATTGCCCCCAGCCGGGCCGGAGGGCAATAACATAATTTTATACGCAGCATGCAGCAGTCTTAATTCTTGACTCTAACCTCTTGCCTCTTTCCCTATACGTTAAACCTGAAGTGCATAATATCGCCATCTTGCACGATGTAGGTTTTACCCTCAACGCCTAATTTACCGTTCTCTTTTATTGTAGCCTCAACACCGTTAAATTTTACAAAGTCATCGTATTTGATCACTTCGGCACGGATAAAGCCTTTTTCAAAATCGGTATGAATAACACCGGCAGCTTGTGGGGCGGTAAAGCCCTGGGTAATTGTCCAGGCGCGTACTTCCTGTACACCGGCAGTAAAATAAGTGGCCAGGTTTAGCAAACGGTATGCAGCTTTTATCAGTTTGTTAACTCCTGATTCTGTCAAGCCCAAATCGTTCAAAAACATCTGGCGCTCTTCGTACGATTCCAGTTCGGCAATCTCGGCCTCAATTTGGGCAGAAATGATTAGTACTTCGGCTTTCTCCTCAGCTACGGCGGCTTTCACCTGCTCAACATAAGCATTACCGGTGCTAACAGATCCTTCATCTACATTACAAACGTACATTACCGGTTTAGCGGTAAGCAGCCAGATATCGGCAATATATTCTTTGTCTTCTTCGGCAACCGGTGCAGTACGCGCCGATTTACCTTGCAGCAAATGGTTTTTATAAACGGTTAAAACATCAAAGGTTTTTTTCGCCTCTTTGTCGCCACCTGTTTTGGCCATTTTCTCAACTTTCTGGATCTTCTTCTCAATAGAATCTAAATCCTTTAGTTGCAGTTCGGTATCAATGATCTCTTTATCGCGGATGGGGTCAACCGAGCCATCAACATGGATCACGTTATCGTTATCAAAGCAACGCAACACGTGGATGATAGCGTTTGTAGCACGAATGTTGGCCAAAAACTGGTTACCCAAACCTTCTCCTTTGCTGGCGCCCTTTACAAGGCCGGCAATGTCAACAATTTCGATTACGTTGGGCACAATAGCCTTTGGTTGTACTATTTCGGTAAGCTTTGTTAAACGCTCATCCGGCACGGTAATTACGCCCACGTTTGGCTCGATAGTGCAAAACGGAAAATTGGCCGCCTGCGCCTTGGCATTTGATAAGCAATTAAAAAGTGTTGATTTACCCACATTTGGCAAACCTACTATCCCACATTGTAAACCCATTGTTAGTTGATTAAGTTGATTGGGTGAGTGGTTGATTAAGTTAAAAATCAGAAACGGCGGACAGGTTTTAACTAACTAATCAACCATTTAACCTAATAAACCACTCACTTTAAAAAGCGCAAAGATAACAGAATTTTTTGCCCGATTATTTGAAAAAATAAACGACTTTTGCCCTCGTTAAAAAACAGGATCACATTAAATAATACGATGTAAAAACGAGGGTGTTTATATGGAAGAGATGGTTGAGCAAATAGAATTGTTACTGGAACAGGAAGACAATACCCAATTACAGGAATATTTGAACAACCTTAATATATCGGATGTTGAAGAACTGATTGACGAACTTCCTGAACAAGGCCCTTTATTTATAGAAATACTTACGCTTAACCGCGCTGTAAACGTATTCCGTATCCTTGATTTCCCAACCCAGGAACGGATTATCAAAAAGCTTTCGGGCCCAAGGGTTGCCGATCTGGTTAACGAATTACCCCCCGATGACCGCACCGCCCTTTTTGCAGAACTACATGGCGATGCTGTAAAAAAACTAATCCTGCACTTATCTCCCGAAAACCGCAAAGAAGCATTATCTCTTTTAGGATACGAGGAAGACAGCGTTGGCCGTTTGATGACGCCGGATTACATCGCCGTAAAAAAGAACTGGGATGTTACAAGGGTACTGTCGCATATCCGCCGTTACGGTAAAAACTCCGAAACCATCGACGTTATTTATGTTATAGATGAAAATGGCGTTTTACTGGATGATATCCGGATCCGCGAAATACTGTTAGTAAAACCCGAAACAAAAGTATCCGACCTGATGGACGGCCGCCTGATAGCCTTAAGCGCCAGCGATCCGCAGGAAGAAGCGATCAATATTTTCAGGATGAATAACCGCACAGCTTTGCCGGTGGTTGATAGAGAAAACATATTGCTGGGTATAGTAACGGTAGATGATATTTTGTGGATAGCTAATGAAGAATACACAGAAGATATTCAGAAAATAGGTGGTACCGAAGCACTGGACGAACCGTACCTGGATATTAATTTATTCCGCCTGGTAAAAAAACGGGTAGGTTGGCTCATTATCCTGTTCCTTGGCGAAATGCTTACCGCAACCGCCATGGGTTATTTTGAAGATTCAATTAAAAAAGCGGTAGTGCTGGCCCTGTTTATTCCGCTTATTATCTCCAGTGGTGGCAATGGCGGCTCGCAGGCCTCAACGCTTATCATCCAGGCTATGGCATTGGGCGAGGTTACCGTTGCCGACTGGTGGCGGGTAATGCGCCGCGAAATACTTTCGGGATTGATGCTGGGCGTTACCCTGGGTCTTATTGGGTTTGCCCGCATTTACGTATGGCACTTATTTTCTACCGTTTACGGCCCTCATTGGATACTGGTAGGCTTCACCGTTGGCTGCGCCCTTGTGGGGGTAGTTTTATGGGGATCATTAGCCGGATCAATGCTTCCGCTAATACTCAAAAAATGCGGCGCCGACCCTGCCACCTCATCCGCCCCATTTGTGGCCACCCTGGTTGATGTTACGGGCCTGATCATTTACTTCACAGTTGCCATCATTTTCATGAAGGGGACAATGCTGTAGTGTCGTCATATTTCACATTATTGTTGGGTTAAATATTTATATATCTTTAGTACTGTATAAATACTTAAACTTAAAACACTTATAATGGAAACTGAAGAAACCTACGTCACCCCTCCCGTCCCCGCCGACATCATTTTAACAGCCGAAGCCCAAAATTATTTACTCTCGGCAGGCAAATGGGCTACTTTTTTAGGCATCCTGGGCTTTATTTTTTGCGGCCTGTTTGCATTGGTCGCACTATCGATAGGCACCATTTTCACAAAAATGGCCGAGGTAACGCCCTACAACCCCGCCTTTAAAATGATGGCAGGTTTTGGCAGCGGCGTTACGGTTTTTTACCTGCTGATTGATTTGCTTTATTTTTTCTTCTCACTTTATATTTACCAATTCGCTGTAAAAATAAAGGCAGGTGTAAACTTTAAGGATACCACGCATATTACAGCCGGCTTAGGTAAATTGAAGTCCTTTTTTAAATTATGGGGCATAGTAACCATTGTTATCATATGCGTTTACATATTAGCGATAGTATGTTTTGTAGTATTTGCTGCAACTATGGCAAAAGATATGTCTGCAGGAATGTAGCCGGGTTATATTACAATAAAAACCCTGCCTTTGGGGCAGGGTTTAATTATATCAGTTTAACGTTGATTGTTTTGTTATTAAATCTCGAACGAGAAGTCTTCATCGGCAGATGCCTTGGCAACTTCCGGGTTTTCGCTGTATTCATAGCGTTTTTCAACTACATCCTGGTTTGCCCTGATGTAATCAACTGTATCTTTTAAACCCTCGGCAAATTTTTCAAAATCCTCTTTGTACAAAAAAATCTTGTGTTTAATAAAAACCCCATCTTCCAAACGTTTTTTGCTCTCTGTTATCGTAACATAGTAATCGTTTGAGCGGGTTGCCTTTACATCAAAAAAATACGTTCTCTTCCCGGCTCTCACCTTTTTAGAAAATACCTCTTCACGTTCTCTATTGTCAAAATCTCCCATAAATATCCCAGTAATTAGTTTTGGTTGGCATAAATATAAATAAATTTTCAAAGTGCAAGTACTTTATTCAATTTTATTGAAATTTTTAGAACAAAACGAGGGTTTCTTTGTACAAAAGTTAATTCTTTTTATCCAAAAAGTATAATAAAATTCAATTACCAGCCCCAATTTAAGCGTCTTGCTCTTCTTCCAACAGCTGCTTTTCGTACAACTCAAAGTAGGTACCTTTAAGCTGCATTAAGTATTCGTGGTTACCATGCTCAACAATTTCGCCATTATCCATCACCAGTATCTTATCGGCATTTTTTATGGTAGATATGCGGTGTGCTATAATAATGCTGGTTTTACCCTGCATAACACGGCCAAGGTTATTCAATATTTCCTCTTCGGTACGGGTATCAACAGCCGATAGGCAATCATCAAATATCAATATCTGCGGATGCTTAAAAATGGCCCTGGCTATAGATACGCGTTGTTTTTGCCCGCCTGATAAGGTTACGCCGCGCTCGCCAATTAACGTTGTAAAACCATCTTCCAGTTCCATAATATTATTGTAAACAGCAGCATCCCGGGCGGCTTGTTCTACAACCGGCAAATCAAGCACATCGGCGCTAAAGGCAATATTGTTGGCAATAGTATCGCTAAACAGGAAAACCTCCTGCGGCACAAAGCCAACTTGCGAGCGATATCCCTCCAGGTTAAGCTGTTGCAACGGAATATTATCAGCTAAAACCTGCCCGCCTGTAGCATCATACATGCGCATAACCAGGTTAGCTATGGTTGATTTACCCGAACCCGTGCGGCCTATAATAGCCACCATTTGCCCAGGTTCAACTTTAAATGAAACATTTTTTAAAGCCTGGATGCCGGTATCAGGATACGTGAACGATACATTATCAAACTCAAGCGCCCCCTTAATAGCATGTGCCGGTGCTTTTGATGATATGATTTCGGGCTGCTGATGCAAAAATTCATTAATCCGCTTTTGCGATGCCGCCGCCCGCTGTACCAGCGAGGTTACCCAACCCAAAGCAATTACCGGAAAATTGAGCATATTCAGGTACACAATAAACTCCGCTATATTGCCCGATGTAATATTGCCCTTCATTACCTCTACCCCACCAACGTACATGGTAATTACGTTGCTCAGGCCAACCAGCAACAACATAATGGGGTAAAACATAGCCTGCACTTTGGCCAGCGCCATTGAGTGCATTTTATAATTTTCACTCTCGGCAGCAAACCTCTCCCTTACAAAAGCCTCCCTGACATAGGACTTTATCACCCTGATACCCGAAAAATTCTCCTGCACAAAACTGGACAGGCCCGACAAGCGCTCCTGGATCTGTTCGCTCCTGTAGTTAATTACGTTATTCACATAGTAAATGATCCCCGCCAGTACCGGCAGCGGCAATACCGACCATACCGCCAGCCGCACATTTACGGTAAGCATGGCATAAATTACCATTACAAACAGCACCACGGTATTAATGGTATACATGATGCCCGGCCCAAGGTACATGCGCACCCGGCTCACATCTTCGGTAACACGGTTCATCAGGTCGCCGGTGTTATGGCGACGGTAGAAAGCCAGCGATAGGCGCTGGTAGTGGCTATAGATTTCGTTCTTTAAATCATACTCTATATGCCTGGACATCAGGATGATGGTTTGGCGCATAAAAAACAGGAACAGGCCCCGCAGCAAGGCCAGCACCAATACCAGCACCCCAAATAACATCAGGCTGCTGCCAAAAATATCATAGATCATGTCCTGCCGGTTAAAACCCGCAAACAGATGATAGGCGCCAATATTTTCGGTAACCAGGTCGAACGCTACGCGGATAACCTGGGCCGGCAGCACACCAAAAATGTTGGATATAATTACAAACAATACTCCCGGGATTAGCCGCCAGCGGTACTTGTAAAAAAACTTATTGAGGTATGCCAGGTCTTTCATTTAAATAGTCCGAGAGTTAGGAAAGTCGGCAAATCCGAAAATCTGCTTTTCCGTCTGACCAAAAGTATTAAAATTTGAGTGGATTGTTGGTTATCGAAAAGTAACATTGATGTAAGAAAATAATAGGGGAAGGTGAAAGGCGAAAGGTAAAAGGTAAAAGGCGAAAGGTGGCAAAAGGTGAAGAGTAAAAGGTGAAAAGACTGAACCGCTGTCCGAAGTCTCCGACTTCGGATGATTATGCAGATAGTCTCTGACTATCGAATGATAAGGGGGGCCTGTATCAACAATTGAGCAAACAAACACAATGAAACTATCGACAAAGGCGGTACTTATCCGGTAGTCGAAGACTAACGGCATAGTGGTTCGAAGTCTGGAGATTTCGAACAGCGGGAGTAAAAGGCGAAAGGTAAAAAGGCCTGACTGATTACCGGATTGCTTTTTTACCTTTGCGGCATGACAGAGCAGGAGTTGACAGCTTATTTCGAAACCGCAATTTTACCTCAAACTTTAAGAATTGACCGGGCAACCACTCAACACGATGTGAAAGAAGCCGTAGCCCGCAACCTGGAAACCATGCGTACCGAAGTTAAACATAGTGGCGCCAGGCACCGCCTCATGCGCATCATCAACGCGCTCGAAAACCCCTACGATGGGCCGGGAATTCCCTGCCCATGGTAACTTAGCATGTGGTTGAGGTAGCGGCAATAAGTTTCAAAAATTAACAGTTTTTATCAATGCCCAACGCTCACTATCCGGCTAACTTTCCATTGCCCGTCTTTTAACTGCCAAATGTGTACAAATTTCATAATACCAATTAAAGGCTTCCCGTTTTCGGTATGGGTAAAACGGTGAGTGCCCATTTCAATAGCGCCGAAACCCGGCATGGGGTACACCTCCAGGCTTTCGGGCAGCAGGTCGCGGCGCAGGTCGGCGGCTTGTTTATTTTCAAAAACGCCTTTAAACCCGGCTATGGTGGCATCGTAGCCGGTAACGCCTTTGCCGTCATTATAAAACTCCACATCGGCAGTAAATAACCCCTTCATCACATCCAGGTTACGGTTGTTAAAGGCATCAAACATTAGGCTATCCATATGTGCAATAGTTTTAAACAGGTCTGGGTCTTTTGGCTTAAAAACAGCGGTTTGTGCCATAGCTGTAAAACTACCTGCAAAGGCAACAAACATTGCCGAAAAACATATGCGAAAAAAAAATAAACGAGGCTTTGTCATGGTAAAAGTGTTAGTTATACCGGGTAGACGCCTGTGGCCAGGCCATTGTTACCAGTAAGCAAAATTATTTACAGGCGCGACAGCATGCTTAAAAGGTTAAGCGTTAGTGAACGACGCGGCAATCGCGAACTTTGTATAACCGATTTTCATAGTTCGCGATTGCTTCATATATCCCAACGGCATGATTTTAAGTGTTGCTCGTCAATAATATCAGGCATCACTTTGCTCCCGTGTTCTGTGTCCTCACAAAACACCATTCAGGAAAATCGGAAAAAAAACAATGATATGTCGAAAGATGACCGTGGGAACGCGACCATCGGAGGAGTTTGCAACGCCACTTAGTTCATTGATAAGGAACTAGGTATCAATTCCCAGCTTTGCAATTTTCAATTCCTCAAATTTTCAAATCCTCAAATTTTCAAATTCTTTTCACCATCTAACATCTATTCCAACCTCAGGTAATGGCTTAGCCGAAGTTGAAGGTATTGTGCTTTTACCAGCAATGATTTTGTTTGTATAAAGCGCTCAATATCACGGGCGGCGCTCATTAAATTACTTTTGTAAACCTGGCCAAAATCAAAGTAGTTTAAATCAAATTTCCATTTATTTTTTAAAAAATCAATAACCTCTGTGTCCTTTTCCAGTAATAGCTGGTAGTTAATAACCAGGTAATCATCTGCGGGCAGCTTTTTTAAGGTCTTCAATATCTCTTCATTATAGTTTATCCACACCTTTAAATAGGTTTCGGCATGTTCGGCGTAAAACTTTTCTTCGCGGCGGCTGCGTCGCCAGCGTTTCCATATTATCCGCTGCAGGTAATTGCGGCCCATGTATTTTTTATCAATATGTGCAAACTCCCTGTTTATCAATGAGCTGATAACAGCCTGGTAATCGCGCATAATTACCAGGTATTTGGCTTCGGGCAATAGCTTGCTGTACGTATCCAGGAAAAGGCAGGTGCGCGGGTCTTTCCATCCCCATTGCTCATACAATTGTTGTTTTATATTGATAACGCTTTGCAATTTGCCCAGTTGGTAGGGCGATAGCTCTATCTTTTTGGCATCTACCAGGCCCGAAATATGGAGGCTATTGTTATTCAAAATCTCCTCATGCAATTTTAAAAATTCAACGTCCTCAAAATGCCCGTCAATGTTGCCATTGTTGCCGGCTGCCAGGTTTTCGCCAATTTGCAGTCCGCACCGGTTAAGCCAGTTTGTTATTAACGATGTGCCGGAGCGGTGCATGCCGGCTATAATTAAAGTTTGGTGTTGCATGGGGGTATTAATTTAAACTGTGATTCATTTTGAAATATTCAACAGGCAATAACCTGCCTTTTTAATGATTGATGCTCTTGTTGTATAAAAGCCAGCAGCATGGCTGTGCATTCGGTAATATTATGGGTATAGGTATTAATATGCAGGTGTGGCGATGCGGGCGCTTCAAACGGGTCGTTTACACCGGTTAAATTGCCAATGCGTTCGGGATGGCCTGCCGGTAACTGCGCTTTTTTATAAAGCCCCTTGGTGTCCCTTGCCTTTAAAATGGCTAAAGGGCAATCCACATAAACTACTTTAACGTTATCATAATTCTTAATCAGCTGGCTGCGCATGGCCTCGTAGGGCATTATGGCGCTAATGACAGTAACTATACCCAGGTTACTAAACTTGTTGGCTATAAAACCCAGCCGCCTGATGTTTTCAAACCTGTCATCCCTGGAGTATTTAAGATCGGGGAATAGCTGCTGCCTGTATTCGTCGGCATCAATTACTTCCGTCGGAATTTCTATCCGGCCAAGATTTCCTTTAACTTTTTGGGCGAGGGTTGTTTTCCCGGCACCAGACAGGCCGCAAAGCAATATGATCATAAGACAGTAATTATGGTTAATATAAAACAAACTGATTGAACCCCTGGTGTTGTGCCAACGATAAATCGATGGATAGCCTTTAGCCTAAAGTCTTGAGTTCTAAGCGAAAAAATAAAAAAAGAGAACTTTAGACTTACGACTTAATACTGTTGACTTAACACTTGTGCTTAACGACAAATTTTCAGCTTAAATTGTAGTTAACATAGTGTGCATCGACAGAGAGTAGATTTGTATCGACGAACATAACAATAACATAGATGAAAGTGTTTTGTTAAAAGAAAGTTTTATAAACTTTAACGATATTTTTATTTTTTAATCTACTAAATACATAGATATAATAGATTAATTATATATTTGCGACGGTTAGTTTATAAATGGGTGCATTTTTAACTACAACGCAGGCGCTGGCCGGCAGCAAACGGATGGTTCGATCCCGTCCCCTGCATCTCTTCTCTTCTCATATTTATGTTTTATAATTGGTTTGATCAGAGTTCCTGCCCATCAGGAGCTCTTTTCTTGTTTTATATTAACCTGCCGGAAACATTAAAATAACTTATTAAAATAATTTAAAAAGTTCTTTATATTGAAAATAAGTTTTATTATGTTTGTACCAGTAATGCACAACTTGTTATTAGATCGAATTCTTTTTAGCCTTATGTCGGTGAGGTTAAAAGTTTTTGTTAATTGGTTTGATAAAATCCTCGTTTCGGCGGGGATTTTTTTTAACACGTTTTTTTATTCAACACATATATCACAAAGGTTTTTTAGAAAATTATGGCCCGATTAAATTTATTGGAAGAGACCCGGTACGAGAAGCTGCCGGTAAGCGTTTATGGCAACCAACAGGAGGCATCTATTGCCGTAGCAGGCAGGATAGCCAAACTTATCCGCGATAAGCAGGCAAAAGGCAAAAAAGCCGTGCTTGGTTTAGCAACCGGTGTTACCCCCATCCGCGTTTATGCCGAACTGGTACGCTTGCACAAGGAAGAAGGCCTGTCGTTTAAAGAGGTAATCACCTTTAACCTGGACGAATACTATCCCATGAAGCCCGATGCGGCCCAAAGCTACGTTACCTTCATGTACGAAAACCTTTTCAGCCATGTGGATATCGAACCGGCCAATGTGCACATACCCGATGGCACTTTGGATAAAGACGATGTGGTGGCCTTTTGCTTAAACTACGAAAAACAGATTGAGGAATTGGGCGGCTTGGATTTACAGATATTAGGTATCGGCCGTACCGGCCACATCGGTTTCAACGAGCCGGGCTCGGCGCCAAACTCGGGGACTCGACTGGTTACCCTGGATGACCTTACCCGCAGCGATGCTGCCCGCGATTTTGGAGGCAAGGCCAATGTGCCAACCAAGGCCATCACCATGGGTATTGGTACCATATTTAAAGCCCGCGAAATTATCCTGATGGCCTGGAGCGCCAAAAAAGCCCCTATTGTAAAAAAAGCCGTGGAAGGTGAAATATGTGGTGAAGTACCAGCTACCTACTTACAGCTATCAGAACATGTTGAATTTGTGCTGGACGAAGCGGCCGCATCTGAATTGACCCGTTTTGATACCCCATGGCTGGTAAAAGACTGCTCATGGGATGATAACATCCTGAAAAAGAAAGCAGTGATTTGGCTGGCCGATACCATTGGCAAACCGGTACTGAAACTTACCGAAGAAGATTATAACAACCATGGTATGGCGCAACTGGCCGTAGAGCAAGGCCCGGTTTATAACATCAACATTGATATTTTTAACCAGATACAGCATACCATTACCGGCTGGCCGGGTGGCAAGCCAAATGCAGATGACTCGCAACGGCCTGAAAGGGCTTTGCCTGCAAAAAAACGCTCGGTTATATTTTCCCCGCACCCGGATGATGATGTGATCTCGATGGGCGGTACATTTATCCGTTTGGTTGACCAGGGGCATGATGTGCATGTTGCTTACCAGACATCAGGCAATACGGCCGTTTGGGATGATGATGTGCTACGCTACATGGAGTTCGCCATCGATTTTACCAACAGCATCGGCGAGGACAGCAACCAC
>Ga0075366_10000212_pt1 | contig 25537 bp, 17 predicted proteins | sample EndMethybrTD3031_FD_72351 | JGI IMG/M metagenome (GOLD analysis project Ga0075366, IMG submission 72351) | Populus endosphere microbial communities from Tennessee, USA - Endosphere MetaG P. TD hybrid TD303-1 | ecosystem: Host-associated > Plants > Roots > Endosphere | place: USA: Tennessee...
CAATGAATACTGGGCTGTCTTTAATAATGGGAATATTGTTAAAGAAACTTATTATTCAACAAGTAGCGAAGAGGACAATGCAAGGCATATTCATCTGTCACCCGCTTTGGTTTAGCAAATGACGTTGCTCCATGAAACTTTTCTCCGACCGCTATTGCCTATTGCTGCGCTGCTATACAATGCAGTCAAATAGTTTCCTTGTCTGGCTCACCTACGCCTCGCCTGTCGCTTCATCCTTGTTCACGGGTTTTAAAATGACAACGCACAACCTTAAAGTCAAAACCAGTGCCAAGGATTTGTGAAGCATTCCCTCAATCGCGTTTACACGCTCCTTTTGAGGGACGACAGGCGCTATTCGCGTAAGACGGTGAGCGGAATAGTTATAATACTGACACACTTGTGCCACCATTTAACACTGAAAGACCCTTTATCTTTGTAGTGTAAACAACATCGCAAAGCAATAAACACCTCTCAATTACCGCGTTTTCACGGGCGCAATCTTCTCAACCACTTTCTAACCTAGTTCTGCGCAAATGCCCTAATCGTTTGCGCTTTCAACCTTTAAATTTTATCCCATATGAAAAAAATCTATCTGGCAGCTATTGCTGCCCTTTCAGTAATTCCTTTTATTTCAAATGCGCAATGGACTTCTGGCGGCTCAGGCAACTATTACCTTAACTCAGGATATGCTCTTATAGGCACAACCGAGCCGACAAGTGACATCACCTACAAAACGGAAATATATGGCAGTGACCATGTTTTAGGTCTAAGCGGTGCTACCAATGGTATTGGTCAACTGGTAGGCATCGAATTCAATCAGCTAACAACAGCGGTAGCAACACGTCCGGGCGGCGCCATAAAATCTTTTGCATCGGGCAGTTACACCGGCGGCATCGGCTCTACTTATAATTCAGATCTTGCATTTTATTCCGCTGTTATCGGGATGAATACGGAGCGGATGCGAATACTTTCCAATGGCAAAGTGGGCATCGGCACCACAACTCCTGACGAACTATTATCCGTGTTAGGCAAAATCCACGCCAACGAAGTTAAGGTTGACCTCAGCGTTCCCGGCCCCGATTACGTTTTCAAGCCCAATTACAAGTTGCCAACCCTCGCAGAAGTAAAAAACTACGTTGACAAGAACCACCACCTGTCAGAAATCCCTTCGGCAGACGAGATGGCCAGGAACGGACTTAACCTGGGGGACATGAATACCAAGCTGCTAAAGAAGGTGGAGGAGTTGACTCTGTACTTGATTGAAAAAGACAGGCAAGTTGAAGAGCAACGTCATATGAACCAATGCTTGCAGTTACAACTTGACAGTTTAAAGCAACAGGTGAATATCTTAATAATTCAGAGTCCAAAAAAATAACAAACTTAATTTTAATATGAATAAGTACTATTTATATCTACTTTGCTGTTCGCTGTTTTTGGCAACTACAGCAATTGCACAATCAAACCAGCCCGGCTTGACTGCACAGATGGAATCCATAATTCCCGCTTCTCCAAACGCTGTGGCTTTAGCTAAATTTATAGAACTGCCGGTATCATATTACACAGGCATTCCGCAAGTATCAATTCCTATCTATCAGATCAAAGAAGGAGATATCACTTTGCCCGTAAGCCTTGATTATCACGCAGGTGGTTTGAAGGTAGAAGAGTTAGCCTCATCTGTGGGATTAGGCTGGGCGCTTTCAGCTGGTGGGGCCATAACCAGGTCTACACGCGGTTTAGCTGATGAAGGCATTGGATACCCCAAAAATCTAAGAAACTATCTGAATGGCACTATGACCTCAACTGAAAAAATGACGTATGTGCTGAACGTTTATAAAGGTGTGGAAGATTCAGAATCTGATCTTTATTATGTCTCAGCCGGTAGTTTAAGTTTCAAATTTGTAATTGATGCTAATGGTAAATTTGTAGCAATGCCACGAAACGATGTGCGCATCGAATCGGATAAAGATGGTTATGCATGGATCGTCACTGACGGAAAGGGGATCAAGTACAAATTCAGCGACCTGGAATACACCACATCTACCAGTCAGTCAGCCAGTGAGGGCGGTGGCGGCTCGCCCTCCAGTTACAATGACGCAGGTTATTTCCATAATGTTAGTTCATGGTATCTCAATCAAATTGAGGATACTCATGGTAATAAAATAAACTTCAACTATACCGGCGAGGGAAATCATTTCATGACTACCGGAGCCCAATCGATCAGCATTCCCTTTGTCGGCCCGCCTGTAGGAGGCTTATGCAATACCATTACTAATTTTCTTAGAAGCGACAACATAATTGAAGGTAAAACTATCTCTTCTATTACTTTCACGAATGGGAAATTAATCTTCACTCCAGATAGTATAGCGCGATCCGATAATTCCTGGGGGTACGCCATGAAGTATATTAAGCTGCTTGACAACAACTACCAGGTTAAAAAAAGCTTTCAGCTTTTCACTAGCTATTTTTCTGGCAACAGGCTACGGTTAGATTCGGTAATGGAAAGATCACCCAGCCAGCACCTTCCGCCCTACGTTTTTACTTATGATGAAAGTTTAAGTCTCCCTTTACGAACCTCCTACGCGTCGGATCATTGGGGCTTTTATAATGGCAAAACAACTAACACGAGTAACCTTTCCTATCAGTTCTACAATGGTTCTTATTATGTAGACATGGGTGCTGACAAACGCCCGGATCCGCAGTTTTCGGTGCTAGGTACGTTGACGAAGATCAAATATCCGACCGGTGGAAGTATGGATCTCGCTTACGAGGGCAATAAATTTTTAACACACGACACTTCTTACATCAACAGGTATGTGGGTAGAGACACCTCATTGCTCAATTTTCATGGCTCAACCAATTCCAGCAGCAGTGACGTAACTATTAATGCACCGTTTACGGTAGACAGCGGCCTTGTAGGAGGGCATCCGGCAATCAGGACAATAGTTAGAGTAGACATTGATGGCTCAGGGCCGGACTGCAGTTGTGGAGTATATATCACTTTAACTGGAGGGACGGGCTATGCCGAAACTTTTTTTACTGCTTCAGTGACGGGACAATTTCCGATTAACTTGCCACCTGGCAATTATAACCTTGCCATACATATCATAACGGAGACTAATGGTGTCCCCAATATCGTAGTGGATGGCACAATAACCGGTAAATATGCGCCTTATGTTACCGGAGATTATGTGGAGGCAGACGGGCCCGGCATTCGAATAAAGAGCATTACAAAACATTTTTTAGACGGCCCCGATGAGCAAATACATTATGACTACAATACAAGTGGCGGTTACACCAGTGGCCAGATTGGCAATCTTCCTAGTTACCGGCATCAAAACTATGAGTGGCATCAAATATCTGACGATGATGGTACAACTACTTATTATTGCGGGAACGATGTTTACACAGCCGCCTCTAATTACCCCCTGATCAATTCGCGGTCTTCATTTATCGGCTATAGCCGTGTTACGGAATATAACGATGTAAATGGGATCAACGGTAAAAGGGTTTATACGTTCAGTAATTACGATCAATACAATGATCTCAATCCTACACCATCATTCCCTTTTGTGCCAAGTTCATCTGTTGACTGGAAAAGGGGCTTGCCATACACTGAAAGCACTTACAAATATAACGGAGGTACAGCTTATGTATTAAAGCAATATAAATCATCCGTTTATTACAATTCTCAGGATACAATTTTAAGGACAATACCCGCCCTAAAAGTAGGTGCAAGTACCATTTATGATTTTACCGTGCCCGACGTTTCAACTTATAATGGAATTGAGCAGCAGGTTTATAACAGTGTTTCTGATGCCATGTTTTTAGTGTCAGATACGACAATAACCTACGAGTCTCCAGCGGGGTTAAAAGCAGTCAGTAATTATGTCAACTCGGAGAAGAACTATCAGTTAAAGCAAATTCAGACCACCAACAGCGATCAAACAGTTAATACTCGCAAGCTTTATTATCCAATAGACTACGCAGCCAACGCATCATCTTCACCTGTGCTCGATTCTATGCTTAGAAAGAATATTATTGACTTGCCGATTGAGCAGATTAACACCAGGCAGCAAGATACCAGTACGAGGATAACCGACGCTATACTATATCAACACGAACTGCAATATGATTCTACCGCTGTGACAAAACGAGTGTATGTAAAAAAGATATTTGACAACAATGCGTTCGATAGCAACAAGTCGGCCACCTATGACTTTATCACAATACCCGGTAGATATATTGAAAAATATAACTACACAGGCTATAATAATAAAGGGGAACCATTAGGCTACCAATTAAGACAAAACACCAACACGTCTTACTTATGGGGCTATAATAATGTGTTGCCTGTAGCCGAATGCAAAAATGCAGTGAACACAGAATTCTTTGCTCAAAATTATGAAGAACCAGGAAGTGGGGGAACAACATCAGCCGGGGCGCATACAGGTAAGGCTTATTACTCGGGTTCTACCACGATGATCAGCTGGACAATACCTAACAACCGTACTTATGTAATTGATTACTGGTATTATAATGGCAGCACCTGGCAATATAGGAAAGATGCCTATACTTCAGGCAGCTATACGCTAACCGGAGGCAGCGCCTATGACGACGTGCGCATTTACCCCGCCGACGCGCAGATCAGTTCGTACACCTACGACCCGCTGGTGGGAATGACCAGCGCAATTGACCCCAAAGGCCAAACCACCTATTACGAATACGATGGCTTCCAGCGCCTGGTGAATATTAAAGACCAATATGGTAACATTGTGAAGCATACCGATTATCATTACGCTAACCAATAACCTAAACCGACATGAGAACAACATTTTTCAACAGGCCATCCAGCAAACTTTTTGCCCGGATGTGTGCTTTCGGTTTATTGCTTTTAGCTTTCAACTTAAAAGCACAAACCTATATTCCCGGCGGTACCATGACGGGTACACCCGCTGCCGGCAGCTATTACAATAGTACAGGCATTACGCTAACCAATCTTCATTTCATTGCCACATCAGGTAATTCATTGCGTATATTCATTTCGCCTTGTGTACCATTATTAAGTGCGTTAACCAGTACGCAAAATTATATTAACACCATTGTACCACGGGTGCCGGGTTTTACCAATAGTGATTTGCTAACAGCATTAAGTACCTGCCAGGCCATACAAACCGTGCAATATATGGATGGCCTTGGCCGCCCTATACAAACGGTGCAAGTAAAAGGTAACCCCAATGCCAGTAAAGATGTGATTATTCCGCAGGCTTACGACGTATTTGGCCGCGAAGCGATTAAATACCTTTCTTACACTACTTCATCAAATAGTTCGGGCGCTTACAGGGCTAACGCATTGACCAGCGGGCACGGTCAGGATTCCTTTTACATACATCCGCCTGCTGGGGTTACCTACATCCCTACACCATATTCGGTTAGTGTATTTGAACCGTCACCATTAAACCGGGTAACCCAGCAAGGGGCACCGGGCAATGCCTGGCAGCCCTACAGCGGAAGCATTACCGGCAGCGGACACACTGTAAAAATGGTATATGCACTTAACAACGATACCACCCTTACCGATTTTGAGCATACCCGGGCGGTGGCCTTGTACACCGCCGCAATTAACAGTAATGGCAGCCGCACCTTAACCCGGGCAAGCAATACCACTATATATGCGGCTAACCAGTTAACCGTTACTATTAGTAAAGACGAGAATTGGACAAGCGGCCGTGCCGGAACTACCGAGGAATATAAAGATAAAGAAGGCCACATTGTGCTAAAGCGCACATTTAACTATAAAAATAGCGCGCTGGAAATGCTGAGCACCTATTATGTGTATGATGACCTCGATCAGCTGGCTTTTGTACTTCCACCCGGTGCCAAGCCTGATAGTGCCTGGGTGCCCAACACTACCATGCTAAACAATATGTGCTATCAGTATCGCTACGATGAACGCAACCGCCTTACCCAAAAACGCATACCAGGCAAAGGTTGGAATATGGTGGTGTATAATAAGCTTGACCAGCCCGTGCTGACCCAGGACAGTATACAACGTGCCAGCAACCAATGGGAAGTAACCAAATACGATGCCCATGGCCGGGTAATTATGACCGGCCTTTGGAATGCCGGAATTGCGATCTCGCAAGCTACCCTACAGGCGAGCATTTACGCTGCCAATCAATGGGATGCACGCGATTATGCCAGCACTACCACCGGTTACAGTATTAGCAGCTACCCCAGCACGCTAAGTAATGTGCTGACCATTAACTATTACGATGATTACAGCATCCCCAACCTGCCTTACGACCAACACAGCAGCTACAGCAGCATGACCCACGGCCTGGCCACTGCAACAAAAACAGCTATACTACTACCCAATGATAGTGTAAGCACCAGTATGTTGTGGAGTGTGCATTATTACGATGATAAAGGCCGCAGTGTAAAAAGCTACCAGCAGCACTACCTGGGCGCGACAGTAAGCAACAGCAATTATGATGAAGTAGCCACCAGTTACGATTTTAGCAATAACCCGATAGCCACTACCCGCCAGCACCATACCCTTGCGGCCGGCGGCGCGGTAACCTTAGCGGTAACTGATAGCCTGGTATACGACCACATGAACCGCAAGGTGCAAAGCTGGAGTCGTATTAATGGCGGAGCCAATGTACTTTTAAGTAAAACGGATTATAACGAAGTAGGGCAAGCCTACACCAAAAAGCTGCACAGCACCAACGGCAATACCTTTTTACAAAACGTGACCTATGGCTATAACGAGCGTGGCTGGATGCAAAAAGACAGCGCCGCACTGTTTAACATGCGCCTTAAATATGTCGATGGCACTACTCCGCAGTATAATGGTAACATTAGTCAAATGCAATATACCGGGCCTAACAGCGGAAGTAAAACTTTTACTTATGCTTATGATAAGCTGAACCGCTTAACCAATGCCGCAGCTACAGGCGGCACTTTAAATGAAGCCCTGGTTTACGATGTGATGGGCAACATTGATACCCTAACCCGCGGCGGGCAGGCCTACAGTAAGTTAACCTATGCCTACAGTGGTAACCAGCTAACCGGTGTAACCGGCAGCGGCTTTACTACCCGTAGCTACGCCTACGACGGCAACGGCAATGCTACCAGTGATGGTACCGGCCAGGCTATAAACTACAACCTGTTGAACCTGCCCCGCACCGTGGGCGGCAGCACAGCTACCTATGTCTATGACGCCACAGGCAAAAAGCTGCGCAATACCGGCAGCGATGGCAGTTGGGACTACATAGACGGCATAGTTTACCATAACGATACGCTAAGCTTTGTAAGCACCGAAGAAGGCCGCGCCAAACGCGATGCCAGCAATAACTACACCTACGAATACAGCCTGAAAGACCATTTGGGTAACGACCGCCTAAGCTTTTACAGCAACAGCGGCACCCCCACAGTTTTACAGGAAGACGAATACTACAGTTTTGGTTTACGTAAAAATGTTTTTGGACTTACAAACAACAACCGCTACCTTTATAATGGCAAAGAGGTACAAACCGATCTTGCCAACCAATACGATTACGGCGCAAGGTTCTATGACCCGGTGATTGGAAGGTGGACGAGTGTCGATCCTTTAGTTGAAGCGGGGCAAGAAAGTGGAACGCCATACGGTTATGTTTACGATGATCCAATTAAGTTTAATGATCCGGATGGCAGAGCCCCCGATTGCTGTGGTGCTTTCTTAAATGCTGTCGGAAGTCGAATTGCCAGCAACTTCTCAAATATGGGAACTGCTATTACTCATCCAATAAACACTGCTGTAGCTATAGCAACATCAAAAGAGGCATGGAAAAACAGTGTTTTGGACGGTATAACTATGGGTGGATATAGTTCAGGTAAATCAATGTTAGAAACATATAATAGCGTAAGCTCTGCTGTTGATGGTGACATGACGCCATTAGCTAATCAAACAGGTGATGTTGCTACTACAATAATTATTGGCGCAGCCACTGAAGGGGCTGGCAGAGGGCTTACAGCGGTAGGTGGATTTGTGGAGTCACAAGTGGGCCTGGCTATACAAGATGCTACTTGGACTGGGCCAGTCGATTATACAGGATTCCCGGAACCAAGAAACGTGGGACCTGATAAACCCTTTACGAAATCACAACACACAAATATTTTAGAGCACAACAAAAAAATGAACAATGGTGTTATAAGGGATGATGGAGACGGTTCAATCCTTAACCACCCTGTTCAAAGTAAAAAGGGAGTTAAGGCAGATATGAATCAGGCTGAACTTGATCACAACAATCCCAGGAAGCCTAAAGACAAAACTCAGCAACCAGGAACAAATAGCAATTCCAATGCGAGGGTAAGGTCTAAACGAAACAATTTAGATAAATCAAATAATTAGATAAATGGATCTTAAACAAGCTGTAATTACAACTAAATACGTTGTTGACTCAAAATCAAAAATTGTCTTTGCTTATCATGCGAAAGAAGGGTGGCAATTTTTTGGATCAGAGAAAGAAATTAAAGAGGCAGATAGTAGAGTTGTTTCTTTAGAAAGTCTGATCACATCAAACCCTCAAATTAAAGATATATTATGGATTGAAGAAGGAATGGAAGCTTGGATTAATCATGATAAAGGTGTTTGGCAAACCGGGCTATCTAATTATTGACTTGAATCGCACTAGCTCTCCATAGTCAGTTATCGTTGCTGTCCAACTCCCGCCCGTCCAAGCTTGTAGCTTGGACACATGGAAATTTAAGCGTCCCCGCTTAAAAAATACAAAGCCCAACCCAACCAGTTCGGCTTTTGCATGTTTTTGGACTTACAAACAACAACCGCTACCTTTATAATGGCAAAGAGGTACAAACCGACCTTGCCAACCAATACGATTATGGCGCAAGGTTCTATGATCCGGTGATTGGTAGATGGACGAGTATGGACCCGTTGGCGGAGAAGAGTAGGAGGTTTAGTCCTTATAACTATGGTGTTGACGACCCTATTCGATTTACCGACCCGGACGGGATGCAGGAAAATGATGAAATGAAAAAGAAACCTCATCCACCAGTTAAGCCTGTTAGCAAGATACCTGTTAAACCGATTGTTGCTAAAAGGGATAATACACAATCAAGGATACCATCCAGACAGCTTGCAAGGGCAGCTATGGTGGGTACAGTTATTTCAGGTGCAACTGCTAATAAAGGATTTGACGTTGCTCCATATCCGGCAAACGGAAAAGTTTTGGAAACAAAAACAACTGGAGCTGGACAATATGTTAGAGCATTCACAGAAGGAGAAACAAGTCCCGCTGGACAGTGGATGATGAATAAAGCTGATGTTGCAGGTTTGTCCCCAGGAGAAATACAAGCCAAATTTGCAATGCCTCACACCCCAACCGGCATGGTTGATGTTGAACCTCCAGTAGGTACTACGATAAGAATAGGTGTTGCAGCAGCAGCTTTTGGTCAACCGGGTGGAGGAACACAAGTTCAGCTTATGGAAAGAATACCAACAAGTTCATTCATTAATCCGATGAAAATACCCGAAGTTTTGCCAATGCCTGTGAGGGTTCCTTTAGGCCCTATTCAAACAGAACAAGTTGAACTCCCGGAATTACCAATTATACCACAATAGAATAACATGGATACATATAAGATAGACAGTAATAAAATCATATTTAGCAATGGTTTTGATATTGAGTTTGAATTTCCAGTACTTAAAACATTACTAATAGATAGCATAATAGTTATTTTATTAGAGATACCAACGAAGGTTATTTATAATCATAATGTCTTCGCATTGACTACAACGGGAGATTATCTATGGCGCATTTCCGATGTTAAACTATTTAATAATGCTGATAATTGCCCTTTTATAGACATTGAAGTTAATAGTAGAAATCAATTAGTCTTGTTTAATTGGTGTGATACAGCAATAATTATGGATTATAAAACGGGGGCGGTCTTGGATAGATATAATTCCAAATAGTTTTAAAGCATCCCTGATGAAGCCCCAATGCTGGTGCGCGCCTGTGGCGCGTTCCTTAGAAACAAAGCTAAGCCCAACCTAACCAGTTGGGCTTTTACTTTTTATAAGTTAACCTGGTTTTAGTGTGTTGGATAAGGCCATCAATAGAATACATGATGTGTTCTCTATCTTCTTCGGGAAGTTGCTGAATGATTGTTAGCTTCTCTAATATAGCCTTATCATGGTATCATCTGACTTACACCTATGACGCCACAGGCAAAAAGCTGCGCAACACCGGCAGCGATGGCAGCTGGGACTACATAGACGGCATAGTTTACCACAACGATACCCTAAGCTTTGTAGGCACCGAAGAAGGCCGCGCCAAGCGCGACGCCAGCAACACTTACACTTACGAGTATAACCTGAAAGACCATTTGGGTAACGACCGCCTAAGCCTTTACAGCAATAGCGGCACTCCCACAGTTTTACAGGAAGACGAATACTACAGCTTTGGTTTACGCAAAAATGTTTTTGGACTTGCAAACAACAACCGCTACCTTTATAATGGCAAAGAGGTACAAACCGACCTTGCTAACCAATACGATTACGGCGCCAGGTTCTATGATCCGGTGATTGGTAGGTGGACGAGTGTCGATCCGTTGGCGGAGATGTTCGACCATTTAACACCATACAATTATGGGTCGAATAACCCAATAATTATGGTTGACCCAAATGGGATGGCTGCTGATAGCGCGAAAAAAGAAGCACCGAAGCAATTAAAGGAAGTAACAATTGTCGGATTTACAAATGCGCCTAAACGACAGCCGGTTGAAGGTTTTTGGGGATATTTGAATGATTTTGTAACTGGCGGCATACATAATGGATATCGTTATAATTGGAATGGACAGCCAATTGGATTAGCTCCTATAACTGGAACTCCTCCTAACATAGGGCCATATGTCAGTCCTGCTTCAATTATAAAGTCCGTAAAATCCATAATTAAAATAACCTCTCTCGTAAAGAAAGACTTAAGGTTATTGAAACTGGCACGAGAAACGTTTGAAGGCAATGCTATCTTACAAAAGGAAGCAAATGCACTCTTAGAACAAATTGGAAAAGGAAATATGAATCCGGGTATCGGTACAAAACCTATAGATGGCGCACCTGGAGTCTTTGAAGCACGTTCAAGAGGTGGAGCAAGAGTATACTTCAGAAATACTGGAGAAGGAGTAGAAGTGGTAGGTTATTCAAATAAAGCAACCCAACAAGAAGTGATTAATCGAATCATACAAATCTTTTATTAAATATAATATGAACTTTAAAATCAAGTTTCCAGGCGGTTATAATATTGAAAATATTGAGAACGGCAACATCGACATTAATGTTATTCTTGACAACAAAGAGGTTTACTTTGGCACATTATTTACTTTGTCTAACATAGAATCGTTGATATTTAAAGACCAAACCAAATGCTTTTGGGCAGTAAATATGGCTATCGTTGAAGATTTACGGAAAGAAACTATAAAAGAAGCGGTGGACGAATTGATACGCGATGAACATTTAAAACTCGCTTTTAGCTACATTGGAAACATGAAAGATGTCTTTAAATCAATTGTCTCATTCGATGAAATTATAGATTTAGATTAATTTTCTCACTATTGTTAGCGATTTTCTTAATAAGCAAATAGTAAAAACCAAGCCCAATCTTTAACCAGGTTGGGCTTGGTTGTTTACCCCCTGCCCGTCCAAGCTTGTAGCTTGGACACATGGAAATTTAAGCGTCCCCGCTTAAATAATATCAAGCCCAACCCAACCAGTTGGGCTTTTACTTTTACTTAGAGTAAGCTTTCCTATCTTTATAATCTCTCAACAGGGCATCTATTACAGCATATAGTTGCTTCTTCTTATCATCGGATAACGTTGAGATTTCTTTGATACGAGTGAGTTACTTAGCGCGTCTACCTTTTAAAAGGTAAGGAAAGATAGTACCTTGCAAGTAACTTCCAATAAATCTTAGAAGTTTGTAATTCTCTATACAGACACAAGATTGCAGGATTTTCAGAAAGTCAGACAGACAACGTTACCTTATAAAAAGTCAGGAAGTCACCTTACTAAGCACCCACTCATAGACACTTATTAACGAAGGGTATATACTCCTACTTATCAACTGTCCATAACTCAATTCAGGATTTGTACTACCTGTATAAAGTAAGAAATTTCGATATTCCTGAATTATGTTATCGCAAAGCACCTAGCTAAGGGCACACAGTTACATCCTTAAGCGTAAGGATATCGAACGACCTAACGCCTGCACCAGATCACTATCTATTGCTATGTCGCTTTGTTTTTGTTTCCAAACTAATTTGATATCTCTAATAATCTCAATTCGCTCTCCATTCAGCACCAATTCTACTTCAGTTGTATTATGGTCTATTAATTTACTATCAATGATCTCATAAACGTAATCATTGTCTTTAAATGTAATTCTTAACTGTAATCCCATGCTCTAAATCTCTTGTTGTAAAGATATGTTTTCTCAGGCCCGTCAATGCTATTTAATTAAACTATAAAGCAAGGAATGAGTGTGAAGTATGAATTACCTAAGCAAAGTTACGTTTATAGCTGCTGTAGCGTGCAAGAGCTTCCCGCATAAACACAGGCAACGCCCGAGCCTTCATTTATTCGTTTGCATCTTGCACTTGATTGCTATAAACGTGTATGGCCATCGTAATTCATTTATTCACTTAAACTTAAAACAGTATGGAAAACACATCGTAAGCAGTTAGTCATAGCTAAGGATTTAGCTTAAATTAGTATCACAGTTCATTTATTTACAAGGTTACCCTGTTAGTACATTGATAGTACAACAACGCACAGACCTATTAAAATAGCTTTGGCTTGGCTGAAACGAAAGAAACGCCTACAGCTTACAAGCAGGGGTCACTGGTTCGAACCCAGTAACTCCCACCACATTAACCCTTCAGATTAACTTCTGAGGGGTTTTTTGTTCCTTCCAGGCTATTGTCATAATAATCAGCACCAATCCACTTACTTTCTTCCAAATCTGTCGACCTGAAAAAGCTGATAATCCGGGCAAATCAATGTACTTTGTACTTTACTGTATAAATATCCCTGTTTTTAGAAACAATAATGAGTATACACATCAGGTATGCTTGTCTATTGTTATAACCAAGAGCTTATTGTAGAGCATTATGCGGGCCATTTAAGCTTAATTAACAGATTATACACCTTAAATCAAATGATTATGATTTCTTTTTACAGTAAAAAGTGGCGAACCTGTCGTCTTCTTGCTTTGCTGTTTGTAACATTCTCCTGCAATTTAGCGTTTGGTCAAACCCAAACGGTTACAGGGAAAGTTGTTGACAGCGACACGGGCGATCCGGTAATTGGCGCAACTGTAGTGTTAGTTAACTCAACCACCGGCGTAGCAGCTGATGCCAATGGTGTTTTTAAAATTAATGTGCCGCCAGGTGCAGTACTTCAGTTTAATAGCGTTGGCTATATGAGTTTCAAAACACGGGCCGATTTTTCTAAACCGATGTCTATAAAACTCTCGCCGGATAAAACCGGGCTGAATGAAGTTATTGTAGTTGGTTATGGTCAGCAGAAAAAAGCGACGGTTACCGGTGCTATTGCTACAGTAGATGCCCATACTTTTGAAGATAGGGGGCCAACTAATAACCCTATTGCAAACCTTCAGGGTCAGGTTCCCGGCGTAGTGGTCACCCGAACCTCAGCCCAGCCAGGCCGTGAAAACTGGAATTTTCAGATACGCGGTGCTACGTCTGTGAACCCTCAGGATCCCCTGGTTGTTTTGGATGGGATAGCCTTAAATAACAACAATGAGCTAAACTCTATAAATCCTAATGACATTGACAATATCTCTTTCCTGAAAGACGCATCAGCCTCTATTTATGGAGCCAGGGCCGCTTATGGCGTGGTTTTAATTACCACCAAAAGAGGAAAGGCCGGCAAGATGACGATCCAATACAACCCTTCTGTTTCAGAAAAATTAATCGGGCTGCAGCCTAAGACCGTTGACCTGGCCACCTGGGCAAGCGGCGCATCACAGGCGCTAACAAACGATGCTTATGGCGTTGCTCCTACAACCTATATCTGGTACCAGTATGCACAGTTAGCGCTGGCCAATTTAGGAAAAGTGATACCAGCGACAGCCATTCCTGGTTATAATGGTACGGCTATAACTGCCGGTCTGTTTTATAACGGGACACCGGTTCCGGTTTTTACAGATGTAAGAGAGTTTGATTTCCTGGATACGAAAATGTCTGACGTATTATGGGGGCGGGCTACTTCAACAGAACATAATTTGAATATTTCAGGTGGTGGCGAAAAGGAACTATACCGCTTTTCGGCAGGTTACCTGAATGATGGCAGCCAGCTTAAATGGGGCAATAACGGCAACCAGCGTTATAACCTGCGCTTTAATAACGATTATAAATTTGGGCCGGCATTTAATATATCTAATACGGTTTCGTTGGAAAAAAACGACATCCAGCAGCCAACACTTTATAGCTTTACAAGCTATAGTGCCTTAGGTACTTCCTTTATGCCGGGGGTTCCGGCCCTTACCATTTCGGGCAGACCTTATGCCTGGGGCACAACCTACAGCCCTCCAGGCTTGCTACGGGATGGCGGCGACAACCTTGAAGCGAATACGCGCATTTTATTAAATACAAAGCTGAATTTTAATTTCCTGAAGCATTTTACAGCTAATGCAAACATTGGTTATAATACATGGTATCAGGATCAGCGGGTACAGACCAAGCAGGTACAGATGTATAGCTATTATGATACAAATTTGATTGTAACAAACCCAAGTGCGGGGGGCACCAGTTCCGGTGGAAGCAACTTAAGTTCTAACTATTATCGCCAAAACATCACTAATCCTTTTTATACATTAACCGGTACAGTTGCCTATACAAATACATTTAACAACGCACACAATGTAATGTTAATGGCCGGCACATCATATGAACGCGATGAATACGATATGTTTAACGCCCGCACTTTTAATTTGCTTAGTGATGATATCCCTGCTTTAGGCTTAGGGCTTAGCAGCGGGACCGCTGGCTATGTTACTGATGGTGAGGAAAGGTACCACACAGCCTTAGGCTCTTACTTCGGGCGTTTCACCTACAATTATAAAGGCAAGTATATGTTTGAAGCCATAGGGCGCTATGATGGTTCCTCACGTCTTATAGATTACAAAAGATGGAAGGCCTTTTATGGAGCCTCTGCCGCCTGGCGTTTATCAGAGGAGGGCTTAATCAAGAAGCTGAACTTTTTTGATGACTTGAAATTGAGGGTGAGCTACGGTACATCAGGTAACCAAACGGGTATCGGGCGTTATGATTATCTCCAATCCCTGAATGGTGGAAGCAGCGGTAACTTGCTGGGATCGACAATTGCATCACAGGTAACTACTACCGGTTCACTCGTATCCCTGGACCGTACCTGGGAAACTGTAAAAAAAGCGAACCTTGGTGTTGACTTCGCCATACTAAAAAATAAATTAAGCGGCACGTTTGAAATTTTCCAAAACCGGAATGATAATATGCTGATCCAGGTAACTTATCCCGGCACTCTGGGAACATCAGCTCCTGCCAGCAACAATGGCAATCTAAAAACCTGGGGTTGGGAAGGACAATTGACTTATCGCGACCATATAGGCAAGGTTAGCTTCTCCATCTCAGCAAACATTACCGACAGTCAGAACAAGTTGATCTATTATAATGGAGTTCCTTTAATTGGTAGTGGTTATAATGCTACCGTAGAAGGCTATCCGCTGGGCTCTTATTTTGGCCTTAAATACGATGGCAAGCTACAGAGCCAAAGCCAGGTAGACGCTTACAATAAATTCTATACAGGTAACACAATAGGTTTACCTGCTGCCACACCGCTGGCTAATCCCGCAGGTCAGCTTTCCGGCTTGCGCCCCGGCGACAACTCTTTCGCGGATGTGAATGGTGATGGTAAACTTACTGCAGGCACATCTACAAAAGACATGGGCGACTTTGTTTATTTAGGATCCGATGTTCCACGCTACACCTATGGTTTGAACCTGGGTGCGCGATGGAAAGGCTTTGATTTCTTTGCCATTTTGCAGGGTGTTGGAAAACGTACTATTTTCCGTGCCGGCAGCGCTAATAACTGGCGTGTTCCTTTTACTTCTATTAACCAAATGCAAACCACCAGTTGGGTAGGTAACGTATGGTCTCCAGAAAACCAGAATGCCTACTACCCTAACCTTCACTCGGCCAACAATAACGCCATTAACAACTATAACTACCAGGCATCTACCTGGTCGGTAGAGAACGGTGCTTATCTGCGGTTAAAAAATCTCGTTATAGGTTATACGCTTCCCAAGGCCTTACTGCAACGCACAAAGGCATTAAGTTCTGTTCGTTTCTATGTTTCCGGAAGCGACTTATGGGAAGTATCATCAATCCACGACGGTTGGGATCCCGAAACTACAAGAACAGCCAGTGGTAATGAACGGTATCCGTTTTACCGGTATTTGACTTTGGGTGCTAACATCACATTTTAATTCTTGATTACATGAAAAATCATAATAAACTCAAAATATTTTTACTGGCCACGCTTGCTTTCGTTCAACCGGCTTGTAAAAAGTCATTGGACCTGAAGCCGCTGGATCAGTTATCCGATGCTGCTTACTGGACGAAGCCATCCGACTTCAAAACCTTTGCAAATCAATACTACGGCTACCTTCGTAATTTTGGCCAGTTAATGACGGATAACCCCCATTACGATGGCCGCGCCGATATCTTTAACGGTGGCGGTGCATACGGGGCGGGTACAAACACACTTGTAACATCGGATGGTAACTGGAACGGTAATTACACCAAGATCCGTAACTGCAATTATTTACTTGACCGTGCTGCCAATTATGCCAATGCCGCGGATATTGCTACCTACGTTGCCGAGGCTAAGTTTTTCAGGGCCTATTGCTATTTCGACCTATTACAGCTTTATGGTGAGGTGCCACTGGTAACTAAGTTACTGACGCTGGATGATCCTTCTCTTTATGGGCCACGTGCTACAAGGGATGAGGTAGTTGACCAGATTGTTGCCGATTTGGAAGCAGCATCCGCAAATTTGCCTGCAACAATTACAACCAGCTCGGCAGATTATGGACGATTGACCAAAGCTGCCGCGCAGGCATTTTTAGGAAGAGTTACGCTTTACGAGGCTACCTGGCAAAAATTTAGAAGCGGTAACGCTACGCGCTATAACACTTTGTTTGATAAATCTATAGCAGCATCGAATGCCGTAATGACCACAAACCAGTACGCACTATTTGGCACGGCGGCGAATGATGCCTTGGGTGGAGGAAGTAGTGTTATACTGGGTGATTCGGCCATGAAATACATGTTCATTCTTGAAAATCCAAAATCAAACCCTGCCAGTATCACTAAGGCAGCCAACCATGAATATGTTTTGTCATACCGTTATGATGATGTTCTGAAACCAATTAATGTAAGCGTAAGCCGCATGGGTAATGCCATTGGCCCGCAGCAAAAATGGGTGAACGCGCCTGTTTGTAATGACGGTTTACCTATCGAAAAGTCACCTAAATTTCAAGGGTTCGCTACATATGGGTCACAGTTCGCGAACCGTGACAACCGCCTGAGATATTCGATTAAAGTTTACGGTATGTATTATTGGTATGGCGCATTCAATCCGCGTGTAACATGGTTAAATGATGCACCGGACCGCGCCAGTTCGCTTGGCCAGGTTACGCAAGTAGGTGGCTATGGGAATCAAAAATGGATGTCTGAAAGAGCTGTACCCGACCAAAAAGAATCTGAAGACTATCCGGTCATCCGTTATGCGGAAGTCTTGTTAAATTATGCTGAAGCTGTTTATGAACGTAATGGAGCCATTACGGATGCCGATTTAAATAAATCATTGAATTTGGTGCGTTTACGGGCCAATCAAAAAAATGGTATGCCGCCGTTAACCAATGCCTTTGTGACAACTAACGGACTGGACATGCGGACAGAGATAAGACGCGAACGTTTTGTGGAGTTATATTTCGAAAATTTCAGGTTCGATGATATTAAGCGCTGGCATAGTGCCGGAACTGATTTGGTAAGCAATACCGGGGGAACCGCTTATGGTAATGTGGCCGGTTTTGTTAGTCCTTGGCCGATAAGTATTCGCTATAAGGGAACACAAGCAGAGTTAGGGCCAAATGCACTTAGCCCCAAACCTTCCAATGCACTGGACGCGAATGGCAACTTGATACTTGATCAAACCGCGCGATCTTTCACTGAAAAAAATTATCTGTATCCAATCCCAACAACAGAGATTACTTTAAACCCGCAATTAAAACAAAACCCGGGTTGGTAAACTAATAAAAAATGCCGGCTGTGAAAGTAGCCGGCATTTTTTATTAGCTCTTTATTGATTATATAACATTGTAATACCCATATTGGATAAGTGAAATAATAATATGTTTGCCACAAAGAGCGCTTATCCAGCGTATAGAATAACTCATTACCCCGTTTAAAAATGTCCCGGATTTAAAAGTATAATTGATAGAAATGAAGCGCGAAACAGGTTACCGATTATTAACCACCTCATTATTACTTGGCATTTATACCCATTTACAGGCGCAGGATAAAGTTGCGACCCGGCTGGAATCTCCGGATCATCAAACTAATATTGATTTAAAAATAACCGAAGCCGGTCAATTGGCCTATCAGCTAAGATTTAACGGGCGCCAGGTAACGGAATGGTCTGCCCTTGGCTTAGCAACAAGCGGACCTGAGTTGGCTAATGGAATTACGATAGAAAGCCGGGAGAAAACCAATCATAAAGAAAGTTTTGACTGGCCGTTGGGCGAGGATAGCAAAATTGATAACCACTACCGGCAGTTGGTACTGCATTGCTCATCATTAAATGCCCGGTTTGATGTGATAATGCGTGCCTACAATGGCAGTTTCGCATTTCGTTATGTTTGCAGGGATATAGGCAAGGACATTGTAACGTTAAACAAAGAATTAACGGAGTTTAACCTATCCGGCAATTATGAGATCTATCAATACCATGAGGAATCTATTTTCCGGCCGGTAAACCTGAACAATTTGCCGGGAATTTGCGATCTGCCGGCCACGCTGGTTTCCGGCCAGCAGCTTTACCTAAGCATTGGCGAAGCAGAAAATCGAAATTATACCAAATGTGTATTGGTTAAAGGGCCAAAGCCTAATAGCCTTCGTTTTAATTTTTATACGGATACGATATACCGGAACAACGAAATTCTATCTGTAAACAAGGATACTCATGTGGAATTTAGGGATAGCCTGGTTACTCCCTGGAGAACGATCAGTTGTAGCGGGACGGCCATAGGCCTTCATGCGTTTAGTCAGCTTAATTTGAAACTAACAGAACCTTTGACAAACATTCCTCCCGTTAATATTAAGCCCGGAAAAGTTTTCAGGGTACCTGTAAATACCCAGGGCGGATTAAACGGTATTGAACTGGCCCAAAAAATGCATTTTCAATATATTATGTTCGATGCAGGCTGGTATGGTGCCGAGTTCCGGACAACCTCCGACCCAACCAAAACTATCCCCGAGCTGGACCTCCCTAAAGTAATTGCGTATGGCCGCACTAAAGGCATAGGCGTTATTTTGTATGTTAATTATGTTGGACTGAAAGCTAAGCTGGATACTATTTTACCGCTCTATAAAAAATGGGGCGTAAGCGGATTGAAATTCGGGTTTGTAGATGGCGGTACCCAAAAGGGGCTTACCTGGCTCGATTCGGCTATGCAAAAGGTAACTAATTACGGGTTCATCCTAAATGTTCATGATCATTATAAACCTACCGGGTTAAGCCGCCGGTATCCGTACCAATTATCCCAGGAAGGGATACGGGGCGATGAAAACAGCCCCGATGCTTTTCACAACACCGTGTTGCCTTATACCCGTTATATAGCAGGCCCTGCAGATTTTACATTTTGCTACCCAAATGCCACAAACGCTTTCAGTAAAAATTTAAAAGTAAGTAAAGCCCAACAACTGGCATTAACTGTGGTTTATTTTGACCCATTGCAGGCCATTTTTTGGTATGGCAAGCCACAGGATGATAACACCGACGATCCGGACCTGGAGTTTCTGAAGGCGGTTCCGACCGTATGGGATGAATCTCACTATCTTCAGGGCGAGATCGGGAAATCCATTAGCGTAGCGCGGCGTAAAAACGAGGTGTGGTATTTAGGCAGCGCCTCGGGTTTAATGCCTTTAGCAACGCATATTGACCTAAGTTTTTTAAAAAAACATAAAACATACATAGCAACCATTTATGAGGATGACGGTAAAGGCGGCATTAAAATAAGCACCCAAAGCGTTACATCAAAAGACCGGCTTGCGGTTAATGTAGCTGAAAAAAGCGGCCAGGCAGTAATTATCCGGCCTGGGGTATAACATTATAAGACAGGCACCCACCTGTGCTTTCACAAAATTGAGTATAAATATCTTTCACGAGTGTCTTTAATTTATAGGGCTTATAAACCATTATATCTGGTTTTGCAAAACTGTCAAGATAAAAGCTAGATTACCGAATTGGAATATTATCGGCCAAAGATTGAATATGTACGGACCCTTAATGAAGAAAAACTATCCATTAAAGATATGCCGATCAGCTTAAAGTTTCCAGTACAACCATTTCTTTTGTGCTTAACGGCAAAGCGCGGCAGCACAGGATAACTATGCGGCTTGAAAACAGAATACTTGACTTTGTTAAAAGTGTTGGCTATAAACCAAGCCCGTTTGCTGTGGGTTTCTGTACGGGGAAAAGCAAAACAATAGGAATGATCGTCGAAGATATATCCAATCCCTTCTTTTCTGCTATTGCCAGGGTAGTTGAAGCAAGCGCTTACAATAACGGCTATCGGGTTATTTACGGTAGTTCTGAAAATGATCCGAATAAAACAACGGAATTATTGCAAACTTTTAGGGATCATCATGTAGATGGCTATATTATCGTACCGCCGCCTGGTATGGAAAGGGCTATTCGCCGGTTAATGACTGATGGGTTTCCGGTCGTGATCTTTGATAGGGTCATTCCTGATATTCCGTGTTCAAAGATTTTGGTTGATAATTTTAACGGGGCTTATTGTGCCATTACGCACCTCGCAGAGAACGGCTATAAAAATATTATGATGATCACACTTGCCTCAAAACAAGATCAAATGGAGGAACGGGCCAGGGGATTTTCAACGGTGATCAGTCAATATAAATTAAAAGGGACGATAAAAGCGCTCCCTTATCATGAAGATCGCATCCAGACTATTGAAAGTATTAAAGCTTCTCTAAAATCGCATCAGGACGTTGATGCGGTTTTTTTTGCTACAAATTATTTCGCTATCAGCGGACTGGCAGCTTTTAAGCAATTAAATATCTCTGTGCCTGTTAATATGGGTGTAGTCGTTTTTGATGATAGCTATTATTTTGAATTGTTTAACCCTTCGATAACCGCAGTTGCACAACCCGTGGAAGCAATAGGCGAACAAGTGACCAAAATGCTGATAGCTGAGTTGCAAAACGAACATGCTATTATGCCCCAAACAATTTTATTAAAAACAAAACTCATGATCAGGGAATCATCGGTAATCAATACTTTAGCGAAAGATCCTTCCTGATATCATCAGTTTTCATACCTGATATATCAATATGAACGCGAATAAATTATATAACATGATAACAAAAAAAATGAGAAATATATTTTTGACCACTGCTGTGCTAGGGTGCCTTTTGTTGCCGAACTATATAGCTGCGCAAACAAAAACATTTATACACCCGGGCGTTTTGCATACTGCAAAAGCATTTGATCAATTAAAACGAACGGTTGATCAAAAAATTGAGCCCGGATATAGTTCTTATTTGCTATTAAAGGCTAACCCCAGGGCATCGGCAGATTACAAAATGAATGGCCCTTATAAGGTGATTGCGAGAGATGGTGAATATGCCTGGACCAAAACTAAAATGGAGACTGATTTTAGCGCGGCTTACTTAAATGCCATTATGTGGATGGTTACCAGGGATAAAGCACACGCCAAAACATCGCTCCATATCCTGGAAGCGTATGCCGATACGCTAAAAACTATTCCGTCAACCAATGATTCGCCATTATTGGCTGGCCTTGAAGGCTTTAAAATTATTTATGCAGCCGAAGTTTTACGTTATACCTATAAGGATATGAACGCGATACAACTGGCAAAAATCACAAAAATGATTACACAGATATTTTTACCGGTTATGGACGGGTTTTATGCCGCCAAACCCTATACCAATGGAAACTGGGGTGCAATTGTCACGAAAGCTTATATAGGCGCGGCAATATTTTTAGACAACCGGGCCATGTATAAAAAAGCGATAGATTTTTATTTTAATGCAAATGATAACGGCACTTTGAAAAATTACATTAGCGGCGAAACGGGACAGTTACAGGAAAGCGGGAGGGACCAGGGCCATAGCCAGTTAGGCATTGGGGCTTTAGCTACTACGTGCGAGGAAGCCTGGCAACAGGGCGACGATCTGTATGCCGGGTTACAAAACCGTTTATTAAAAGGATTTGAATATGTAGCAAGATACAACCTTGGTGACGATAATGTGCCCTTTACCACATGGCATGATGTTACCGGGAAATATAGTGACTGGACAATCATCTCTGCACAAGGGCGCGGCAGGTTTATACCTGTTTATTACATGGTATATCATCATTATGTGATGCGCAAAGGTTTAAAAATGCCCTATACCAAACAGGTTATAGATAAGGTTGGGCCCGAAGATTTTGACCGTGACCAGCCGGCCTTCGGCACTTTTCTTTTTTCAGGTAATTAACCGCTCTATTATATTATTCACCTGCACTGTGGGTATGGCAGTGTTTTGATCTTTCTGCGATAACATTGAGTATAATTATCGATGTTTCTTGTCTTAAGGATATGCACAAAAAACCTTTAGATCCTTTGGCCGATCTGGATATGCACTTTTTGCAGCCCCCGGTCACTGAAAAGATGATCAATGATCACTGGGGGGCAATACTTCTTCAGCTTTTTGAGGGTAAAGACCAGACTGATAAACAAGGCTTACAGGAAACCGGCAATAGCCGCAGGGCTAAATAACCCACTATCCATAAAACAATTTTATTCAATACCACTATTCATCCCGCAAACCCTTTCGCTGTTTTATTGGTTATACCTAATCAATCAACATATTATGAGATCGATATGGAAAGGCTCGATAGGGTTTGGTTTGGTAAGCATCCCTGTTAAATTATATTCGGCAGTGCAAAAAAGCTCGCTTGATTTGGACATGCTGGATAGCCGCGACCATTCACGCATACGTTTTCAACGTGTAAATGAGCATACCCATAAGGAAGTTCCCTACGAAAAAATTGTGAAGGGTTACAAGATTGACGACGACTATGTGATACTGGAAGAACGCGACTTTGAAGATGCCAGTCCGGAGAAAAGTAAGAACATAGAAATTGAAAGCTTCGTAAATATTGACGAAGTGAACCCGATGTATTATGAAACATCGTACTATGCCGAACCGGACACCAAAAACAATAAAGCCTACGCGCTGCTAATGCAGGCCATGACAAAATCAAAAAAAGCCGGACTGGCCAGATTTGTGTTACGCAGCACCGAGAACTTATGTATTGTGCACCCGGTAAATAATGTAATGGTGATTACCCGCATACGCTTTGGGCAGGAAATACGCAGCACCGAAGATTTGAATGTGCCTAAAAGCGTAGACGTAACCAAAAAGGAACTGGATATGGGCTTAGCGCTTATTAACCAATATTCAGAGAAATTTGACGTATCTAAATTTAAGGATGATTACCACGACGAGTTGCTGAAAATTATCCATGCAAAAGCTAAAGGAAAACGGCCAACCATTAAAAAACTTAAACCGCATAAAACTAAAAGCGATGACCTGTACGATCAGCTAATGCAGAGTTTGAGCACTAAAAAGGGCGCTTAAATGTCATTATAAATTATATTCTTAATTTATAAGAAATAATAAAAACTTATAGTTTCTCTAATGGTTATTCTCATATATCAAACTTAAAACAGAAAGAATATGAGAACTACAAAATCATCACAGCCTGAAACCACTACGGAGGTACAGGAGTCGGCATTAAATGAATTATTTTTAGACGAACTAAAAGATATTTACTGGGCCGAAAAGCATTTGGCAAAAGCTTTGGTTAAAATGGCAAAAGCGGCTTCATCTGATGAGTTAAGGGAAGCCATTGAAACCCACCAGGGCGAAACAGAAAACCATATTACCCGCCTGGAAAATGTTTTTGAATCGATAGGTGAAAAAGCGGCCGCGAAAAAATGCCCGGCTATGGAAGGCCTGATCGAGGAAGGCCAGGAAATTATTAAAGATACTGAAGATGGAAGCCTAACCCGCGATGCCGGCTTGATCTCGGCTGCACAAAAAGTTGAGCATTACGAGATTGCTTCATACGGTACATTGAAAACTTTAGCAGCAACGTTAGGCTATACCGAAGCAGCTGAGATATTGGACGCTACCCTGCAGGAAGAGAAAAAAACAGATGATCTGTTAACCCAAATTGCTGAAGGCTCCATTAACCAGGGCGCCAGCAGCGAAAAAGAATAACCTAAGGTCGAAAATAAGAAAAGCCACTCAACTAAGTGGCTTTTCTTATTTATAATCTATGCAATTACCGTAATGGTGAATCTCGTAGTATTAAAACGGGCTATCCTATTACGGTAATATTAATATCCTACTTCTTCTTTCCCAACCTGTCTACGTGCAGTTGATCAAGGCTCATCATTTCTTTCATGGTACGCTGCATGCTATCGGCAGAACCATCAAGGAATATTACATTGCCCTGCGAATTTTCCGAGAAGTGTTTAATCGCTTCTGTCCACATGGTGAACAGGATAACAGAGGTGTCCATATTGGCTTCCTGCATTTCCTTGGCAGCAACAGTCATACCCTTGGCCACTTCCTCGCGGAATAAAGCTATACCTTGCCCGCGCAACTGCGCAGCCTGGCGTTCGGCTTCGGCGGCAATTTTAATGGCATTACCTTCGGCTTCAGCGCCTTTGGTTTTGGTGATCAGTAAAGCCTGCCCTTCATTCTCAGCGGCAGCTTTAAGATTGTTTGATGCCACCACCTGGCTCATCGATTTCATGATCACATCGTCAAACGTAATATCGTTTAACTGCAGGTCCTGTAGGTGGTAGCCCCAGCTTTCCAGTATCTGGTCCAGTTGCTCTTTTACATGTTCCACAATGTCGCGGCGCAGTATCAACACATCCGATTGACGCTTGGTGGCTACAAACGCCCGGATAGAGCCCTCAACGGTGCGTATCAGGGCCTGCATTAGGTTGCGGTCGTCAACAAATTTAAAGGCTACATTTTTAATGCTTTCTTCCTGCTGGTCTAATACCGAGTACAACAGCATGGCCTTAAAATATACATTGGCCTGGTCAACCGTTACCGCCTGAAATTCCAGCTCGACCGAACGGTT
>Ga0075366_10000214_pt1 | contig 25462 bp, 30 predicted proteins | sample EndMethybrTD3031_FD_72351 | JGI IMG/M metagenome (GOLD analysis project Ga0075366, IMG submission 72351) | Populus endosphere microbial communities from Tennessee, USA - Endosphere MetaG P. TD hybrid TD303-1 | ecosystem: Host-associated > Plants > Roots > Endosphere | place: USA: Tennessee...
AGCAGTGACCGGATCACCATTGGACCACTTGCGGTCTTCACCGATATGAAAGGTCCAGATTGAAAAGTCATCGTTGTGTTCCCAGCGATCGGCCATCCCAGGGACCTCTTTAGATTGATCAGTCGGATGGCAGCTGACCAGGCCCTCGATGAGCCCTATGATGATATGATATTCAGGGGTACCTTGCGCCATTTGCGGATCTAGAGAACGAGGTTCAGTTCCTTCGTTGATGAGCAAGACCTTGTTCCGTGTCGCCTCATCCAGGGTATGGCTGTGGATGGGAGGGAGTGGTTTGCCGTCACCAGGCCATGCAACCGCGCCGAGAGCCATGAGCGAGATCAGCAGTGGCTTCTTCATTGATCTCTCTTACCGAAGTCCAACCTGTCTCAGGAACAGAACAATCGACTGTTCCGGTTAAGGAATTTTTCAATCAAGATGGTCATGTCACGGGAGTTGCTCTAAGCATAAATCCCATCGCGTAATTTACGGCTAATTTTGGCATTCAGAATTCAGCAAGAGGCTGCTGCTACGATAACACCACGATGAAAGATGGGAACCAACTTCTATTTCCTAAACAACAAGGTATCATGCCCACCAATGGGAGCACCGAGTACCTCCATACCGAATGCGTTCCATATCCTCCAAGAGGACCTTCTGTCCCCGCCGGTCGTATAACTTTGTTGTCTGACTGTCGGGTGCCGCGTCACCTCTAGGGTTCCTCCGTTCTCCAGGTATGTATTACTTTCCAAATTATTTGGTATAGTATGCAGAAACAATCACACTTCAGTTTAGGCAATCCTATTCCGATAAAGTGTCGATCGTGACACGCCAAATCTCGCGGCAACCTCTTGCACGGAGACTTCATCGGTTTTTAACAAAGCCTTAATTGTTTTCACGTCCTTGATTTGGAGTTTCTTAGGTCGACCTCCTTTGTGCCCGCGAGCTCGCGCAGCTTTGAGTCCAGCCATTGTGCGTTCACGGATTAGATTACGTTCGAACTCAGCTAGAGCGGCAAAGACATGAAAAACAAGTTTTCCTGTCGGCGAACTGGTCTCCACCTTTTCGGTCAGAGACTCCAACTCAACGCTTCGGGACTGGAACTCGTTAGTTAGATGAATGAGATCGCCAAGACTTCTGCCCAGTCGATCGAGCCGCCACACTACCAGCGTATCGCCTTTGCGCAGCGATTTTAAGCAGGCATCAAGTTCCGGACGGACCGCGTTTTTGCCGCTGGCATGCTCCTCATAAATTTGCCAACACTTGGCGCGCTTGAGAGCGTCACGTTGCAGATCGAGTGTCTGATCGTCAGTTGAAACGCGAGCGTAACCGATGCGCGTGTCGCAAATCCGAAAATATATACCGTTTCTGCATCATAGAATTTGGGATGACTTTTGCAACACTTTCGGTATCAAGAAACGCCGACTTTCACTGTGTAAGGAAGATGTGTCGAAAAGGAACGTTTCTGTGACACCTTTTGGCGACGGCATTAATATTCATGAACCGTTCATTCCGAGTATTGAGCCAACTACACAGATATTTGCTTCAATTAAATACATTGATCCCAGCGCAAAGCGTCCTGTTTGATTATCCGATTTGCTATAAGAAGACGTCCCACGGCTATTCAGAGAAGATTCATTGCGGCTTCATGGGAACCACCTTCCTGGTACCTCCGCGCTGCGCTTCCGCCAATTTCATTAATATTGGCTCATTTGCTGTCTGGACGATTCTCGATGAGATGCATAGTCTTACACTTTAATGCCAACCAGTGACACGAAAAATGAAGTGGGGAGCCGCGCATCTGTCCCACTATTACCCAAGGCGAAAATTAGCTTCTTACAGGCGACGTATGGGGCGCCGCCTATGGAGTGGCAAGACATTGGTGCAGAAATACCGGCAGGAGCGGAAAAAGAAGTTCAAAGTAAGGCGCGGCAAGAAGGCGAAGCTACTCGAAAACAGCTCAGGGAATATCTCCATTCCGTACTGACAACACCTAACCTTGTGGTTCTGGCGGGAAGCGGTGCCTCTCTTGGGAAGGTCGGGGGCCCCTCCATGCGGCAACTGTGGGAGAAAGCCTCAGAGCTTCCAAAGTTTAAAGAAATCCTAACTGTTGTCAAACAGCCTCACAAGGATGAATGGATCGAAAACCTGCTTTCCCGCTGCAAAACAGCCAAGCAGTTTCTCGACGACTCGGTTGCGGCGAAGGTAAAATGTTTTCTTGATGCCTCCGAAGAAATGATCTGGGAGACATGTTCAGGCTTTATCGAAGCTGCTGACCTTGAGGCCCACAAAACATTTTTGAGACGAATGGCGAGACGCCGTCTTCGCGCTCCTCGCCTGAAACTGTTCACGACAAATTACGATCTTTGTTTCGAAACCGCTGGAGGCGAATTGGGAATTACCATGATCGACGGTTTTTCATTTTCCCAACCTCAGCGCTTTGATCCTCGCTTCTTCAACTACGATGTAGTGCGCCGAGCGAAACATACCGATGATTCCCACGATTTCGTTGAGGGCGTCATCCAAATTCTGAAACTCCATGGCTCAGTAGACTGGCACTATACTCCGAAAGGCATAATCCAAATGATGGAGAAACCTACGAATCCGTGCCTCATATACCCTGTGAGTACCAAATATGAACTCTCTTACTCTCAGCCACATCTTGAGCTGATGTCGCAATTTCAATCGGTGCTCCGTGAGCCAAACACTTGCCTCGTAACTATTGGCTTCGGATTTAGCGATAATCATCTGTCGGCTTCCATAATGGCTGCAGTTGAATCCAATCCTTCATTAAAGCTGCTGGCTGTAGACTCGGCAGCCGAATCAAAAAGTGAAGACATTACTAGTATCTATTCCAAATTGCGCCAGAAAATAGCAATAGGCGAAGCTGACATTGAGCTTCTCAATGCGGAGTTCGCACAATTCGCCGAACTTATCCCCCAACTCAGAGCGCTATCACCAGCTGAACAGATTGAGCACTCGGTCTCACAAATTGCTCGTGAGTCATGGCCATGCTAGTTGGATCCGAAGGCATCTTTGATGCGAATCTAAAGCTTGGCGTAGTGTCTTCAGTCGGAGCAACTGCTGTTCGTGTCAACCTGCACCATGCCGGTGCCGCGAGCGGCAGCTTGATGAGAGGTGCGCGGTATGGACTCGGTGAAGTCGGAGAGTTTGTATTGATTGAAAGCGAGCTTATGGCTCTTCTGGGGAGAGTCATCGAAGTACGTCTCCCTGAACGCGAACGTCGAGCGGTAAACGCGGAGACCGGTGATGGTGTGACCGTAGATGCCGTTGCCCAAGTCCAACTTCTTGGAACCATAAGCCTCGATAATTTAGCGGTAACTGCGGGCGTCTCCGCCTATCCCAGGCTGGGTGATCGTGTCTATTCTACCCCAAATGCTTTTCTTTCCTCTTTGCCGATGAAGATGGATAAAGGCGACGAAAATCCCAAAGTGGTTCTACACATTGGACACGTCAGCAGCACAAAATCAGCAAACATCTTTATCACCCCTGAAAGATTATTTGGACGACATTGCGCCGTGCTTGGCGCAACAGGGGGAGGCAAGAGTTACACTATATCACGGCTCATTGAAGAATGTCTCCAGCATAAAGCCAAGCTTATTTTGATTGATGCCACCGGCGAATATCGTGATTTTATGAATCATACTATCCATACGCACCTTGGCAACCCGGCAGAAGAGCCAGGACACTCTCAGAAATGCTCGTTGCCTCCCGCCAGCTTCACCGAAGGCGATTTCCTTGCCCTCTTTGAACCATCGGGAAAAACCCAAACACCAAAGCTACGTGCTGCCATCCGTAGCCTTCGATTAGTGTCACTTAGACCAAAGCTTGTTCAAACGAAGCCAGGCTTACTCGTTCGAGCCAATCGGCTAAAACAAGAAATTCTTGACGTAGAAAGCGAGCCTGAAGTATCACGCCTTCTTGATGACCCTGCTACCCCCTTCGACTCATCTAAGCTGAGCGATCAAATCATAGAAGAATGTGTATGGCAAACTGGCGGCCGACCGAACAGTTCTGACCCTGAGCGTTGGGGAGGATATGATGAAGGAGCCTCGAGTTATTGCATGGCCTTGGTGGCACGGATCAACAGCGTGCTCGCATCAAAATCAATGGAATGTGTCTTTGGCGAGAATGAAGGACTTTCCATCACGTCTCGCATCGACGGGTTTCTCGGTACCGACGAGCGGTTGCTGCGGATTTGCCTCGAAGGAATTCACTTCGAATTCTCCGCCCGTGAGATTATCGTCAATGTCTTAGGACGATATTTGCTGCAAAAGGCTCGCAGCGGTGTCTTCCGTAACCGGCCTTTGATCGTATTTGTCGATGAAGCACACAACTTTCTTGGACGCCGCATAGGAGGGGAGGAATCTCCGCTAGAATTGGATTCCTTCGAACTTATTGCCAAAGAGGGTCGAAAATATGGACTGAATCTGTGCCTCGCAACCCAACGTCCGCGAGATATCACCGAGGACGTTCTGAGCCAAATGGGAACATTGATCGTACATCGACTTACCAATGACCGGGATCGTGAAGTAGTGGAACGAGCGTGCGGAGAGATCGACCGTTCAGCTTCGGCCTTCCTCCCGAATCTTGAGCCTGGAGAAGCAGCCATCGTAGGGATTGATTTTCCCATACCTCTCACAATCCAAATTGGTAAGCCTTCAACTCTGCCACATTCGCGTGGAGCGAAATATCAGGAACATTGGAGATAATCTGAACACATCATGTAATCGGAACTTTAGCCGCTCTTCTAAAGCGCGATTAGCTGTTCCAGAGTCTATTTGCTTTCAATCTTACTGTCGCCCAACTAGAGTTACCCCTCACTAAAACTGCCATTCAGGCAACAGACCGGCGAAACGGAAATTAAATACGCTAGTCCGCTTTGTTGCATCGTTCTCCTATTTCGAGCTAGGTTCCACTTGTGCTGCACCGTTTCAGGGAAATTCAGTGAATAAAATAATTCTTCAGGTTGTTTGTTGGATTCTGTCCTTCAAATGTTCCAGATTCTCCATGATTTCGATGTAAGACACGTAACTCTCATTATCTCCGACGCGCTTTTCGATTTTTGGAATTTCCAATATCTCCTCCACCAGCAGCGATAGGTACAGTAGTCGGAGATTTTTTCCACATAAGCGAATCAGATACCGTGCATGATGCACATAAAGTACTTCATCCGGCTCTCCCGCTTCCAGACTTACTTCGTGGATATGAAAATACAGAAACGATCGAAAACCGGTTTCTGTCTGGAATGACAAACGTTCCTGGCCCGGCTGGGTGATAGTGTAGCGTTGCAGAACTTTGCTCTCTGTAATCATCGATTCTCAGTTTTGGAATGACCGCGTTTGACGTCCCTTGGCTCTGTTCCATATTGCGACACTTGCCCATGAACAAACGCACCGTAGAACGCATTCTGGCTGAATTAGATATGAATAAGACCGATGCGGCGGAAGCTCTTGGCATGGGCAGAGCGACCTTCTACCGAAATTATTTTTACAAGCCACCGAACCGGTTGATGCAATTGGCTTTGCTGGGTCTTTTATACCAAAAAAGGTGGGGAAACCTTCTGGATCATAATGATAAAGACTCAGAAGGGGTCATCAGGGATCAGAAGCGGTAAGTAGTTTATTTTCAATAATCTGTGCTCCTTCTGTTTTCTATCTTTGCTTGAATTCGTATCATTATGATACGATTCTTGCAAGTCATGAACTTCTTATTTTTCAAGGCGCTTACTTTTGGGCTTCTTAATCCCAAACTCATAGCCACCACTTTTCTCGCAGCGGGCAGTGTCACTCAAGCTTTGGGCCAAGCGGGCGGGATTATCAATTCGTTTGGCTTCATTGGCTGTTTTGCTGGGGTCGTATATGCAGGCTACAATGCCATGCAGGGTCACACTGACAAGATCAAGTATGGCCTCCTTGGAGCCACTTTATGCGGTCTGGCCTGGGTTATCGTCAGTCAAATGTTCGCTGCCGGAGGGCAGGAGGCGAACGTCCAACTTCAACAGCCAAACTAATCATGTCGGAATGGCAGTTTCATCCCAACGATAATGCCCGTGAGGCGAAAGCCAATCTCTGGATTTTCGAGGGCAAAAGCCTCTATTTCTTAATCGCTGGCATAGCCCTTGCCGTTCTATTATACAGATTCGCATTCGAACGCTTGCAGTGGGGTAATGCTAGCGTTGCGATCGCTGTCGTTCATCTTCTGCTTATTACGGCCTATGTAGTCCTTTTGAAAGTAGGCAAACCGAAATCCTACGATATGGATTTCTTCCGGTCATGGGGACTTCGAACACTAGCTTCGCTTCACCGGAGCGGTCTTCTCCGCTCAACCCTGGATTTCTATACAGTTGGTTCCCAAAAGCATACACGGCATCCCTATTCTATATTATGAATGTCCACGCTCCAGATTGTTACGGAATCGAGGATTTACTTCTCTTTGGAGATATCACCAAAGGTGTTGTCAGCCAAGGGATAGTCGCCAATCTGCCTGATCTGAATACGATCGAAGGCGACGTTATCGAACGACTCGAACGAGATTTCCGCACCTTCCTTGCCAACATTCACGAAAGTGAACGGCTTCAGGTTCAGTTCTATAAGAATGCCGATTACCAGCGGGAACTTCAGCGGTTTCATGACGTTACTACTGCTTCCCCCCACGCGAGCCGATTTTCCCGACGGCAGCGCACTGAACGTTACGAACGTTATCTGGAGCGTATGCAACAAGACCGACTCATTCAATCCGAATTGAGATTCTTCATCTCTTCTAAAATTTCCGCAAAGGGACTGGCTACCAAGGCACATTATCAGCGCATTCTTGATACCTACAAACATGGATTCCAGCAACGGGTGCAGCTCGGGGATAATTTTCTCAAGAGCTACGCTGGCAGTATGCGTGCTCTCAATAACACTGAGCACTTCTCAGAAATCCTTCACTACTTTGCTCCGACAATGAGCAAGTTGTATCTGCCGGAGGAACTCTACATCGATCCCCACGCCAATCTTATGAGGCTTGCTCGCGCAAGCTCCGTTCACCATCAAGTGGCTCCCGATTACGGTTTCTACATGGACGGACACTACTTCAGTGTTCTTGTACTGGCTACGATGCCAGGAAGCACCTTCATGGGCATGGTCAAAACGCTGACCTCTCTTGCTGTTCCAAACTACCGGGTCGTCGTAAACTGCTACCCGCTGGCGCTTGAAGCGGAGCTCCAAAAAGCTCAATCCAATTACGACAAATTAGACAATTCCACGTGGACAAAAAAAGGCCGGGTCGTCAAACCGAAGATCGCCAAAGGGATAGAGGATACCGATCGGCGCATCAAACGCCTCATGGGCAACGACATTCTGCCCTTCATGGCACAATTCATCATCATCACGCATGATGAAACCAAGGAAGGCCTACGTTCCAATCTCGCCGCCCTGAAAGGTGTCATCGGTAAACTCGGCGGCATGCGCTATTACGAGCCCACATACGAGATTGCGACACTCAATTATTTCAACGCTGCCATTCCTGGTTGGTGTTTCGACAGGTATGACGATTACACACACAAAATCGACGACGTAAATCTCGTCAATCTTTTGCCGCTTGGGGCAACCTCAAAAGGTGACTTGGCCGCGGCTGAGTGGATCCACGACGGGGATGGAGGTAATCTTATTGGCGGTCGCACTTTCACCGGTGCTCCGGGCAACGAAAGCCCTGGCCATGCGTTGATGACTGGTTCGTCCGGAGCAGGTAAGTCACTCATGGTCAATGATATCCTCGTTCAAACCGAGCCCTATTATGATTACACGGTTATCATTGATGCCGGACTCTCTTACGGGATTTACGTTCAATGCTTGGAGAAAGGCGTTACGCCGATCGTTATCCGCTCCAACGGCAATTATACATTCAATCCCTTCGATACTCGCGGGTTACCACTCTCCAGTGAACTGCTCTCGAACTCGACCGCCATGCTGTCCTTGCTTATCGGCGGCGCTGATTCACCAGATAAACGGCGCTATCGCAAAGCTCTGATGGCTTCCACGGTGCGTTCGATCTACAACGACTACTATGTTCGTTGGAGTAAACTCAATGAGGACAAACTCATTGATACTGCTCGCCATGCTTTAGCTGTAGAAAAGTGGCTTAAGAAAAAGTCGCCTCCAGGTGACGGATTCATCGATGCCTGGAATGAGTTTCTTCAATTTAAAAAAGAGTACCCCCACGAGGTTCACACATGGCTTAGCGCTTACTCTGACGAAGACGTCAAACAGTACATCGAAAATCCAAAATCAGCGGAGTTATTACGCAACGTTAGCTTTACCTACTTTAAACCTCATGAATTTCCGCAACTGCGGGATATCCAAGACGAAACCGCTGCACTTGGACGGGGCAAGACCCATGACGCTGCTGAATACAACATCATCGGTAAGCTTCTGGAAGTCTGGCTTCGAGATGGACAGTATGGCCCGATTGTTGATGGCGCTTCCAACATCGATCTTTCCCGAAAGATAGTTCACTTCGAGTTAGGCTCGATCAAAGAGTCTGAACGCGAACTACTCGCCGTTGCCGGTTTCCTTATTACCAACGATGTGCGCAACCACATCATGACGATGCCGAGAGGCAAGCGCAAGCGACTCATCCTTGAAGAGCTCTCGGCGTTCCTCAGTCTGGATAACGGCCCCAAAATCGTCCGCGATTATTACGAGCGCATGCGCAAATACAACTGCTGGGTCCTCTCCATCCTGCAAAATTTCGGTCGCATTGCTGAACAGAGTCCTGGCGTCACCGGGGCGATTGTTTCCAACTGTCAGCAAATCTTCCTGCTCAAATCTAATTCCCAATCTGATCTTGATCTCATCAGTAAGACTTATCCGATCCCGGAGGTCACTAGGAATGCAGTGATGAGTTTCCCAAAACCTGAGGGAAGTGGTCCAGATGTTTATAACGGATATGCCATCGTCCAACTTCAGGAGAGTCGGCCAAAAGTTACACTTGGGCGCAATTATGCGCACCATGAATTGCTCTATGTCTCTTCCTCAACAAGTTCAGTTTTTGAAAAACGGAACCGCCAATTGCGATCAGAGCCAGACATCATCGATGCCATTATTCGTTATTCCACTCAAATGTATGCCAATCCTCGACATCAATTCCTTTCACCGACAACTCCTTCAAAAGCAGCATGAAAACAGCTGTTATTCATCCAGTCGTCTGAGCTTTTTCGGTTTCATCGCATTTTCCTTCTTGTCTCTTTCCGGGTGTTCAATCTTTACGGCGCAGCACGCGATCACTGATGCCGCTCTCGGCGGCGGCGGTGTAGGGCTCGGTTACGCGCTTGGCGGTACCAAAGGTGCTGCCATCGGAGGTGGCGCAGGTATTCTGACTGGCGAGGCGATCAATTATTTTTCTGACAAGAAAACTCGCGACGCTCATGACGCCGGATATGTCCAGGGCCGGAGTGATGAAGTGAAAACCCTCTACTGGGCACAGCGCAACTTCATAAGTCCCGATAACGGCCAACCCAAACTCAGACATAAACTCGTAGAAATTCCGGTACCTGCTCATTACGACAGTGACGGGCAGTATATTGCGCCTTCTACTCAAATCGTTGAAGTGGTCAATTAGGTTTATGAAAACGTTCACTCTGATCTTGGCAGTTCCGCTTTTTATCACTGCGTCGGTATTTGCTGCCGGTATGCCTATCATCGATGTAGCCAATCTCGAGCAGCAATTACAAAATCAAATGACCAACATCGTCCAGTACAGTCAAACAGCCACTCAAACATTGCAGTCCGCTAAAAAACTCGAAGCTCAGGTGCTACAACTTGGCAACTTTCAGAGCATCATGAACTTGCCAGGTCTGGGCACGATCAAACAGGGTATTGGTGTTTTCAATAAAGCAAAAAATTCCATTAATCAGTTGAGCAATCTTAACCCTGGCAGTTTTACGAACCAATTCAGTTCACTTGCCAATTCCTACAGTAGCGGTTTTGGAAACCTGCTCAACTCGTCTTATTCCGCCGGCACGACTTATACAATGCCAATGGATACAGCTATTGCCAAGGCGGTTAATACCTTTCAGCAGGACTTCAATACTCTTGATTCTCAGCGCCAGAACCTTGAGCAGCAGATCGCTAATCTCACTCAACAGCTTAATGGCGCGTCTACGGCCGCCGAAGTGAGCAAACTCAACGCTCAAATCGCTGCAGTTAATGGGCAGCTCAATTCTACAAATCAACGCATTATCCAATCGGCTGACACCAGTCGCCAGGCTGCTCAACAGGCTACTGCTGCTCAAGATACGATCCGGCAGGCGGCAGGCGCTGTTGAGGGTGACCAACTTCAACAATCGGCCAATACAATCTTCAGTGGCTCTTATTTCTCGGCCGATCCCACCTATTTTAACCAATGAAAAGGGCGCAGGTTTTCCTTCTCGTTATCGGTCTGATTACGATAGCCATCCTTAGCTGTAGTGCCTACTGCTATGCTACCCAACGCCAACAGCGCCAAGCTGCGACGACATCTGACGCTACTTGGCTCCAGAAATCCGCCAGTAAGGTCTTCAACTGCAAATATTTTTCCGAGGAACCGACTTACTCTAATCCCCCAATGCCACCACCCTCAAATCCTTAGTTATGGATGCGACTACTCTGCTCGATGCTTTCCTTCCGACGTTGCGACAGGGGAGCCAGCAGCTTTACCAGGCGCTTGTTCCCTGGGTCTTCATCGCTGCCTTTGCTCTTATTGTCTATGAGGGATACAAGGTTCTTCAGGGCAAAGTTTTTGCTCTACCTTCCGTAATTATCCGTGTCGCTATTGCCGTTGTATTGGTCTCCAATTTCACGCAATGGACAGATACGATTAACAGAGCTGCTCATGATCTTGTCTCCTCAATCGGAGCAGCAGCTGGCGCTAGTGACACGCAGGCTGTTATGACCGATTACCAGAATGTGCTCAAAAATCCTGGTGTCGGAACTGCGGATCCATCTAATAGCAATGGACTTTTAGGTTTCTGGCAATCCCTTACCAATCCCAGCGGTGCCGTCGGAGAAACGGTCCTTAAGGGGATCATGTGGCTTTTGGGAACCATTGCTTGGGCTATCGCTCTGATCATGAACCTTGTTCAGCGATTTTTTTATCTCCTTGGTGTTGCTGCTGCTCCCATTTTCATCGGTCTTTGGATGTTGTCGGACACACATTCCATTGGCCTCAAATACATCATGCATATGGTCGGTCTTTCTCTTTGGCCTCTTGGTTGGGCATTTGGAAATCTTGTGACCAAGGTAATTATTCAAGTCGGCGTTGATTTTGGGAATGATTGGTTAACAGCTTCCATTTGGATTCTCGTTATCGGAGGTATATGGATCGTTTTTAACGCTATTTTTTGGCCTGTTGTCATCACCAATACCATCATTTCTGGCTCTGGGGCAGGCTCCGGTTGGATTACTAGCTCCGTTAGCACTGTAACCAGCACAGCAGCTTCTGTAGGTGGTATGGCCGCTGCCGCCGCCACGGGTGGCGTCGGTACTCCGGTGGTCGCCGCTGGAGCTTCGCTCGCTTCCCGTCCCTCTAAGTCTCCTTCATCTTCTGTTTGATCTATGGCTGCAACCATCATTCGGCCAAAGAAAGCCTCCGTTGGTCTGCTCATTTCAAAAGAGCGTCAACGCAATTTTTGGATCGCGATTACTCTTCTCACTGTAGGCACCGCCGTTTGGGATCATCAGCAGCTGGTGACCAAACTGACCTCCAAACCGCTTTTCTTCGCGATGGATAACAACATTTTTTACGTGTCTCGGATTGGAACGTTTGAAGAAGCCCGACTCTTTCATGCGGAGGCTTCTCGCATGGCCGCTGAATGCTTATTCAATCGTAATCCCGGCGCACCTGATTATTCCGATCGCCTTAAGCTCTTGTTCGGTCACGATGCCTACCAGGCTGCAATGAAGCTTTTCGGTGCTGATTCCCGCAAATTCCAAGAACAGCAAATTCATCAGAAAATTGAAATTGGTAAGGTAGATATTTTAAAGCCGAACGACACCTCTGTTTTGACTACTATCCATGGGCAAATCATTCGGAGTGGTTCATTTGAAGGTCGTACCTTTACTACGTTTACGCCAGTTACGATTTACTTCCAACTTGGGCTTAACAAGCAGATGTCGAGCAATTCTCGTTATCCAGAATTCGTCATCAAATTCGATATTCATGAGAATAAATAAAAACGCTTCTTTTTTACCTAAAAATGTATCAATATGATACTCCATATCCGGATTATGAATCTACGGCAGCTTTATTTAACCTATGTGGCCGCTGCTTTTGCTTGGATGGCTGTACCATCAGGCTACGCTCAGAATGCCGGCGAAAATCCTGATTCGCGTGTCCAGGAGGTTATCCTGAACTCCCGTTCCGTCATTCCTATTGTTCTCTCCGAGGGTCACGTCACAACGCTCCTTTTCCCGCGCCCGATCACCTCAGTTGTTGGCTACGGTATGACTCGTGATCCGGGTGTAGAAGATGGCTGGATTCAATACGATCATCCGGTTGATTCCGGCATTCTCACTCTTCGAATTCTCAAGTCGGATCTCATCAAAGCCTATATGACCGTCCTGGTTAGCGATGATTTGTACGACTTCGAACTTAACAATGATCCTCTTAAATCCGCCCTTTCGATAAAGCTCATTGATCCGGCAACAGTCCAGGCTCAGCGACAAGTTGCTCGTGAGGTCACCCCAGAGGAAGTGAAGGCTTCCAGGCCCGTCTATGATCCTACCAGATTGCATAGTCTCCTAGGTTTAGCCAAAAATTCTGGGTTTCTCAGGGATCGTGATTCTAGCGATTACCAAGGCTACGAAGTGCGCCAGGTCGCTAATATTTCCGATTACGATAATGCTGCCGCCACCGTTAGAGAGGTTCACCGTTTCCCTGCCGATGATGCAATCGTCTTACTCGGTGAACTTACCAATAAGTCCGGGCGGCCAATCTCCTTCAACCCTGCGGCTATGACAGTAGCCGTTGGCGACCGTCAGTACCCCACCGCGTTCGTTGATTGCGTCGGCAAACTCACAGCCAATCAAACCGTTAACTTCGGCGTCGTTGTTCAAGGTGACATTGATAGCACCCGGGCACATCTGTCGGTTCGCAACGCTTTCCGAGTCTTATTGCCTCAATTCGACAAAAAAACACCCATCGCGCGCCGCCGTTCCTATCGGCGTAACTCCTCGTCAGGAAAAGAGATCGTACCTTCTCAATTTCGGCGATAATGCAAAAAAACTCTCAATTCTTGTTCATCGGCACCGTTGGCCTGTTGCTCTTTGGTGCATTCTTCTATTTCAACTTTTTCCACAAGAGCGTACCTCTAAACAGTCACCAGCCGTTTACTGCCGCTACCCCGACCCCACCTCTGAATCGCAGACAAAATTCCGATACCACCGGTCAGATTTCATCTCTCCAAGGCCCAAAACTATACGGGATTCAGCCTGTCGACGCACCGATCCCAACTCCTGTTCAGAAAGAACAGACCAAGAAAATCAATTACGGGATGGTTCAGTTCTTCGCACCAGCTGCTCCCACCAAACCTGTTCCTACTCCAGTTCTTGATCCTACACTTTACCTTCCCAGAGCTACACTCATCCCTTGTTCCCTCGTTCTCACCATAGACTCTTCTTCGCGTGATACCCCCGTGCTCGCCGAGGTTACTCAAGATGTCAAAATGTACGGAGGGACCGGCAAGGTCGTTATTCCTGCGGGAACGCTCATCGCCGGTTTTGCCTCGCCTGGTCGTGTCCGGGATCGAATCGAAGTCAAAGGTTCCTGGGATCTCATCTTTAAAAACGGACGCGAGTACGAATTTCGCGGCGTCGCTGCCAACCGTGTGTATGATCCTAACACGGGTCGTTATGGCCTCACCGATGGTTCCAGCGGCTTGCAAGGTACTATTCTTTACACTGATCGCTACACCGAATTAAAAGCGTTTGGTGCCGCCGCGATTCAAGGCGGTGTGACCGCTCTCCAAGGCACTACAACTACCAACTTTGGCAACATCCTCAATCGTACCGGACAAAATGCCGGACTCCTCGGTCTGGGTCGCGGCACGGATGTCATGATCCAACGCTACCTCCAGGCCAACGACGGCGACGAAACCTATGTCCGCGTTCCCGCCGGCAAAGAATTCTACGTGTTTTCCATGTCTGTTATTGAACCGGACAAAGCATCCATCGGTGCTTATCACCAGCAGGCCAAGGCCCAGACCGTTTGGGAACGCGTTCAGTCCGAGCGTGAACAAGCTTCTCAAGCTGATATTAGCCCCGAACTCAAGCAAATGCTAAACGGTATGGCCAAACAGCAACGCCAATTAGACGAACTCAAGAAAGTTTCTTCCGATCAACCCCAAGATGTCCCGCCGAGATCCAGCTTTTAACTCATGAAACGGTTCCTCTTCTTGGTCGTTCTGCTGAGTGGTTGCGCTTCAAAATCACGATACCAGTCTGTCGTCGCCCGATATTTTGGTAACACTGGGACCCATATGCCTTATTCCCAAAGCGAACGGATTCGCATTCCGGACACTGTGCACGCTTATAAGGTCGGCCAGTTTCCAAGTACTGATGACCAGTCCATGAGTGAAGCCGGCAACTGGTATCACATTGAGCAAGCCGCTTATTGGAACCGATTTCTACCAGGTTCCCGAGTCGAAACAACTGGCCCGAGTGGTAACACTGCCGCGCGCGCGTATCGCCCAACGCCGATTGCAGGCGAGGTGACCGAACTGCGCAATGAAGCGCTTCAGGATAAACAAAAGCTCCAGGAAAGTCTCAACCAGGTGCAGCTTGCCAAAAAAAACTCTCCATAAGTATGCAAAACGTCGAAAAAACCAATCAGATTATCTCCGGAGCTATGTCCGAAATTTCCAAGCTCCGCAGCGAAAATGAAGACCTGAAACGCAAACCCCAATCTGATTCATTGGCTCAGCCCGATACAGATCTTCAAAGGTTTGAAAAGCAGGATGCCACCCCAAAGGGACTGGCACCCGGTTCTAGCCAGTAATCCCATGGATCAAAATGATTTCCGAAGAATTGCGCGCGCGCCTCAATGCGCTTCCGGCCTTTCTGGAAAAGAACATTCTGGGTCAATCGGAAGTTATTTCTGAGATTGTTCCATTCCTCCAGAATGGTGCTTACGGCATCAATTCCGAAGGACAACCAAAAACCAATCTTCTTTTGCTTGGTCCGCCCGGTGTCGGTAAAACCGAGATTTGTAATCTCTTCACTGAATACCTTCTTGGACCCGACAAACTCATCCGATTCGATATGTCTGAATTTCAGACTCTCGATTCGATCTATCGTTTGATCGGACACAACGGCGAAGAAGGTCTTTTCGGCTTGAATTACGATCGCCTTGATGGCTCTGGCACCTTGCTTTTCGATGAAATCGAGAAAGCCCATGAACGAGTCCTTGACCTCTTCCTTCAAATGCTTTCTGCCGCACGTATTACCCTTGGTAGCGGTCGCATTCTTGATCTTCAACGGTTTTACGTTGCAGCGACCAGCAACATCGGTTCACCAATGCTCATCGGCAGCAAAACCACCGTCCGGGAAACCCTAGTGCGTCGGGTGACCCAGGAGGCCTCTTCTCAAATGCGGCCCGAGATTCTTGATCGGATGGATCGTATTGTTGTCTTTAATCGTCTTCCCTACGAGGTCCAAATCGAAGTCGCTCGCCTTCATCTCGCGAAGGAAATCGCGGCACAACAGAAACGAGGCTTTTTCATCTCCTCCGACGATCCCGCACTCAAAGCCGTCGTCCTCGCAGGATACAACGATAAACAAGGCGCTAGGCGTATGCGCAACGCTGCCCGCGAAGCAGTTCAACAAGCCATCCGTAACGCCCTTCTCAACGGCAAAGAACCCACCGGTCACCTCTCGTTTAACTCGGAGTCCAAATGTTTTTACCTTGCTTGATCTTCTCGCTAGCAACCACGCTGACAGACGTCTTTGGATCCCTGTCAGCATTCGCTTCCAGTCCCGCTGTTCATGCTCCCTATGCGCTTCCTTCTCCTGTCGCTACTTCCTTTGCCAGAAAGTAAAACCCTTTGAAAATGCATCGCTTACCACTCAATCATCATGAACTTCCAGCCGACTGTCGCCGAAAGGCGGCCCATCGGTAAAGGGCGATACGCCTCGCTCTTGCCCCTTTTTGATCACCCTTCCTTGATGCTCGCCGGCATTCGCCGGTTCGGCCTGGTCACGACCAGGATTCGTCTTGTTCCAAGGCGTACCTCTGCCGCAAGAGTACCGTCTACGGCTTAAACAGCCTACGCCCAATGCTTCGCGTCGGTTCCCTCCATTTAAATCTTCGACCCCTTCTGGCTCCTGCCTTTGCCTTTTTGCGCCGTGTTAAAGTGGCAACTATCGTTTCCGTTTTTTGGGAAAGAAAATTAGCACTTGCTTCTTTTTCTCTCCTAAGCGGAACCGATGGTTCCTGGAGAGAAGATGCAGGAGAAACAAAGGCTCTTCCAAAGCGAAGTCAGCCATTCACTGAAAAAAAACTAACCTCATCATATGGAACTATGAATAGAGTTCTTTCAAAACCCTCCGGATCTATGATAATCCCCCTTTGCTGATAAAAACAACGAAACAACATGGGAAGAGAACACATCAAAGAGCTCTCTAACGAAGCATTCAGAAGATTGACAGGTGTCCAGAAAGCGACCTTTGAAAAGATGATCGCTGTTCTGAGAGAAGCCCAGCGACAAAAAACTTTACAGGGCGGACGGCCCTCCAAGCTCTCTCTAGAAGACAGATTGCTGATGAGCTTGGAATATCTACGTGAATATCGTACTTATTTTCATATTGGGAAACATTATGGCCTCAGTGAAAGTACTGCGTATAAGACCCTTCGATGGGTTGAGGATACTTTGATTAAGTCCAAGGTTTTCAGTTTGCCCGGTCGTAAAGCACTGCTTAAAATCGCAGATGAACTATGAAGTAGTATGGGTGGATGCTACCGAAACGCCTATTGAGCGGCCCCCAAAAAACAGAGGCGTTTTTATTCAGGAAAGAAAAAGCGCCACACGCTTAAAACGCAGCTTATCGTAGACAAAACCAGCCAGAAAGTAATCTGCACGAGCTTCATCAACGGAAAACGACATGATTTTCATCTGTTTAAGCAATCCGGTGTTCGGTTCCAAGCAAGCACTCAGCTGCTGACTGACTCGGGCTATCAGGGCCTACAGAAAATCCATGCAAACAGCCAACTACCCAAGAAAAAGCCTAGGAAACGACCACTGACAAAGCAAGAAAGGCGAGCAAACAAGACCATCGCTAGTCAGCGGGTACTCAACGAGAACGTTATTGGTAGGCTTAAACGTTTCAAAATCATTTCGGATAAATATCGAAACAGACATAAACGCTTTGGACTGAGGTTTAGTTTAATTGCCAGTATTTACAACTTTGAGTCGGTGAGCTGAGGTTTTGAAAGAACTCTAATATCAATCATATCATGATCATTGGTAACCTGGTTGCAGCTCCAACCCTGAGACATCCCAATGCTGATACTTCTGTGGCTTCAGCGATCGTGGCAAACAATGAGTTCTTCACCAACGACAAAGGTGAGAGGCAGCAAGTTACCACTTTTGTTGGTGTGACCGTCTGGAGCAAAAGTAGCGAAAACTTCGTCAAGCGAGTCAGGAAAGGTCAGGAGATCCTTATTGAAGGTGAGCTGCAGCGGGATGTCTGGAAAGATGATGAAGGCCAACTTCTACTCCTTCCGGGAAAAGGGTGCTAATTTGGAATAGCCCTTTCTTTTGTATGCTTCGCCTAACCCAATCTGTCTCCGCAAACGGCGCGACCAAATACTTCGACGTGGGGCTGGCGACTGAAGAGTATTACACAGCTGGTGTGCAGTCTCTTGGTATCTGGGGTGGTCGTGGAGCCGACGAATTGAAACTTGGGTCCGAAGTCGACAGAGAAGCATTCTCTCGCCTTGCTAATGGGCTGGATCCACGTTCTGGCAAGCGACTTACTGCGAGGCTCGATACGGATCGACGACCCGGCTACGACTTCACTTTCTCTGTTCCAAAATCCGTGTCTGTCATTGGAATGCTTGGCTCTACCCGAGATAAAGAGATCGTCCGTCAGATTTTCGATAAATGTGTCCTGGAAACCATGCGTGACATCGAAGCTGAGATGCAGGTCAGAGTTCGAGGTCAGGATGGCGACCATGACTGTACCACCGGGAACATGGTCTGGGCAAAATTCGATCACGATGTCACAAGACCTGTCGATGGGTTGCCCGATCCACACATTCATTCTCATGTCTATGTCTTTAACCTGACCAAGGATGGCGACACTTGGAAGGCCGGACAGTTCGGTAGCATCAACACCGATGCTGAATACTGGGAGCAAATCTTTGAGTCCAAAGTCGCCGCAGGTCTCCAGCAGGCCGGATATGGTATTGAGCGCACCGCCAAAGGATGGGAAGTTGCCAGCATTTCGACTGAAACCGTCGACAAGTTCTCTCGTCGCACTCAGGAAATCGAAAAAGAAGCCCATAGGAGCGCCAAGGAAATTGAGGTGCATGCTCAAGCTATCATGGTTTCCACCGGCAATTCGTATGAGGATTCCTACGCACAAACCAAGGCGCAGCTTGGCCTGAAAACCCGCCAGGACAAGAAGAATGCGTTACCCAGGGAGCAAGCATTTCAAGCATGGTCTGAAACCCTCGGGCTAGATGGCCGTGCTGAATTGGCCGCTGTAACTAGCCAGCCGAACAAACATATCCCGAAGATCAGCGAAGCCGTTCACTTTGCCACGAGTCACGCCTTTGCGAATGAATCGGTGCTCCGCAGTCGCGCGCTCCAGGCACGGATTCTCAAAGCCGCCATCGGTTCCGGGCTAGATAGCCAGAAGGTTGAAGCCCTTCTCGATCATCCACGATTTCTTTCGAATGTCATTGCCGGCCAACGCTTCGTTACGACCTCAGAAGTTCTCAACGAAGAAAACAGACTCGTGTCGACCGTCAGAAATCGGATGGGAGTTTATGAACCTTTTGCGGCCACCCAGTGGGCGATTCAACGCACCTGGCTGAACCAGGAACAACGAGACGCTGTTCAGCACATTCTTTTCTCCCGTGATTTAGTAACTGGTATTCGCGGTTTTGCGGGGACAGGAAAGACCACAATGCTTCAGGAAGCCGTTGAGGCACTCGAACTATCCTCTGGAAAGAAAGTCTTCGTTTTCGCCCCTTCCCGGGCCGCCGTCGATGTCCTACGCGGAGAAAATTTCAAGAATGCGACCACGATCGCCGCGCTATTCGATTCCCAGGACCTAATCAACCGTCTCAAAGGTAATATTATCCTCATTGACGAGACAGGACTCACTTCTATCAAAGATTTTCGGCGTTTAATCGATATTGCCCTCGCCCAGAATTCGCGAATTATCCTTGCGGGTGACCGGAACCAGCACCGCGCTGTCGAGCGCGGTGATACCCTTCGGATTCTCGAAAAGTATGCGGGACTGAAGAGTACCAACCTCGTTGATATCCGACGACAGCAGTTCCATGCCTATAATTCCGCCGTTCGTGACCTAGCCGCCGGTAATGTACTGCCTGGATTTCAAAAACTCGATGATATTGGTTTTATCCGAGAGATTGAAGATTCGGATGAGCGCCGTAAGGCGCTTCTTGAGTCGTTCCTTGGCAAGAAAAAACGCATCCACAATAACGGCAGAAGACACACTGTGCTGATGATTGCCCCAACTCATGCAGAAAGCGAGACTATTACCGCTCCGCTCCGGGGCAAATTACAAGCCTCCGGAGTCCTTTCTGGACGGGAGTATTCGCTTATGCGGCTCCAGCCTCTTGATCTCACGGAGGCGCAAAAAGCCGATGCTGTAACCTATCAACCCGGGATTGTCATCGAGCCAAACTACAATATCCCCGGTGCTAGAAAAGGGGAACGCTTCACCGTTCTCCAATCGCATCACGATCAGGTGTCCGTTCATGATAAGCACGGTCAAATACGCACTCTGGCCTTACTCCATAGCCATCGATGGAGTCTTTACGAAAAAAAGGAGTTACCGCTTCAGCCAGGCGATCAGATCCGGGTTACCAAAAACCAGGTGCTTTCAATGGCGGATGAAAGCACTGGAAAACGTATCCGTACCCGGCTTACCAAAGGCGACATTTTATCGGTTAGAGATATCGTGCAAAATCGTCTCTTTCTCGCAAGAAGTGGTGCTGTCGTCGGTGTTCTGGATGCGTCGCACAGTTTACACGTTACTCATGGTTATGTCGTTACATCTCACGCGTCTCAAGGCAAGAATGTTGACCATGTACTGGTTTCCCAGCCAGTTGCTTCCTTCCGAGCCGTTAACCGTGAACAATTCTACGTGTCTGTTTCCCGTGGTAAATGGTCTGCTGAAGTGTTCACGGACTCCAAAGAGGCCCTGAAACACGCCATTCAGTCTACAGACGCTAGAATGAGTGCTTCTGATTTCCATGCTGGTGAGCTAGGCGAGAGAGTGGATATCCTTCGCCAACGAACCGAACAGCGTGAGGCGCAACTCCTTGTCGCGCGCCAGCGACGAAAGCTCTCGCCTTCGGAATTGATAGGTGCAAAGAGTCCGGTTTCAGAAACTATTGCCGAGTGGCAGAATCGGCCAAAACAAGACATTTTGCGGTTCGAGCAACAAGCTTACACCCGTCAGCAAAAGATCACCAAACAACGTCAACGACAGTCGGTTCGCACCATCACAACTCCCTAGGTTGCTCTCTCTTGCGTGCCAACATTATATCTGGCACGTGTTCCTTTACCCATCTCGGCGCCTTCGCCACAACGTACTTTGTCCGATTGTATTCCATTGAAAGAATTAGTCGGGTTCGGTGAGCCGAAGTTGTCGAGCATAATTGATCGATCGGCTAAATTTAGAGCCAATGGAAGATTTTTAAGACATTGCTCAACCCGATGTTCAATATCTTTCGTCGAGACGTTGCGTCCGCCGGCTTTTACCCGGTCAGCAACCCGTCGTTGTGAAAGCTCACGCATTCCCAGACCTATGTATACGAGGGTTACCTTGTATCCTCTTGCTCGTGCATCTTCCATTAGCTGTCGTTCACCATCCCTGTGAGCGTCGTTTCTATAACAAACGACGCTCCTTGTTCTAGGTGTGATAAGCGTTATTGGTAGCCAGTTGGCCAGCCAACAAAATAGACTGGCTCGCCTGTTCGATTAAATTGCCTGGATTAACGGCGAGTAGCCTGTTAACCTCGTAACGTGCTACAATCGTCGATTTTCCTGCTCCGTTTGGCCCAGCAATAATCCAAAGCTGGGGCATCCTTAAACCCAAGATCCTGGGATAAGGTCTTCCACCGGAACATCTTCATTATCAGATATTCGGATTAGTTCTCGTCTTCTGTCTGAATACTCCTTTATCAATAAGCCCTTGGGCATATCCTCTTCAATGTAATAGATTGGATTCCCCGCCTTCGGATGCTCCTTTGCTGCTGAGTTATCCCCGTTTCTATACGCTTCTTCCAGTTGGGTAGCCAAACAGGCGAGCCTATTGTTCGCTAATATCTCCTATCGTATTGATAGCGCTCATCTCTTCGCTTTGATAAACGCTTCGCTCGTGTCCGCTTATGGCATATCCCAGACCTAAAACGAATACAGTTTCGAACAGTCGCGTCCAGTATAGAACTTTGGGCACTCAGGTAATTTGGGATGATAGAGCGCGCCGCCTGGCCCTCATCACAGGTATTGAGAATGTTGAGCATGCTCGATTAATGGCCCGTAAGGCAAGAAAATGGGGGTTAAATAAGTTGACCTAGCGTTCAAAAAGTTTGTCGGATTCTTCTATGATAGCGGCTCCATGCAGTTTTTTTGTCTTCATCCTTTCGGGAAGAAAATTATCGTCTGGACGATTACATCCGGAAATTCATCCTATGGCACTCGATAAATTTCGCTCTGTGTCATTTCAATCTTTCAAGAGCTTTTCTCGACAATTCAATAGCTCAAGCCGGCCTTTCTCAAAGCATCCATTGTCAGATAAAAGCCATTCTATTCCAGCGACATGTTATACATGTTAATAAGCTTCTCGCATTTCCCTTGCCATCTCCAGAAATTCTTCACGAATATCTCCTGCACTCACGCTGCGCTGGTTCACGGTGCCACTTCTACGATGGCCGATTGTGCTTGTTTTTCTCTCAAAAACTCCTGTACATGCTCGCCACAAGTTCTCCGAAATTCGTCGTAGGAAACTGGAAATGATCTGTGTTTCTGCGGGTATCCCCTCTCGATCAACCATTCTCGCCATCCCGGTACCTCTGGTACCGTTTTCGGTTTCGTCGGCTTTTTTGGCGTTACCGGTGCTCGCCAGTCCTCCCGTATCGCTGTGACAAACGCAGCAGCTGCATTTCGCGTTTCCCCGTCCCGGATGATTGCTGCCTTTTCCTGTACGTACTCCAGTCCTTTAACTTCTGCGGTTTGCTCGACCTCCGCTACCTGACGTGAACTCAGGCCGAATTCTTCAGCCAAGTCCAAAAAGAATCGCGACGACGCGCCGTTTGGGCCACTGCTAGGCTTTTCCTCTTCCAAGCTACCCTTATACGTCGTCGCGTTTATTGACGTTTCTTTATAACGTATAGGGTGAACCATGTTCACCGGGACCGGTGCACCTCCTTCACCCGTCCGGCGCACCACGTTCACCGGGTAGATCGGATGCACCTCCTTCACCGGGTGCACGGTGTTCGCCGGGATACTACCGGGTGCACCTCTTTCACCGGGCGCACGAAATTCACCCGATAAAGCTAGTTCACCCGGTGTACCACGCTCACCGGGTACTTGGAAGACAAGCTGATACTTATTTGCTGTTCGCTTGCTTCCGTTCGTTCCGCCTTTCTTCACTAATCGAATCCGCTGCGTCTCGATCAGTCGACCAAGAATTTGTTGCACTGCTCGATCACTCAGTCTCGCCTTGTTCGCCAGTTGGGTCACACTCGGCCAACAAAAACCATTGTCATCTGCCCAATCCGCCATTGCCAGCAACAACACCAGTTCCGATTGCGATGCCGTCCGCCTATCTTCCCATACCTGCGTCATGATTCGGATCGACATCAGAACTGCCTTTTCAATTCCTCGTTTGCTTGCTTCATGTCTTCGATTCCCCACGCCATCAGATTGATGGTGTCCTCTTTGTTTCCCTTGCACCCGAGCCGTGCAATTCCTCTGGCTAGCAGCGAGAATTCCTTCTTCACCTTCTCTACTCGCCTCAACTGCTCATCCATTGCGTCCAATGCCGTCTCGTAGTTCATGAAAAATCTCCCGTTACGATTTTCAGCTCATCGAGACTTGTTAGGGGAGCGCTGTCTTCGCTCCACGGTACCTTTACTATGAAGCATGCCCATACGATGCGATGTGCCCTTCCGGTTAAACGATTGATCCCGCCTGGGCATCTGACCAGATGCCCAGGTAAATGCGTTAACACAGGATCCCATTCAATCCAGATTTCGAGGCCTTCCTCTCCATCGTCTATGATCAATGCTGTGTCGTAACGCTTGTGCAAACGACCGATCACTGCTTCGCAGGCTTCTCGCCGTGTCATAGATTCCTTATATGTCGCTCCGCGAAGCAACTGGTCCGCTGGTAGCACGACGTACTTGCTGGCATCGACCTGCACGTATTCACCCCATGTTGCCTCCCGCACAGTGCTCCAATAATCGTCGATACAAATTGGTTCGTCGGCGAAAAAAAGCTGCTGAAACAACCGGAAGTCACGCTCTGAATCCGGCTGCTGTACATCCGCTGAGGATTCGATCAGCATCTTTTCACCTCTCCATCGATCCCGGTGTGCCAATAGGCGATTGAAAGGCCGTAATGGATTCAGCATTTTCATTCTAATTTCTCTGTTTGGCTCTGCTACGCGAACGCTGCTGCGAAGCAGTCGGTGGCGGGAGCTCCCGGCTGAATCGCTCCGCTAAGGCTTCAATATCCCTGTAACGGTAATAGTTGTATTTTCCTTTGCCTCTCACTGCCGGGTTAATCCACCCAGCTGCCAACGCCTGCTTCCATAACCCGGAAGCTCCACCCAACAAGCAGATTGCGTCTTGTGTTTTGATCAGCAATGGTGCCATTGCTGGATATTGTTGAATATCAACATATCGATCGCAAGCAAAATTGTTGATTTGTATTGGTTATCAACTATTTTGCTGCATGGTGTGGACCTTCACAGATTTTATGGCAAAGAGCACCACCCAGGTACGGCGCGATCCGCCACGTCGTAGTGAAGGAAAGAGAACGACCAGCATTGTCTGGTCGGATAGTATCCTAGAAGATATTGATCTATTGGCTAAAGCCAATAAGCGCAGTCGTAGCGCGCAGATCGAATACCTCTTGGAGAAATACGTTCCAGCTGAAAAACGATTGGCTGGAATTTAGCGGAATAAGGTGGTTAGAGCATTACTTTGTAGCACAAAACACAAAGAGAAAAAGGGGGGGGCGTCCCATATGGTGCGCGATACAGGGATTGAACCTGTGACCCCTACCGTGTCAAGGTAGTGCTCTACCACTGAGCTAACCGCGCCTAAGCTAACAGGGGAAGGATCACTTATATCCAAAAAATAAGACTCGCAACCGATTTTGGTGGCGCGTGCTGCACATTTCCTCTGGTCCAGCTGGGAGCTCCTGCGGATTAATTCCGAAAAAGGCCAAACCCAATCTAGCTAGTGGTTCCTGGTTAGAATTCGTATCGTCGATGCATTTATTCACACTCCTCTATGTACTTGAGCGCTTATTTCCATGAGCCTGGGGAAATCAGGTTGCGAATCTATCGGGTACTCTGACCTACTTACGTTTCGCGACATCTGCATCGAGGGCAGCTTTGATGGTGGCCTCAAGTTCGTCGTAGAGCGCTTGATTGATTCGCAGTGTTTCCTTCGCCGCATCACGACCCTGAGCCAATTGCTGTCCCTTGTAGGAAATCCAAGAACCGCGCTTTTCGAGGATGTTCTTTTCGAGAGCCAAATCAAGAAGGGCGCCGACGTTGGAAATCCCTTCGTTGTACATAATGTCGAATTCCGCTTCGGTAAAAGGTGGAGCGACCTTGTTTTTGACAACTTTGATTTTTGTTCGGTTGCCAGTTACTGTGCCATCTGGCTGCTTGATGGCAGCAATCCGGCGAATGTCGATTCGGACACTCGAATAAAATTTCAAGGCTTTTCCGCCTGGGGTTGTTTCCGAATTCCCGAACATAACGCCGATTTTTTCGCGGATTTGATTGGTAAATATACAGGTCGTACGTGCTTTGGAGATAAGGGCAGTCAGTTTTCGGAGCGCGGCACTCATTAGGCGGGCTTGTGCACCGACAGTAGTGTCGCCGATTTCGCCTTCGAGTTCAGCCTTTGTCACCAATGCAGCGACGGAATCGAGAACAATGACGTCTAATGCATTTGATCGGATCAGCGTTTCACAAATCCGTAGTGC
>Ga0075366_10000215_pt1 | contig 25457 bp, 19 predicted proteins | sample EndMethybrTD3031_FD_72351 | JGI IMG/M metagenome (GOLD analysis project Ga0075366, IMG submission 72351) | Populus endosphere microbial communities from Tennessee, USA - Endosphere MetaG P. TD hybrid TD303-1 | ecosystem: Host-associated > Plants > Roots > Endosphere | place: USA: Tennessee...
CTGGAAGTTCTCGACGCGATCGACCGTGCCGTCGCCGTTCTCGTCGATCTCGCGCCGCGTGATGTTGCCCTTGACGTCGAAGTACTGCCAAGTGTCGGGCTTTGCGTTCCCGGCGCGTGAGTAGCCTTCCTTCTCCGCCACGCCCTTCTCCGAGTAGTACTGCCAGCGGTCGATCTTGCCGTCAAAGTCTGTGTCGGCCTCGACCTGCCGCGGCTTGCCGTTCGGGTAGAACAGCATCACGACGTCGGCCTTCTTGTCACCGTTCTGGTCGTAGAGGAGCCGGGTCAGCTTGCCTCCGCCGTCGTAGAAGCCCTGGTACGGGCCCTTCTCGAAGAGGTAGCCGTCGGCGACGCGCTCCGGCTTCTGGTCGCGCCGGCAACCCGCGGCAGCCACCGCCAACGGCAGAGCGAGAAGGAGGAGAGTGGTCCGCACGCCGAGCGAAATACTACCTCCATTCGGGGCGGTCAAGGTCCGCGCGTTTTGATACGCTCCTCGGGCGTGGTGGTCTCGATCCAGCCCGGCGTCGCCGTTGGCGCCGTATCCGACGGCCGCGCTGTGTTCGCGGCGCGGACGCTTCGCGTCCTGTCGGCGGTCCTTCTCGCCGGCCTCTGCCTCGTCATCGCCGGCTCCGTCCTCGCGTTCGGGTCCGTGTACATCTGGGCGCACCGGCCGCTGTTCTACGCGACGGGCGTGCTCGTGTTGATCGCCCTGGCTCGGATCGCGACCATCGTGTACCTGCGGCGGCGGCTGGGGCGGTCTCGCTTCGCGTTCCATTCCTCAGGGCGCTGGCTGGTCCTCGACGTGGAGGAGCCGTACGGCATTCGAACGTGGTCGTTCGACCTCGATCGCCCGCTGGTGCCGATTCCTCCGCTCGTCCTTCCGGGCGTGCTCTTCGTGGCCTGGGTCGTGATCCAGATGATCCCGTTGCCGGCGGGACTTGCCGACACGCTGTCGGGAGCGGAGGTGCTGCCCGGCGCAGAGCCGACGACCGACTGGCGCACGGTCACCATCTCCCTACGCCAGACGACGATCGGGCTCACGTTCCTGTGCTGGGCCATCGTTCTTCACCTGGTGGCGGGGATCGCCCTAGCCCGCCACGACGATCAGCGTGTGTACCGCCGCTTCGTTGCGGCGCTGGGCTTTCTCCTGGGCGGGGTCGGACTGATCCAGATGGCGACCGGAACCCGACGAGTTTACTGGTTCTGGAAGCCGCTTCAGGGTGATGGGGAGGCGATCTTCGGTCCCTTCATCAACCGCGACCACTTCGGCTTCTACATGCTCATGGTCACCGCCATCTCTTTCGGCGTCCTCGCCGAAGCGTATCGCCGTTACCGTCATCGCGTCGGTGCACGCGCCAACCTGCGCCGGCAGATGGTAGCCCTGTCCAGCCCGCCCGGAGCAAAGCTGCTGTATTCGAGCGTGCCCGCTCTGACGGCCGCCGCGTCCCTCGTGGCCACGACCTCACGGGGCGCGCTGCTTTCCTTCCTCGCAGCGCTCGCCGTCGCCGCAACGGTCTTGATCCGCCGAAGAGGCGCAGCGGCAGCAGCCGCCGCGGTGCTCGTGACCGTCGCCGTCATTTCCTGGTTCGGCCTAGCCCGGATCCACCAGCGAATGAACGCGGCCGCGAACGACGCCTTCGGCCGGACCGTCGTGTGGGAAGACACGCTTCAGCGCATGGGCGGCCGCTGGGTCGCGGGCTCGGGACTGAACACGTTCGACCGCGCAATGTCGGGTGCTACGGCGTGGACCTTGCCCGAAGGGGCGAGCCCGTGGAGCGGTCCCTACGAGACCTCGTTCGTGGGGTTGCCTTACGCAGGCTATCGCTTCATCGAACATGGTCCAGGGATGTTCTGGTACGGCCAGGCGCACAATGACTACGTGCAGATCCTGGCCGAGACGGGTGCGGTCGGCCTGCTCTTGATGGTTTGGGCGTTTGGCCGCGCTCTTGCCTCAGTTCGTTCCGACCCGTGGCTACTCGCGGCCCTATTGGGCCCCGCTCTGCATGCGTTCCTGGACTTCGGATTCCAACTGCCGGCCGTAGTTGCCCTATTCGTCAGCCTGGCCGCTATAAGGCCCCACGTTGAGAAGGGTTGATTCCGCCACTCCACCTGAAGGCTTGCTATCATCTCCTACGTGATTGCTGCCGCCCTTCTCCTCGTGTCGTCCTGGAGCATCAACCATCAGCCGATCGACTGCTTCGTAAAGGACCGTTTCCCACGACTCGAAGTCGAAGTCCAGCCGGCCTTCGACGTGACTCAGGTGCGCGCCTTCTTTCGATCGGCGCGGGAAGACCAGTATCACTACGTCCCGATGCCGCTCAGTCAGGGCCGATTTGTTGGCAAGCTTCCCAAGCCGCGGGACAAGGCCCAGTCCGTCACGTATTACATCGAGATCACTGGCGCGGACGGCACTGTACGAAAGACTCCGGAGATCACTGCCCAGGTCGCTAAGTCGGACGAATCGTGTCCGTCGGGGGCGCGGATCGCAGACGCCGCCGAGGACGGGGACGTCCGAGTCTGGACGTCTGGCACTTCACGGGCTAAGCCTCGGGACTTCAGCGGCGTGGACAAGGTCGTTCGCGAGAATGAGGCTGCCGGCGAGAACGCGCCCGCGGGAGAGAACCCGGCGCCGTCACCTGGCAGCACGACCACCCCCATACTTGGCACCGCGCCGACGCCGACGCCGACGCCGACGCCGACTCCGGTTCCGGTTCCGACACCGTTTCCCGCCGTGGAAGAGCCGCTCGAGTACGCGATAGGCCCCGAGGACATCGTCAAGGTCACCGTGCTTGGAAACGACGATTTGACCCAGACGATCGTGGTTCAGGCCGACGGGACGTTCATCTACCCGCTGATCGGGCGCGTAAAGGCGGCGGACCTCACGCCCAAAGAGCTCGAACGAAAGATCACTACGCTTCTGGCGCAGGGATACGTGCGAAACCCGCAGGTGACGGTGACCGTGCAGGAATACCGGAGCAAGACGGTATTCGTGGTAGGTGAAGTCTCTCGGCCTGGCAGCTTTGCGATGAGTGGGCGCATGACGGTTCTTGAGCTGCTTTCGAAGGCCGGTCCGACGTCGGCGGCGGGTGTCGAGGTCGTGATCGTGCGACCCAAGGGTGCCGTCACCGGGCCTTTGGTGCCGGTCGACCCCAGCGGTGCGCCTAACGCGGATGTGACTAGCCAAGCGGATCTCATCCGCGTGAATATCCGGGACATCCAGATGGGGCAACTCGACAAGAATGTGCTGGTACGGCCGAACGACACGATCTTCGTTACTCAGGCGGCACGCATCTTCGTGACAGGGGAGGTCAGGACACCGGGGGCGATTACGTTCTGGCCAGAAGCAACCGTCCGGAAGGCGATCAATACTGCCGGCGGCTTCACGGCAGACGCGGCCACCGGAAAGATTCGCGTCGTCCGAGAAATCGATGGGAAAGCGAAGGAATTCAAGGTCAACCTAGATGACCCTGTGCTGCCTGGAGATACGATCATTGTGAAGGCGAAGCTCTTCTGAGTCAGGTGATGTAAACCCGTCGGCGAAGGCGCCCCTCCCGCCTTTCTGCTAATATCCATGGGTCGCGAAAGGCAAAAATGGCGTCACTTCCGCCGCCCGGAACGGGCGAACCCGTCACCGAAAACCACCTCTGGGATTACCTCGCTGTCGTTCTTCGCCACCGGAAGTTCGCTCTCGCAATATTTCTGACCGCGACCAGCGTCGCCACCATTCGAACGATGCTGACCCGTCCCGTCTACATGGCGACGGCGCAGATGTTGATCGAGCGGGAGAAGTCGAACGTCCTGAACTTCAAGGACGTCACCGAGGTGGACGCCGCCCGCGACGACTATTACCAGACGCAGTACAAGCTCCTGCAGAGCCGCTCGCTGGGCCGGCGGGTGGTCGAGACGTTGAACCTCCTGCAAGACCCGGAGTTCGGAGGCCCACGTTCACCTGAGGAAGTGCAGGCCGCTTTGGCTATGCCGCCCGGTAGCTCTCCGCTCGTAGAGAGAGCCATTGATGGCCTCCTGGGCCGGCTGCGCATCAATGCCGGAAAGGGTACGCGGCTCGTTGGCATTGGCGCGGAGGCATTTCGGCCCGACTTGGCGATGAACATCGCCAACAAGCTCTCGCTGCTCTACATCGAGCAGACCCTTGAGTTCCGCTACCAGACCTCATCAGAGGCCGGCGTTTGGCTGGGAAGCCAGGTTGATCAACAGCGGAAAAAGGTTGAGCAAGCGAACGAGGAGCTGCAGAAGCTCAAGGAGCGCGAGGGAATCGTCAATATCGAAGAGCGCCGGACGCTGCTCGCCCAGAAGCTCAATCAACTGGGGACGGCATTGACAGAGGCCAGGACGGTGCGGCTGGCCAAGGAAGCGCTGTACCGCCAGATGCGCGGCGTGGGCAGTCCGGAGGACCTCCCCGAGGTCATGAAGGACTCGGTTGTGCAGAACCTCCGCATGGAGCGCAGCGGACTCGAGGAGAAGCAATCGCAGCTACTCGAGAAGTACCTCGACCAACACCCCGAAGTCGTCAAGGTGAGACGGCAGCTGGAAGACACGCGGAAGAGGATCGCGGCGGAAGCGGAACGCGTGATCCGTAGCGCCGAGAACGACTACCGCGCGGCGGCGGCTCAGGAGGCCAGCCTGTCTGCCGCCGTAGAGTCTGCCAAGGAGGAGATCCAGGAGCTTGGGTCCCGCAGCGGTCACTACGATTCAATCAAGCGCGAGGTGGAAGCGTCCCGGGCCGTGCTGAATAGCCTGACCGAGCGCCACAAAGAGACGGATGTGGCTCAGGAGTTGAGAGCTTCGAACATACGAATTGTCGATCCGGCTGTCCTGCCGACTTCTCCCGTTCGCCCGAACCGCCAGCGCGATATTGCGACGGGTGCGCTCCTGGGCCTTCTCCTCGCAGTCGGGTTCGCGTTCTTCCTCGAGTATCTGGACAATACCCTTAAGACACCCGACGACGTCCGTGTCCATCTTGGCGCGCCGCTCCTCGGCGTAGTTCCAGAGACCGGCCAAGCCCCAGCTGATCTATTAGTCCAACGAGGTAACGCGCAGAACACGTTCACCGAGGCCTATCGCGTCGTTCGCACCGCCCTAAACTACTCGTGGTCCGACGCGTCGCCCCGTATCATCGTCGTGACCTCCACGGCACCGGGCGAAGGCAAGACGCTCACTTCGGTCAACTTGTCTCTCACTCTTGCCTCATCGGAGGGCAAGGTTCTCCTAATCGACGCCGACCTGCGCCGTCCCCAGGCTCATACCCTGCTTCGTGGAAGACGAACACCCGGGCTGTCGGATGTTCTCGTCGGCAAAGCGAAGCCGTCTGAGGCCATTCAAGTCTTCGCTAGTGGCCATAGTCTTCTGCCGGCCGGGACCAGCGTGCCGAGCCCGGCCGACCTGATCGTGGGTCAGGCGATGCGAGGCTTTCTGGAAGGGCTTCGGGGCGTGTACTCCTGGATCGTCATTGATACGCCACCGGTGGGAGCGGTCTCCGAACCACTTATCCTGGGTCCCCTTGGCGACGGCGTGATCGTCGTTGTTGGGGCGGAGATGGTCCCTCGGAAAGCGGTGGCGACCACGATCGAGCGCGTTCGTGAGAGCGGCGCCCGATTGCTCGGCGTCGTACTAAACCGCGCGCGTGTTGAACAGCATGGGTACTATTACGGCCGGTACTACGGGCACTATTACGGTCATTACTACGGACACTATGGACAACGGCCGGGGAATGACCGCGGCAACGTCGCCAGCATCGCAGCCAAGAGGCGGGGACGATAGAAGCGTATTGGTTCCGCGGCGCGGCCGAGCGTTGTGCATAGGCAGCACTTGCGCCCGTTGATTCATTGGTCCAACCTCCGGACCACGGCGATGGCAGCAACGGTCGTGCTCTTCGCCCTGGTCGCGGGCGCACAGGAAGCGCCGAAGAAACGCGGTTTCCGCATCGGTCCACTGCAAATATCGGCAGTCGCACCGTTTGCCGCCGGCGTTGATAGCAATGTCTACAACACGCCGAGCGGGATAGCTGATCGCTCATTCACGATATCCCCAACGCTGGACATCCTCCTACCCTTGGGTCGCCGTGCTCGCATCAAAACGATAGGAGGCGTGGCACCTTACTATTTCGCGAAGGAGGAGGCTCAAAGGCATACAGACGCATTCGTTCGAACGAGGCTGGAAGTAGACGCCGGACCGCTTACTCTATTCGGGGGGATCGCGCGAGCTCGATATCGCCAAAGGTTCTCGCTCGAGATCGACGAACGTATTCGCCGTGACGAGTCCGGTCACCTATATGGCGTTGCCGTCCGCCTTCGGCGCCGCGCCACGCTCACAGCATCGCAAGACACACTGACATCAACCTTCGATCCCGATGCGATCGTGGCTGGGCAGCCGGTCAGCACGGCGCTTGACCGCGAGACACGAACACGCCGCATTGAGTTGAGCGTGCCCCTCACCCTCAAGACATCTCTGAAGCCGTGGGCCGATATTATCGACGACCGATTCTTGCATGCCACCGCCGGACTACCGCCGCATGTGGGATCACAGCGCTACGCCGCGGCCCTTGAGTTCAGCGAGTTGGCGTTCCTGAAGGGCCGTTTTGCGGCCGGCATTCGTCACTTCGACGCGGGCCAGGAAGTGCCACCATATACCGGGCCATATGTGTCAATTACGCTCGGCATCCCATTTGTCAAGGGCACGCGGTTCCAGCTCGCAGCGATACGTGACGTCAATTATTCGGCGGTAGCCCCGACCGATACGGGATTTCGCCAGACGTTCGTCGCAAGCACGTTTGGGACGACGTTCATCTTCGAGCTGCCCCTGCAGCTTCAGGGTCGCGCGTTCGGTGGGTATGAAGCGGCCGACTATCTCCAGCCGGCTAGCTCGGCCCTCGAACCTCGCCGAGATTACGCATGGACGGGCGGAGGCGCACTGTTGCGGCACCTCGGGGAACATCTGAGCTTGGGAGGAATCGCGCAATATCAGCATAGAACCAGCACTCTCGAAACGCAGAACTACCGGAAAACGCTGTTTGGAGTAACGGGCGACCTTCGCTTCTGATGTCGGACACCTTCCAGTTCGGGCCGACGGTCCTGACCCTAGGGGTAGCCATGGTAGCCGCCTTCCTGACTACCCCGTTGGTGAGGGACTTTGCGCGCGCTCACAATTGGGTGGATCGACCAGACGGTGGCCGGAAACTTCATTTGACGCCGGTGCCCCGCCTCGGCGGCGTCGCCGTGTTCTTTGCATTTGCGCTTGCCTGTTTTGTTCTCATGCTCGTGGAGCGGTGGCAAGACTGGACGGGTACGTTCTCATCGACTGCTTTCATCCACCTCCTGATTGGTGGAGTTGCCGTCACTGCGGTGGGCGTCGTTGACGACATCTATGATGTTCGTCCTATCGTCAAAATAGTAGTTCAGATCGCCGCCGCCTGTTACCTCTACGCAAATGGCTATCAGATCAACGCGGTGTCCAATCCAGTGACCGGCGAATCCGTTCGCTTGGGAATGCTCTCCGCACCTCTGACCGTGATCTGGTTCGTTGGGATGAGCAACGCGTTCAACCTCATCGATGGGCTCGATGGTCTGGCGGCTGGTGTCGGCCTCTTTTCCACCTCAACCCTCTTCATCGCGTGCGTCATGAACAACCAGTGGGAGACGGCGATAATCGCTTCGGCGCTCGGGGGATCGCTCCTCGGCTTTCTGCGCTATAACTTCAATCCCGCCAGCATATTCCTGGGCGATTCAGGGTCCCTGTTCGCGGGATTCGCGTTGGCGGCCGTGGCCGTGCGCGGATCCATGAAGAGTTCCGCCGCGATCGCGGTCGCCGCGCCGCTGATGGCGCTCGCGGTTCCGATTCTTGACTCAGGCATCGCAGTCCTCAGGCGACTTGTCAGGGGTGATGACGTGTTCAGGGCGGATGGTGACCATATTCACCACCGCCTGCTGCGCATGGGGCTTACGCCTCGTCGCGTCGTTGCTACTCTCTATGCAGTGGCGGCAGGTTTTGGGGCCATGTCGCTGTTAACCATGAGCGATCGCGGCCAAGTAGTTGGGATGGTCGTTATCGCATCAAGCGTGGTCACCTGGATCGGTGTGCAGCAGCTCGGTTATGCAGAGTTTGCTGAAATCCAGCGTACGCTTCGGCACGGCTTTGGTAAGGAACGCCGATCAATCGGTAACAATGTCTATCTGGCTTCCCTGACGCAACGTATGGCCGAGGCAGTGGACGTCAGGCACCTCGACGCGCTTCTCATGGAGGCGGTCAGGCGATTGGAATTCGATCGCGTCGAGATCGTTTTCGACACGGACAGTCCGGTCCTGCAGGAAGCGTTTCCGGTGCGAGATCTAACGCCAGGAACGGGTGGGAATGGGCCGTCCTCGACTTGGACCATTCCGCTGGGTGGGACCGGAGGATGTCCAGCCAGGCTCATCCTCTTGCGGTCGCTGGAAAATCCGGCTCAATTCGAACCGACCTACTTCTTGCACGCGATCCAGAACGGCTTTGCGCGCCGCATAGTCCAGCTGGCCAAGCCGGAGGGGGCCGTGCCGGGGCGCCAAGACGCCGTCACCGTTGTCCGGCAAGGTTCCGTGGTCTGAACGTATCGCGTACGGTGACCGATCAGAATGAATATCCTAGGGATCAACGCGTTTCACGGTGATTCGTCCGCCGCCCTCCTCACGGATGGTGTCTTTCGCGGCGGCATCGAGGAAGAACGAATCAATCGCATCAAGCACTGGGCCGGGTTTCCAGCGGAGGCGATCGCTTCGGTGCTCAGGTTGGGGGGAGCGGCCCTGTCGGATGTGGCGCATGTCGCGATTTCGAGGGACCCGACGGCGCACCTCCTCGATAAGGCCATCTTCGCTTTCAAGAATCGGCCAGGCCTTGACGCCATACGTGATCGGCTGCAGAACCATCGACGGGTCGGTGATCTGGCTGAGCTGCTGGACAAGTTAGCAGGAACCCACGGTCGCTTCGCCGGCAAGATCCACAACGTGGAGCACCATCGTGCGCATCTGGCATCCGCCTTCTACTGCTCCCCGTTTGACGAGGCCGCATGCTTGACGGTCGACGGCTTCGGGGACTTCGTTTCGTCGATGAGTGCCTTCGGTCGCGGGAACCGTCTTACGATCATCGATGATGTGATGTTTCCCCACTCACTTGGAATCTTCTATACGGCGATCACGCAATTCCTCGGGTTCCCGAAATACGGTGACGAGTACAAGGTGATGGGCCTGGCACCCTACGGGAAGCCGTCCTTTCTGAGGCAGATGCGAGAAATTGTCGCTCTTTGCGATGACGGTCGCTTTGAGACGAATCTCGACTATTTTCGCCATGCCTCAGACGGAGTCACTATGTCCTGGCAGAACGGCGAACCGGAGCTTGGCCCCCTCTGGTCTCCCTGTTTCGTCTCGACATTCGGTCCTCCTCGTGACCCGGCCTGGCCCATCACTGAGCGGGACTATGACCTGGCCGCCTCGCTTCAGGCGATGTACGAAGAGGCCTTCTTCCATCGCCTCAACTGGCTTCAGGAGAAGACTGGCCTGAAGCAACTATGTCTCGCGGGCGGCTGCGCGATGAACTCGGTGGCGAACGGCAAGGTCTTCGCCAAGACGGCCTTCAAAGACGTATTCATCCAGTCGGCCGCCGGTGATGCAGGAACTTCGCTTGGTGCCGCTCAATATGTTTGGCATAACGAGTTGGGTCATCCGCGAGCTTTCGTCATGGAACACTCCTACTGGGGGCCCGAGTTCTCAGAGCAGCAGGTGGTGGAAGCAATCGTCGCGGCAATTCCCGGCATCCGGCCTGATGGCGGTAAGACTTCTGAAGGCCCAAATGGCTTGGTGGTGAGGCGCGTCAGAGACGACGCATCTCTAATACAGGAGACTGCGGTCGCGCTCGCCGGCGGTGAGGTCGTGGGGTGGTTTCAAGGTCGGACGGAGTGGGGGCCTCGAGCCCTCGGCAATCGATCCATTCTGGCCGACCCACGTCGCGCGGAGATGAAGGACGCGCTGAACATGCGCATCAAGCGCAGAGAGTCCTTCCGGCCCTTCGCGCCCTCCATTCTCGAGGAGAGGGTGGCCGATTACTTCGAGGAGTCATACCCTGACCCCTTCATGGTCAAGGTCTACCCGGTGCGCCCTTCGAAACGCGCGGAGATCCCGGCGGTAACGCACGTGGATGGTTCCGGTCGGCTGCAGACGGTCTCGAGAGCGCAGAACCCGCGATACTGGGCCCTGATCAAGGCCTTCGAGGCGTTGACCCGGGTGCCGGTCCTCCTCAACACCTCTTTCAACGAGAACGAGCCCATTGTGAATACGCCCGCCGAAGCGCTGTCCTGCTTCTTGCGCACACAGATGAGCCGGATTGTGATGGGCAACTGGGTGATCACGCGCGAACACGACGACATTAGAACCAGCTTGTCCTGATCTCCCAGATCCGCATGGCCAGCAAAGCCTCCGCGACGACCCGCTGAAGGGTGTAGTGGATGCCGGCCCTTCCATCCAGAATGCAGCCCTTCACGATCAGGCAGTACGCTGCTACCAAGACCGGCGCGATGGAGCCCGTGGAGCGGAGCCGGTCAGCCCAGTCGAGATCCGCGGGCCGAGCGATCAGCAAACGCTCCGCCTCTAGCGTCGCATACCGCTCCTGATTGGCGAGCCAGCGCGAGAGCGGCTTCCGATCATCATGGAAGATCGGGGAGGCAAGGACACCCACTCGACCTTGCAGCTGAAGCCGATGCGCATGGCCCTCCTGCGCATACTCGCCGCGAGAGGCGCGGAAGAGAATCACGCGAGGCGGATAGAGCGATCCGCGCAGGGCATGTCCAAGTGTCCAATAGACGAAGGGGGCGAAATATCCGTTCGTGTCCGGCTCGGGATCGAGGTTCTGTAGTTCGGTAATGAGCGCGGCACTCAGCACATAATCGGCATCGATGCTCAGGACCCACTCCGTGGAAATGGCGGCCTTCTTCAGTGCAAAATTGACTTGGTCGGCATGCGATCTGAACGCGTGAGTGAACACGCGGACGTTCCGGTAGGCGGCAAGGAGCGGGAGCGTCCCGTCACCGCTTCCACTGTCCACAACGACGACGTCCCGAGCCCAGGTGAGCTGATCAAAGACTCGCTTGACGTTTGGCTCCTCATTCCACGTGATCACGACTGGAGTAATCTGGTCCAGGAACGCCACTATGCGTTCTCCGTGGCGTCGCGGCGACGGGAGATGACGTCTTGATAACTCTGCTCCATCAGGGCGACGGTATTCTCAAGTGAATGAGATCGATCGACGAGAAGTCTGGCTTTGATCCGCATTACCTCATGCTCATCGGAGGTTACACGCAACGCCTCCCGCAAGGTCTGGGCCAGGGCTTTGACGTAAGGAGCGATAACCCATCCGCACCCGGCCGCCACGACTTCGGCCCAGGGCATCTCAGTGGTGGTCAGAACAGGCGTTCCGCAAGCCAAAGATTCGGCTATGACCATCCCATAGTTCTCGCTGTGGCTGGGAAGAGCCAAGAGCCACGCCGACGAGAGAAGCGCCAACTTCCTGCTTCCGCTGACGGGGCCGATGTATCGGGCCGGTGGCCCGGGCTGCGTGGCAAGCCAATGGCGCAATTCTCTGAGGTCTCCGTCCTCCCCTGGTCCGGCAATCAGTAGGACAGCTTGTGTGTCCGTGGGAAGCTCAGCCCAGGCGCGGCAGAGGAGATCGATGCCCTTAACCGGATGGATCCGCGACAGAAAAAGGACAACCCTTTGCCCGCCCGCCTCCGGGATCCCATCCGCGCGCGCTTTCACTATATGCGGAGGCGCATACTCACCCCCGAGATCGATGCCGTTTGGAATGACCACGGTCCTCGCGGCAACCCCCAACCTCCGCACATCGCGCTCCTCAGATACGCTCGTGACGTGCACGAGCGAGCTCCGAGCAAAAAGCCGGCGTTCAACAAGGCTCCAGAGAATCCCTTTGAGGATCCTGGATCGGCGGAGCGCCCAAGGCGACAGCATGCCTCGTGGGCTTCGAACCACCGGCCGCCCAGCCCGTCCGGCCATGATCACGCTACTCCAATCCGTGTGGAGCCAGACACCGTGGTCGTGGACCAGGTCAGCGTGCCGCGCCTCCTCGAGGCAGGCGGCGCGAAAAGACGAACTCCAGTTGGCGATCCGATACGCTCCCAGGCGCTCCGTCCGGACACGCACGTTTGGTCGCAACGCCAGAACGGACGGGTGTAGCGGCCCTGATCCGGTAAGGAGAGTTACCTCGTGCCCATGGCTGGCCAGTCCGGCACAGAGAGATGTGACGCTCGCCACCGGTCCGCCGGTGCTCGTCCAGAGCCCGGCCACGGTGTGGAGGATTCTCAAGGTGCTACTCCATGACGATCGCAGAGCGACAGACCGCGACCAGCGGCTCCTCGACCTCCCAGAGTCCTGCGGAAGCAACCACCGGAATCTCGATCCTCCCCGACCGAAAGGCATCCGTCTGGCGTTGGTACCGCGGAAGCGTCCACAACTGCACATCCTGCCAAAACGCCCTCAATACCCAGTAGAACTCGCCGGCCGTCCATTCGAGTACATGCTCGTCATACTCCGGAACCGCCTGGACCGCCGCAAAAGCGTTCCTCAGTTTGTTCGGCGTGCTAAGAATCGCCATTGGAGCGGCTCGGGCCATCCGACGCAAGAGCGCGCCGTACGAGTTGATATGCTCGACCACCTCAAGAGCGACGACCACATCAAACTCTCCTGCCTCCACTCCCTCCAAGGCCCGTTTGCAGTAGACTACGGAAGGGTGGGGCCGGTTCCGCTCAGCCCACTCCCGTGCCGCGGTATCGTATTCTGAGCACACGACGTTCGCACGCCGCAATCGAGCCGCGGCGCTGGCAAAGTATCCCGTTCCGCCGCCAATCTCGAAAACCCTGCTTTCCTCAGGAAGCAAACCGACGGCAGCCAGGTTCACTAGCTGGATTCCGGCTTGTTCGAAAGTACCTCCCGCGGCCAGTCTCTCCATTTTGACGGTGAAGTTCCTCGGCCCTACGTCCGGCCGCCCACCATAGGGAACATTGAATTTCCGTCTCGCTAGGCGTTCGAGCGTCCATGACACTCTCAACGCCATCCCAGCCGGCCCCCAACGACTCCATTTGGCTCGCAGGCGCGCCCGGCGCTCCTCGGCAGACATCGCCATCACTCGTCTTAACTTCCGAAGCACGCCGCCCTCACGTGTGGATCGGTTGGGAACCGACCGACGAACCTATCGATCACTGTCCCCTACGAAGCGGCTCGGCAGAGTGCATGCAGACCGCGCCCGAGCCGAGCCGCCGAACGTCGAGATACCGAGCGACGGTTAGGATCCGGAACAGATCGTTGGGCTTCCCACTCCAATTCTCGATAGGCTGCTTCCATGGATCGGAGCCCCACGCGTCCGTGACGACCTCACGAGCGTCCCGCCCGACGGTCGCCCAGAGGTGCTGCAGGGTCGCGCTGTTCTTCGCGTACCAGCCGAGGTTTGGCCAGGAGCCTTGTGTCGCGAGGCCGTCCGGAACCGTGGCCGCAGGATTCAGTCGTCTCCCTATCCAGGCGCGGCTGAACGAGAGTAGTCTACTCACCGTGGACGCGCCGACACTCCATCCAAAGTTGGCATCCTCGATGGTTTGTCCAGACCAACATATCCGCGCGACTGCCTTTCCCCATACATCGGCGTTCAGTTTCCACTCTGGCCGGCACCGCGCGTAGCAGTCGGCGACCCGCGAGTCCGCCAAGAAGGTGTCATAGGGAAAGATGCGGTACATGATCTGCCCGGACACCGACACGGCGTAACAGGCAGGCCGCACCCGACGATCCTCGACCGCAAGCCGATCCTGGGCCGTAACGAGCGCCTTGGGAGTACCCTCGAACCAGTCGTCCAGTCGTCCCCGGACCTCAGCGGCAAACCGTGGAGGGACTGTCCGAGGCACGTTGGGCACGAACCCGTCGAGACGCAGATTCTGAAATCTCTTGAGAGGGAGGTTCCGCCCCACGAAACGGCGGTAGGTCTTCTCGAGGCCGTAACCCTTGAAGAGCCAGTCCGTGGTGCATCCCGAGATGACCGTCGCCGCCCCCAGCTCCATCAACCGCCCGCGAGTGCCTAGGTAATGATCGTCCTCATGCGACCACATGGCTCCAGAAAGTCGGACCCCTTCCGAGAGCCACCGCGGATAGTAGTCGGTATCTCTCTGGAAACCGACGTACCGAACTCCCGCCGCATCGCACAGCCGTCGCGCCACGTGTGCCTCGTGATTGGGCTCGTCATAAAGGTTCACGCCGATGACATTCTTGGCGTCAGCCGCGGCGAACAATACAGTCCTGGAGTCCATGCCTCCGCTGATGAAGCACACGACGGGAGCAAGGCGATCGAGGGTCCTAATGTGGATTGCGGCCCTGACCGCATCCGCAAGCTCCTCGGCGGCCGCGTCAGCTGTCGGAAAAGGAGAATCGGAATGAGGACGCCAATACGTGGACTGCCTGTAGGTGCCCCTGGTCAGATCCCAGGTGCCGTGGGACGCCGCGCCCGCATATCGGATCTCCTTGTAATACGTGTGAGGAGGCGTGATCCTCCAAGCGCTCAGGAATTCCGCGACAGAGGTGAGGTCGAGGGTCGTGGTGACAGATGGATCGTCAGCGATCGCGTCGGGGAATGTCCCGATGATGGCATCTGAGACGCGGTCGGGCTTGTAGAGAAAGACCGGGTGGTAGCCGAAGTGGTCAGTCCACAAGTGAACCACACGCGTCCGAGGATCCCACACCACGAGAGCGCACGGCCCGTTGGGGCGGTTGAGGGCGGCCGCACCCTGCCGAAGATATCGGTCGAGCAGCAGGCGATTCCCGAGGCCACCCTCGTACTGGGCCATCCGTTCCGCTCGGCTCCATTCCGCCTCATCCCAAGCGGCGCGACCTGAGGTGAGAACGTGAATGCCAGTCACGGGGTCCGTGGCCGGCCCGAACAAGCGGGGATTGTCATGCCCTACCCAGGCTGCGGAGAATCCTTCTGTGCTTATGACGTGCTTCGCTTCTCCGAAGAAGCGAATGCGATCGGCGGCCGCGTCGATGCGGTTCCGATCGTTAGAACCGATGTGCACAGTCAGACCAGCCACGAAGCCTCTAGCGCCAAGTGATGCGCCTCCTCCCGCGCTGAGCGCGCGTCACTGCCGCGTCCGTGTCCCTCGCAGCCACGAGCGAGCGTCGTTTAGGCGCGCGATCTTTCGCATCCGTGCACCGCCTGGGACGAGGTCGAGCATCTCTGCCAACATTGCGGGGAATAGCGACCGGAGTACGGCCAACCACACCAACGAGAAAACCACTACGGTGACCGCAGTTCGGAGCCCACGCCCCGCATTCCCCGCTGCCCGCCCAACGAGGAAAGCGAACAGCGTCCCGAAAGCTGCGGCCATCGCCGGTCCCGCTAGCCTTGTTGACAATGACCCGCCGGGGAGCCACCGAGCAGCCCAATGGAGACTGATGACGCCGGTGAGGACAAGAGAGAGAGCCACTGTCCAGAAGAATATGACTACGTTCCAACCCAAGATCATTACCCCGATGAAGGCGGGACACAGGACCAGCGGGGGTAGGATGTTCAACGCGAAAACGTGCTTCAGTTGTCCTTTCGCGAGGAGAATCTGCGAACCGACAGTTGCGAGGCCTCCTCCCAGCCCGATCACCGCCCCCGGCAGGAGGAGTGGATCTGCGGCGGTCCACTTGGAGCCGTAGAGCAGCCTCGACAGGTCCGACCCGCAGGCCGCGAATAGCCCGACAGCGGCGAGCACAAGGGATAACATCAGAAGGGAATATGCTCTTCCGATCCGCGCGAATCGTTGCTCGTCTCCCGCGATCTGAGGCAGGATCGGATACACCGTCTCGGAAAGAAGTCCCATCCCACGACCCACCGACATCGCATAAAGGCCCTCGGCCCGGTTCATCAGTCCGATGGCCTCGAAGCCGAGGGTAGAGGGAAGAAGCGCAGCGTTCAAGGCCCCGCGGGAAGCACTCAGCAGACCAGTCGCAATCCGCGTCGCGCCGAAGACGAGGCTGTCCCGGTAGCGTGGAAACTCGGGCCAGGCGAACCAACGCCCTTCAGGCCTCCACCGGTCCACGACGAGCAAGTCGACGATGAACGGCACGGAGACAAGGACGTTGCCGCCCAGGACGAGCGCCCTCGCGCCATAGCCCGCAGCGGCGCCGAGGATGATCGAACCCGCCCCGAGAAGAGAGGATAGCGCGGTAATCGTCCTGATTCGCCGGTAGTCGAGTTGCCGTTGGAGCATCACCATTCGCATCTGGGCGGCCGTGTTGAACAGGAGACCGACGCTCGCAATGTGGAGCAGCACGCTCACGGCCGCGTATCCGGGCCATCGTCTTAGGACAAATCCGATTCCGTTGCAGGCGACAAAGAGAACCGCTTGTATGATATTCCCGACATGCCAGTGCAGCGTCCAGTTCGGTTCATGACCCGCTTGCAACTGGAGGGCATGCGACAGAAAGCTGGCGATGTTCACTGCGTTCAGGAACTGGAGAATACCGAGAGCTACGGCCCAATGCCCGTACTCGGCCGGCGGGATGATGCGTACGACCACCAGCATCGCCCCGAACTGGACCATCGAGGCAAAGACCTGGTAGCCGGCGTTCCACGCCAGACCCCGGAGTACTGTCCCGCGAAGGGTCCCAAGAGCAGGGGCATTCACTCAAATGTCGCCGGATTCTGTCCGAGAGGCTTCGAGTGGCCTTTACCAACAGGGTCAGAACTCTGGTTCGTTCCGCAGAGAAGCTCTCGCCATTGCCGCTGCACGTTTTCGCTCAGATACGCGGGGTCCCGCCACGTGGCTGCCTCCAGCCCCGCCCGCCGACAGGCTTCGGTGTCGGTCAGAAAATGGGCGAGCCCCTCTGCAATCGCTTCGGGACCGAAGCCACGGCACACCCATCCGTCCAGTCCGTGCCGAACCATTTCTGGTAACGCACCCGAAGGCGTTACCACTGACGGAATACCCGCGGCCTTGGCTTGGAGGACGACATTAGCGACCCCCTCCCGCTGCCGCTCCTGCGACGGGCAGCAATGCACCGACGACGAGCACATCAGATCGAGAACGTCCTCCCGTTCGCCCAGGACCCTCACTGCGCCCTCGGGGAGCGTGGCAATCTTCGTTCGCACTGTGCTCTTGTATCCTCGGTGCGACGGATGCTCCCAACCATCAAAGCGTCCGACCAGCACGGCCTCGAAACGAATCTCGCGCTGATCGAGTAGGTAGAGCGCATCGAGGAATTCCACGATCCCCTTTTCGGGAAGGACCTGACCGACATAAACGATCCGAGGAGTCGAGGGTGTCGAGGGTGTCGAAGTGATCTTCTCTTCGGGTAAAGGGTTCCGGATCACACGAATCTTCGCTCGCTGGATCCCCGTCGCGGCGATCTCCGAGGCTATGAAAGTGCAGTTCGCCACATGAATATCGACGACGGAGTCCACCACCCACCTCCAGATCCATCGTTGTCTCGCTCCCAGCGCGGGAGTGCTCCCCGAGCGAAGGACGATCTTGGACCCCGACCACCGCAAGGCGAAAAGAGCCGGCCAATTCCTGATCGCGCTCGCAAAGGACCACAGGAAGACGATGTTTGCCCTGCGCCGGACGGCGGCCGCTAAGACCCTTTCGCTGGAGACGAGCAGGTCTCCTACGACTTGGCACAGCCACCGGGCGGATCGCTCCCCGCCGAAAATCATGCCCTTTGCCCTCGTTGTTGACCAAGAGTGCCCTCCCTGCTCGACCCTCTGGGCGATGCGGTATCGGAACCAGGGTTGCGGGTTGATGATGCAATGGACGTCGGCGCCACCTGCGGACGCGTAACCAAGAATCTCCATGGTTCGTCGCTCCATTCCCCCTAGAAAGGCCATCCCGTCGCAGAGGGCAACCACGCGTGACTGGGTGATTTGCGGCACCTCGGGGCCGACTTGAACCGCTGTCTTCGCGAGCTTCTCGATTCCGCGTGCGGCGGCATATAGCGAGTAGCGTTCCTCACGCGCCCGCACACGAAGGCGGAGCGACCCATCTCGTCCGTCGAGGCTTCGAATCCTTTGCAGGCCCTCGACCAACGAGGAGACGCTGGTCGCGGGAAAGACCTCCCCAGTAAGCCCTGGGTCGACTAGGTCTGGAGCGCAACCGACAGCGTCGCTGACGACGCATGGCGTGCCGACGGCCATGGCCTCATTGACAACCAATCCCCACGTCTCACCCCATTCGCTCGGCAGGACCAATGAGCTCGCGGAGGCGTACAACCGAGGAAGCTCTCCCTGATTGCGGAATCCGAGCCATGCTACTCGAGCTCCGGTGTCGCGGGCGCTCTTCCGACAGGAGTCTTCTAGCTCTCCCGATCCACACACGACCAGAACCGCGCTCTCACCTAGAGCTGCCACAGCACGGATCGCGTCTTCAGGCCTCTTTCGGGGCTCGAGCTTGCCGGCGAACAGCACCATGAAATCATCTTTGCGGAGCCCCAACTCTTCACGCACTCGCGCAGCCCCCTCCGGGGTCATCGCGTCTCCCGCGTCGCGCCGGATCCGCTCTCCATCCACCGCATGTGGCGAGTCGACGATCCGCGTTTCGGGCACGCCGTGCTCGCGCAGAAAAATGCGAGCCCGCTTGCCCACGGCGAGAAAACCTGAGAATCGGCTCAGAAGGAATCGATTCTTGAGGCTCCATGCGATCCCAGCGAGCCCGGCTGGCCTTTGCCAGAGACTCGTGTCGCCGCGATAGAGAACAGGGATCTTCAGTCGGTTGCACGCCAACAGGGCACGCAGCAAACCCCGGCAGTTCCAGCCGGGCAGGAGCACGACGTCAGGCCGTGCGTCCTCAATGGTGCGGCCGATCCCTGGGGCGTCCAGTGCTCCCCACGCTGCGTAGTCATCGCGGGGAAGTGGGTCCCGAAAAACGCGCCACCGGTATCCGTCAAGCAGATCCTGGTCCCACTGAAACGCCACTCCGAACCCCTGGCCCTGCTGCTTCGCAGTCGGCCTAGTGAGATAGAGGGCTTCGAACTGAATATCGGGGCAATGGTCGGTCAGCGTCCGGAACAGCGGAGCATAGTACTGGACGGGATGTGTATGAATAGCCAACAGCCGAACCGGCCGTCGATGGGCGCTTGGCGCATTCATTGGCGATGGTTAGGCGCGCCCGCCTGTGCGGTCCAGGAGATCATTCGCACTTGTTGACCAATGAAAGATGCGCTATCCCTGAAGAGGCTCCAAAGAGCTTCGCTCGGACGGTAACACTGGCTCTGGGTGTTCATGTCCGGGGCACTGGCCTATCCCTCTGTCCCTCCCCAAGGACCTCAGGCATCACCCTCTAGCATCCTTCCGCCCTCGCCCCACGGTGGTCGCCACCACCAAGGTGGCGCGGCAATGGACGCCGCTCGCAGCCAGACCAATTGTAGCCTCCCGCCACGCTAAGGAGAGCGGAAGCGACACGCCCTGGGCGACGAGGCTCTTGACCTGTGGCCAAGCTGGTCCTCCGCACGCTCTCCCTTCATTGGCCGGAGCGCCATGAATCAGCTCGCGCGTATCGCCTTACCTGCATCCCCAAGCCCTCCTCCGACCGCGTACGCAAGTTCTGCCGTGGTATGAGCCCATTCGCGCGATCAGAACCACATCCGATCTTGACGCCCGCCCTATGGAGGACGTACTCTGTACCTCCACGCGGCAGCGTGGTGAGCCTGATTGTCCTTAAGGGCTCATGAGTCGCGCGGCGATGACGCTCGGTACCGGTGGTCCGCAACTCTCTCTCTCTTCAGCCGCACCGCTCGCCTCTGGCGCACATGAGACGACTCCGCACGCCACAATCATCCTTCACCGGGCTGAGAGCAGTGGGTTGACGTCTGACCGCGGCCCGCTGGTGGCGAATTGACGCGAGCCGCCCGCTCTTGCCTGGGGGACGGCAGATTCCACGGATATCCTGAGCGTACGTACCGCCGTGGCAGATAGGATGAGATTGAACGAATCGAACCAAACCGGTGTCTCCGTGGTTACCTGCTGCCACAACAGCTCCTCTCGACTCCCCGAGACGCTGAAGCACCTTGCGAGTCAGAGTCTGACCACTTCGCTTGCTTGGGAAGTCATAGTCGTGAACAACGCCTCGTCGGACGAAACCAGCAGAGTCGCGGCTCATCTGTGGAGCGAATACGGGTCTCCGGCGCCAATGCGGGTGGTAGATGAGCCAACTCCGGGCTTGAGTCACGCCCGCGAACGCGGAATCGCCTCGGCTCGATACGATACGCTCGTGTTTGTAGACGATGATAACTGGCTTAATGGTAACTACCTCAGCGTGGCATACGACATTATGCAAGCGCACCCAGATATTGGCGCGCTCGGAGGACACATAACCGCGGCATTCGAGGTGGAGCCACCCACATGGTTCGGTGAAATGCAGTCTTGGTACGCGGTTGGGCCTCAGGGGAGGGAATCCGGCGACATCACCGAGTACAAACCACATGTGGCCGGAGCGGGAATGGTATTGCGAAAGACTGCATACGAGGAACTCAAGCGCCGACGATTTGCCTTTATCCTGGCCGACCGCACGCAATTGCAGCTGACGTCTGGAGGTGACACCGAGCTGTGCGCTGCCCTCGTGCTCGCGGGTTACCGTGTCTGGTACGACGAAGGATTGCGCATGCGGCACTTCATCCCAAGAGCTAGGCTCACGAAGGCGTATTTGCGGCGCATGATCGAGGACTCCGCTGCGGCTGGCAATGTCATGGCACTATACAAGCTCGCCCTAGCGGGAAGATCGGGCGGCATCTTCTCCTACGTTGCAGGCGAAGTGACGTCGCGCGGTTGGTGGTCCCTAAAGACTGCAACCAAGGTCCTCCTCGGGAGATGTAGTCTCTTTGCCCTTGAGATGGAGGTAACCCAACTGTTTCGGCGCCTGACCGCCCTGCCCAAGCTGTCCTCGCTTCACCAACAACACCTCGAAACCGTGCAAAGACTCGCAAAGCCCTAGTCCACCTTGCGTATCTGCCTCATCGGCCCCTTCCACGTCTCTTCAAACCCGCGCCTGGTGCGCGAAGCGACCAGTTTGGCTGCAGCGGGTCACGAGGTGATCGTGGTTACGCCGCGTTACTTGCCTCGCCTGTCGGCTCATGACGAGACTGTGCTCAACGGGGCCAAGTGGCAGTACGAGAGCGTCGACTGCCGAAACTCCGGGAGCCTGTTTTGGTTTTGGCTCCGGCTCCGCCGGCGGTGTTGCGGAACGCTGGCGCGTCGGTTATCTCACACCTGGGTAATGAGTCGAGCAGGGGGATATGCACTGCCGGAACTCGAGCGGCTCGCGCGAGCCCAGAGAGCACATCTCTATATCGCCCATACGCAAATGACCCTTCCGATCGCGGCGCGCGTCGCGCAGGACTGCGGAGCTGCGTTGGCTGCCGATATAGAGGATCTATTGGCGGACTGCTCGAGCGAAAATGTGTCATTGATGAGCGCCATTGAGACTCGGTATCTGCGCTCCTGTGGTTACGTTTCAACCATGTCAAGCGCTGCCTCGCGCCGCCTTCAGGCCCTATATCGCCTTCAAGAGAGGCCGCTCGTGTTGCACAACACGCCTTCGCTGCGGGAGCGATCTGGGCTTAAGCCACCGGTGGAGCGCGTCTCTACTACCGTGCCGAGCATCTATTGGTTTGGCCAGACCATCGGCCCTCACTCATGTGCGCACTACCTCCTGCAGGCAATTGGTCAAATGAAGAACAGGCTGCGCCTGGTGCTACGCGGGAATGTAAACACGAGTTACGTCCAACAGCTAATGAATCTGGCCCGTGCCAACCGTGTTTCGGACTCGCTCGAAGTAATGCCCCTGGCTTCGCCCAATGAGATGGTTCGACTTGCTGGAGATCATGACCTTGCGTTCGGCTCGCAACCAAGCCTAGAGCTGTTCCATCAAATGGCAATCGGCAACAAGGTGTTCACGGGAATGATGGCCGGGTTGGCGTTGGTTCTAACGGACACTATCGCTCATCGTGAGTTACTCCAGAGTGCACCGGGGTGTGGCTTCACTGTCCCTATCAATGACGCGCGGACTCTAAGTGTCGAACTGGACCGCATTCTCTCGAACCGCCCAGCCCTTGAAAGCATGAAGCAGCGGTCCTATGAATTAGGAGATCAGACGTTCAATTGGGACCAGGAAGCGCGACAGTTGCTTACGAGCGTGAGTCAATTCGGCTGAGGAAGCCGTGATCGGCGAGGATTGGCACCTTACTCCCGACCATTGTGACTCTGTGGGTGCCTGGGCCCTGCCGACGCTTCTGCGCGACGTGGGCTCAGGGCCGGGCGATACTGCTGGAGATGCTCGAAGCCTCGAGGGAGAAGCGGTCGCGAAGAGAGCGGTCGCGGGAGGCATCTTGATAATGATCGCGGCGCATGGATCGATGCAGAGTGTCTCAGCGCCAGTGGGTCGGATCATTGCGGTGCGCGCTGCCCTGCCGATTCACAATCAGGAGCGCGGGCCGTCCTCCCGTGCCCGGCGACACGGCCACAGTACGCAAAATAGTCGGCGGTAGCGTAACCGCAGCTACGAAGCGATGCGTTTCGGAGGCGGTCGCGCGGCGGACCGCCTACTTGCGGAGGAGAACGCGGAATCCCTGTATTAGCACATCATCCACAGTCAGCCCGCGGCCAGAAAAGGACTTCGGATACTCCGTGATCACGCTCAGGTATCCGACGTCGACGTAGTCCACGGCGCATTGCACAACCTGGCAGCCGCAGTCTGCCCAGAGGTCCATGAACGCGGTCCTACCTAGCCGATTGAGCGGTTGAAGGAACTCTCGTGATCGTCCCAGGTCGCGGATTCCAGTCTCGCGGAGTCGGTCGCGAACAAAGCCGTCCGAAAACAGGAACTGTGGATAGGGCATGCGCAGTGACCTGTATGCATGCAATCCCCACGGCCCCGTATATACAGGCGCAAAGTCCAAGTATATGGATCCGCCCGCTCGACAGGCCAGTATGAGATTGGTGAGCGCGCGGCGAGGATCGAGGAAGTGCTCGAAGCCGTTGAATGAGAAGGCGAAGTCGTAAGCGTCGGATCGACAGGGGATGCTATCGCAGAGGTCACACGCCAAGAAGGGAAGGGACGTGGCCCGTCGGTCGCGCCAATCTTCGGTGTCGGCGAGCGTGACATGATGACCGTAGTGCGCGAATATGGCGCCCGTCATGCCGTCGCCGCAGCCGGCGTCAAGAATGCGCGCTCCCGGCGTCCGCAGTGACTCGATCATCTCCAGGATAGTGCGAGCGCGTTCCAGTCCGCGCTTCCATGTGCTATAGGAATCGTATCCATACTCCGCTACGCCCTCGTAGCGCTCTTGGAGGCCCACATAGGCGCGTTCGGCGTCCGAGCAATCGGGTGGCTGAGGGTTGGACAGAACCGCGGCTGCTCGCGCCCTCAGCGCGGCTGCGCGAAGGTTCGTCCACCTCCTGTGACCATCTGGAAACCAGCGTCGCGCCGCTCTCCTAGCTTGCGTGATCAGGCGCATCGGTCCACTGGCTGAGAGGAACATCGATCGGCCGGGCACTCAATGTGGGCTTGTTACCTGAATGATCGCGAGAAGTAGTCGTCTCGCGGGGCGCCAACCGCCACTCGATCGAACAAAGAGGCGAACTCTCCAGCGATTCGCCGACCGTCAAAGGCTTGAAACGCACTATCATGCCGTGGCGGCGTTCCATCTTGGCCCTTCGAAAGGACCGTCCTCATGGCAAGTGCGATTTGGTCGATCCGATCCGCGGGAGAAGCAGCAGCACCGAACGCGACCAGGGTGACTCCTCCGAGCTGCCGCGCCATCTCGATCACGGTGCTGTCCTCATGAAACACTCCCAGTAGCGGTCTTCTCGCCAGCCAACAAGGAAAGAGCTTAGATGCAGTGTAGTGACTATCCAAAGAGCCAATCATGAGAAGCAAGTCGGCATCGTGCATTGTGCGCAATGCGTCCAGATAAGGCAGTCGTTCGGGCCGCACCTCCACGAGGTCACCGACCCCTATATCCGAGGCCATCCGCCGGATGCCAATATCGTCGGCGCAACTGGCGCGACCGCTCGTCCCGAACAAATGCATCTTTAGCCTCACACCCTTCAGGCTTGCCCGCAGCACTCTCAGAGCAGAAAAGACTGCGCCGAGTATCGGAATCATCCGATGAGTGATTGTCCCAAGGTACGCCAACTCGAAGGTCCCGTCCGCTCGTGTGAGGGCACTTCGGCCGAGCCGCCGGGCGACTTCATGGTCCTGACGATCGCCACCTATCGGTAAGACTCTCACTGGCACTCGATCACCCAACAGACCCCGCTGGCGGAGGGTGTCGAGAGTGCCATGGGATACCGCAGTGACAGCGTCAGCAGCCGTCACGATGCGAGGCTCGAGCATGCGTGCCACCCGATGAGCCAGACCTCCCTTGCTCAACGGCGAAAGTGAGGCTCCCCAGTCAGACACCCAGGGATCTTGGTAGTCCAAGACGAACGGAATATTCCAATTGGTCTTTGCGTACGGTCCGAGCAAACTGGAGTATCCAGGGAGGATACTCGAGAAAAGCAGATCAATTGTTTTCGCCTTGGCCATTGCCCGTACGCGACGGCGCATCGGAAAGTAGGCTCTAAGGGAGACGTCCCCAATGCCTATGGGCCGACACAACCACGCCGGGAGGGCCCTCGCTCTATCTATAGACAGAGTATCGGGGAGAAGGGCCATCGCCGATGCATCATTGTCCGCTTCATACGACGACGGATTCACGGTTAGGACGGTCGGAGTCCATCCGAAAGCTGGCAGAGAGGAGGCCAGAGAGCGCAGCCTGACCACCCCCGCGACGTTACTTGGCGTGAAGTAGGGAGCAACGATCAATACGCGCCTCATGCCCGACGCTTTGGTGCCCCGCGCCTGGCAAGATAACGCAAGTAGAGCTGAGACACCTTGGCTCGGAATCGGAGCATTCCGTCCCCGGCGTGAATGTACACGCGTCGCATTGCATACGGGTTCGCGGTCACGCTGGCTTCATCCGAAAAGATACTGACGGCACCTTCGTAGCCAGCGGTGGCCAGGCCTTCCTGATGAGCGATGTCGTATCGGCCGTAAGGATAGGAAAAGCATGTCACTTGGGCTTCAAGGCCATCCTGCAGAACCCCACGCGAGCGAACGAGCTCCTCATTCAGTTCGCTCCGCGTTGAAGCGGTCAGGTCGCGATGAACCCACCCGTGAGCTCCTACCTCCATCCCCAGAGACAGTGCCTTGCGGATATCCGCCCAGCCCATCAACCGCTGAAATGGAAGTCCACGGCCAGCATCCCACCGATTCCAGTTGCCGATCTCTCCGACGACCACAAATACCGTTGCGCAGATGCCGCGCTGCAAGAGTGCAGGTAACGCTACGTCAGCAAAGCTCTGATAGCCATCGTCAAACGTAATCGCCACGGGGTGTGCGGGCAGGACTCGGCC